>Ga0210389_10002550_pt1 | contig 14328 bp, 8 predicted proteins | sample IncBWH28OmetaG_FD_160127 | JGI IMG/M metagenome (GOLD analysis project Ga0210389, IMG submission 160127) | Forest soil microbial communities from Barre Woods Harvard Forest LTER site, Petersham, Massachusetts, United States - Inc-BW-H-28-O ...
CGACAGCGCAACCACGGTGGCGCCTCCGGCGCGCCGGCACTCGGCGACCACCGCGGGCAGCTGCTCGCCCAGCGCGCGGGAATTGAGGAACACCGCCGACGCGCCCGTCAGGGCTTCGGCCGCCGAGCCGGCCGCCTCGACGCCGGACGGAAAGCCGGCGGCGCCGGGTCTGCGGGTGATCGCGCGCACGCGGGCCCCCGCGGCGACAAGTTCGGCAACGAGCGGGCGTCCGACGTTGCCGGTCGCTCCGGTTACGACGATCGTCATGGGAGGTCCTTCCCTAGAATTTTTTTGCGGTGCTGCTACGACGGCGCGCAGGGTGGGAAAGTTACCAACGGAACGCGTAACTTTTTGCCGCAGCAGATCGTCGAAGATTCATGAACCAGCAGTCACCCAGCGACCAGATCACCGAGGCCTGGCGCCGGCACCGCCCGTATCTGGTCAACCTCGCCTATCAGATGCTGGGCGACGTAGGTGACGCGGAAGACGTTGTGCAAGAAGCGTTTCTGCGGCTCTCGCGTGCTCTGGAGAATAACGTCAATGAGATCGACGATGTGCGCGGCTGGTTGACGGTGGTGGCAAGCCGCCTCTGCCTCGACCAGGTGCGTTCGGCCCGTGCCCGGTACGAACGTCCGGGCGGGCCCGATCCGCTCGAGCAGCCGGTGTCGCGCCGCCCGGACCCGGGTGAGCAGGTCACCCTCGACGACGAGGTCCGCACCGCATTGCTGGAAGTCCTGCGCCGGCTCAGTCCCGGCGAACGGGTCGCGTTCGTGCTGCACGATGTGTTCGCGGTCCCGTTCGACACGATCGCCGACACCGTGGGCCGGCCCGTCGGCACCTGCCGCCAGCTGGCGCGCCGCGCGCGCGCCAAATTCAGCACGGCGCAGCCCAAGTTCAACGACGTCGCCTCGGCCGAGCACCAGCTCGTCACCGACAAGTTCATCACCGCGTGCGCCAACGGCGACATCGCCGGATTGACCGCCGTCCTGGATCCGGCGGTCTGGGGCGTGGGGACGGTCCTCGCCGACCCGGCACCGCCGCCACAGGTCAACCACGGACCGGACGCGGTCGCCACCAACCTGCTGCGCTACATCGGGCCGGAAGTAACGCTGGTCAGCGGTCCCGCCGGGCAGCCGGTAGTGCTGGCCTTCGCCGACCGCCGGCTTTTCGCCGCCATCGTGCTGACAATCCGCGGTCGCCTCGTGACCAAGATCGAGGCCATCGCAGACCCTTCGGCGCGGGCCGGGGCCATCCAGAACACCTAGCCCCCGTCGCCACCCGCCGGACGGTTGCGCCCACGGTCTGACCGGGCCGCGAAATACCCGGCGATCGTCGCCGTGATCTGCAGGAATCTGCGCCGAGTCGCCGGCGCCATTTCGCCGTCGACATCGATGACACCCCCGGGCCGCAGATGGGGATCGAAGGGCACCTCGACCACCGGCTGCCCGTGGTCGACGAACTCGCGTGCCAGCAACTCGCGGGTGCGTTTGTCGGCGTGGCCGTCGGAATCGTTGAGCACCACGATGGTGTTGCGCAGCAGGGCGGTCTGGCCTTGGTCCGACAGCCACTCCATGGTCCTGGCGGCAGCCGAGGCGCCATCCGCCCAGGGTGAGGACACCACGATCAGCGCATCCAGATCGCGCAGCACTTCCTGGGTGACCGGTGAGTCCATCGTCGAGCCGCAGTCGATGATCGAGATCGTGAAATGGCGGTCCAGCCGCAGCGCCGCTTCTCGGTAGATCGCGGGATCGAGCACCCGGCGCGGGCCTGACGCCGGTTCGCCGCCGAGCACGTGCAATCCGGCGGGATTGCGGCCCAGCCGCCCAACCACGTCGGTGAAGGACTGCAGATTTTTGTCGGACGTCAGTTCCCAGAACGAACCGGCCGACCGCGGGTCGATTCGGCTGCTCAACCGGCCGAAGGCGGTGTCGGCGTCGATCGCCACCACGTGGTCTTGCCGACGCAGTTCGGCGAACAGCGAGCCGACGCTGGCGGCCACCGACGTTTTCCCCACGCCGCCCTTGCCCAGCACGCCGACCTTGTAATTGTCATGAAGAGGGGTCCGGATGGCAGCTTCGAACTGAGCCTCCTGCCGTTGGGCGGCCGACGGCCCCAGCTGGATGAGGCCGAAGGTGGCCCGCCGCAGGATGCGCCGCCAACCGCGGTCGGGAGGTTCCGGCACGCGCGGGGGTGCCGGCGCGAAGGCCGGTTCGGTCCACGGAGCCGGGGAAGGCGGGGATGATGGCGAAGGCGGCACCGGTGGCGGGGGAGGGGGGCCCGGCCGGGGGCCGGGCCGGGGCGGCGGGCCAGGCCAGGGCGGTGGCGGCGTCGGGTGCGCGGGTGCGGGGCGTTGAGCAACCCGGGGAGAAACCGGGGGAGGAGCCGGGGGCGCAGGCCGGGGACCTGGGTGAGGACCGGGCGGGCGGGCGGCCGGGCTGCTGGGCTGATCGGGCCGCAGACGGTCCCGCAAGAATTCGTCGCGCTCGTTCATGGGCTCCTCGGGTGCCGGGTCTTCGCGCCTGTGGCCAACCGTGGGCGCTCGTTAAGTGATGAGCACCACGCTCCGACCGCCAACGCAGTATTCGGACCAGTCTGCATCCAGTGTCCGTCCAGTATCCGGCACGAGCCGCCGCGCGGCCTTCCCGGTCGCGCGCAAACTTGGCGGGCCGTACACGGGTGCCGCCGCCATGCCTTCGATCATCCCGCTGAACTCGTCTAGTGGGCGATCGCGGCACGGTGGCGGCCCCGCGACTACGCGTTCACAGCAAACTATCGGCCGGGGCTCAGAGGGCAGCTGGTCCGTCGGGATCGATGCCGCGGGGCGAAAGCCACCCCGCGGTGAAACCGCATGTCGGCGCCGGTGCGAAGGTAGATCGCAGCGAATTTTCGGTCCCGGCAGCGGGCAGTTAGACTTAACGAAGTTGGCATGTCAAGCGGGTTTTGTCATATCGTTTTACGACTTGTCGAGACCGGTTCCAGGCCACCGTTCAGCGCTGCACGGACGAAATCTCTAACCGGATTATCTCCGCCTGGGGGACAGCCTACCGACAAGACCGACGGGGCCGGATCGGTCCGAAGCCCCGCAACCCTCCTGGGTTGCGGCCTCGTCGGAGCCGGTCGTAACGGCCTCTGGAACGTTGTGGTGAAGGGTCAGGTGCATATGACGCCCAAGCGCGTCGGGTTATATAACCCCGCGTTCGAGCACGATTCGTGCGGGGTAGCCATGGTCGTCGACATGCACGGCCGTCGCAGCCGCGACATTGTCGACAAGGCGATCACCGCCCTGCTCAACCTCGAGCACCGCGGTGCCCAGGGCGCCGAGCCGCGTAGCGGTGACGGCGCGGGAATCCTGATTCAGGTCCCGGACGCGTTCCTGCGCGAGGTGGTGGATTTCGAGCTGCCTCCTCCGGGCGAGTACGCCACCGGAATCGCGTTTCTGCCGCAGTCGTCCAGGGACGCCGCGGCGGCCTGCGCTGCGGTGGAAAAGATCGCCGAAGCCGAAGGCCTGCACGTGCTGGGCTGGCGAAACGTACCCACCGACGATTCATCGTTGGGGGCGTTGTCTCGTGACGCGATGCCGACCTTCCGGCAGGTGTTCATGGCGGGGGCCTCCGGTATGACGCTGGAGCGCCGCGCCTACGTGATTCGCAAGCGTGCCGAACACGAACTCGGCACCAAGGGTCCGGGCCAGGACGGGCCCGGCCGCGAAACGGTCTATTTCCCAAGCCTGTCGGGTCAGACGTTCGTCTACAAGGGCATGCTGACCACCCCGCAGCTGAAGGCGTTTTACCTTGACCTGCAAGACGATCGGCTGACCAGCGCGCTGGGGATCGTGCACTCCCGGTTCTCCACCAACACCTTCCCGTCCTGGCCGCTGGCGCATCCCTTCCGGCGCATCGCCCACAACGGTGAGATCAACACGGTCACCGGCAACGAAAACTGGATGCGTGCGCGCGAGGCGTTGATCAAGACCGACATCTTCGGTTCCGAAGACGACGTCGAGAAGCTGTTCCCGATCTGCACGCCCGGAGCTTCCGACACCGCGCGGTTCGACGAGGTTCTCGAACTGCTGCACCTGGGCGGCCGCACTCTGGCTCACGCCGTGTTGATGATGATCCCCGAGGCCTGGGAGCGGCACGAGTCGATGGACCCCGCGCGGCGGGCGTTCTATCAGTATCACTCGTCGCTGATGGAGCCGTGGGATGGCCCGGCGTCGATGACGTTCACCGACGGGACCATCGTCGGCGCCGTTCTCGACCGGAATGGCCTGCGCCCCTCCCGGATCTGGGTCACCGACGACGGCTTGGTAGTGATGGCGTCCGAGGCCGGCGTGCTGGACCTGGACCCGGCCAAGGTGGTTCGCCGGATGCGGCTGCAGCCCGGCCGGATGTTCCTGGTGGACACCGCGCAGGGCCGCATCGTCGCCGACGAGGAGATCAAAGCCGAGCTGGCCGCCGAGCATCCCTACCAGGAGTGGCTCGACAAGGGTCTGGTGCCGCTGGACGATCTGCCGGCGGGCAAGTACGTCCGGATGCCCCACGATCGGCTTGTCAAGCGGCAGTTGACGTTCGGCTACACCTACGAGGAACTCAACTTGTTGGTGGCGCCGATGGTGCGCGCCGGCGCCGAGCCGATCGGCTCGATGGGCACCGACACCCCCGTCGCGGTGCTGTCGCAGCGCCCGCGCCTGCTTTACGACTACTTCCACCAGCTCTTCGCCCAGGTGACCAACCCGCCGCTGGACGCCATCCGCGAGGAGGTGGTGACCAGCCTGCAGGGCGTCACCGGCGGCGAGCAGGACTTGCTCAACCCGGACGAGCGCTCCTGTCGCCAGATCGTGATGCAGCAGCCGATTCTGCGGAACTACGAGCTGGCCAAACTGATCAACCTCGACCCCGACGAGATGGTCAACGGGCGCCGACACGACATGCGGTCCAAGGTGATTCGTTGTCTGTACCCGGTCGCCGAGGGCGGCGCCGGGCTGGCGGCCGCGCTGACCGAGGTCCGCGAGCAGGCCTCCGCGGCGATCACCGAGGGCGCGCGCATCATCATCCTGTCCGACCGCGCGTCCGACGAACGGATGGCTCCCATCCCGTCGCTGCTCGCGGTGGCGGCGGTGCATCACCACCTGGTGCGCGACCGGACGCGAACCCACGCGGGGCTGGTGGTCGAAAGCGGTGACGCCCGCGAGGTCCATCACATGGCGATGCTCATCGGTTGCGGGGCGGCGGCGGTCAACCCCTACTTGGCGTTCGAGTCGATCGAGGACATGCTCGACCGCGGGTTTTTCGACGGCGCCGGCAACGGGATCGACCGCAAGAAGGCGCTGAACAACTACGTGAAGGCCGCCGGCAAGGGCGTGCTGAAAGTGATGTCCAAGATGGGCATTTCGACGCTGGCCTCCTACACCGGCGCGCAACTGTTCCAGGCGGTGGGCGTCTCCCAGGATGTGCTCGACGAATTCTTCACCGGGCTGTCGTGTCCCACCGGCGGGATCACCCTGGAGGACATCGCCGCCGATGCCGCCACCCGCCACGCGGTGGCCTACCTCGACCGGCCCGACGAACGCGCGCACCGCGAACTCGAGGTGGGCGGCGACTACCAGTGGCGCCGCGAGGGCGAGTACCACCTGTTCAACCCGGAGACAGTGTTCAAGCTGCAGCACGCCACCCGCACCGGGCAGTTCCAGATCTTCAGGGAGTACACCCGCCTCGTCGACGATCAGAGCGAGCGGATGGCGTCGCTGCGCGGCCTGCTCAAGTTCCGCGCCGACGTGCGGCCCCCGATTCCGCTGGACGAGGTCGAACCCGCCACCGAAATCGTCAAGCGCTTCTCGACGGGAGCGATGAGCTACGGCTCGATCTCCGCCGAGGCGCACGAGACGCTGGCCATCGCGATGAACCGCCTGGGCGGCCGATCCAACAGCGGCGAGGGCGGCGAGGACGTCAAGCGATTCGAACGCGACCCCAACGGGGACTGGCGCCGCAGCGCGATCAAGCAGGTCGCCTCGGCCCGATTCGGCGTCACTTCGCACTACCTGACCAACTGCAGCGACATCCAGATCAAGATGGCTCAGGGTGCGAAACCCGGTGAGGGCGGCCAACTTCCAGGACACAAGGTGTACCCGTGGGTGGCCGAGGTCCGGCACTCCACCCCCGGTGTGGGCCTGATCTCGCCGCCGCCGCACCACGACATCTACTCCATCGAGGATCTCGCGCAGCTGATCCACGACCTGAAGAACGCGAACCCGTCCGCGCGGGTGCACGTCAAGCTGGTCTCCGAGAACGGGGTGGGGACGGTTGCGGCCGGAGTGTCCAAGGCGCACGCCGACGTGGTGCTCATCTCCGGACACGACGGGGGCACCGGCGCAACGCCGCTGACATCACAGAAGCACGCGGGTGCTCCCTGGGAGCTGGGGCTGGCCGAGACGCAGCAGACATTGCTGCTCAACGGATTGCGTGACCGGATCGTGGTCCAGGTCGATGGTCAGCTCAAGACCGGCCGCGATGTCATCATCGGCGCGCTGCTGGGCGCCGAGGAGTTCGGCTTCGCCACCGCGCCTTTGGTGGTGGTCGGCTGCATCATGATGCGGGTGTGCCACCTGGACACCTGCCCGGTCGGCGTGGCCACCCAGAACCCCGTGCTGCGGGAGCGGTTCACCGGCAAGCCCGAATTCGTCGAGAACTTCTTCCTCTTCATCGCCGAAGAGGTCCGGGAATACATGGCGGAGCTGGGCTTCCGGACATTCAACGAAATGGTCGGCCAGGTCGGGTCGCTGGACACCACCTTGGCGCGCGCGCACTGGAAGGCGCACAAGCTGGACCTGACGCCGGTGCTGCACGAGCCGGAGTCGGCCTTCATGAACCAGGACCTGTACTGCAGCTCGCGTCAGGACCACGGCCTGGACAAGGCGCTCGATCAGCAGCTGATCGTGATGAGCCGCGAGGCGCTGGACTCCGGCTCACCCGTCCGTTTTTCGACGGCGATCAGTAACGTCAACCGCACGGTGGGCACCATGCTCGGCCACGAGCTGACGAAAGCCTATGGCGGCCAAGGCCTACCGGACGGCACCATCGACATCACCTTCGAAGGATCGGCGGGCAACAGCTTCGGAGCCTTTGTGCCGCGGGGGATCACGCTGCGTGTCTACGGCGACGCCAACGACTACGTCGGCAAGGGACTGTCCGGCGGCAGGATTGTGGTGCGGCCGTCGGACAACGCGCCGCAGGACTACGTCGCCGAGGACAACATCATCGGCGGCAACGTGATTCTGTTCGGCGCCACCAGCGGGGAGGTCTACCTCCGCGGTGTGGTGGGCGAACGGTTCGCGGTCCGCAACTCCGGGGCACACGCGGTGGTCGAGGGCGTGGGCGATCACGGCTGCGAATACATGACCGGTGGCAAGGTGGTCATCCTGGGCCGCACCGGCCGCAACTTCGCGGCGGGCATGTCCGGCGGTGTCGCCTATGTGTACGACCCGCACGAAGAACTGCCGGAAAACCTCAACGCCGAAATGGTCGAGCTCGAGACCCTCGACGAAGACGACGCAGACTTCCTGTACGGGACCATCCAGGCCCACGTCGACGCCACCGATTCGGCTGTCGGCCAGCGGATCCTGGCCGACTGGCGCGGGCAGCAACGGCACTTCCTCAAGGTGATGCCCCGGGACTACAAGAAGGTGCTGCAGGCCATCGCCGAAGCGGAGCGTGACGGCGTGGATATCGACAAGGCGATCATGGCGGCCGCGCATGGCTGATCCCACCGGCTTCCTGAAATTCACTCATCGGGAACTGCCGCAGCGCCGGCCTGTCCCGCTGCGACTGCGCGACTGGAACGAGGTCTACGAGGAATTCGATGACCAGACCCTGCGCCACCAGGCGACCCGTTGCATGGATTGCGGTATTCCCTTCTGCCACAACGGGTGTCCACTGGGCAACCTGATTCCGGAATGGAATGACCTGGTGCGCAGGGATCGTTGGCGCGATGCGATCGAACGGCTGCACGCCACCAACAATTTCCCGGACTTCACCGGCCGGCTGTGTCCGGCCCCGTGTGAGCCGGCGTGCGTGCTCGGGATCAACCAGGACCCGGTGACGATCAAGCAGATCGAGCTGGAGATCATCGATCACGCCTTCGACGAAGGCTTTGTGGTGCCGCTGCCCCCGGACCGGCTGACGGGAAAGACTGTCGCCGTGGTGGGTTCGGGACCGGCCGGCCTGGCCGCTGCCCAGCAACTGACCCGCGCCGGTCACAGCGTGACCGTCTTCGAGCGCGACGACCGCATCGGTGGGCTGCTGCGCTACGGCATCCCGGAATTCAAGATGGAAAAGCGCATCCTGGACCGGCGGCTGGATCAGATGAGGGCTGAGGGCACCGAATTCCGGCCCAACGTCAACGTCGGGGTCGACATCACCGCCGAACAGCTGTGCGCCGATTTCGACGCGGTGGTGCTGGCCGGCGGCGCCACGGCATGGCGCGATCTGCCCATTCCCGGTCGGGAGTTGGACGGCATCCACCAGGCGATGGAGTACCTGCCGTGGGGCAACCTGCAAGCGCTGGATGAGCTCGACCCCGCAGCCCTGGACGAGGACGGGGAGCCGCCGATCACCGCCAAGGGCAAGAAGGTCGTCATCATCGGCGGCGGGGACACCGGAGCCGACTGCCTGGGCACCGTGCACCGGCAGGGCGCGACCGAGGTGCACCAGTTCGAGATCATGCCGCGTCCGCCGGACGCGCGCGCCGAATCCACCCCGTGGCCGACCTACCCTCTGATGTACCGGGTGTCGGCGGCGCACGAAGAGGGCGGCGAGCGGGTGTTCTCGGTCAACACCGAGGAATTCGTCGGCAAAGACGGGCACGTGACCGCTCTCAAGGTGCACGAAGTCACCATGCGCGACGGCAGGTTCGTCAAGGTAGAGGGCTCCGATTTCGACCTGGAGGCCGACCTAGTGTTGCTGGCGATGGGATTCGTCGGCCCGGAGAAGCCGGGCCTGCTCACCGACCTCGGAGTGGACTTCACCGAGCGCGGCAACGTCGCGCGCGGCGCCGATTTCGACACCTCGGTTCCCGGTGTTTTCGTTGCTGGCGACATGGGTCGTGGCCAGTCACTGATCGTCTGGGCGATAGCTGAGGGCAGGGCCGCAGCGGCGGGCGCAGACCGCTATCTGATGGGGTCGACGGCACTGCCGGCACCCATCAAGCCGACGGCCGCGCCGCTTCAGTAATCACACCAGTCACACCAGAAACATGGCGGAGTCGACCGGCGTTTCTCCCGCCGTTTGCCAGACGCCTGTTGTCTAATGATCCGTTGTGGGCCCCATCACATAGCAATCAGGTGGGAGTCCCGTTGAACGGACCGATCGCAGGAGTGATCACTGTGCACATCAAACCATTATCTCGGTCATGGATGGGGCGAATCGCCTGGTCATGGTTTCGTCACCCGGTAAAGAGCCGCGAGTTTCCCGCCAAGCATGAGCGCCTGGTAACCGCCGAAGAACTGATGGCTTTCGGCGTCTAACAGTGCCCGCGGGCGTGTCCGCGGCATCCAAAAGATTTGCTCAGCGTCTGCCTGGGCGTTGTCCCTGCGACGAAACCCCTAAATCCACTGTCACTGACTCCATAGTCCCGAATCCCGGATCGCCTCGGCCAAGGGTTCCAATACGGCCGGATCGTGCGGCGGTGCGATGTAGACGATGCCCAGGTCCAGGCCTTCGGCGGCCAGGGCGGCCGCGTCCTCGAGGACTTTCCCATAATTGCGGTCCGCCTCCAGGCGAAGGTGGGCGGACTTCGTGATCTCCTTGGGGTCGCGTCCGATGTCTGCGCAACGCGCGGCCAACACGTCGCGCTTCTGCGCGAACAGCTCGGGTGGGCCGCCGGCGAAGTTCCAGTGCTGGGCGTAGCGCGCGATGATCGGCAATGTGCGTTTCTCGCCGCTGCCGCCGATGCAGATCGGCGGGTGCGGGCGCTGAGGTCCCTTGGGCTCGTTGCGGGCGCCCTTGAGCTGGTAGTACTTGCCGTCGAAGTCGGTGGTCTCCTCGCTCAGCAGGCTGATCAGCACCTGACAGGCTTCCTCGAACCGGTCGAAGCGTTCCCCGATGGTGCCCAACTCGATGCCGTAGGCGCCCGACTCCTCCTCATTCCACCCGGCGCCGATGCCTAGCTCGAGTCGCCCGTTGGAGATGATGTCGACCGCGGCGGCCATGTTGGCCAGCACCGCCGGGTGTCGGTAGTGGATGCCGGTGACCAGCGTGCCCAGCCGCAGTCGCGTGGTGGCCTGCGCCAGCGCGGTCAACGTCGTCCAGCCCTCCAGACAGGGCCCGCTGTTGTCGGAAAAGATCGGATAGAAGTGGTCAAAGGTCCAACCGGAGTCGAAGACGTCGATGTCGTCGGCCGCCCGCCAAACGTCGAGCATCTGCGCCCAGGTGGTGTTTTGGGGTGAGGTTTTGAACGCGAATCGCATGAACTCGACGCTAGTCCAACTTTATTAAGCGCAACTGAACGCGTTCGGAGAACGACCAGCGCTCGGCCCTCGGTCTCGAAGTGTGGTGCCCCGGTTAGGCACACTGGAGTGATGGATCCGGTGACCGCGTTGCGGCAGATCGCCTATTACAAGGACCGGAGCCGCCAGGACCCCAAGCGTGTGATGGCGTATCGCAACGCCGCCGACATCGTCGAGGGTCTCAGCGACGCGGAGCGGGAGCGGCACGGGCAGGCCAACAGCTGGCAGACGTTGCCGGGGATCGGGCCCAAAACCGCAAAGGTCATCGACCAGGCCTGGTCCGGTCGCGAACCGGACGCCCTGGTCGAATTGCGCGATGCCGCTGAGGATCTCGGCGGTGGCGATGTCCGTGCCGCGCTGCGCGGCGACCTGCACCTGCATTCGAACTGGTCGGACGGGTCGGCGCCGATCGAGGAGATGATGGCCGCTGCCGCCGCGCTCGGGCACGAGTACTGCGCGCTGACCGACCACTCGCCGCGGCTGACGATCGCCAACGGGCTCTCACCCGAGCGGTTGCGCAAGCAGCTCGACGTCATCGATGGGTTGCGCGACCGCTTCGCGCCGATGCGCATTCTCACCGGCATCGAGGTCGACATCCTCGACGATGGCAGCCTGGACCAGGAACCGGAGCTGCTGGAGCGCCTCGACGTCGTCGTTGCCAGCGTCCATTCGAAGCTGTCGATGGATTCCGCGGCGATGACACGACGCATGGTCCGCGCCGTGTCCAACGGCCAGGCCGACGTTCTGGGTCACTGCACCGGTCGACTGGTCGCCGGCAACCGCGGGATCCGGCCAGAATCGAAGTTCGACGCCGAAAAGGTGTTCACCGCCTGTCTTGACCATGGCACCGCGGTGGAGATCAACTCCCGTCCCGAGCGCCGCGACCCGCCGACCCGTCTGCTCAAGCTGGCGTTGGAGATCGGCTGTGTGTTCAGCATCGACACCGACGCACACGCGCCTGGCCCGCTGGAATTCCTCGGTTATGGCGCCCAGCGTGCCCTGGACGCCGGCGTGCCCGTCGACCGGATCGTCAACACCTGGGCCGCCGAAAAGCTGCTGGATTGGACCGCCTCAGTCGGGTAAGTGCGGCATCTCGAAGCCCGGGTCACGGCCGACCAGCACCGCGCGGGTGAGCGCGGATCTGCCGTAGCGCTGGCGCACCCGATCGACCGCCGCGTCGACGTCATCCGAGGCCAGCCGGGCTCCAGCCTCGCCGAACGGCAGCATCAGCTGCTGGGCGCCACTGCGGTCGATGCCCGACACCGCGAAGCCGACCAGGGTCAGCCCGCGCTGCGCGATCAGCGGCGCCGCCGTTGCGACCAACAGCCGGGCCGCGGCCAGGATGGGCTGCGTCGACGACGTGGCCCACGGCAGCGTGCGAGATCGCGTCGCCCGGCCGAAGTCGTCGAACCGCAGGCGCAGCACCACCGTCCGACCGGTGCGCCCGGCGGCGCGCATCCGCGCGGTGATGCGGTCAATCAGGTTGACCACTACGGCGTCGACCTCGGTGGCCGACATTCGATTGCCCGCGCGGCCGAGGGCCCGCTGGGCGCCCACCGACCGGCGGCGCACGCCGGTGGTCACCCGGCGGCGGTCGATGTTGCGCGACAGCGCATACAACTGCCGTCCCATCGCGGCGCCCGCCAGCGACGCCAGCGTCGACGCGCTGAGCTCGGCGACGTCGGCGACGGTCACGATGCCGTGCGCATGCAGTTTCTCGGCGGTCACCGCACCCACGCCCCACAGGCGGCGTACCGGCAACGGGCGCAGGAATGCCAGCTCCTGATCCGGCTGTACCACCAGGAGTCCGTCGGGCTTGGCCTCCTGGCTGGCGACCTTGGCGAGGAATTTCGTCCGGGCAATGCCGACGGTGATGGGCAGCCCGACACGGTTGCGCACGTCGGCGCGCAACCGCTGCGCTATCTCCACCGGCGCACCCGAGACCCGGCGCAGCCCGGCGACGTCGAGGAATGCCTCGTCCACCGACACCGACTCCACGATCGGTGTGCAATCACGGAACACCTCGAACACGGCGTCGCTGGCGCGGCTGTAGGCGTTCATTCGGGGCGGCACCACCACGGCGTGCGGGCACAGGCGCCGCGCCTGCGCCCCGCCCATCGCCGTGCGCACGCCGTAGGCCTTGGCTTCGTAGCTGGCCGCCAGCACGACCCCGCCGCCGACGATCACCGGGCGGCCGCGCAGCGTCGGGTCGTCGCGCTGTTCGACCGACGCGTAGAACGAATCCAGGTCCGCGTGCAGGATCGACGCATCACACCGCACGAACAGATGTTCGCATGCGGGGCCGACACGCCACGAAAGTTAGCCGGATTCGCCGTAGATGCTGCTGACCCAGATATGGGTGAGGGTGTCGACGACGCGGTCCGCGTCCACCGCCGGCGTCTCGACGGCCAGCGCGGCCATCATGGTGCGCTCGTTCATCTGGTTCAGCGACGTCGCGAGGTCCACGGCGGAGATGGTCAACGGTGCGGCGCCGCGTTCCCGCTCCGCGGTGATCATCGCCGCGGTCTGGTCGATCCACTTCTGCATGAATTCCGACCACACTGCCCGCAACTCCGCGCTGGTGGCCAGCGCCTCGGTTGCCGCGCGGGCCAGCGCCCGGCGCGAGGCGAATTCGGTGAAGAACGCCTTGATGCCGTTGCGCCACACGCGGCGCGGATCGCTGGGCAGGCGCTGCACCGCGCCGTCGAACTCGGAGTCGGCACGCGATATCACCGGCTCGAGCAGCGAGAGCAGCACCGCCTCCTTGGACTTGAAATAGAAGTAGAACGTCGGCCGCGACAGGCCCGCGCCCTTGGCCAGGTCGTCGACCGAGATGTCGGCGAACGCCCGCTCTTCGAGCAGTCGTTCGGCGGTCGCAAGAATTGCCTGTTCGCGGTCGTCGCCAGAAGGGCGCGCAGCGCGGCGGCCGCGCACGGCACGGGTCTGGCCGGCGGTAGTCACGGCGGTTACTTTACACGGAGTTGAAAGTTTCGACACACCGTTGACGAGTTCGACACTGCGTTGATAACGTGGGCCGCATGACTGAGCATCTTGATGTCGTCATCGTGGGCGCCGGCATCTCCGGTGTGAGCGCGGCGTGGCACCTGCAGGATCGCTGCCCGACCAAGAGCTACGCCATCCTGGAGAAACGCGCCGCTATGGGGGGCACCTGGGATCTCTTCCGCTACCCCGGGATCCGGTCCGACTCCGCCCTGTACACGCTCGGCTTCCGGTTCCGTCCGTGGACCGAGCGCCAGGCCATCGCCGACGGCAAGCCGATCCTTGACTACGTCAAGGGCACCGCGGCCATGTACGGCATCGACAAGCACATCCGGCTCAATCAGAAGGTCGTCAGCGCCGATTGGTCCAGCGCGGACAACCGCTGGACCCTGCAGATCGAGAGCGACGGCACCGCGAAAACCATCACCTGCACCTTCCTCTTCTTGTGCAGTGGCTACTACAACTACGAGCAGGGCTACGCGCCGGCGTTCGCGGGCGCGGAGGATTTCACGGGCCCGATCATCCATCCGCAGCACTGGCCCGAGGACCTCGACTACGCGGGCAAGAACGTCGTCGTGATCGGCAGCGGCGCGACCGCGGTCACTCTGATTCCGGCGCTTGCGGATTCGGGGGCCGGGCACGTGACGATGCTGCAGCGGTCACCGACCTACATCGTCTCTCAGCCCAAGCGGGACAAGCTGGCCGAGCGGCTCAACCGCTGGCTGCCCGAGAAGCAGGCGTACACCGCGGTTCGCTGGAAGAACGTGCTGCGGCAGGCGGCGCTGTACCGGGCCTGTCAGAAGTTCCCGCGGCGAATGCGAAACCTCCTG
>Ga0210389_10002551_pt1 | contig 14323 bp, 13 predicted proteins | sample IncBWH28OmetaG_FD_160127 | JGI IMG/M metagenome (GOLD analysis project Ga0210389, IMG submission 160127) | Forest soil microbial communities from Barre Woods Harvard Forest LTER site, Petersham, Massachusetts, United States - Inc-BW-H-28-O ...
GCCGGCACGCGCGGGCCTGATATGGCCGCGGATTTTTCAGGTATCCCGAACGAGTGGTGGATGACCGCGGCCACCCGCCACTCGTCCGTGGAAGCAGGGGGGAAACGGCGCCGGCCGGCGGATTCAGCCGCATCGGGCTAGCCGCATGGAGCCAGCCGCACGGGCGCCGCTTTATCTAGTGATCTAGTGGGTGATCGTCCCGAAGGTGACGGTGTTCCCGCCCCAGGCGAACGACTGGTATCGCACGCCCTCGCCGTAGGTCGTGGCGGCCACCATGTACTCACCGCCCTCGTAGACGCCTACGTGGTACACGTAGCTGCCCGGGTAACTCGTCACGTGGAAGAACACCAGGTCTCCCGGCCGGGCGCGCGCGTGGCTGATCCGCCTGAACTCGAGGAACTGAGCCTCCGCCGTGCGCTGGATGTGCTTGCCGTGGCTGGTGTGCCCGTAGACCCACTGGGTGAGGCCGGAGCAGTCGAAGCCGTGGATGGTGTTGCCTCCCCAAACGTACGGGCGGCCCACCAGTCCCCTCGCTCTGGCCGCCGCCAGCATGTTCCAGGTGACCAGCACCCTCTTGGGCGTGCTGGCCGGGCTTGCCGATGTTGTCTTCTGCTGGCCGCTGAGGGTCGCCGCTTGCGCTGTGCCCGCGAAAGTGGGGCCAATGACGGCGGTGACCGGAACGCTGATCGCTACCGCGGCGACCGCCGCGCTGGCCAGCCTGTTGCGTCGCATCCTTAGGCGCCTCCGCGCCGGCTGGCGCCCCGGACACGGGTAATAGACCACTGGTTGAGTGTCGGACTTGCCATCTTTCTGTCCTTTCATTGCGTTTTACTGCCTGTATTCAGTTGTAAGCACGCGGCATTCTTTTCCCGCGAGCCGTTCTTGCGTATCACCCGCAATGGATGACTGTCTCGCATGAGCGCATTTTTGCGCACACATTCCACGGCAGATCACGTTCCGATAACTGGTGATTTCGACGCGGCTTACTGATTGGCTAAGCATCATGAACCCGCAGGTCAGCGGCACTTAGCGCGCGGTCATGAAATGATTAGAGATGAGGAGATCGAGTGTGGGATATGTCACATTCACCTTTAGGACAAATCCGGCAGGCACAATTCCCCGTTAATCACGGATCGCCCAGTTACCGTTCTGTGATTGGCGTGAGCCAGTGATTGTCATGTGACATACGTGGCTTGTGTGACATGGCATCACCCCGTATTCGCGGCGTCACGAACCGACGCTGGCTACACTGCGTTTCTCGTGAGTGACATGACGGGGGTGCTGGTGACCGGCGGCGCCGGGTTCGTCGGTGCGACGCTGGTGCGGCGCCTTGTCGCGAGCGGGTACCGGGTCCGCGTGCTCGACAACCTGTCCACCGGGGACGCGGCGCACCTGAACGGCGTGGACGCCGACCTCGTGCGCGGCGACATCCGCGACGCGGGCACGCTGGACGGCGCGGTCGCCGGGTGCGGCGCGATCATCCACCTGGCGGCGGCCGGGTCCGTGGTCGGCTCCGTCGCCGATCCGGCCGCCAACTTCGAGGCGAACGTCGTCGGCGCGTTCCGCGTGCTCGACGCCGCGCGCAGGAACGAGGTGCCGCGCGTGGTGCTCGCGTCCACCGGCGGCGCGCTCATCGGTAACGCGACTCCCCCGGTCGACGAGCGGTCGCTGCCGAAGCCGCTGTCTCCCTACGGCGCGTCCAAGCTGGCGGGCGAGGGGTACGCGCACGCCTTCGCGAAGGCCTACGGGGTGCGCACGGTGGCGGTGCGGTTCGGCAACGTGTACGGCCCGTGGTGCGCGCGCAAGCGCGGCGTGCTCAACGTGTTCTTCGGCGCGCTGCGGTCCGGTGAGCCGCTGGTGATCTACGGCGACGGCTCGGCGTCCCGCGACTACGTGCACGTCCGCGACATCGCCGCCGCACTGCAGCTCGCACTGGAGGACCCCGCCGTTCCCGGCGGCACGGTGCTGCACGCCGCCTCTGGCGTCGAGACCACCGTCTCCGCGCTCGCCGACCTGTGCCGCCTGGCCGCCGGCCGCCCCGGCCACCCGGTCGAGTACCGCCAGGCCCGGCCGGGCGAGGTCGGGCGCAACTTCGCCTCCTACGACCTGGCACACCGCCTGCTCGGCTACTCCCCCACGATGCGCATCGAGGACGGCATCCCGCTGCTCTGGCAGTGGTTCAAGGCCGAGGTCTTCCGCGACTAACGGCATTCCCCAACTAATCCGCCCAGACCGGGCCGCGGCCGGCCGCGCCGGGATAATCTCATGCCGCTTCTGATGTGCTTTGCCATATTTCACGGGTAGATGGGCGGCCATGCGACGATTGCTGGTTCCGGCGGTGGTTGGCCCCGTGGTGGTGGGCGTTGCGGTGGCCCTGGCGGGCTGTCACGGGGTGAAGGTGGACCTCGCGGCCAGTCCGACGGCGGGCGCTCACTCGGGTAAGTCAGGTAGCTCGGGTGGCTCGGGGTCCGGGTCCGCGACGGTGCAGGCGGCCGGGCCCGTCTCGGCGGGATCGGGAACGCTGCGCGTGCTGAGCGAGCCGCAGGCCGGGCTGGCCGCGATCTACGGGCTTATCAACGGCGCCAGGTCGTCGATCGACCTGACGATGTACGAGCTGATCGACACCACCGCGGAGAACGACCTGACCGCGGCGGCCAAGCGCGGCGTCAACGTGCGGGTGATACTCGACGCGCACCTGGAGAAGTCGAGGAACACCGCCACGTACGGCTACCTGAAGGCGCACAAGGTGCACGTCACCTGGGCGGCGTCGGGCGTCACCTACCACCAGAAGACGCTGACCGTCGATGACAGGACCTCGGTGATCATGACGCTCAACATGGTGTCGGCGGACTACGCGGGCACCAGGGACTTCGCGGTCATCGACACCAGCAGGGCCGACATCGCCGCCGTCACCGCGACGTTCAACGCCGACTTCGCGCACAAGAAGACCGCGCCGCCTGACGGCGCCGACCTGGTGTGGTCGCCGACCAATTCGCAGGCCGCGATCCTCGCCGTGATCGGTGCGGCCAGGCACACCCTCGCGGTGGAAAACGAGGAGATGGGCGACCCCGTCATCACCAGTGCGCTCGAGTCTGCCGCGAAGCGCGGCGTCGACGTGACGATCACCATGACCGCGCAAAGCGAGTGGGACAGCGCATTCAGCGCGCTGGCAAAGGCGGGCGCTCACGTTCGAACATATAAGAACAGCACCAAGGTGCTCTATATCCACGCAAAGGCGGTCGTGGCCGATGCCGGGAAATCGGATGAGCAGATGTTCGTGGGCTCGGAGAACTTCTCCTCCGCCAGCCTCCGGCGCAACAGGGAACTCGGCCTACGCACGACAAACAAGCCCGTGATCTCCGCGGTCGCCGCCGTGCTCGCCGCCGATTACGCGGGCGCCACGCCCTTCAGGTAATGACCGGTTACCGGCCCCGCCCACCCCGTTACTAATCGCGCGGCAATAAGTACAGTGTTTACATGAGGGCGATTCAGGTGGTTTCCGCTGTTGCGGCCGGGGCGCTGGTGGCGGCGGTGGCGGCCTGCACGGGGAGTACCACGACCATCATCGGGCAGGCGGGGGCGAGCGGGTCCGCGGCGCCTGCGGGGAACGCGGCCGCCAGCCACGCGGCCGCGTCGGCCAAGCCGTCACCGGCCGGTCCCGTCGTGAAGATCACGCCGGGGAACGGCGCGAACGCGGCCGATCCGTCGAAGGGGATCACGGTCACCGCGGCCGGCGGGACGCTGCAGAGCGTCGGCGTGAGCACCGCGGGCGCCCCGGTCACCGGAACGTACTCGGCGGACCATAGTTCCTGGCACAGCACGTGGGCGCTGGACGTCTCGCGGTCCTACACGGTGACGGCGACCGCGGCGACGAGCGGCGGCGCGACGACCACGAAGACGGCCGCGTTCCGCACGCTCACCCCGGCCGCGACGTTCTCCACCCACATCTTCGAGGGGTACGGGCAGTCCTACGGGGTGGGGATGCCGATCATCTTGACGTTCAGCGCGCCCGTGCAGGACAAGGCGGCGGTCGAGCGGTCGATCGAGCTGCGGACCTCCAAGCCGGTCGTCGGCTCGTGGTACTGGGACGGGAACCAGACGCTCGACTTCCGGCCGCGCGACTACTGGCCTGCGCACACCACGGTGTCGTTCACCGGGCACTTCGCCGGGGTCGAGTCCGCGCCCGGCGTGTACGGTTACCACACGCTGACCCAGCGGTTCGGCATCGGCGACTCGGTGATCGCGGTCGCGTCCACGAAGGCGCACAAGACGAAGATCTACGTCAACGGCAAGCTGAAGTACAACTGGGACATCAGCTCGGGCAAGCCGGGCGACGACACACCTGACGGCTCCTACCTGACGATCGAGAAGGAGAACCCGGTCCGGATGATCGGCCCCGGTTACGACCTGCTCGTCCCCTGGTCGGTGCGGTTCACCTTCAGCGGCGACTACTACCACGACGCGTACTGGTCGGTCGGCGAGCAGGGCTTCGAGAACGTCAGCCACGGGTGCGTCAACCTCTCCCCCGCCAACGCCGAGACCTATTACAACCTCGCCGTGCCCGGTGACCCGATCACGATCCAGAGCAGCCCGCGCTCTGGAGTGTGGGACAACGGGTGGACCGAGTGGTTCCTGAGCTGGCCGCAGTACCTGAAGGGCTCAGCGACCGGTGAGGCGGTCGTGGCGAACGCGAGCGGTAGTGAGTTCGTGAGCCCGTCAACCCTGCCCGCGGACACGGCGAAGGCACCGCTGCAGACCGCCCCGGCGGGCAACGCGGCATGATCAGCCGCCCCCGTGTGGAGTTGGGCCGGCTATCGCCGGCCCAACGCCACACGGGGAACAGCGGCGCCGTGATCGCGGCGGGTTAACTGGCTGACGTGCGGGCGCGGACGGCGGACAGGAAGGCCGCGTATGACCACGAAAGGTTCGCGACGGACTTCTCGAAGCCGGTGACCGCGTCGAACTGCTCAGACAGCTCGAAGTGGTCGCTGTGGTAGGCGACCGCCCGGAGCATCGCGTCGCCCGCCGAGCGGAGCGCGATGGCCGCGTCCAGCGGGGGCGTCGATGGCGTCACGCCGACCTGGGAAAGGAAGGCGGCGCTGAGGGAGTCACCCGCTACCGTTCTGGATGAGGTGATTTTTGCCGCGAGGCGGTAGTAGAGCTCGGCGAAGTTCGCCGTGGTCAGTGCCCACGGATGGTCGCCGACCTGGGCGTCGGTGTCGCCGTCGTAGACGTCGCCCGGGTAGCGGCCGAGCATCGGGCCGAGGCCGACCGACGAGTCGGCGCCGTTGATCGGGTAGAAGTACTTCGAGGCCGGGTCCGACCACTGGGCGCGCAGCTGGGCGGCGGTGGCGAGCAGCCTCGGGTCGGTCACCGACTCGGCGCCGTAGATGGCGGCCTGGACGATGTCGATGTTGGGGTCGTAGGGGGCGCGGTAATCCGTCGGGACCGGGAGCACCGACTGGTAGACCGCGCCGTTCCAGTGCGACTCAAGGGCGCTGATGAGCCAGCTCAGCGCGTCCGGCAGCCACGCCGGGACGGTGATGCCGAAGGTGTTCGCGGCGATCGCCTGGAAGCAGCGCAGCTGGGCGGAGCGGGCGAAGAACGAGTAGCCGTACTCCTCTTCCCACAGGTTGTAGGTCTGGCCCTGGTAGGCGCCCGCGAGAAACGCGAGGTTCGCGTCGATGAGCTGCGCCGCGATCGCCTGGGTGGGCGCGTCCAGCTGGCGGTACATGGCGAGCAGGGCGAGGACCTGGAGCGCGGGGCCGTCGGCCTGGTTGGTCCACGGGCGCTGCGCGCAGTCGATGTAGAAACAGGCCCGGTCGAAGTCGCCTGCCGACCGCTGGCAGGCCTGGGAGAACAGCACGTAGTCGATCAGCGGCTGGTTGTCCGGGAGCGTGCCGTCCGCGTAGGCCCAGGCCAGCTCGACCGCGACGACCGCCGCGTCGCGGGTCCAGTGGTAGACGTAATCCTGGGTGACGTGGGTCGCGGTGTTCTCCCACGACGGGGAGGCGAGCACCGCTCCTGGCGACGAGATCAGCCCCGCGTTGACCGGGTCGTCGAAGACGAGGCCAGCGGAGGCCACGTTCCTGTACATCAGCCAGAACATGTACTTCGCGACCGCGGCCAGGTCCAGCCGCGCCGCCGCGGGCCGTGCCGATCCGTAGCTGAGTCCGCCCATCAGCAACCCCCGTCTGCGTCCGTCCGGCCACCAGGCTAGCCGGGCGGGGCCGGCCGCGGACAGCGGGGTTCCCTGGATGTCGGCTAAGGTTCGCTCACGGTTTGGCGCCCCGAGACGCGGCAGTTCAGGCCGAAGGCACCGAAGCGGTGCCGGTCTGGTGGCCGGCCGCGTTATAACTGGTCCAGCGGGTGGGCGCGGCGTTCGCGGGGACCGCGACCGCGAACAGCCGATTGTTCCCTACGGCGACCGGCCGCGCGGTGACCGCCTTGCCGCCAGACAGGGTGACCCGCACCTTCGCCACCCCGGCCGGCGCGCTGCCGAAGATGAGCTGCAGCCCAGGCACCGAATAGGACACGGGGCCGAGGATCGTCACGGTGCTCAGCGGGCCGAACGGCACGCAGTCGAAACCTTCCCCGTTGACGACCATGCAGCTGCCCCACGGCCCCACGTAACCAATGGCGGACCAGACGTGGTTGCCCACCACGCCGCCGCCGATGACGCCTGAGGCCTTCGCCGGCGCCCGCTGGCCTTGTCGCTGCCACTGGCCGAACACGGGCATCTGCCCCGACGGGTCGAACGGGACCGCGGTCGCGGTCTGCCCGCTGTCGGAGTACGGGCCGCCAAGGTGGGCGACGACGCTGGCGACCGTCATGGTCAGCGGGGCGATCCACGCGATGTAGCGGTGGCCGTCGGCGGTGACCGGGATCAGCTTGAGCTGCTGCCCGTCGGTGAAGTCGACGATGACGTAGGTCACGACCGAGGCCGCCTCGCCGATGGTCGCCTCCGTCACGGCGTCGCCCTCCCCGGTGAACATGACGGGAGTGCCGCTGTTCAGCACGCCGGCCTTGAGAGTGGGGAAGTCACTGCAGCGCGCCCCGAGGTCGCCGACCGAGGTGATCGAGACCGTGAAGCAGGGGTCGGCGGGCACCGGGTTGGTCGCACCGGGCCCGTGGACGGTCACCTGCCACGGCACGCCGCCCATCGCGCCGCTGGCGATCACGCCGCTGCTGGTGGCCAGGCCGCCTGGCGCTTGCGTTGTCCCCCCAGGCGGACCGTCGGTGAGGAGCGGGTCGCCGCCATACGGCGCCCGGTGCGGCGCGGGCGTCTTGGTGCCGGTCGCCGGGGCAGGCGGCGCGGCGCTGTTCCTGCTCAGCGCCGGGTAGCCGGCCGCGACGGCGGCGACGGCGAGCACGCCGGCCAGCAGGGTGACGCGGCGGCGGGTGCGGATCCGGCGCCCCGCCTGCTTGGCCCGCTCGATCGGCGCCTCGCTGAACGTCACCGTGCGCAGCGCCCGGTCCAGGTCTTCTCGCAGGTCATTCACCGCAGGCCTCCTTCCACGATGTCCGCGCCGCGCGCCCCGTCCGGGGCGGAGGCGTTCTTGCGCAGGGTGGCGAGCGCGCGCGACGCCTGGCTCTTGACCGTGCCGACCGAGCAGTTGAGCGCCGCCGCGGTTTCCGCCTCCGACAGGTCGAGCCAGTAGCGGAGCACGAGCACGGCGCGCTGGCGCGGGCCAAGGGAGCGCAGCGCGTCGAGCAGCGCGTGCTGCTCCTCTGGCCCTTGCTGCTGCCCGCCGAGTTGCTGACTGCCGAGGGTGTCCGCCAGGTCGCCGCGCAGTTCCTCGGCCACCCGGCGCTTGCGGAACCGGCTGCGGTGCTCGTTGATCACGATCCGCCGCACGTAGGCATCGGGATTCCCGGCCCGCCGCACCCTTCCCCACGACGCGTACGCGCGGGCGAACGCGGCCTGGGCGAGGTCCTCGGCGTGCCCCGCGTCGCCGGTCAGCGCGTAGGCGAGCCGGACCATCGTGGGCCACCTGCCGCGCATGAAGGCGTCGAATTCCTCGTCAGATCCCGTGCTCATGGCCACCTCCCTCGCCAGTGCAGACCACCAAAAGGCACGCAAAGGTTGCATGCCCTAACGCGGGCGTGCCGCACATCGGGGGGCACGTTGATTGAGGCGCCGGTCTTCCGCGTGGCGCCCGCGTGCACGACGGCGCCGCGACGCCTGGCCGTGCGTGACATGATCCGGATATGGATCTTGAACTGACCGGGAAGCGGGCCGTTGTCACCGGCGGGAACAGGGGCATCGGGCTGGCGGTGGCGCGGGCACTGGCCGCCGAAGGATGCGACGTCGCGCTGGTGGCGCGAGACAAGGCGGCGCTCGACGCCGCGCGCGAGTCGCTCGCCGCGGCCTCGGGCCGCATGGTGCTCGCGCTCCCCTGCGACACCGGGGACGACGAGTCGGTCGCCGCGATGGCCGCGGCGGTCACCGAGGCTCTCGGCGGCGCGGACATCCTGGTCAACGCCGCGGCCCGGGCGAACACAGGGGCGGTCGTCGGCATCGACGGCTTCGACGCCGCGGAGTTCGGCGAGCAGGTCAACGTGAAGGTGCTCGGCTACCTGCGGTGCATCCGGGCCTTCGTGCCGCACATGCGGGCCGCGGGCTGGGGCAGGATCGTCAACATCAGCGGGCTCGCCGCGCGGTCGTCCGGCGCGATCACCGGCACCGTGCGGAACGTGGCGGTCGCCGCGATGACCAAGAACCTGGCCGACGAACTCGGCAAGGACGGGATCAACGTGACCGTCGTCCACCCTGGTGTCACGGTGACGGAGAAGACGCCGGCGAACCTCGCCGAGCGGGCCGGGCGCGCCGGGGTCACCCCGGCGGAAATCGAGCGGCGCCTCGGTGCCGGGATTTCCATCGGGCGGCTCGTCACGGCCGCGGAGGTCGCGAACGTCGTCACGTTCCTCGCCTCACCGAAAAGCGTGGCGGTCAACGGCGACGCCATCGCGGTGGGCGGCGGCGCGGTCGGGCCCGCCTACTACTAGGGCCGGGGACCGCGGTCGCCGCCGCGGGCGATGCTCGCTCTTGCGTGGGCCATTCCCTACTATGAGGCAATGAGCCCTCTCTCTGGAGTGCTGGGTGAGGCCTGGGCGCTGTACAAGCGCTACGCCTCGCATTTCATCGCGATCTCGTTCTCCGTCTACCTGGTCATCGCCGTCGTCAGCGCGCTGCTGAGCTGGGCGCTTGGTTCCTTCGGCGCGTTCATCGGCCTGATACTCACCGTGTTCGGCGCGTTCCTGCTGCAGGCGGCGCTGGTGAAGGCCGTGCAGGACGTCCGTGACGGGACCGTCGACATGGACCTGGGGGCGACACTCAGGGCGGCGCTGCCGTTCGTCGGCACGGTCGCGGTCGCCTCGATCCTGGCCGCCATCGGCATCGGGATCGGGTTCATCCTGATCATCGTGCCCGGGCTGATCCTGCTCACGTTCTGGTCGCTGATCGTGCCGGAGATCGTCATCGGCGGCGCCGGCGCACTCGAGTCGTTCGGCCGGAGCTGGCGGACCGTCCGCGGCTACGGGTGGAACGTGTTCGGCACGCTGGTCGTGGTGTGGATCATCATGATCGTCGTGAACATCGCGTTGTCGTTGATCCTGCTCGCCTTGCCGCAGGGCTGGCGCAGCTTCATCTCCGAACTCGTCTCAGGCGCCCTCGTGGCCCCGTTCATCGCCGCGGTCGTGACGCTGGTGTACTACCGGCTCACCGCCGCGCACGGCGAGCGGGCCGAGCCCGCCCAGCCGGGCGCCGGCTACGGCTCGTACGAGGGCGGCGGGTTCCCCTCGTAAGGTCATCACGCCAGCAGCGGCTGAACCTGCTCGGCCGCGAACCTGACGAAGGCCACCGGGTCAGGGTTGTCTGGGCCGGGGTGGAGCACGACCTTGTCCGCCCCGGCCGCCGCCCAGAAGCGGACGGCGTCCGCCACCGCGTGGGCGTCACCCGCGACGGCGACGGTCCCCGCCTGCCCCATCGCCTCGAGCCGCCGCGCCGCGCCCGGGCCGGTCACCGCTAGCAGGTAGAGGACGACCTGGTGCACGCCTGGCCGGCCGGCGGCGGCGCGGGCCTCGTCGATGGCCAGGCGGGCGTGGCGCACCCGGTCCGCCGTGCTCGATGAGTCCAGGATGGTGCCGTCGGCGAACTCGGCGCTCAGCTGGATGGTGCGCGGCCCTGCCGCCGCGGCGAGCACCGCCGGCGGCGTCAGCGGCGGCCAGTCAAGCGCCACGTCATCCAGCCGCACGTAGCGGCCGTCGACCGTCAGCCGCTCGCCGCGCAGCAGCCCGCGCAGCGCCTGGAGGTACTCGCCGAGCAAGGTCACCGGGGACTCCACGCGGGCGCCCACCTGGCCCATCCAGCCCTGCACGCCGTGGCCGACGCCGACCGTGACCCGGCCGGGGAACAGGCGGTGCAGCGCGGCGGCCTCCATCGCGGTCAGCGCCACGTTCCGCAGCGGGACCGGGAGCACCCCGATCCCGACCGGCAGCCGGTCGGTCCAGGCGAGCAGCGCCGACGCGATGCTCATCGCGCCGCCCCAGAAGCAGTCCTCCCAGAGCCATAGTTCCGCCAGACCCGACTCCTCGGCCGCGCGTGCCACCGTACGGAGTTTCTCAGGGGGGACCTGGGGCCAGCAGGTGGCCGCGAGAATCGTCATGCTCCCATCTTGCTCGCTGGCAGGGGGTCTTCTTCCTGTTCAGGTCAATAATCGCCGCGGCCACGGGCGGTAATCGCCAGGCAATCAGGTCCCCGGCGGAGATTACGTCGCCGGGGGGCGGGTGACGCGAGGCTAACGGCGGCGGCTTATGGTGGCGCGGTGGACGAGTCGTTCAGTGCGCGGCTGTGGGACAGCGTCGGCGATATCTACGGTGCGATCCTCGCTCATCCCTTCCTTACCGGGCTGACCGACGGGACGCTTCCCGAGGAGTCATTCGCGTTCTACGTGATCCAGGACGCGCTATACCTGCGTGACTACGCGCGGGCGCTTGCTGGTATCGCGAGCCGGGCGCCCACGGCGAGTGCGACGCGGATGTTCGCTGACCACGCGGCGCAGGCGATCGCGGCCGAACTCGAACTACACGGCGCGCTTCTCGCCGAGCTGGGAATTCCCCCAGAAATGCTGCAGAGCGCCGCGCCCGCCCCGACGAACCTCGCCTATACCAGTTACCTGCTCGCCACCGTCCGGGGCGGCAGCTATGCCGAAGGAGTCGGTGCGGTCCTGCCTTGCTACTGGATTTATGCCGCCGTCGGCAAGGAGCTCATCGGCCGCGGGTCCCCTGATGCGCGTTACCAGCGCTGGATTGCCACCTACGGCGGCGACGAGTACGGCGATGTCGTGGCCGATGTGATCGCCGAGCTGAACCGGGTTTCACACGGCCTTTCCCATGATGAGCGGGCCCGAGTACGCGGTCACTTCCGGGTGACAAGCAGGTACGAGTGGATGTTCTGGGAGATGGGGTGGGTCAAGGAATCCTGGCCCGTCTGATGGGTCTAAACCACCGTGGCACGCGATTGCGGTATCCGCGACACGCATGATTTCAGTGATTCCGGGGACCACTTACCCCGCGACATGAGTTATGCTGACTTCAAGCTAAGGCTTACAAAGCCGGGTTGCCGATCGCGGGGAACCGGCATTTACCCAGGCTTGTGCGGGACGGGGTGGGTCCTGGCGCCTAACGCTCCACAGCCGTCGAGATGATGGCTGTCGAAACCAGGAAAGGCGGATTCCAAGTGGCCCAAAAGATCACAACACTCTTCATAGACGACATTGACGGCGGGCCGGCCGAGGGTACCGTGCGGTTCTCCCTGGACGGGACTGAATACGAGATCGACCTGAACGCGAAGCACTCTGAGGAGCTCAGGTCGGCTCTCGGTAAGTACGCCACGCACGCCCGCAAGGTCGGCGGCGCAGCTCGTCGCGGCGGTCGCGCCGCAGGTCGCGCCGGTCGCGGCGCCGCTTCGGCGCAGAACACGACCGAAATCAGGAACTGGGCGCGCGAGAACGGGATCGACATTAAGGACCGCGGGCGCGTCCCCGCCGATGTCGTTGCCAAGTACCAGGCGGCCACCAGTAAGTAGCGAACCTACGTAGAAATACCTATCTTCTACGTGGCTGACTACCGAGCTTTTGCTCGCCATAACGAGATACGCCCCCGGCGATGACGCCGGGGGCGTTTTTCTACGACCAGATCGGTGAAGACGGAGCGCAATCAGGCGTATGCGGATTGCTCGCCACCTTCGGTCCCCGCGTCGCTATCGACGCCATCGTTATGTGTGTCTTCGCTCACGTCGCTATCCGCATCTTCGCTCACGGCCGTCTCGGCGGCGCCTCGTGCTCCCTCATCTCCTCCGGCCGGCGACCACGGCGATGCGGGGATTCCCGGCATTACCGGATGTCCCGGCTCGGTGAAGAGCCACGCGCAGGATACGAGCAGGGAAATGACGAAGACGAAGTAAACCCAGAAGATTCCGGTAAGTCCGGTAGAGATCGTCAGCCCCGCCGCGGAGGCTTGCGCGGACGAGATGCCGAACAGCGCGGGCGACGCCTGCTGACCCGCCTGGATGAGCGCGGAGACCGCCTCGCCCGCGAGCGGCACGATCGCGCCGGCCAGCAGCAGCGCCCCCTGCCGGGGCGGGCGCCACAGCGCCGCGAGGGTGGCCACCACGACGATCGCCACCATGACGAGGACATTGCCCGCGATCACCATGCCCGGGTTGTCGAACGCGTTGCCCGCGGTGATGGTCTGCGAGGTCCCCTCACTGGCGAAAGCGAGCACGTAGCTGTCCCACGACGGGGCGAACGCCGCCGCGGTACCGATCGCCGCGAGGACGAGCAGTGCCAGTGCCCCGGCGTGGCCGGGGCCTGGGCGCGCCGGCCGCGACGGCTGCTGAGCTGATCCCGGGCTGGCGGCGAACGCGAACGCGGAGCCCGCCGTGCAGGCCGCCCAGCTGATCAGGCTCACCACCAGGCCCAAGCCGAGCGATGCGCCGGAGGTCACCTCGCCCAGGTCGGCGAAGAACAGCCCGAACGTCACCGCGCCAAGACCTAGCCCGAACAGCGCACCGAATCGCGCGGCGTTACTCGGCCGCGCGACGCTGAGCGCGACAAGCGCCGCGGTGAGCGCCCAGCCGATCACGTACAGCAGGTGCGGGACGACCTGGTCCCACTGGGAGAGCAGGCTCTGCCCGCCCACGTAGGCGGGGAAGAGCCCGACCAGGCCGAGCACCACGCCAAGGACGAGCAGCCCCTCCCCGACGAGCAGCGCCGCGCCGCGACGAGAGCGCCGTCCGGTCACGGGAGCCGCGGTCGCGCCGCCGTCGGCGTTGCCGCCCGCCTTGCGGCGGCCAAGCTTCAACGGCAGGCCCTTCCGTTCACGGGTGACGGCCTTGATATCGCCAGGCTCTTCGATCGTGGCGAACCTCGCCCACGCCTGCTGCCAGCCGTCACGGTTCTCAGGCCAGCGATCGACCGGCGCGTCGTACGGCGCGCCGACGACCCAGATGCCGTAAAACCGCTTTCCCCGTCCGATTTCGTACTTCTCGCCGCGATGCGAGATGACCGCTTTGTCCGGCACGGTTCCAGCCTCCAAGCTCACGCCTTCTATCTACGGCTCGACCATACGAACTGGATCTGCAAGCTTGCTGAAGACTTCCTCAGCCAAGACTGTATCCGCAGGTCGCCGCTGAAAACTGGAACCTCAAAACTCATCTGGCGCCGCAGCAACGTGCCGTAACCGCAGGCGATGCGGTTTTGGTAGTCCCTGCGGACCGCAACCACAGCGCCGTAACCGCAACCACGGCGCGGGGGGCGCTGCGGTTTTGGCAGCGTCCTCCCGTGGGGGGGATACGGGGGGGCGAAGCCCTCCCGTGCGCGGGGGGTGCAGGGGGGTCGTCCCCCCGCGGGCAATACTGTGGAGCACGTGTACGGGGCCGTCGCCCGCGCCCAGGCCGGCCAGGCCGTGCGCGACCGCGTCGCCCGCGACTGCCGCGGCCTGGCGGGCCGCGTCGGTCAGGGAGAGGCCCGCCGCCAGGCCGGCCGCGAGGGCGGCGGAGTGGGTACAGCCGGCGCCGTGCGTCGCCGCGATATCGTGCCGCGCGACCGGGATCGCCAGGTGCTCCTCCCCGTCGAAGAGGTGGTCGGCTGGTGTGGCGCCGTGCCCGCCGGTGACCAGGGCCGCGCCGGCGCCCATCGCCACCAGGCGCTCGGCCAGGACGGCACGTTCCTCTGTGTCAAGGCCGGTGAGCGCCTGCGCCTCCGGCAGGTTGGGCGTGACGACCGTCGCGAGCGGGAACAGCCGCCTGACCAGCGTGGCC
>Ga0210389_10002552_pt1 | contig 14323 bp, 13 predicted proteins | sample IncBWH28OmetaG_FD_160127 | JGI IMG/M metagenome (GOLD analysis project Ga0210389, IMG submission 160127) | Forest soil microbial communities from Barre Woods Harvard Forest LTER site, Petersham, Massachusetts, United States - Inc-BW-H-28-O ...
AACACCGCTACCGCACCCACTGATTCGCGGCCCGCGGGCAGCACAACACTCTGAGCAGCGAAATGGACCGATCGAAGCGACTGCCAACCCGACGTCGGAGCTTCACGAGTTCAAATCACAGGGAAATTTGCGCCGAAAATCGTAGGTGCAGCAGGGTTTAATCCTTAATGTCAACGTGTTCGGGCCCGACCTGAAATTCGCCGGGTAGCCCACCTGGCTCCGCCATCACGTCTCCGACTTCGGATCCTGTTGTCGCTGCCCGAGATTCACCGTACCCATCTCCCAGGCTGCAGCTGAACTATTGTCGGCGTTGATCGAGACGTTCATCCCACTGCCGGCGGCCGACTGCTGGGCTACCCCGGCATCCTGCTGCACCGCCTGCTTAGAGCTCGATGGAGGTGCATCGCCGCCGCTATCACGCTGTAACGCGTAGGTCCAGACGGCGGCCCCGGCCATTCCCATACCACCGAGCACCAGCACGATCCACCACCACCCGGGCTTGCCGTCAGTCAGAAAGGTGATGGCGAACGTTAGGGCGGCAGTAGACACGGCGGCCAGCACCGCCGCTGGCCAGTGTCGTGACGCTACTGCCATTACCGACACCTGCATTGCCTTCCGATTGCCGCTTGCGCAGACCAACTTGCCAGCCTAAGCGGTCTGGGCAGCACACTGAGATACTCGCCGGGCGCCGGTAGTCGCACTGTTGGCGCCGCCGACGGAGCACGCGTCCCTAGCGGGGTGTCGGCGATTTTCTTGACTAGGTCGTTAACGGGCCGCTCGATCTTCCTGCAGGCGGTGACCGCGGCGGCCTCGTTTACCGACCGTCATGCTGCGAGCCACTTTCGGGCGGGTGGGGTCGCTGTCTCTTGTTGGTCGCCGCCACCGCGCAAAAACGCGAATTGGGCGGCGGCGGGGGACTTGTGTGCGCTAATCCCCGGCACTGCGTGGCAGCACCACCCCGTAACTGATGCACCGAAACGCAAAGGTCACGACCCCTTTCGAGTTCGTGACCTTTCGCGTCGCAGTTCGTAGAACCGCTCAACATGGGCGAAGGGGGGACTTGAACCCCGCAGTCCCGGGTGACCAAATCGGGCGTTCCTCTGCTTCGGCACCATCCCGGGAGCCGCCAACGTTGTCGATCTGACGTAACAGACCAATGCGGTCAAGCATTTCAAGTTCAAAAGGACGGGCAAACGGCGGATACACCAGAAACCCAGCCGTACCGAAGTCGTCGCGTGCCAGCCCTGGCTGATCGCCGAGATCCAGGCTTTACGCCCGCGATTGATTGTCTGCCTGGGCGCTACCGCCGCACAATCTTTGCTGGGCAACACATTTCGCGTTACGGCCCACCGGGGTGAGCTGCTGCAGCTGCCCGCAGCGCTCGCCGTGAGGGCGAACCAGCACCGCTCGTTACGGCAACGCTGCACCCCTCGGCGGTGCTGCGCGACCGCAGTGACCGCCATGACGAGGTGTACAAGTCATTCGTCGACGACCTGCGTAATGCAGGTGCGGGAGTGGACTTCGAAAGTCGCTAGCGGATGCGATAGCACATTGCAGTTTTAATGCCGCGCCCGCGGACACCGCTGCGCCGTGAAGACGGGGGGACTTTCTGTGCTGCGAATCGACCAAGCTGATGAGTTTGGGTTGAGTCCTGCCCAATCCGTGGTTTTAGGCGCCGATCGCGGGGTAACCGGCAGTAGGTGGTCGAGAGAGCGGCGATGCAGTTTGCAGACGGACGGATTGACGACGGCCAGATCATTGCACTAGGCATCCGGCTCGGCGGCGTGAACCACACCGAATGGGCCTCGGTAGCCAGCCCAGCTCATGTCGTCCTCGAATCGATGGCCTGAACGCCCCTCCCCGACAGGAAGGTTCCGCCAATGCCAACCACGACAGCCCACGGCTACCCTAAGGTCCCGTTACCCGCCGGCGTCGCCGCGGTCTTTGACTGGCGGCCCAACGACCCCTTGCCGTACAGGGTGGTGTTGGGCGCCGGCCGCGGCGTTAGCGACCACAATGTGGTCGTCCACACCTCCGCGATTCAGTTTGCCGACGGCCGGATTGACGACGGCGGGGTCGTGGCACCGAGGGTCACGATCTCCCACGCCTGCTACAACGGACGGGGACTGAGCAGCACCCAGGCGCGCGAACTGGCGGCGCGGCTGCTCGAGGCCGCCGACGAGCTTGATGGGTGGATCGAGTCGACCCAAGCGGCTAGTCGCGGGCCGCGTGAACTATCTGTGAACTGGTAGACAGGGACGCTAGCAACCCATCTGAGGGCTCAGGAAGCGAAGCGGCAAACATCGGGACAATAGGAACCCATGAGGTATGCAGTTGCGACAGTGCTGCGAAGTCGACAACCAGCCCAGGATTCACCGATCGACAAACAGCAAGTCGCGCTAACCAATCCGTAAGGACGCTCTTCGCGGCAGCCCTCATGACCGTTCCTCGGATTCCTTGCGACGGGGCACCGCAGCGCGGGCACCACCGCGGCACTCATAATTGGCACTTCCCAACGGCGACGCGTGGGGGCAGAATCTCATTCTACCGGGTTTGTGAAGCAGTCCGCGTATCCCGGAATCACCCATTATGCATTGATGCATTGATACGTGGGATCGTCCCGTTTTCCGTTTTGTCCTCAGGACGGGGAGAGTTTATGAGTGTGTCACCGCAGGAGTTGTACGGGTTTGCCACCGAGCTGAGGAAGCTGGCATACAGCATGCCTGGCGGGCATGAGGACCCGCTTATCCGGCTGAGCGAGCGGATGGCTCACCAGGCCAGGCATGCCGTCGCGGGCGAATCTCCGCCACCGCAATTGTCGAATCAGTAAGGACCAGCACCCGTTATCCAGTGCCGAGCCGGACAGGAGTCCCGGTGGCGAGGGACACCCACACGAACGTGATTGCGCTGCATGCGAATTCGGGACGAGGGGCGATGCAGCGCAAACCCGCGCATCGGGCGGACTCCGTCACCGACATCCCTTATGACGCTGGCCGTGCCCGCGGCGGCCCTTTCTTGGCGGAGCCAGATGTCGATGGCCTTGCCTGCCAGTTCCTGCACTCGGACTACGCCGGCGCGATGTATGTGCAGTGGCCGCTCGATCGACGCCTCGAGGGTTTCCTGCACTACCGAGGCCTCACCCGCGTCGCCGACGACGGCGACCTCTACAACATGGTTCTCAATCGTGTCATGACCCAGATCAGCACGGCCACGGTCCGCGATCCCGGTGAAAACCCTGTCCACCCGGGTCAATACTTCCAGGCCGCCAGCAGCGGCCGATCGAGCAACACCTCCGCCCATCATCGTCGAGGACGATGATGGCGTCATCGGGCCGGGCGCGACGTCTGGGTGTGAGAACAGCCTTCACAGCGTGGGGGTTCGACCTGACTGTGTACGACTGTTCCCCATTAGGATCGGCGCGCCTATTTACCGCAAATAGGGAACAGTTTGATTTCACAGCGTTCCCGATTACGAGTGGTCCCGCTGCTGGTGACAACACGTCATCAGCGAGTGCGACCGAGCGGTCACGGTTCCGTTAGATGCTGCCGGTGCTCGGTGCGGGACCGAGGAGGTCGGCGATGGTGGCGAGTTGGTCGCCTGTGAGGTTGTCTGAGACCAGGAATACGAACGGTCCGTCGCACCGATTGACCCCGTGCGCTTATCTCGCCGGTAAGCGATCTCGTGGTGGCGGTCGATGACGTCCTCGGCAAGTGCAAGGTCGGCGTCCAGGAGCGTGTGGGTGGCGCCCTGCATGGCTTGTCCGGTCAGCCCGCACATGCCGGCTTGCGGTATTGAGAGCTTTGAGTTGTTCGTGAAATGAACCGTCCCGGGTTTGATCCCGGCTCCATAGTTGACACGTCGCCGGCTGGGAGTGACCGGACCCCGAGAACTGGTCCACGGCGGGTGAGAGTCGGTCATTGGGTGGGTACAGCTGGCAGCGTAGCGCGCTGGGATAGGTTCCAAATCCGCGTTTCATCTGCCGAGCCGATGATCTGCGCCGATGCAGGTCGTCCGAGTTGTTGTCAGCTGGAGCTGCGAAACTCGTGGCGTTTTCTGAGCGGCTGTTTCCCGCGCCCGATGGTTCAGCACGCCAACCCAATGCCGGGTCGGTGAGGTAGTCGGTGAGGTAGATGTCATGGTGTGGTCTGCTTTGCGGTGGTAGCGGTGGGCGCCGGGGTGCGGGTGGGGGCCCCGAGTAGGGCAACACCGCTCCGCAGCGCATGCGCCGGTACGTCGTCTACGACGTGGTGCATCACGATCATGCCGAACATGATCGACAACAAGGTGGCTGCCACGGCTTCGGTGTCCGCTTCTGGCGGCAGGTACGCGTTGTCGCGCCACCGTTGCGCCAATTCGCCGATGCGCTCGAGGGTGTCGACATACAGCTGACGGACACGCTCGTGCAGGACGGGATCCCGCAGTGTCTCCGCCCATGTCTGCAACGCGAGCCGGGTCATGTCGTAGTCGGGGTGGTCGGTTCTCCGGTGCAGCTCCGCGACCAGGATTGTCAGCGTCTCGCCCGGATCCGGACAGGAGTCGCGGTCGAGGAGGGCAACGAAGATCTCCCCCACCCTGACGACTCCTTCTTCGGCCGACGCGCGGACGATCTGCTCCTTGCCGCGGAAGTAGCGGTAGACCGCGCTCGACGACATTCCTGTGGCGGCGATGATGTCGTCCATCGAGGTGGCGTGAAAGCCGTCACGCGAGAAGCAGCCCCAGGCACTGGTGAGGATGTGCTGGCGGCGTTGGGCGCGGGTGGTGTCACTGAGTCGCGGCATAGTGACAGACTAAACAAAAACGATCGTTTGCGCTATCACCCAAGGAGGTGTACCTTCCAAACTAATCAGAAACGTACGTTCTCGTTTGGAGGTGGATATGTCCGCCCAACGCACCCAGGCCCCGGTCATCGTGGCTGGGGCCGGACCCACCGGCCTGACCCTCGCTACCGAACTGCGCCGCGGTGGGATCGAAGTGCTGCTGCTTGAACAGCGTTCGCACCGGGGCCAGAACGGATCCCGCGCGGCCGGGATGCAGCCCCGCACCATCGAGATGCTCGACCAGCGCGGTGTCGTAGATCGTTTCCTTGCGGCCGGCCCCCCGGCGCACCTGGGCAACTTCGCCGGAATCGTCCTTGACTACTCGACGCTGCCCACGCGATTTCCCTACACGCTCAACATCATGCAGGCCGAGACCGAACAGGTCCTCGAAGGCATCGCCACCGAGTTGGGTGTCGCGGTGCAGTGGTCCACCACTGTGACGGGATTCCGCCAAGACGCCACCGGCGTTGACGTCATCGTCGACACACCGGACGGTTCGGCGACGCTGCGCAGCAGCTACCTGGTGGCATGCGACGGCGGGCGCAGCACGATCCGCAAACTCGCCGGAGTCGGGTTTCCCGGCACCGATGCCACCATGGCGTGCCTGACCGGCGAGGTCGAACTGGACGACCCGCCCGAGCGGCCGCTGTTTTTGCAGCGGCGCGAACGGGGCAGCATCACTGCGATCCAGTTCCGGCCCGGCTGGCATCGGGTCGTCACCTGCGAACCAAATCGCGCCGCCGCAGGCCCTCATGACCCGGTCACGCTCGAGGAGTTGCGGGCATCGTTACTTCGCGTCGCCGGAACGGATTTCGGTATGCACAGCCCGCGTTGGCTGTCGCATTTCAACGATGCCGCTCGACAGGCCGAGCGCTATCGGATCGGGCGGGTGCTACTCGCCGGCGATGCCGGGCACATTCACCTTCCGGCCGGCGGGCAGGGCATGAACATGGGTATGCAGGACGCATTCAATTTGGGCTGGAAGCTCGCCGCCGTCGTGCGTGGCGAGGCCACGGACGCGTTGCTCGACACCTATCACGACGAGCGACACGCTGCCGATGCCGACACTCTGAACCTGGTCCGTGCTCAGGCTGCGCTGTTCGGGCTGAGCGATCCAATCACTGAGCTGTACAACGTCTTTAGCCATCTCATCGGCTTGAGCGAGGTGAACACCTATCTGAGCGCCAGGCTGTCGGGGCTCGACATCTGCTATCCCGGCTCCGGCGACCATCCACTGCTGGGTCGTCGCGTCCCCGACGTCGCGATCAACACCAGCAGTGGGACAACCACGATCTACCAGCTCCTGCACCGAGCCAGACCTGTACTGCTGAGTTTTTCCGACGATGCCGTTGTGGCCGAAGCCACCGCATGGGCAGGACGAGTCACCCCCGTCAGCGCCACCACCGCCGCAGGCCCGTGGACACTGCCCGACGCCACCACCATCCCCGCGCCCACAGCGCTTCTCATCCGGCCCGACGGCTACGTCGCCTGGATCAGCGACGGCGCACCGGATCTGGCGGGCTTGCGCGAGACCCTCACCACCTGGTGTGAAGCGGCTGACCGCCGCAGTGATGAAGAAAGGATCATCCGATGAACAACAAGCAAGAACTCCCGAAGTCGACCGACGTTCTGGTCGTCGGGGCCGGGCCCGCCGGTATGACACTGGCGATCAGTCTTAAGCAGCTCGGGGTGGACTGCGTCGTCATCGACCAGCTGCCCAGCGCGCCGGACGACACCCGGGCGGCGTTCGTGCAGCCGCGCACCCTGGAATACCTGCGGCGTCTACACGTTTCCGATCCGATGATCGACGACGGGCTCAAGGGCCGCGGGTTCGCCATGGCCGACCGGGAGCATGACCTCATTCGCGTGCCCTACGACACCGTTGACAGCCCCTACCCGTTCCTGTTGATCATCGGTCAATGGCAGACACAGCGCCACCTGGACCAGCGATTCGCCGAGCTCGGCGGCTCGGTCCTGCGTGGGGTACGCCTGCTGAATCTCGTGCCGGAATTCCCCGGAAGCGCTGCCACCGTGGTGGATTCGGACGGCGCGCTGCGAGTCATCAATGCCCGCTTCGTTGCCGGCTGCGACGGCCTGCACTCGCGGGTGCGCGATCAACTGGGCATCGGGTTCCCCGGCAGCTCACCGGCGCAGATGTTCGCGGTGGCTGATGTGAAATTGCCGGGTTGGCCCGCCGATCGGGTCGAACCCGCGTTCACGCTGTCCCCGCACGGGATGCTCATCGGGTCGCCGCTGCCAGGAGACGACATGGCGCGGGTGGTGGCATCGGCGCCACCCGGAACACCTGCCCCCACCCAGCACGACGTCAATGATCTGATCCAGACCCGCGGCCCCAGCTGGATGCGCAACCGCAAGGTCGAAGAGGTGCTGTCCAGTGCGACATGGCATGTCCACGAGCGCGTCGCTACCCAGTTCCAGCACGGCAACACCTTCCTGTTGGGCGACGCCGCCCACACGCACAGCCCCGCCGGCGGACAGGGAATGAACACCGGAATTCAAGACGCGGCCAATCTGGCGTGGAAACTACATAACGTGCTCTGCTTGGGCGCGCCCGAGTCGCTGCTGGACTCCTATGACGCCGAGCGCCGTCCCAACGCACAAAAGCTCATTGAGTTCACCCATCAGATCACCACTGTGGCCACGATCACCGGGCACAAGGAACAACAGATGCGCGACGACATTCTCGCGGCGGTCAGTAGGGTGGCCGGTGTTATCGAGGCTCTGGCTCTTCGCTTCTCCCAAATCACGATTGGCTATGGCGACAGCAATGAACCCTTTGCGCCAGGGACACGGGTCAATCCCGACACGATCAATGCCGACGAACTCACATGGTCGCTGCTCACCCCCGACGCAGCGCCGTCGGATCTGCCCGCTGAGTTCAAAGTAACTGTTTCCAACGGCGTTTCACACCCCGTCGCGGTGCGACCTGACGGCATCGTGGCCAGCACCGAACTAGTCCACCAACTGTTCGGATTCGATCCGGCCGCTAGTCTGGCACCCGCAGTTTGCGGAGGTGCGCGATGAATAGCACGGATCCACTGCACCCACCGCACGACCCTGTCCCGCTGCATCCGGTCGCGACCGAAGTCGTCGCGCAGTGGCCACCTGGCACGTTCTTGGAGAACCTGGCACTGGACAACGACGGCGAATCATGGTTGGTCACAAGCCCGTTCAACCAGACGATATATCGCATCCGTGGGGATGGTACAACGCAGACGGCTGCCAAATTCGATCAGTGGGTGACCGGCATCGTTTCGCACCCGCAAGGTCCGCTAGCCGCCGTTGGAACCCATGGACAGGCTGACTGGAGACTGCATCGCATCACCGATGTTGCGGCACAGGCCGTTTGCGAGCTGCCGGGAGTGTTGTTCGTCAACGGGATGACCTGGGCGGGCGGTCGGCTGCTGGTGGTGGACTCGCTGCGCAGCGTGGTGCTGGCGGTCGACACTGGGGCGGGCACATCGTCGGTGTGGCTTGACCACCCGCTGCTGACCCCGATGCGACCCGACTCCCCAGTGCCGGGCATCAACGGGATCAAAGTGCACGACGGCTGGGTCGTCATCACTAACACCCAGCGCGGCCTGCTGCTGCGCGTGCCCGTGGAAAGCCCGCAACCGCGGCGTGACCTCGAGGTGCTGGCAGAAGGGCTTAGCGGCGACGACCTGGCGGTCATGCCGGACGGCCGGATCATGGTGGCCACCCACACCTACCACAGCGTGCTGTGTCTGCACCCCGATGGGCGTCGCGAGGACATCGCCGGATACGACCAGGGCGTCGCAGGCCCCACTGCGGTTGCCGTCGGACCCGAGTCGACCCCCACCGTGTACGTCGCGACCACAGGCGGCCTCCTCAGTCCGCCGGGCGACGACGTCGAACCGGCCCGCCTCCTACGAATGGATGTGACCGAAAAATGAGCACACTCGACAACCGGCCGCCGCTTCGCGGCATTCACGACCTCAAGTTCGCGGTGTCTGACCTCGACGTGTCGTTGCGCTTCTACGAACGGGCGCTTGGCGCCAAACACGTGCCAGCTTCGAAATCGGGGAACAACCGCGTCACGCGCGGTGACCCGTCGAGCACGCACTGGGGGACGTTAGCGGTGAACAACGCGTCGATTTCGCCATCCTCGAGCACCTTCCCTAACGTGGTGTGCTCGGGCGCCGCGGTCACATCGACATTCGCCGGGTGCGGATGATCGATGAAGTCGAAAGGCTGCATGGGGCTGTCAAGGCCGCCGATCACCCACCGGCTCAGCTCGGGCTTGAACCCGTAGTCGTCCATCAGGATGCCTTTGGCCCACACCCCCGAGTCCTGGCCGTAGGTGCCGAACTCGCCGATCGTCTTGCCGGCGAGGTCTTCTGGCTCGTCGATCCCGCTGGAAGTGTTCACGAACATGCAAGAGTGACGGAACACCCTATTCGGGAAGACCGGGATCGCAATGAACGGTGCATCGTGGTCGAGGGAGCGCAGATAGAACGTCAGTCCCAACTCTGCGACATCGAACTCGTGCCCGCGCACCATCCGCTCGAAGATCTCTGGCAGCGTCGCGGCCGTTTCTATCATGGGCGCGGCACCGGCGACAGTGACGCTTCCATCGAACAGTGCGCGGGTGGTGTCGTATCGAAAACAGCCGATGTTCACAGCGGGGTCGCTCATCACCGGTCTCCCATCGTGCTGTGTTCAAGGCCTATTCCCAATGGCGAAGGTATCCACGTTCGCGGATCCTGAAACACGGCGGATCATGCCGCCGCCGTTGGTGCCGAGGTGATCTCGTAGTGGTCGGGCGGGCGCAGTGCGGCGCTGCTGTGTCGGCGCCGGGGTGTCGAAGGAGTCAGAAGCAACTTGCGAGACACTGAAGTTTGCTGCAGGTGAACAGATTTACAGCAACGCCATACCAACAGGCTGCGGCCGTTGCACCATAACCCCGATAGGCGGTAGAACACGGACTCGAAGGACAAAGCGACGTCCGACATCACCGGGGACGCCACCACCGCCTTGGCGGGCCGTGAGATACCTGAACAACCGTGCGATTCTAGGATCCGCCACAAAGATGAGAAAAACGCATCCGCCATTTTGATCAGAATTCTGCAAATCCGCAGTTAGGGGAGTCCGTATCCGCCACGCGGCTTGCTCAGATATCAGGTTCACATTTCCGATGGCATAAATCTCATCTTGATGGCATCTAGTTGGCAGATGCCAAGAAGCTGAGAATCTGGCTAGCTTACGACTGATGTGTAGGTTTCCGTCGTGTGACGATCGCCGCACCGGAAGTCCTCCAACCACAGTAGGGGTCGAGGTGATCGCATCGAATCGTCAACGGTTGCCGTTTGTTTCAGGGATGCGGTCAGTCGGGACGAGGTAGCAGCGCGCCCGAAAGGAACTCGAAGCCGCATTCGAATCTCGGCGCTGGCAACCAAAGTCCGGAAGTGGCGAGCAGCCGGCGCGAGACACCCGGCGAAAAGATCAGGCGGCAGCGTGCAGTGTCCTGATGAGTTTTGTACGAACCCTGCCGATTCGGGTGGAACAGAGGACGGTGAAGCACTCGACTCCTGGCTGGAAACAATCGCACGCCGAACCTGTACGGCATTCGGGGATCTCCTGTGCGCCGTACGCGTACCGCCACAGGAGACCGAGTTGCCGGGCCCCACCTCCGCCCCTTCGGCGCCTATCCACGGTCCTACCGACCGACTCCACCGTCAATACGGTGCACCTCCGATCACCGCCTCGACACCGACAGCGCCGACCATCTGCAGCTGGATCGGCGCGGAGCCGGGCTGCTGTTCCAAGTTCTCACCGAACGGGAAGAGCGCTCGGCTATCGCTATTGCCTCCAACGAGCGATTCTCTTCCTGGACAAAGACATTCACTGACCCGCGATTGTGCGCTGCGATTGTTGACAGGTTGACGTTCGCCGGACAGATCATCGAGACCGGCAGTACCTCCTACCGACTTGCTCACGCCCGTAACGCCCGCCCGGCAAGTTAACCGGTGGTGGGCAAGGCTTGCCGTGCCGAACGGCTGAGGCGTCTATCCGCGTGCAGGTTCAGGAGTTTCGTCGACGTCGGCCCTGGCCGGAATCCTGCCGTCGTTCTTTTGGCGCGGCGTTGCGGCCTGGCGCTGGTCTTTGATCGGCCCTGAGTCTGGCGTTGAGGACCTCCAGTTGGGTGTAGTCCGATTCCAGCTGGCTGTTTCTGGTTTCCAGGTCCAGGATGTGGGCGATGCCGGCCAGATTCACGCCCCGATCGACAAGTTCGGTGATCCGCCTGAGGCGCTCGAGGTCGTCGTCGCTGTAGCGGCGGGTGCCCCCATCGGTGCGCGACGGGGTGAGCAGTCCCCGGCGCTCATAGAGCCGCAGCGTTTGCGGCCCGACACCGGAGAGCTCCGAGGTCACCGAGATGCCGTAGACACCAAGCGCTGATCGGGATACCGGGTCCTCTGTCAACCGCTTCTCCTGGAAATTTTCATCTACCGCTTCTTGCGTAAGTATACATCTGGTGGTATCACAAAGCTATGTCCGCAGACATAGATTGTCTGCCCTGACTGGGAGGTGAAACATGGTGTTGATGCGTACAGATCCGTTCCGTGAACTCGACCGCTTGACCCAGCAGGTGCTGGGCACCGCGGCCCGTCCCGCGGTCATGCCGATGGACGCCTGGCGAGACGGCGAGCAGTTCGTCGTCGAATTCGATCTGCCCGGGGTGAAGGCTGATTCACTCGGTCTAGACGTCGAGCGCAATGTGCTGACCGTGCGCGCCGAGCGTCCCGATGTCGATCAGAGCCGCGAGATGGTCACCGCCGAGCGCCCGCGCGGGGTGTTCAGTCGGCAGTTGTTCCTCGGGGAAAACCTCGATACCGACAAGATCGAGGCCAACTACCACGACGGCGTTTTGCGGCTCACGATCCCGGTGGCCGAAAGAGCCAAGCCCCGCCGTATCGAGATCAGCCACGACGCCGAGCGCACCGCGATCAACGCCTAACAGCGTAGATCCGCCGCTCCACCGGGACCACCAGCGGTCCTCGTCCGGACGCGGCCCGTGCTTTTGCAAAGTTGTCTCGTGACGACGAGGAGGTGATGGGTCGACAGTCGAGAACACGCGGTGACTCATTGTGCCGTCCACAAACATTGCTACGTACTAACAGCGGCCCGACGCAGCAACTGCGCGCGCATCGCCACTGATCGTGGCCGTCTTGGTGGACCGCACCGACGTCATCGATGAAGGGGTGGGGCGCGGTGTGAACAAGTCAACGCGCCCCACCCCGCCAACAACTGTCGACAAGGTGGAAAGACGCGGTGCCTGACGATGACAGACCCCTACTCAGTGCTAGGCGTGTCGCCAACTGCAACTCACGCCGAGATCACGCACGCCTACCGCCGTCGCCTACGCGACCATCACCCCGACATACGCTCCCGGGAATCGAATTCAGAAGCCGACGAGCGGTTGCGGCAAGTTTTGGAAGCCTATGCCCTGCTACGTGACCCGCACCGTCGCGCCGTCTACGATCGCGCTCATCCCGCCCACCAAGACACCGGTCCGGTCCCGATACCAGTGACGCACCACGACTCCGCCGCCGATCAGCCGCCGCTATGGGCAGGACCCGTGCGCCGGCACTCCTGATTAGCCCCCTCTTAACGAATCGCTGCCGAACCGACGCCCGCCCAGCCCGGTTGCCTGCGGGCCCAACTCGAGCCGTCACGCCGGGGCCACTTCAAGTTGACATTGCGAGAATGATCGGCAGAGATGTGCATTCGGGGCTTGCGCGCCCTTCGTAGTGGCTACAACACGTGACCGCCGCCGTCACCGCGCGCTGGGCTAACGGCATCCGGCGGCCTACACCGCCAGCTGCCCCGCGAACAGTCATTTGAGGCTTAAAGCGCCTTGGAAGTTTCTTGGCGCTGAGCGGCTTGAGGGGAGGGGAGGGTCTGTTGATGCACCCGCCGAGCACGGTCGAGTACAGCGCAGCACTGAGGCGTTACGGTCGCCACGCCGCCACGCAACCTATTTTGACAACCCCCGGCGACACGCCGAGGGTTGTCAATCTATGCAGGCGTGTCTTGTCAATCTTCCCTGCACGTCTCTTCCGCCTCGTCATTTCCCCGAGTCAATGGTGGCGGCATCGATGAGCGTTTCGGCGGCCGATCGTGCGTGCAGCAGGGGGGACGTGTCGTTGAGCGAGGTCGCTAGGGCTTTGGCGCCCTCGAAGAGCACAGCGAGCTGGTTGCCGAGCCGGTAGGGGTCTCCGGCGCCGGCTTCGGTTGCTGTGTGGATGAGACGGGCAGTGAAGTCCAGTTTGTGCTCGTGCACGATGTCTTCGACCCCGGGCATCGCGTCCGCTGCCTCGACTGCGGCGTTATGGAAGGGGCAGCCGCGGAAACGGCTGCCCGGCGCGCCTTCGAAGATGGCCAATAAGCGGCAGCGTGGCGAGGCGTCGGCAGTGTCGATGGCCTGCTCGCTGGGCATTCCGCCGGCGTGGTGGATGCGGCGCAGGTATTCCTCCACGAGGTCATTCTTGCTGGAAAAGTGATCGTAGAAGGTGCGTTTCGACACGTGGGCGTGTTCCGTCAGCCGCTCCACCCCGGTGGCATGGATCCCCTCGAGGTGAAACAGGGTTGTTGCGGCGGTGAGGATCCGCTCGCGCGCTCCGCGACCGCCGCGATGAGCCGGCCGAGCCGCGGCCGTCCGTGTTCCACTCACGGCACAAGCATACCGAATGGTTTAGTTTCACCCTGCCTCGACGTCGGCGTTGTGAAATGGACGGCTGAAACGGCCGGCCGGAGTGCTAATCGAGGAGGCCAATCGGCGAGGCGTTGGTGGTGTCGATGGCCTGTTCGGCGGGCATTTCGCCAGCGTGGTGGATGCGGCGCAGGTACTCATGCTCAGCGCTGGCTCCGACCAGCCGGCTGGGCCGTGGCCATCTTGGTTCCCTTACGCTATAAGCACACTGTTCGGTGTACAATGAGTCAAAAGCGTTGTACTCTCGAACGCTAGGACAGAGCGTCCGGTGTACATAACCCGTTGGGAGGCACATATGGCAGTCGACCCCATAGGTGGCCAATGGTTGGAGCAGCAGTGACGTTGCGTCTCGACACCAGCACTCTCCCGGCGGGCGACCGGGCCGACGCCATCCGTGACGCGGTCGCGCAGACCTTCGTCCATGTGGAGCTCACCTTCGCCACCGACAGCGGCCCGGCGGCGGCGGTCGGAGCGATCACCGATTTGGGGCAGCTGACCGTCTTCTCGGTGCGATCCAATCATTCGATCGCCAACCGAACCCCGCAACTGGCGCGTGACGATCTGAGGCCCAGCATCATTTTCGGGCTTCAGTTGGCGGGCGAAAGCCTGGTCGCTCAGGGCGACCGCCAGGCGGTCGTACGGCCGGGCGAATTAGTTATCTACGATTCCACGCGGCCGTACGTGCTGACGTTTCCGGACGCCATCCGTCAGCATTTCTTCCGCATACCGCTGGACCGGTTGGCACTGCCCCACG
>Ga0210389_10002553_pt1 | contig 14320 bp, 13 predicted proteins | sample IncBWH28OmetaG_FD_160127 | JGI IMG/M metagenome (GOLD analysis project Ga0210389, IMG submission 160127) | Forest soil microbial communities from Barre Woods Harvard Forest LTER site, Petersham, Massachusetts, United States - Inc-BW-H-28-O ...
CCCTATCGTTCCCGGGCAGTCAAGGATCCGCGCAGCGTGCTCGCCGATTTCGGCGTCAGCCTGCCGAAAGAGACCGAAATCAGGGTGTGGGATTCAACCGCCGAGACCCGTTTTCTGGTGTTGCCGATGCGCCCCTCAGGCACCGACGGCTGGAGCGAAGAACAGCTCGCTGACCTCGTGACGCGGGACTCGATGATCGGCACCGGATTTCCCAAGACCCCCGAGGCGCCATCATGAACGGCGTACACGACATGGGCGGCATGGACGGTTTCGGCAGGGTCGAGCCGGAGCCGAACGAGCCGGTATTTCACCAGGAATGGGAAGGCCGTGTGCTCGCCATGGTTCGCGCGATGGGCGCGGCGGGCGCGTTCAACATCGACACCTCCCGCTTCTACCGCGAAAGCCTGCCGCCGCATGTTTACCTAGCCAGTTCATATTATCGGAAATGGCTGCTCGGGCTACAAGACAACCTGATCGACAAGGGTTTTGTGACCGCGACAGAGATCGCAGAAGGCCATGCCAAAGAGCCCGCAAAACCTTTGAAGCGTGGCAAGTTCGGAACTGGCGATGTCGAGCGCGTGATGGTGCGCGGCCGATTTGAACGCACGCCGCAAGCAGCGGCGAACTTCAAACCGGGCGATCGCGTGCGGGCGAAGAACATGCACCCGGCCACCCATACGCGGCTGCCACGCTACACGCGCGGCCATGTCGGCGTGGTCGAACGCGTCCTTGGCTGCCAGGTTTTTCCTGACTCAGCATCGATGGAATCCGGTGAAAATCCGCAGTGGCTTTACAACGTGGTCTTTGACGCCGCTGAGTTGTGGGGACCGGAGGCCGATCCCACGGTGAAAATTTCCATCGACGCCTTTGAGCCTTATCTGGAAATACCGTGACAAACGCCGCTATCGCCGAGGCCACCAAGGTTCTTGCGAACCTGCCCCGCGACGAGGACGGACCCGTGTTTCGTGAGCCCTGGGAGGCCCAGGCGTTTGCGATGGCGCTGTCGCTTCATGAGCGCGGCGTTTTCACCTGGAACGAATGGGCGGCCGCGCTTGCCGAAGAAATCAAACGCGCGCAAGCCGCCGGCGATCCCGATCGAGGCGATACCTATTACCGGCACTGGCTCGCCACGCTGGAAAAACTGGTGGCAGCCAAAGGCGTCGCGACCATCGAAACCCAGCACCGCTACCGCGATGCCTGGGATCATGCCGCCGATCGCACACCTCACGGCTCGCCAATCGAGTTGCGGCCGGGTGATTTCAAGACCGGCAACTGAATCGCCGCATCGGCCCTGCGGGCTATTTTAAATTAACGCCTCGGCGTCTTTAAGTTGTAGTCGCAAAACGCTAGCATGCGCTGCACCTGATCTTCATTGCAGGAGTAGCGCCATGAACGTCGTGTCCCGTTACGCCCAGCGTCTAGTCGCAATGATCGCCTTCATAATAGCCAGTTCACACGTTGCCGCGGCGTCCGATACCGCGAGCGGCGCAACCTTCAGATTGGCGATGGGCCCCATGAGCGCCGCGCAGAAAAATCAGGGCAACCCGACTGTCGGGCCCACGCCGGCTGAGCCGCGCCTCGTCCCGAGACACCATCACTCGCATCACCGGCCGCCGCACCACCACTCGCATCACGTGCGATAGCCACGGTCCCAGAAGCACCATCGCCTAGCCGCAAACTTGTTTTGCGGCACCGATCCGCGGAAATCACGCGCCACCGCATTGTTTCGCTGGGACACCGGCGCGTCTTACGGCATACAAGCCTCAAAGATTTCCTCGCTTTCGGTGAACCATGACCCCTTCCCGCGACATTTCACGCCTGATCGAGATCATGGCGGAGCTCCGCACGCCCGTCACCGGCTGTCCCTGGGACCTCGAACAGAACTTTGCGACCATCGCACCCTATACGATCGAAGAGGCGTATGAAGTCGCGGACGCGATCGCGCGAGACGACTTCGAAGACCTCAAGGACGAACTCGGCGACCTCCTGCTCCAGGTCGTCTATCACGCGCGGATGGCGGAAGAGCAGAATGCTTTCGCCTTCGGCGACGTGGTCGAGGCGATCACGAAGAAGATGATCCGGCGTCATCCGCATGTGTTCGCCGACAAGGACGGCAATATCGCGCCCGCCGGCGTCAAGAGCGCCTGGGAACGCATCAAGGCCGAAGAGAAGGCCGAACGCGCCGCGCGCCGCCCGCATCGGCAACAGGAACAATCTTCAGTGCTTGCAGGCGTCAAGGCCGGTCTGCCGGCGCTGACGCGCGCGATGGAATTGCAGCGCAAGGCATCCAGCGTCGGTTTCGACTGGAACGATCCACGCGCGGTGCTGCACAAAATCCGCGAAGAGGCCGACGAGATTGAAGCCGCCCTTGATCGCAACGACAGCGAAGAGCTTGCAGGCGAAACCGGCGATCTCATGTTTGCGCTGGTCAACCTGGCGCGCCATGTTGGTGCCGACCCCGAAATGTCGCTGCGTGGCGCCAATGCCAAATTCGAACGCCGCTTCGGCTATATCGAGCGTGCCCTGGCCTCAAAGGGCCGCACGCCGGATGCTGCCTCGCTTGAGGAAATGGATGCGCTGTGGAATGAGGCGAAGGCAGCGGAGTAGATTTAAACCGGCACGGCGTCGAAACGGTTGATCACGAGATCACGCTTGGTTTGATCGACGCGCACCGTCATGTCGTAGCGCCCCTCGCGGAGGTCCTTGCCCAGCACTTCCGAGTTGCGATGCAGCCAGCTGATACCGGCGCCATCGGCGGCGTCGATCGACAAATGCAGCGTCGTCCGTGTTGCGGCCAACCGGTCTTCGATCGCCGCCAGGAGGCCGTCGATCCCCTCCCCGGTCTCGGCGGAGACCAGAAAACACGGCCGCTCCGGCGGACGGCGGGCCGCCAGATTCCTCAGATTTTCGCGCCCGTCCTCATCGAAGCGGTCGATCTTGTTCCAGACTTCCAGAAGGCGCTGCCCGCCATCGGCTTCGATGCCAAGCTGATGCAACACGGTCTCGACGTCGCGTTCTTGCGCTTCCGTATCCTCGTGCGAAATATCACGGACGTGGAGGATGACGTCGGCCTCCAGCACTTCCTCCAGTGTGGCGCGAAACGCTGCGACCAGTTGCGTGGGCAGGTTGGAGATGAATCCGACCGTGTCCGACAGCATCGCCTTGCCGCCATGCGGCAGGCTAAGCGCACGCAAGGTCGGATCGAGCGTGGCAAACAGCATATCGGCCGCTTGAACGTCGGCACGGGTCAGGCGGTTGAACAGGGTCGACTTTCCGGCATTGGTATAGCCGACAAGCGCCACCACGCGGTAAGGCACCCGCTGCCGGCCAGCGCGGTGCAGCCGCCGCGTCGCCTGAACCTTCTTGAGCTCGTTTTCAAGCCGCGTGATGCGATCGCCGATCAGGCGGCGGTCGGCCTCGATCTGCGTCTCGCCGGGACCGCCCATGAACCCAAATCCACCGCGTTGGCGCTCGAGGTGCGTCCATGAGCGCACCAGACGGCTGCGCTGATAGTTCAGATGTGCGAGTTCGACCTGCAGCGCGCCCTCTTTGGTCTTTGCACGGCGCCCGAAGATTTCCAGAATGAGTCCGGTCCGATCGAGGACCTTGGTCCGCCAGGCCTTTTCCAGGTTGCGTTGCTGGATCGGCGACAGCGCGCAATCCATGATCACGAGTTCGGCCTCATGTCCGGCAACGAGACCGACGATCTCCTCCACCTTGCCCTTGCCGAGATAGGTCGCCGGCCTGATCTGGCTCACGGGGGCGATCAAGGCTTCAGCGACCGTCAGATCGATGGCACGCGCGAGACCAGTGGCCTCCTCGAGGCGCGCCTCGGAGCCGCGAATGGCATGAGATTCCTCTCGCGCATCGGGATCACCCCGGCGCGTGCGCAGGTAGGGGCCGATGACGATCACCCGCCCGGTTTGTTTGCCCGCCACCGACCGCGGACGGTCGGCTCCCCCGTCAGAATTCCGGGGTTCCAATCAGTTCACTCTCAAGCCGGTGCATCCTCGCCGCCTTCAAACAACTGGATCGGAGCCCCCGGCATGATGGTCGAAATCGCGTGCTTGTAGACAAGCTGCGAATGGCCGTCGCGCCGCAACAGCAGGCAGAAATTGTCGAACCAGGTAACAATTCCCTGCAGCTTTACTCCGTTGACCAGAAAAATCGTCAGTGGCGTTTTGGTTTTACGAACGTGATTGAGGAAGGTGTCTTGTAGATTTTGTGCGCGGTCTGCCGCCATTGTTTTTTATCCCGCAAGTTTCGTTGCTTCTTTTTATTTGAACCGCCGGCCGCCTTCTGTCGAAGCAGTCCACCGGTTACCGGCGCCCCTGAGATCCCCCTCCGGGAACGCACGATGGCGTGATTAGAAGGCAGGCTTGGTTATTAGGCAAGCAGCTTCGCGCCATGGGGCGCTGAAGAGGCCCCAATTCTCCACAAAACGGGAAAAAGGGGCCGGAATTCAGGGTGGCCAAGTACCCCATCCGGCTGCAGCGGCGCTCTGGTGGAGTGGACTAGCCCACGCCGAGCGCCTTCAACTTCCGATGCAAGGCCGACCGCTCCATCCCGACAAATTCAGCTGTGCGGGAGATATTGCCGGAGAAACGGCTGATCTGGGCCATCAGGTAGTCGCGTTCGAATACCTCGCGGGCCTCACGCAGCGGCAGACCCATGATGTGTTCGCCGTTGTTGCTGGTCGGCATGGCCGGCACCATCGAACCCACATCCTGCGGCAACATATCGGCCGTGATGATGACTTCCGGTCCGCCGCCGGCGAGAATCATCACCCGCTCGACATTGTTGCGAAGCTGGCGAACATTTCCCGGCCAGACATGCGACTGCAGAACCGCCATCGCGTCCTGGCCGATCTGCCGTTTCGGCAAACCGGTCGCAGCCGAGATCTGATCCATGAAATAATCGATTAGTTCCGGGATGTCCTCACGCCGCTCGGACAGCGGCGGCACGCGGATCGGCACCACCGACAGGCGATGATAGAGGTCTTCCCGGAAATGCCCTGCCGCGATTTCCTCCTCAAGGTTGCGTGCGGTCGATGAAATAATCCGGACGTCGACACTGACCTTGGCGGTGCCGCCCTGCCGCTGAAACGTCTGCTCGACCAGCACGCGCAAAATCTTGTTCTGCGTCTCGCGGGGCATGTCGCCGATCTCGTCAACGAACAGCGTACCGCCATGCGCTTCTTCGAGCGCACCGGTCTTGCGCGCTTGCTCGCCATTGGGCTCGACACCGAATAGCTCGACTTCCATGCGCTCCGGCGTGATCGCCGCGGCATTGATCACGACGAACGGTCCATCGGCGCGGCTGGAGGCATTGTGCAGTGTGCGCGCCGCCAGTTCCTTACCAGCGCCGGACGGGCCCACGATCAAAATGCGGCTGTTGGCCTTGGCCGCGCGGTCGATGGTCTGCCGCAACTGGTTCATGCAGGCCGAGCGGCCCGTCATGATGCTCGCGGTGGGAGCCAACTGCTTGAGTTCCTTCACCTCGCGTTTCAAACGCGACGTCTCCAGCGCCCGCGTCGCGACCAGGATCAGCCGATCGGACTTGAACGGCTTCTCGATGAAGTCGTAGGCGCCGCGCTTGATGGCCGCGACCGCGGTTTCGATGTTGCCGTGGCCGGAGATCATCACGACCGGGAGGTCGGCATGGTCGCGCTTGATCTGCTCAAGCAGCTGCAAGCCGTCGAGCTTGCTGCCTTGCAACCAGATATCAAGGAACACCAGACTGGGCCGGCGGTTGGCGATTTCCGCCAACGCCGAATCGCTGTCGCGCGCCGTGCGCGTCGTAAATCCCTCGTCGTCGAGAATCCCGGCGACAAGATCACGAATGTCGGCTTCGTCATCGACAATTAAAATATCACTTGCCATGAGGTACGCCTGTATTCTCAGTTGCCTGTGGCGGCTTCAACTTTGGTCTGTTCATTAGTCGTTTCTTGGGGTCCGGTGGTTTCTCTAGCGGACGATTTTGTTTCGGACGGTTTTGTTTCGGCGGTCGGCTGCGCTGATTCGGTCGGCTCCGTAGACCCGGACCCGGCGGCCGGTGGCTGGCCCGATATCGCAAACCGCAGCCGCATCCACGCCCCCCGGGCTCCGGCGCGCATTTCCGACGCATCGTGAAGTTCGATCCGCCCCCCGTGATCCTCCAGGACGCGCCCGACGATCGCAAGGCCGAGGCCAGTGCCTTTCTCGCGGGTCGTCACGTAAGGTTCGAGCAGCCGCGCGCGGCTGACTTTGGGCAATCCAACTCCGTTGTCGATGACGTCGATCACGATGTCGTCGTTTTCGCGCGTGGCGATGACATCAATGCGACCCCGGCCCGATTGATCCGCAGGAACGGCTTCGATCGCTTCGGTGGCGTTCTTGATGATGTTGGTTAGCGCCTGTGAAATCAGCCGGCGGTCGAATTTCGCGCGCAGCGGTTCTTCCTTGATCTCGGCTTCGATATCGACGTCGGGATGACCCACCCGCATCAGGAACACGGCTTGACGCACCGTATCGGCGACGTCTTCGCCCTCGATGACGGGCTTTGGCATCCGTGCAAAACGCGAGAATTCGTCGACCATCCGCCTGATGTCGTCGACCTGCCGTACGATCGTTTCGGTGCATTGTTCGAACACCGCTTTGTCTTCGGTAATCACCTTGCCGAATTTGCGGCGGATGCGTTCTGCGGAAAGCTGAATCGGCGTCAGCGGATTCTTTATTTCGTGAGCGATCCTGCGGGCAACGTCGGCCCAGGCCGAGGTTCGTTGCGCCGAAACCAGTTCCGTCGTGTCATCAAGCGTGATGATGTAGCTGTCGCGCGTCTGGCTGGTCTGCTCGGCGGTAACGCGTACCGAAAGAATACGCTCGGCTCCATCGCGATTGATCGTGATCTGGCCCTGAACCAGACGCTGAGTGCTCTCCCGCGCCGTCTTCATCATCTCGTCGAGTTCGGGCAGCACGTCGGACAACGGATGGTCCAGTGTCTCGGATTCCGCGTGGCCGATCAGCTTTTCGGCAGAGCGATTGAGAATGCCGACACTGCCGGAAGCATCGACGCCGATAATGCCGGCGCTCGCCGACGACAATACCGCCTCGATGAATCGCCTGCGGCTGTCGATCAAATCGCTGGCGTTCACCAGCTCATCGCGCTGGGTACGCAATTCCTGCGTCATCTTGTTGAAGGTCTCGCCGAGTTGCGCCAGATCGCCCTCCGATCGCAGCACCGGCACCTGCACATGGAGGTCGCCGGTCGAGACCAGATTGGCGGCACCCATCAGGCGTCGTATCGGGGTGACCAGCCAGTTGGCGAAGTTCAGCCCCAGCAAAACCGACACCATCAAGAGGGTCAGCGCAATGACCGCGAAGACCAGCGCGAAATTCACCTGCCTGCCGAGCCGCCGCGACTCGTACTCCGCGTATTCGTTGACGCTTGCTTCGGTCCGCTTCAGTTGATCGACGACCTCCGGATCGAGCCGGCGCGCCACGTAGAGAAACGTGTCCTGGAACGCCCGCAGCCGGATCAGCGCTCCGACATAGTTTTCCTCCGGGAAGATCGCGATCTCGGGCTCGTTTTCGTTGACGTTGTCGAGAAAACCGGCGGGTGGCTCCGCGAAGCCCACATTGATGCCGGTTTGCGCGTTGACCAGAATATGACGATCCTTGTCGATCATCATCGCCTCCGGCAGCTTGCGCGAGGCGGCGCTTGCGGTCAGAAACTCGCTGAAGGACTGGCGGTCCTGGTCGTAGAGCGGCCGGGCATGGGCCACATCGTTGGCCATGCCTACAATATCACCGCGGATGAGATCGCCGTGCGCCCGCATATAGGCGCGCGAAATGGTCAACGAGTTCTCGATCACGGTATGGGTCGTGCCGGAAAACAGCCGATCGAGCCCACGATCGATCGTCACATTGGCGACGATCGCGACCAGCACCGCGGGCAAGACCGCGATAACCGAGAAAAGGCTTACGACCTGAACGTGGAGCCGCGCCGCCGCCTGTCCATGGCGGCGCGCCTGGGTCAACTGCAGGACCTCCCGGAAGATGATTCCGACCAGCACCAGGATGGTGGCGCCGTTCATCAGGATGAAGGAAAGCGCGACCTCGCGGGTCGGCTCGATGCTGGTCAGGCCCGTCAGCACCACAAAGGTGATGGCGGCCGCCAGCAACGCCAGCCCAATCGCAATCGGCGCCAGCAGCCGCTGAAAAGAGCGGCCTTTGGGTTCAACGAGAGACGGATCGAACGGTGCGGCGGAGCTGTCTACGCTGGTCATTCCGGCAAACGATAAAATGAAGGCTTAAGGCCCGCGCCTGCGGACTGATGCATTCATATCACATTGTTGCCAATTTACAGCAGCATTGTGGCGTCAATGACTTAACCTACATCTAACCCAATTTAGGATGTGTCTGTTTTCGCTGCGTTCTGGGGCCTTTACACCACCTTCATGCTCGCTCGACGTTTCGCGGCCTTGGCCTGCCGCCGTTCAGTCCGTTCCCCGAAGGCGATATCGAGGATGTCTGCCGCTTGATCGGCAAGCAACTTCTGGTTGGCGAGGCGGCAATAATAAAGCGCCATCTTCGGCGTCTTGTGGCCGAGCGCCGCCATGATCTGCGGCACCGTCGCGCCGTTCTCGGCCAGCATGATACCGGCGTTCTTGCGCAACCCGTGGGTGGTGTATTCGGGGTGGCCGATCCGGCGCAGCACCTCGCGGATGCGCAGCGAGAGCGACTGCGCGGAGTACGGGCGGCCCCACTTGTGGGTCAGCAGATATTCGGCATTGCCGCCTGTTCGCTTGGCCCTTGCCGCAAGAATATCGCGCAAGATTTTCGGAGCCTTGATCTTCATCGGCGTCTTGGTGCGGTCCTTCTTCTGCACCAGTTCGAAATGCCTGCCGTCGAAATGCACGCGCTTCATTTTGGCAACATCGGAGACCCGTTGCCCGGTGCAGATCAGGAGGTGGAAGCCGTCGTAAAGGTTCTGGTCGCAGGCGGCAAGGAACTCGTCCTGCACCTCTTCAGGCCACGGCAGATGCTCCTGCGCGACAGTGTACGGCGTTTCGATCTCGCCATTGTTCATCGGGTTGAGACGGTCGCCCCCGTCGAAATCCTCGAAGCCGCGCGCAAACGCCCAGAGATTCGATAGCAGCGTTTTTTGGAGCGCCGCCGCCGCGCCGCCGCGCTCGCGCTTCACCTTCTTGATGTAGAGGTTGCCGCGCTGCGGGGTGAGGTCGGCGAACGAGCGCGACGTCATGTCCTGCGCGTGCATGAGGTCAAGGCCGAGCCGGTAATTGTACTGCGTGCCCTCGGCAAGCGGCTTCTCCTTTAGGTTCGGCTTTTGTGGATGCGCGAAAAAGGCTGACGCCCGGTAGCGTTCGACGAAGGTGCCGATAGTGATCTTGCTCGATCTCGGCTTTGCCATCTTCGACGGCCGACCGACTTTTCGGGTCTTGCCGACGCTGGCGATCAACCGGTCGTACTCGGCGTTGAACTCTGCCGAGCCCTCGGTCCCCGGCAGACGGCCGAGCGTTCGGCGTTGAAAACGAAAATGCACGCTACCGTCCGGATAGCGTTGCAGATATTTCGTTCGGTTCGTCATTCCTTAGCCCCCTGCCCCAACATCTTCGACCACTCATCCGCGACCGTGGTCCCGTCGTTCTCGCCTTCATAATTGTCGACGAAGGCGTCCAGCACGCCGCCGTGCCGTGCATCTTCGGTCGGTATCGGATGGTCTCCTTGGCTGCGGCGAGCCGAGGCGTCGTATTGCATCCACCTGAACCACGGCACGGTCCAGATCGGCGGGAAACTGACCGGCGCATCGCGCACATGCATATTCTTGTTAGACACGGCTATCCCGCTCCTGGCCATATCGGTATAGAAAACCTGATTGCCGATCCGGTTCAGCGCATCGATCGCCGATGCCGCTGAAGCAGTTCAAGCCGCTGCCGCAGAAAAAGCCGTCGTGGATGTCGTACAAGGCGTGGCTGGATCACCTGGAGGAAGTGAAGGCGGGCGAGAAGCGCATCGTCCGGTGGAGCAACTGGCGGCCGCCCGCGCCACGCTCGCAGGACGTCCCGCCGAAGGACGACTGAGCTGCAAGCCCAGAGAAGTCGGACTGCGCCATCGCGGAGAAGATCGGGGTAGGCAACAAAACAGTGAGCCGAGCGCGCGAACGAACTGCGAGAAATCTCGCAGTTGAGGAACGCACCGGTCTCGATGGCAAGGCAGGTGGTCCAAATGGACCACCTGAAAAACGGATCGGTCTGGATGGGCGGCGCAGAAAGACGCCAACACGCTCGCCGCCTCTCTGGCCGCGTCTGAACCGCAAGAGCCAGAGGCAACACCGCACCGCGAACCGGGCGACACGCTGCAATAGGAGCGAGCTAAACCTAAGCCACCTCCTCACTTGTCTATCTTCTTAACCCTCGTTTGCGCGCAGTGCGCAAGGAGCTGGGCGACGCTGCGGCCAATGCGCTGCTGGTTCTCGCTGGCTGAAGCGGTCGACGCGGCCGAGCCCGAGCTGCCCGAGGCCGAGCCGCGCGGCCCAGGCGACACGCTCAACTAAAATGGTTTCCGGTCCGGAGACCATCTTGTCTATTATCGTATCCTCCGTTTTGGTGTTTGACGCGGAGGCATCGTCGTTTGGATTCGAGAAGCGGCAAGCGTGTGACGCTCGATCATTTTTCTCATGCCACGCGCCGAGGCTGGCGTGGCCCGTGGTGCGCTGAATCGGATCGCGCCGCTATCTCGGGGAGCCACCAACGCGGATGGCGCACCGTTGCCTCTTGCGGTGGCCTTAGCGGGGCTGCTGATTTCGGGCGTTCGAGCCGGTGGCTGTTGGGGGCAAAGCGGACATGATGACGCCGGGCTGTTACTTCCGTTGATGACCCCAAAGCGGACGACAATTGGTGGTTGCCAACCGGCTCGTATGCCAATGGCGCGTTGCCGTTACCCTTTTACCGTGCCACTCTGTCGCCGACAAGATTTTTTGGACCTGGGGCGTTGTCGATGGGGCGTTGGTTCATTTTGATAGCTCTGGTTTTTAGCGGGGTCCGCCCCGCAGCGGCAGAGCCAAAGCGCGTGCTCCTGCTGCACTCATTCGGTCCGCAATTCGCACCTTGGGTCTTCGTGGCAGCGGAGTTTCGAGAGCAATTCCTCAAGCTATCGGCGGACAAGATCGATCTCTACGAAGCTTCCCTCGAAAGTGCTCGATTTCAACAACCAGAAGAGGAAGGTCCAACCGTCGACTATCTGGTGAATCTTTTCAGGCCACGGAAGCTCGACCTGATCGTGACGATTGGCGGTCCAGCCGCTTTCTTTGTTCAGAAATACCGAGGACGGTTTTTTCCGTCCGTCCCGCTCGTCATCGGCTCGGCGGACCAACGCGTGATCAACTACAGTTCGCTCACTTCCAATGATGCACCTGTCGCAGTCACGCTAGATTTGAAGAACTGGATTGAAAATATTTTACAGGTTCTCCCGGACACGACCCATATTGCATGGGCTGTCGGCGCCTCTCCGCTGGAGCGATTCTGGACGGAGGAGTTTCGCCGTGCATCGCAACCCTTTACGGACAGAGTGTCATTCGAATGGTTCAATGACCTGCGGTTCGAGGAGATGTTGGAACGCGTATCGAAGCTGCCACCGCATTCCGCAATATTCTTCGTAGACCTCCGTGTCGATGCGGCCGGCGTTCTCCTAGATCAGGATTCGGTGCTACCGAGACTCAGGGCGGCTACGAATTCACCCATCTTTAGCTATGTCGACAACTACGTTGGGCGAGGCATCGTGGGTGGGCCCATGATGTCCACCGAGGAATCGGGACGACGAATAGCGGAGGCTGCCATTCGCATCCTGAACGGCGAAGTGCCGGGTGAACTCAAGATACCGCCTATATCGCCTGCTGTACCGCAGTACGATTGGCGGGAGCTGCAGCGTTGGAAAATCAGTGAGGGTCGGCTACCCGCCGGCAGTATCGTTCGTTTTCGCGAGCCGACGGTGTGGCAGCAGTATCGCTCGCAGATTACCTTGATGGCTGGACTGATCTTGCTACAGGGCGCACTGATTTCCGGCCTGTTATTCGAGCGACGTCGGCGCGTTCATGCCGAAGTCCAATCGCGGCAACGCTCAGTGGAGCTGGCTCACATCAACCGCTTATCTATGGCGGGTGAACTCACTGCAACAATCACGCACGAACTCAACCAGCCGCTGGGCGCTATTCTGACCAACGTCGAGACAGCGGAGCTAATGGTCAAATCTCCGGTGCCTGATCTGCAAGAGATCGGCGAAATTCTCGCCGATATTCGCCGGGACGATGTGCGTGCCGGCGAGGTCATCAGCCGGTTGCGGACCTTGTTGAAGAAGGTGCCATTTGAGCTGAAAGATATTGATCTCAACAAAGTTGCCCAGGAAACCGTGCAGTTTCTTTCGTCGTTGGCGATTGCGCGGGAAGTTGATCTGATCAGCCTCGTTGCGTCGACGCCCCTTCCCATCAAGGGCGATCAAGTCCAGCTTCAGCAGGTCATCCTGAATTTGATTGTCAACGCTATGGATGCGATGTCGGGCATACCGAGCGCTGAACGACGGATCAAGGTTTCGACTGCGCGTGACGGCAATTCCGCCCGGCTGTCGGTATCCGATGTCGGCCCCGGCATTCCTGTTGACCTGCTCAATCAGGTGTTCGAGCCGTTTTTCACGACAAAGCCGCAAGGCATGGGTATGGGTTTGTCGATTGCGAGAACGATTATCGAAACTCACGGCGGACAGCTATCGGCAGAGAACCTAGCCGGACGCGGCGCAGCCTTTTACTTCGAACTACCACTTATGGCGCAAGCCTAAATGACTGCTCCTGGCCCTTAACCGATATGACGAGCGGCGCTGACGACGTCGGTTCGTGCGGGTAAAGCGGACATCGCAACCGCGCCGGCCGTCATGCCAGCCGATCTCGCGTCAAGGATGACACTGGCTCTGGCTGATGCTGGCGAGTCGAGGCCGGACCCGATATCCGGCGATCAGCGGTGTTCTATCACTGCCATCCATTGGGTGGCGGTATTCTTTGCCGTAATTGCCGGTCGCACCTACCGTGCCAAGCTCCTGAAGTGGTCCATGGTCGCGATATATTCCTATAGTCGGTGGGTACGGGCCTGTTCGACCATCAGTGGCCTAGTTTGATTTTTGCGGTGGCCAAATTTGAACCTTCAGGTCACCACGGTGACATACGTACACGGAACCGGATTTTGATCTGGATCAGCTTGATCGCGGACCAACGCGCTTATCCTCAAACAAGCGGGAACGCGAACTGACATAACTGAAATGAGTTGCATATCATGCTCATCAAGATACTCACGTTACATTCACTCAGCTATATCGTGGGCATTACTAGTTCAATCGCGATGCACCAGGTCACTCCCTCGACGGGCACAATAGCACGTTTCCAGTCGGGGACTAGTACCGTAGCTGCAACAATCACTCCTCAGATTGCCAATCGCTCGGTCAAGAGTGACAGGTTGCCAATCAAGCAAGCAAAGCCGCAGGCTAATGACAAAGCACCTGTACAGGTGCCAGCAAAACTCGCGCCAAATACGAAATTCAAAACCGATTGTAAGCCGCCAATTGATGTCCTTGGGCGCTGCTTTGCAGACGCTAGAGTGAACCACAGGCTCGCGTAGTCCGCTAACGGGATGGCCCGGCCGTGCTCCTGCCCTGCGAGACGTAGAGTGTCGCAGGGAATCAGCAGGCGCGGCCCCTGACGACCACGGCAGGCCAGCATCGGTCAACGACCTAAGGCGGATATTGCTTCCCTACGAATAGAGCGGGAGCATCAAGCTCTCTCAAGCAACTGCAATAGAACCGTGCAGCAGTCTTACCCGCCCGTCAAATGGTCCTCGATATTGTTGGCGACCTCATCGCAGACCGACGCCAACTCAAGCAGTTCGCTCTTGACGACAGGATCGTCGGCCTGCTCGGCAAGTTGCCGATACATGGCCGCTTGGTCTCGGAGATAGTCAGGCCAATCCATGCTGCACAACGCCAATAAGCCGGGTCGTGATAGCGAACGCAAGGCCAAAAAGCGGTCGGCGTCCGCCAATATGCCAGATTAACAGATCAGCCTGCTCAAGAAACGAAAATGGACGGTGCGCCCGATGGCGATGGCGTCACAAGACGACTGACCTCCGCTTGCCGCTCGCCTCATCCACCGAAAGTTTTGGTTCCTCAGACTGAGGGGTATTGGCCTGTTTTAACCCCTTGTGGCCTGCCCTAGCTTGGAACGGAGCCACGTCGACGCCATTGTCATACATCACCGCCCCGTCCTCGGCATTTATCGGTGACTG
>Ga0210389_10002554_pt1 | contig 14318 bp, 11 predicted proteins | sample IncBWH28OmetaG_FD_160127 | JGI IMG/M metagenome (GOLD analysis project Ga0210389, IMG submission 160127) | Forest soil microbial communities from Barre Woods Harvard Forest LTER site, Petersham, Massachusetts, United States - Inc-BW-H-28-O ...
TCAAGAATAATTCCGCCATATTTCTCTTTCCATACCCAGGCATGTTCTAAAAATTTATCGCGGGATAAATCACTTTTTTTAATTCCTTGTTCGCGCAGTAAAGCAACAACTTTAGCTTCTGTAGCAATAGACGCATGGTCAGTGCCGGGTACCCAGCAGCTTTCACGGCCTTCCATGCGTGCTTTACGAATTAGTACATCCTGTATGGTGTTATTAAGCATGTGGCCCATGTGCAATACACCTGTAACATTGGGCGGCGGAATTACAATTGTGAAAGGCTTTTTATTTGTATCAGGCGAGGAATGAAAGAATTTATTTTCCAGCCAATAGGAATACCATTTATTTTCTACTTCAACCGGGGAATATGTTTTACGAATTTCAGACATAGGGAATCTTAAAGGATGCTTTTCATCTAATATGAAGAAGCAAGTTAGTTATTTCTTATAGCATGGAAAAATGCTAAATTGCAGTATTATTGCATTTATATTCACAATCAACAAAAAAATACAATGAGAACATCAAATCCGGCTTTAAACGACTCAACTTTTGATGCGATTGCGGTTTCAGGCGAAGAAAGAATGACCGTAAAAGGTACTGTAAACAAAAGTTTTATATTGATTGCGTTAGTTTTCTCAACAGCGCTTTTGTCGTGGGACTTTATGCTGCAATCCGGCAGTGGAATAATATATGTTATTGCATCGGCAATCTTAGCATTTATTGTTGGTTTGGTAACGTCGTTCAAGCCAACCTGGTCACCTTATACGGCACCTGCTTATGCTTTATTTGAAGGTGTTTTTCTGGGAGCGATTTCAGGTTTTTTTAATAACATCTATCCGGGAATTGCGATTCAGGCGGTCTTGCTTACCTGCGCAGTATTTATCTGTTTACTATTGGCATATCGTTCAGGCTTGATTAAAGCTACTGAAAACTTTAAATTAGGTATTGTAGCTGCTACTGGTGCTATTGGCTTAATCTATTTGGCTACGTTTGTCCTGAGTTTCTTTGGCATTCAGATTCCGTTAATTCACGGAAACGGACCAGTAGGAATTATATTCAGTTTGGTTGTTGTTGCCATTGCAGCATTAAACCTGGTATTGGATTTTGATTTTATTGAACAGGGAGAAGCAAAAGGTGCACCTAAATACATGGAATGGTATGCTTCTTATGGCTTGCTGGTAACATTGGTTTGGTTATACATTGAAATATTAAAATTGCTTATTAAGCTTAATTCTAAGAGAGACTAACTGAGTGGAGTGACCAGACTCTCGCTGCTGGTTAGTAGATAAGACAAGGGAATCTCATAATATTAAAACACAAAAGCGTCCCGCTAATTAACGGGACGCTTTTGTGTTTTATCGTCTTATATTTTTACTAAGTACTTTGTTTATCTGGTAACCGGAAACTAGTAGCTGGCAACTAGTTTACATTACCCGATTTGTTTTGAGTAAGTTAATAATCTCTTCTTTATCTCTTATTTGTTCTCTCAAATAATCGATTTCACGCATCATACTATCCATTTTCTTAGCAACTTCCTGCTCTTCAATTGGATTGTGTATATGTTCGGCTTGGTCTGCTATCATCTGGCCATTTCCCATATAAAGCCAATGCGGATTTATATTAGGAAGTGCCTTATAAATAGCATTGAAAAATTCAATATTAGGAATATTTTTGCCTTTCTTGGCATTTGACAGCGTATTCTCAGGCAAACCAGCTTGTTTAGCTAATTGCTTTTGATTCAAATTAAAATGTTTCAGAATCATTTCGATTCTAGCATGTACAGGTGTATTCATGTCACTTTAAAATTTATTTATTCAACAAATTGAATTTGACGTGACGCTTGTCTATATTTTTTAATATCAATATAGAAAACTGACGGTTCGCTTTTAGATAATACCCACTATTACCTTTTAAGGGCTATTCGTCAATAAATCACGGTATTAATTCATTGTACGTGAACTTTAATGAATAAGTTTGTATTTATTTCAGTTTTATGTATGTTTTTTATATTTATTTGTGTAAATCCATGTTCATTTTATTAAATTGGGTTTATATAATGTATATGTAATGGCATGAATTCTACATTTGATTGGGTATTATTGGTGGATGATGATGAAATTCAGAATTTTATACATCAAAGGATTATTGGCAAATACATATCAAAAAATAAGATTATCATAGCATCTAATGGGGAAGAGGCTTTGATGGTCTTAAATCAACAAATTGAAAATAAATTAAATAATAACAGAGGAATCATTTTTTTGGACATTAACATGCCGATAATGAATGGATTTCAATTTTTGAAAATTTACAATCAGGATTTTGCCCATTTATTTAGTAATACAAGTGTTTACCCGCTTTCAAGTTCAGAAGACATGAAAGATATTATACAGATGAATAATCTGGGTATTGAAAATTATATTGTTAAGCCGTTGACACATGAGCAGGCAAGCACATTGTTTGTAGAGTAAAATTGTTCACTCGTCATTAAAAATAAAGTCCCCCGCTAACTACTACTAGCGGGGGACTTTATTTTATGCAGGTACTTTCTGATTTATTTTACAAGAGTCATTTCATTAATTAAATGTGTCGCTCCGGCATATTGGTCAATCATAAATAACACGTATCTGATGTCTACACAAATGCAACGTTGTAAAGATGGTTCATAAATAATATCACCACTCATCGCTTCCCAGTTACCGTCAAAGGCTACGCCAATCAATTCTCCTTTGTCATTCATTACCGGACTGCCTGAATTACCACCTGTAATGTCATTTGTTGTAATAAAGCATACGGGTAATTTCCCTTCAGCATTTGCATAGTTACCGTACGATTTAGTGTTGTACAGGTCTTTTAATTTTTTAGGAACAATAAACTCTTCATTTGTTGAATCTTCTTTTTCAATAATTCCGTCGAGTGTTGTATAGTAATTATAATAAACCGCATCTCTCGGCACATAATCCTGAATGGTACCGTACGTTAAACGCATCGTGAAATTTGCATCCGGATATAATATTTCTTTTGAACGCATTTCCAGTATTCCTTTCAAGTAAAGCGTATTGCTTGTTTCCAGACGTCCTAAAATATTTCCTAACGCAGGACCCACATTACTTCTGAAATCACTCAGGATAGAATACATACACGCAAAACCAGGATCTTTTTCTAACACAGCTGAAGTTGGGTTCGCCATGAATACATCAAACAATGCTTTATTGGCAAATATGGATTTAGAAAAAACCATAGCAGCATATTTGTTGAAATCGCCTTTGTATTTTTTTTCTACAACTTTAAAGATTTCCGGATGCAGGCCTTTATCAATATCATCATAATACATTTTAAGCAACGCAGCAAATACTTTTTGGTCCGTAGCTTTGTTGTAATCCTTAAAATATTCTTCTCCGTATGTAGCCAGCGTAGCTTTAGCGTCAGTACTATTCTGTCCGGCTTTAAGCAGGGTATTGAATTTATTTGCTTTGTATGCAAACAATATTATTTCAGTGCCAAAGGCTGCTTCTTCCAGATATACATACGGTAAGTTTACAACACTATACCCGGCATATATTTTTTTATAGTCTTTTAGTACGCCGCCATATTCTTTTATACGGCTGCTGTCCTGTTGTACCCAGCTGTTAAAAGCAGCTTCCTCAGCTTCTTTATCTTCAATCACGTGTAGTCTTTTTAAACCCTGATTCTGTCCGATAAAATATTTATAGTAATTACTTACGCGCGCATATTTTGAAGCATATTGAATACGTATTTTCGGGTCAGCATCCATATCTTCTTTTATCAATGCAAGTTTCTTTTCACGAAGTTTTATTTTAGCCGGATTGCTTTGGTAATAATTCATAGCAACGCCATACGAAGTCATATAACGCTCAGTACTTCCCGGATAACCCATTACCATACTGAAGTCGTCTTTCTTTACACCAGCAGTTGATATAGATAAATGCTGACGTGGATGATAAGGTACATTGTCTTTAGCATATTCGGCCGGTTTACCATCTTTGCTCATATATACACGGAACAAAGAGAAATCGCCTGTTTGTCTTGGCCACATCCAGTTATCCGTATCTCCGCCGAATTTTCCTACTGAAGAGGGAGGTGCCCCGACTAAACGGATGTCTTTAAATATTTGATATACAAATACGATCTGCTGGTTGCCTTCATAAAAATTTTCAACTTCAACAGAGTAAGTGTTTGCTTCCCCATATTCTTTTTCAAGCTCTTTGGTTACAGCATCTTTTTCCTCATCTGTTTTGCCCGAAAAGCGACTGGTCACATCTTCCATCCGGATTAAAAATGTAACGGTGAGGCCCGGATTACTAAGCTCCTGGCTGCGATCCATGGCCCAGAAACCATCAGTAATATAGTCATGTTCAACAGAACTGTGAGATTGAACAGCATCAAAACCGCAATGGTGATTGGTAAGTATTAATCCGTCCTGTGAAATAATTTCTCCGGTGCAAAAATTACCAAAGTTTACAATAGCATCTTTTAAGCTTGAATTATTGACAGAATATATTTGTTCGGGTGTAATTTTAAGCCCCAGTTTTTTCATGTGGTCATAATTCTTTCCCAATAAAAATGGAAGCCACATGCCTTCGTCGGCACTGATATTGCCAATGCTGGCGCATACTACAGTTACAAAAAGAACAAAGCGTTTTAACATAAATAGAACTTTTATAGTGAATGTTTGAAAGTAAGGAATTATTCGAACAATACGAATAGGATTTTAAGGATTAATAATTGAATACGGTTTTTTTTCAAATGAATCAGGCAGATTATAGAGTGTACTTTGTACTAAATGATTGATACTTCGCACTTCTTTCATCTGGTAACTGGAACCTGACAACTAGCAACTAAATTCCCGCTTTGAAATTTATAAACACACCACTTTGTAAATCCCGGTTTACAGAATATTCAACCCGCATAACGAAGTCATAATACGATACAAAGTCAAAACCAATACCGCCGCCAGGTAAATAAGTGTTTGCGAAATGTTTGTTACCAAGGGCATAGATCGTATTTCTGTTATCCCAAACATATCCCATATCCATATATGCTTTTAAAAATATCTTAAAAGGAATTTTAGCGAAACGCTCATCCGGGAAACCATTTAAGTTGACATTCCAGTCCAGCAATTTGAACTTTAAATTTAATTTTGCCAGAAGATATTTTTGCCCGTCAATAACATATTGTTCATATCCGCTTACTATATCTTTATCATAGCCGAGGCCGCGTTGATTAAAGTAGGGTTGTTGTACAGGGCTTGAGTATTTACCCTTTAACGTACCGGCGATATTAAAACGTTTTTTAATGGGTTTAAAAACACTGAATTCTCCTTTGAAAGAAGTAAGAGAAATTTCCTTGCTGATACCCAATCCCATTTGCTCGATATCGATGCGTGTATATGATCCTTTTAGCGGATAATAACGGATATCTCTATGGTCGCGTATCAATGAATATTTCAGCGAAATAAATTCCTGTCTGGTTCTTCCGTTTAAAAAATACGTTGGATTTAATTGAGCTACTGTATCGCCAATAGCGTTGTTATAATACGTGGCTCCCAATTGGTGTACTACATAAAAGGAACCTCTGTAGGTAAATGTTAATCCGGTACCGAAGCGTTCGCGCAAAAAATGATCGCCTTCAACGTAATACAGTTTATTACCGATTGTATTATAAGCAACCTGTTTGTTGAGAATATAGCCCACATAGTATATCAGTCCCAGTTTTCGGGATTTTGTAAGATAAGGAATGGTATAAGTAAACTCTGCTTTTTTGCTGAACCCAAATTCAATTTTAACCTTCATTGATTCATTTCTGCCGCGCATGTTTTTTTGCAGAAAATAAATCCCCATATCCAGCCGGTTTAGCTTGTGATCGCGCTGTACCCACCATTCATTAAAGTTACGGTCTGCTAAACCGACAATTGGAATCACGTATGTATAGAAGCGTTCTTTTACCTGTACGTGTAATGTTTTATGTATAGGATCCTCTCCTGTAATGACCGTAGTTGTTTCCAGAAAAAGTGTGGTGTTAAACAATCGGTTTTGTGTTTTTTGAATGTGTTCGGTAATACTGTTAGTAGATAGAGTATCTCCTGCATGCAGGGCCAGTTCACGTTCAATAATAAAAGTTTTGGTGCGTTTATTTCCTTCAATTTGTACGTTATCAATAATGATGTATTGAGTATTTGTAGAATCAGCTTGCGCCAGGCATGCGGGCATAGATGCAAAAAGTGTTATGAAAAAAAGAATATGTCTTAAATTTGAATACACGCTGTCGTAATTATCTTTTAAATTTATATATTTAATTTGTATTTAACCGCTTTTTATACACATGATAAAACCAATTCAGTCATTTGAAGAATATACACAGGCTTATGCGGCAAGTGTGGAAAATCCTGAAAAGTATTGGGATGAACAGGCAGCACAGTTTGTATGGAGAAAGAAATGGGATAAGACCCTGGAGTGGAATTTTACAGAGCCGAATGTGAAATGGTTTATTGGAGGGAAATTAAATATTACAGAAAATATTTTAGACAGACATGTTAAACAAGATCCCGGTAAGGTAGCGATCTATTGGGAATCCAATAATCCTGCTGAAGAGGGAAGAACAATTACGTACAAAGAGCTGTATGAACAAGTATGTGCTTTTGCCGGAGTATTAAAAAACAAAGGCATTAAGAAAGGCGACCGTGTTTGTTTGTACATGCCTATGATTCCTGAACTCGCCGTTGCTGTGTTGGCTTGTGCGCGTATCGGAGCAATCCATTCTGTGATTTTTGCCGGTTTCTCTGCTAGTGCAGTAGCCGACCGGGTGAATGATGCGCAGGCAGTAGCTGTTATTACTTCGGATGGCTCTTACAGAGGAGCGAAGAGTATTCCTGTAAAAACCTTGATCGATGAAGCATTGCAGAACTGTACTTCAGTAAAAACTGTACTTGTAGCGAAAAGAACAGGCGATCCTGTAACGATGAAAGAAGGCCGTGATTATTGGTGGGAACCAGAGATAGCTCAGGTTGAGCCTATGTATGAAGCGGAGGAAATGGATTCAGAAGATCCGTTGTTTATTTTATATACCTCTGGTTCTACAGGCAAACCAAAAGGTGTTGTGCATACTACAGCCGGTTACATGGTTTATTCGGCATTTTCGTTTGCAAACGTTTTTCAGTACAAAGCAGGTGATATTTATTTCTGTACAGCCGATATCGGGTGGATTACCGGACATAGTTATTTTGTATACGGACCGCTTTTGCAGGGTGCTACACAGATTATGTTTGAAGGAGTACCAACGTATCCCGATGCGGGCCGTTTCTGGGAGGTCATTGATAAGTATAAAGTCACACATTTTTATACCGCACCTACAGCAGTACGTTCGTTGATGTCATTCGGAAATGAAATTGTAGCCAAATACTCTTTAGCCAGTCTGAAAGTTCTTGGTTCAGTAGGAGAGCCTATTAATGAAGAAGCCTGGAACTGGTACAACGAATTTATCGGAAAGAAAAAATGTCCGATTGTAGATACCTGGTGGCAAACAGAAACAGGAGGAATTCTTATTTCACCATTGGCAAACATTACTCCATTAATACCATCGTTTGCTACGTTGCCGTTACCGGGTGTGCAGCCTGTAATTGTTGATGCAAACGGAAATATTCTGGAAGGAAATAATGTGGAAGGCAATTTATGTATGAAGTTTCCCTGGCCGTCTATTATTCGTACAACGTATGGTGATCACGAGCGTTGCAAACAAACTTATTTTGCTACCTATCCGAATTTGTATTTTACGGGCGATGGCTGCAAGCGCGATGAAAAAGGAAATTACCGTATTATGGGTAGGGTAGATGATGTGATCAATGTTTCCGGACATCGATTTGGTACCGCTGAAATTGAAAATGCCATCAACGAACAAGATAATGTGCTGGAGTCAGCTGTAGTCGGTTATCCGCACGATATAAAAGGACAGGGAATCTATGCGTATGTAATCTGTGAGAAAACAGATAAGAGTCAGGATCAGCTGCGCAAAGAGATTTTAGAAAGTGTTGTAAAAATGATTGGGCCGATTGCGAAACCGGATAAAATTCAGATTGTATCGGGCTTGCCTAAAACACGTTCAGGTAAAATCATGCGCCGCATTTTACGTAAGATTGCAGAAGGTGAAACATCAAGCTTAGGAGATACCTCAACACTACTTGATCCTGGAATTGTAGAAGAGATCAAGGCGGGAGCGTTATAGGTAGTTGATGGGTACGAGGTGCTAGTTCCTAGATAATTGTACAACATATATTGTACAATTGTCTAGAGTAGTAATTCTTTCTGGTTATTACCGCAATGATATTATTAAGACATAATAAAAGTAAAAAGGATAGAAATGCATTCTATCCTTTTTACTTTTATACTAAGTACTCTGTACTTTTTGTCTAGCAACTAGCACCTCGTATCTAGCAACTATCACGGTACCGGATCATAACCGCTGCCACCCCATGGATTACAGCTGCAGATTCTTTTTGTACCCAACCACATTCCTTTTAATGGTCCGTGTTTTTCAATTGCCTGTATACAGTATTCAGAGCAGGTAGGGTAATAACGGCAAGCACCGGGCAGCAATGGAGAAATGCTGTATTTGTAAATCTTCACAGGTATAATAAATACTTGTTTTACGATGCTTGTGAAGATCTCTTTATTTTTCATTTTGAATGTAGCAGCAATTATTTTTTTGCTTGTAACATAAAGGCACGGATCAATACCACAATGCCTGCAAGTACCAATGGAATACTTAATAATTGTCCCATGTTCCAGGTCATACCTTCTTCAAAAGCAGATTGATTCTCTTTGAAGTTTTCGTAGAAGAAACGAAGAGAAAATAAAATAATTACAAACAAACCAAACAACAAACCTTCCGGTGTTTCTGCTCCGTATTTTTTATACAAACCATATAGCAATAAGAAGAGCAGTACACATGATATTGCTTCGAATAACTGTGCCGGATACCGTGGTATACCGTAAACAAGTACATCAATCTCCTGTGTTTTGCCATCAATGATGCGGCTGCCCAATAAAATATTTTTGTCTGTTGCTAAGAAAATATGTTCCGGATAGTTTGGGTCTTTTTTTATAGCGTTACGAATGGCATAATTCACAAATGTATCGACTGAGTCGATACGCTTTGTTTTCAATGTCATTTTCATTTCCGTAATCGGAAATCCAAAATTAACAGAGTCTTTGCCGAGTTCTTTAAATGAAACATCCTTGATTGTATTCTTGCCGAATGTTTCTATCAAGCGTTGTTTCGTTGGATAAGTGAATACAAAAGAGGTAGTAGAAGCAGCAGGCTTACCAATAATTTCTGAGTTCATCAGGTTGCCTGTACGTATGCATGCACCTGCCAATGCAATTACAATTACAACGCGATCCAATACATATAGAAAACGCTGATCTTTGTATTTTCTTGAATAGAGCCATACAGCGAAAATAATTCCGAAGGCAGCACCATGACTGGCTAAACCTCTGAAGCCAGTAAACTTAAACTCAGGCTCAAACTCAACCGGTAAAAATATTTCAAGAATGTGGTGTTGGAAATATTCCCAATCGTAAAAAAAACAATGTCCCAAACGTGCTCCGATCAAGGTAGCTAGAAACATGTATATAGCTAATTTTTCTACATCGGCTTCTGTTCTGCCTTCTGATTTATAGATCGATGTTATTATTCTAAAACCAAAATAAAACCCAGCGGCAAATAAGATACTGTACCAATGAAGTTCGAAGTTTCCAATTTCAGCAATATAAGGAGCAACATTCCAGATAACGTAATTCAGCATAATTCAATTGTAATATTAATCAGGTACAAAGTACAAAAAAATCACGATTAAAGGATTAAAAATTGAATGCGTAGTTAAAAGGATTAAAATGGAGTAATTTTGTTTGTGTGCTGTAATTCAGTATGTTTAAGCAATTTTTATCTGAGCTAAAGCTATGGTTTATCCTTTTATTTTGAATGGCGTAATTACACTTTATGCAAGTGTAATTGGTGGCTATGCGTTTGCAAAAGCAATTAAAAAAACACCTGAACGAGAAGTTGCCTGGCGCGTGGTACATTCCGGTGGAAGCATGGCTGGAATTATGCTGATGGTGTTTGGTTGTGCCTGGAAATACATTGCACTTGGTGCATACGAAACAGCTTTAGGTTGGTCGCTGATTGTTTCAACGCAATTATTGATTATGGGAATGTTTCTCGCAGCTATTACAGGAAAGAGAGGATTGAATTCTGATTCTAAAGGGATAGAAAAAATAATATTCCTTTTATATGCCATCGGTGGCGCGGTTTGTACAGTTGCATTAACCGGAATTTTAATAGGTCTGATTTTGCAATAATTTATTAAAAGAATGCTTTTCTTAAAACTTAAAACCTACTACTTATAACTTACTATTCCGCACATGCACGTTTCAAGCGATCGTTAATGGCTTTTCCTAAACCAACGGCTGGTACAAATTCTGTTAAAATAATATCGGCATCCGAGTTATCTAACTCGCGCATAGCTGCAAATAAACGTTGCGCAGCTTCTGTTACATTTCCGGATTCAGATAAGATGTAATTTTTATAAACAGCAGGATATGCTTTTTGAAAAGACAATACGGCTATTTTCTTTGACGGATATTCCTGAATCAATGCTTCGATGTTTCCTTCACGCATGGGTATGGTTGGTGCGTAGTGACTCTTCAACATTCCCGGTGCTGCCGGGTTTGATGAGCTCACAGCTTGTGCCTGCACAGTACCGATTACTTTTTCTATTGCTTCAATAGATAATCCTCCAACGCGCATGATTGTTGCAATACCATTTTCCCAGCCAACGATCGTAGATTCAACACCAACTTCAGCAGCACCTCCGTCCAGGATATATTCAATGTCATTTCCCAATTGGTCTGCTACGTGTTGTGCAGTAGTTGGCGATATATAACCGAATGGGTTGGCACTTGGTGCAGCCAATGGAAAGTCAATCGATTTTAATAATTGAAGCGTGAGCGGGTGATTGGGAACACGAACAGCAACGCGATCTAAACCACTTGTTACAAGATCCGGTATGATATCTTTTTTAGGCAGCAGCAAGGTTAACGGGCCGGGCCAAAAGGCTTCAGCTAATGCACGTGCTTGTTCGGGAATTTCTCTTACAAATAATTTTAATGATTCAAACGAATGTGTATGAACAATAAGCGGATCGAAGGTTGGACGTTTTTTAACAGAAAAAATCTGTGCTACAGCAGTTACGTCTAATGCGTTTCCTGCCAGTCCGTATACTGTTTCTGTTGGAATCGCAACAACCTTACCACCTTCAAGTAAAGCTTTCACTTGTGTAATGTCTGAACCTATTATTGAAGCTTTTTCCATTTTTTTGTATACACCTGTAAATTTAATTCAATTATTCGGGAAATAGAGCCCATAAATAATTTTTACATAAGATAATTTATGTTTCTACAAGATTGCACTTTCAAAAGATGCTATTAGATAGAAAGTTGAATTTTTTAAATAATTGAATAATGCAAAGACGGAAATTGGAATATGGTAACGACTGTGCTTTTTGTATGAAAAATCAAAAGCATGGAAATAATTAAAGCTGTTCCTTTGAATATCAGTTAACCATTTAGTTTTTAACAGATATGGAAACCCTAAAAATAAATTATCAAGTTGATTTGCGTATGCAGATAGACGAGCATCTGTCAAGATGGATGTTTGAAGCAATGCCCGGTGACATTATTCTACGACCACGACCAAAGACGAAAGAAGATGGAAATTGAATTTAATCCAGGTTATCTAATTCTTTTAGCTCTTTAGTAAATCCGCTGTTTAAGATCGGGAAGCGGTACCAGGATCTTGGATCAACATTGAAGTCATCCATGTGGAAAGACGGAGCAAGGCGTTCACGTTTCCATTGATTCATCGACCATAACCGAAAAAATTTCTTTACCCAATATTTGAATTCGTTATTCGTATAACCACCTTCAGCAACCAGAGCTGTATATACTTGCACCGGAGCAAGTCGTTCTTTTATAGCCTTACGTTCAATACGTGCCAGTGCATCGTACGGCATCAGGTCACGTTCATCTGTTTGTGTATATTCAGATGGCCTTAGTTCTGCCGTAGGAGCCAGATTATTTACAAGTTTCAGTCCGGTATGGTTTCTGTTTTTTTCTGCCCAACGCAGCCAGTTACGAATAAAATTTTTATCTACTCCTGCGATTGGTGCTATACCGCCCGCCGTGTCTCCATCCATCGTTGCATAACCCACATCGCCTTCGCTTCTGTTTGATGTTGTGATCAATAGTGCTTGCTTCACATTTGTCAATAACCAGATGATTGGTGCGCGTCCGCGTGCCTGAATATTTTGTAACGAAATATCGTCTTTCTCCCAGGTAAGCGGACGTTCAATGATTTGTTCAATTGTTGTTTTGTAATTTTCGATCTCCGCATCTACATCCCATGAATAAAAGGTTGCACCGATCGATTCGGCAAGTGATTTCGCCGATTGCAAGGTTTCGTTTCCAGAGTTGCGGGTAGATTGATATGCAGTAGTAAGAAACACAGCATTGATATTTCTTGCTTGTTCTTCAAACGGTAATTGTGTAAGGGCAGGAAGATCGAATAAAGAAATCATACCTGATTTTTTCAGAAAATCATTCAGTCCCAATTCCTGTAGGCCTTTACGTATCATCTCTGCAACCATAATCGCACACGCTGCAGAATCGGCACCACCGCTTAACGACAATACAAATCCTTTGCTGTGGCTTTTGCGCATGTAATCAAAAAGGCCCAAAGCTGTAGCTTCCCAGAACTCGAATTCTTTTTCCCGGTTGTCATGTGTAAGGTCTACTTCGGGCACTTCATTTGAATCAAGAGGAATATCTGCATAGATCAGATTGACATCTTTGAAAGATAAACGGTTGTTGCGCTGAATTAATTTGCCTTTGTGTGCAATTAATACCTCACCATCGTAGATCATTCGACCTGCTTCGTTACCAAGCAGATTGGCATATACATACGTACAATCAAATTGTTCAGAGCCGCCGATAACAAGGTCGTAACGTATAGAAGATTTTCCAAATGCAAAATGACTTGCACTGGGGTTCAATACCAGAGTTGCGCCTTTTTCGTAATGGCGGATACCCACACGATCCGTGCGCCAGGCATCTTCACATATTTCAAAACCGATACGTGTTGAACCGACATTGTATAAAATATCTCCAAAAGGATATTTTATTTCTTTGTATGAATAGGTAGATGTATGGTTCCGTGGCCATGGACTGAACCATCTTGTTTCGTAATGTACACCTTCGTTTGCTAAAAATTGTTTGGCAGAGAATCCTTTTATTGTTCCATTTTCAATCAGGCATGCACAGTTATATGTAACACCATTGATCCGCATGGGTAAGCCCAGGGAAACAATAATATCGGTGCATTCAACAGCAATCTTAAAACAATATTCCAGTGCAGTTTCGGATACCCAGTCTGTTAGAAACAGATCCTCGCAGCCATAGCCTGTGACACACAATTCAGGCAAGCATAATATTTCTACATTCGCTTTTTTTGCCTGTTGTATGGCATTCAGAATATTGCTAACATTATTTTCCCAATCAATAGGAGTTTGATTGACCGCAGCTCCCCCGATACGAATTGTACTCATGATACTTAATTGAAGTAAAGGAAAGGTAAGAAAAAAAGTTTGAAGTTTAAAGTTCTATGTTTTAAGATACTAAAAACGTCAGATCCAATTTGATTGGAGTGTGTGTTTTTAAGAATGAAGCCTATAATTGAGACATTCTTAGAACTTAAAACATAGAACTTAGAACTCAACATAGCTTAGACTTTTTTCCTTCCTATTCCTTGACTACATTTACACTATGTTATCTGTTAAAAATATAAGCATGCGTTATCAGGAGGCTACTTTTGATGCGGTGCAAAACATCTCTTTTGATCTTGAAAAGGGAACTAAATTAGCTATCGTTGGAGAGAGCGGGAGCGGTAAAACAACGTTACTGAAATTACTGGCTGGCCTGTTTGATCCGAATGAAGGCGATATTCACTTGAATGAGTCAAGAGTGCTTGGCCCTTCGCATAATTTAGTTGCAGGACATGAACAAATCCGTATTGTATTACAGGATTATGGTTTGAAAAAGAATCAATCGCTGAAAGAAAATCTTCAATATCCGCTTCGTTATTTTTCCCGCGAAGAACAGGATCAGAAAATCGCTGATCTGGCAAAGATCTTTCACATCGGAAATTTACTGGATCGGAAATCGTATCAGTTATCGGGTGGGCAGCAGCAGCGT
>Ga0210389_10002555_pt1 | contig 14316 bp, 12 predicted proteins | sample IncBWH28OmetaG_FD_160127 | JGI IMG/M metagenome (GOLD analysis project Ga0210389, IMG submission 160127) | Forest soil microbial communities from Barre Woods Harvard Forest LTER site, Petersham, Massachusetts, United States - Inc-BW-H-28-O ...
GTTGGCCATCAAGTTCGGCAGAGCCTGCGCATTCGGCCCTCCCCAAGGCCCGGGCTGTTGTATCGGAGGCGTTGGTTTTGGTGCTGCCGGTTGCACGATAGCGCTGCCAAAGGCAGGGGGAACCGGACGAACCAAATTTGCATCGATCCTTCCCGCAAGCGTGGCGGACGTGTCCACTCGGGGTATCCCAAACGGTTTAAGTCCGAGCAGATCGATCACCGTCTTGGGAATCGCTGCATGGGAGTGCCAGTTGGCGTCGATCCCCTGCTTGACCTGTCCGCCAAACACAAGCATCGGGATGCGCGAACCGCCGATGAGCTGAAAACCTTGAGGATGCAGAGCATCGATCACTGTTTCAGAGTTCGGCGTCGATACATGGTCGGCGTAGCCGCCCCAGTCATCCCAGGTCAGCAAGAAAACGGTGTTCGCCCAGCCGCCCGCTTTGACAACCGCGTCGACGCGTTGCCAGGAAAGATTCTGCCCCTTCGTCACATACTCTGGATCCGGAGTCTGATCTGGCGCGTGCTCGTCGTAGCCTGAAGGACTCCACACGAAGCAGAAATCCGGCAGCGTCCCTGCCGCGGCCATGGCAGTGAATGCGTCATCTTTGGGCTGAGTCGACGTGTGGACACTCTTGCGGCTCTCGGCGTCTGACAATTCCTTGTAGAAGTTCACGGGATAAAGATCGGTTCCCGTAAACGCGCCCCACGTGTGCCCGCCGGCCTCCACATGCTTGAAGATCGTTGGCAAGTCCCACACGGGCGAAGTTGCGCCGGGTGGATTACGCAATGTCGGCGTCTGACCACCCACGGCAAGCATGTGGCCTGGCGTGGAATTTGTGCCGAGCCCGAAGTGATAGTCGCAATAGGTGAACTGCTTCGCGAGCCAACTGTAGAACGGTAGGACCGCGTCGTTATCGATCTGCAAAGTCGTCGGCGAGTAGTCTCCCATCTTGTAGTGCACCCAGGCGTTGCGGTCGTGAGTCGGGTCCGGCAACGGCGGCGCCTGGAGCAAATTGCCACGGTTCTGAATATTGGCGCCCCAGGCCGCCAGGGTGGGAAAATAGAAGTCAGGGGTCTTGTTTTCCTGCATCAAGATCACGACGCGTACCATGACAAATGAGCTCCTTGAGGTAGGTTCCTGAAAAGAACAGGTGTGCTTCGTCCGGCCGGGTCGTGTGGGGCTCCCTGCCCTCGCCCGGGCATCGGCGAGTTGGAGGCGTGACTGTAACTCGCCCTCCGGATCTCAGTCGAGACCGCCTACGGCCTCAGCTAGTATTTACAACAACAATAAAATCAATAATATATAGAATTAATTGCATGTTAAATCACAGTTATGCCATCGCGCGGGCACACTCGAAATAATCCAGCAGACAGCACCCACTTCAACTGGCTGGCCTTCCTCCCCCATACTGAGACACGATGCATTTTCATGCGGCCCGCGGGAGAACCTTCTTGAAAGCAGCGCACGCCCTCGTCCTGGTGTTTTGCATCTCACAACCGCTTAGCGCGAGCGCGAATTCGCCTCCGAACGGGAGTGCCATGGTGGAGAATCCTTGTCCACCAGCGCTCGAGGTACCGCGAGTCCTATCTGATGACAGAGAACACACGCTGAATCCAAAGGCTGCGGAGGCGAAGTCAGTAGACCTTTCCGCAAATCCTGAAGCTCAGGCATACATCAAAATGCAGCGCGAGCGGGCACAGGTCGATTGGGCCAACCTCTGCCGCTATCGGCAAGCCAATGGCGCCCTGTCCTCGCCGACCCGCGTCGTCTTCATGGGAGACTCGATCACCGAGAACTGGGCCAAGGCGGACCCTGACCTCTTTAAGCAAGGTATCGTTGGCCGCGGCATCAGCGGACAGACTTCACCGCAAATGCTGCTGCGATTCTTCCAAGATGTCATTGACCTTCATCCGCGGGTCGTGCACATCATGGCTGGGACAAACGATGTCGCGGGCAATACTGGTCCCAGTTCAGAGAAGGATTTTCAAAACAACCTGCGCGCCATGGTGGAGTTGGCGCAAGCACACCACATTCGCGTCGCCCTGGCTTCCATTCTGCCGGCGAGTACCTTTTCCTGGCTGCCGGCCTTAAGACCCGCCCTAACCATCCAGCATTTAAACGCCTGGCTGCAGCAATACGCTCGAGAAACTCATAGCCGCTACATCGATTACTACGCAACGCTGAACGACGGTCAAGGCGGCTTCAAACCAAATCTCTCCAATGATGGCGTGCACCCGAACCGCGACGGCTACGCGGCTATGAGGAAACTCGCCGAGGAAGGAATTCAGTAAGTATTCTCCGTCTGACCGGCATCCGCCCGGTCGCCTATGGCTCGCCAGCAGAAGAAACTGGCGTGTCGATCCGGCTCGGGCTCATTCGTCGTATAACCTGGAAACCCCCAGGAGGACCCATGAAATACTTGACCTTCATCCGCCATTCCGAGTCCCATCGCCAATCCGGGCCGCCGGCCGCACTAATGGAGGCCATGGGCAAGTTCGTAGAGAAATCCCTTAAGACTGGGATCCTTGTTGATACCGGCGGTCTGCTGCCGAGCAAGGACGGCGTTCGCGTCCGACTCGCAAACGGCAAGATTACCGTGACGGACGGGCCCTTTACCGAGAGCAAGGAAGTTATCGGTGGATGGGCGATCTTGAAGACCGACTCGAAGGCCGAAGCTGTCGAAATTGCGACCGAGTTTATGGAGTTGCATCGAAAGTACTGGCCCGAATTCGACGGCGAGTCGGAGGTGCGGCCAATGTTCGACCCCGGTGAGGGGCCGTAGCGCGCGACCAGAATGCTGTCGTTCGAGCTGGCAGCAATTTCTGAAATAATGTGGGTGGCCGCCACCTCCCGAGAGACAACAACATGTCGCCGATGTTATTGATATGCCGCATCCAATGGCTTGTACTCGCTGGGACCGTACCGGGCGCTTTGTTAGCGGCAGACCTGCAGATCGAGCATGTGACGATTGTCTCTCCCGAGAGAGACACTCCAATGCGTGATGCTCTGGTGCGTGTGCACGATGGCCGCATCGTCGATATCCGGAGCGCCGGCGGCGCAACCGCTCATTCGCGTAGGGACGCAAACGTCATCGATGGTTCCGGCCTGTTTTTAGCTCCCGGTTTGATCGACAGCCATGTTCACCTCGGTGATATCCCCGGCATGACGCCGGAGCAAGAAGCCCAGCATCCAGACATCGCCAAAGCCGCCCGGGATCAAATTCCGCACAGTTACCTGCTGTACGGATTCACGACGCTCATCGATCTGATCTCGACACCGCAACGCATGGCGCGCTGGAAGAGCCACGACATCGCTCCGGACGCGTACTTCTGTGGAGGCGCCGCGCTGATGGACGGCTATTCGATGAATTACGCCCCGAAGCCACAACGCTATCAGGCTTGGCCGTATATGCTCATCGAAGCCGGGACTCAGGCTCCCGACGGAATCGATCCCGCAATGCACACGCCACAGGCCGTGGTCTCGAGGATGAAGTCCGATGGCGCGATCTGTGTGAAGACGTTCTTTGAACGGGGCTTTGGCGGGATTCGGAATCTGCCTGTGCCGAAGCTCGAAACGATTCGCGAGGTGGTGAAGGCCGCGCATGCAGTCGGTATGCCTGTGTTGATGCACGCCAACTCAGACGAGGCGCACAGATTCGGGCTTGATGCCGGCGTTGACATCATGGCCCACGGACTGTGGAATTTGTATCAAGAGCAGTCCACAACGAGTGCGGTCACGCCGGGCATGCAAAAGATACTGGACGACGAAGTTGCGCGCCACGTTGGCCTGCAACCGACGATGCAGGTGCTCTACGGCCTCAGGGATGTCGTCGGCGCATCATTTCTGTCAGATCCGCAGCTGCCCCGTGTTCTGCCTTTCAATCTGATTGACTGGTATCGATCGCCCGAGGGCCAATGGTTTCATGTGGCTGTGTCTCAGGACATGAAGTTGCCCGCTGATGCGGACCCAAGTCAGCTCGAGCATGCGGCCAACGCGGGATTTGGCTCGGTTATAGATCGCAGCAAACACGCGACTGCGTATATTGTTGCGCATCACGGCCGCATCCTATTCGGCACCGATACGCCAAGTGCCCCCACCTACGCCAATCCGCCGGGTCTCAACGGCTGGCTGGAGATGCGCCGACTCATCGACGCCGGCGAAACTGCCGCGCAGATCTTCAAGTCGGCAACGCTGATGAATGCACAAGCATTGAACCTGGACCGGGACATCGGAACCGTGCAGGTTGGAAAACGTGCCAATTTACTGCTGCTGCGACAGGATCCGACACAAACGATCGACGCCTATGCCGGCATCGCGAAAGTGATACTCAATGGCCGAGTGCTGGACTCGTCCGAACTGGCGGCTGATCTTGCGCATTGAGAAACGTGGAGTCGGCAGCCGGCGAATGATCGGAGACGACGCGTGAACTCCCTGACCGGTGCAAACTTGACAGACGCCAAATTATCGGAAGTCGGGCAGTTGGCAAAGATCTGGTACGACGGCTGGCAAGACGCTCACGCTCGAATCGTACCGGCGGAACTTGCCCGGCTGCGTACGTTGCAAAGTTTTGAGGAGAGACTTCGAGCGGCTTGGACCGGTGTGCGCGTGGCAGGAGTAACGGGTGCGCCTGTCGGCTTTTACTTTCTGAAGGGTGCCGAGCTTTATCAATTTTACGTTTCTTGCCGGGCGCGCGGTTCCGGCATTGCCGCAGTTCTCATGGCCGATGCCGAAGCACGTCTGCGCGAAAGGACCGTCCATACCGCTTGGCTCGCCTGCGCTATTGGCAACGATCGCGCCGCCAGATTCTACGAAAAGTGTGGCTGGCTAAGGACCGGGACGGTGACCGAGGAGCTCGAAGTACCGCGCGGAACGTTTGCACTCGATGTGTGGCGCTACGAGAAATCACTTCGGTAAGCGGTTGCGTGTACTGCGTCGGCCAACATCGCCGACGACCCGAGGCGCCGACTGCGAGGGCCCTATGACTAAGTGGAGACACTCTTCGGCGTGTAATGCTGTTCGCTTCGAGCGCTCCAGCGGTACAGGTTTTCATCCTGACAATGTGGGCACTTGATCGCGGTCAATTGATCATCGAAATCCGTCGCTTTGCCGGCGGGAGCCGCGGCCGCGGTTGCAATCAAGAGCCCGCACAATCGATTCTTGCACAGCCACCCAACATAGACCTCGCCTGGCACCATCTGTTGCGGCGCCCTGACGTCGACATGGCGCAATGGGGCTGTGGCGACCGGTTTGTGGGACGGCGTGCCCTTGCCTTTCGATGGACGCTTGATCGCCATTGCCGCTTCCTCGCTCCGAGAAGGAATCAGGATCTTATGTCACGGCATTTGACGATGCCACCACGTCCTACACGAAGTGGCTCGCCGCCATCTGTTGCCTAGCTCAGCTCAGGCTTCAGCCACCGGATGCGGACTTGCGGAACACGACGATGTGCTGCATCGGTAACCGCTCCGAAGTGCGTTCCCAGTTGAGCGGGAGCATCTTCATTTCACGACGGACTTGCGCCTCGCTCATTTTATGTAGGGGCTTGATCGGCACGGCCGGGTCCTCACCGCGATACTCCACCAATACCACCCGGCCGCCGGGCCTGAGCGCACGAATCAAGCTACGCATGACCTCGTAAGGAAAGGCCAGCTCGTGATACACATCGACGAAAACCGCCAGGTCGATCGAAGCAGGCGGCAGCTTCACGTTGTCGGGATCTCCTTGAATTGGCACGATGTTCTGAAACTCGGGTTTCTGCGACAGTTCCCTGAGCAGCGCCACCATCTGCGGCTGCACGTCGACCGCGAAGACGCGGCCGGGTCCAACGACGGGCGCCATGAGCCGTGAGAGATAACCCGATCCCGCGCCGATGTCGGCGACAGTCATGCCCGGCTGCAGGCGCAGTTCCTCCACAAGCAGGTCGGGCCTCTCTTCACTTGCGCGGCTCGGCCGCTCGAGCCACGGTGTGCCCTCGAAACCCATGACCGCGGCAATCTCGCGTCCCTGGTAGAACTTACCGATGCCGTCGGCACTGCCCCGGCCCTCGCGATACAGCGGCGTCGCAACGGATTTCTCGGCGATCGCCGTCGGCAGTGGCCAGGCCAAAGTACTCGGCACGAGTCCGAGGGCAATAACAATCGGTGACATTCGAGCCAGGCGCGTACCAATCATCGCGACAGTATGCAGCTTGTCTGAAACTAAGCCATAGGCTGCCGTAATTTACTGATCTACCCGATAATTCAGGCCGTTCATCTCGGCGGGCGACACCCTCGTCAAGTCGGCGAGGACACAACATAATGGTTAACGGGGGACGATTCCCCAAACACAAATGGGGGAGCCAAAGATGAAAGGACGTGTGGCGCTGGTTACCGGCGGCGGCCGCGGGATCGGGCGCGAGGCGGCGCTGTTGCTCTCGGAAGCGGGAGCGCGCGTGATGATTGTGTCGCGCAGCGCGACAGAATTGGCGGCCGTTGGACTTGAATACGTCGCGGCCGACCTCGGTACTGCCGAGGGCTGCGCCCAGGCCGTTGCCGAAACCGAGCGACGACTGGGGCCAATTGAGGTGCTGATTGTGAACCACGGCATCGGCTCGGCGCACGAGCGGCTTGTGTGGGAGCAAGATCCCGAGGTGTGGCGCGAGACGATGCGCATCAACCTCGACGGTCCGTTCGAGCTCGCACGGCTGACGGTAGGTGGCATGTGTAAACGCGGCTTCGGCCGGCTCGTATTCACGAGTTCGACCGCCGGCGAGAAAGCGGAGCGTTCCGGCAGCGCATACACCGCCTCCAAGCATGGGGTTATCGGTCTCGCACGAGCGATCGCCCAGGACGCGGGGCCATTCGGCGTCACATCCAACGCAGTTCTGCCAGGCTGGGTGCGCACGGCAATGGCCGAGCGCTCGGCGAAGGCGGAGGCCGAACGGCGCAGCATCAGCGTTGAGCAGGTCTGGCAGGAACGCGCCGCCATCTACCCGCAAAACCGGGTACTGGAGCCTCTCGAGGTGGCCCAGGTGATTGCGTTCCTGTGCAGCGATGCCGCCGGGGGTGTGAATGGCGAGGCGATCACTGTGGCTCTCGGCGGCATGAGCTAGGACGCGACTCGGCTGATGCCGGGCAGTCATTCCCCGCATCGCCCCTCTGACGAGAGCTACCCTCCAAGTGAGCTTTTTCCCAAGTTCTGTGCAACTGGCTCGGCCCTTGCTGTGTTATGGGCGTAAGGATCGATGACACTTACTCGCGGAGACGCACATGAACACCCTCTCTTCCAAACTGACCGCTTTCGCAATGGCCTTAACTGTAAACACCCTGATCATGGGCGCCATCGGATTTCTGTTCGAAATCCAGTCCCACCCCCATATGTCGGTGGTCTCGTTTGCCAGGGCAGTCGCCGCGCATCAATGGTTGATTTGAGCGCCAGGGGCGCGCAGGTGCTCAGGGACCGCAGGGTTTGCCGGCCCATCGGTTCATCCGGTCCAAGAAGCCCGGCGTGGCCGGGCTTCTTGCCTATGGCGAGATCCTCAGGCGCCTGCCCCGGGCGACTTCAAGTGCAGTCGTTGTGCAGTATTCCCGTAGCTGGCCCGGCGATGCACGGAACCGCGCTGAGATATTCATAGATGGCCCGCATCTCGTGCTCTGTCATGTGCCGGTCCTCGGGCCATGGCATGATTTGCAAGAGATCGCCGTCGAAGGGCAGGTTGGCAGGGAAGCAGGTGGTGCTGCTCGTAATCGTTGGGTCTGAACAGTTCGGATGCACGTGATCCAAATCGGCGCCGGTCGTCAGGATCCAACGAAACTCCGCGAAAGTGCGCCCACCCTCGGGCCGGCCGGTTCTGTCAGGCGTGAGATTCCGGGAAACAATGACCGGAGCGCCCGGCGCCTGGACCGGGAAGACTCTGCCGCCGCCTAAATAAGTCGCCTGATTGATTACCGTGGGCTTGTTACCTTTGAAGTAAGGGTTCCCGTCCTTCGAGTATTCCGTAGCGGGGCCGGCTGAGTGGCAGACATTGCAATGGCCTGCTCCATTGACCAGGTAGCTGCCAAGTCCCACTAGATGTCGATTCTTGCCTTCCAGATTCAGGGGTACCGGGGCGATTTCGAAGCCTCGACGAATTTTAAACTGTTCGCCGTCCGCGTCGTCGTCACCGGCCAGCGCCCGCGAGACTCCGCTAAATGATCCAGCGCCAATCACTGCCGCAAACACGACTCCTGTCGTTAGCCCGATGAGTAGATGCTTGATGTTCATTTAATTCCCTCCCAGTGATAGTTCCCGGTACGACCAGCGCACCGACAATCACACGGTCGGACCGGACGAGCGCTCAGGCAAGCGGCGTTGCACGGCAGGCCGCGGAATCGGACGCCACGTCGTACAATGCCGCGGATTGCCGCCCCCTGGATTTGATGCGAAAATTCCCGACCCACATCTGGTGATCGGCTGGAGCGCGCTTTGGACGATCCTCAGAACAGCTCAAGCGGCGCAGCCATGCGAGGACAGCCGGGCGACCGGCTCGAGTCGTGGAAGAAAATCGCGTCGTATTTGAAGCGCGACGTTAGGACCGCGCAGCGGTGGGAGCGGCGCGAGCAGATGCCGGTTCACCGTCATCTGCATGACAAACTGGGTTCCGTGTTTGCATTTCGCTCGGAGCTTGACGCCTGGTGGGAAACTCGTCGCACGCGGCTCGCGCAGGAAGGTGCCGACGAGAGCGGGCGGCCCCCGCACATGTTGCAAACACGCGAGGACGTCCCTCGCGAAACTGCAACTCGCGTCCATTCGCGCCGACTCGTGCGGTTGGGACTTGCAGCCGCAGTTATCCTGTTGGCCGGCGCACTCGCGGCCTGGATTGCAAAGGAGACCGATTACCTTTGGCGTAGCCCTCTTGCCAATGCCAAATTCACGCGCCTGGACTTCGCTGGGACTGAACAGGCCGCGGCCATCTCCCGCAACGGCAAATTCGTGGCATTTCTGGCGGACCGGGACGGGCAAAGCAACGCCTGGATAAGCGAGGTCGGCAGTGGAACGTTCCGCAATTTAACGCAAGACGCCCTGAGCGAACTCGCCGTTGTCAATCCGGCGCTTCGCGCGCTTGGTTTCTCCGCGGACTCGTCGCTCCTTGCAATCTGGACAAGGCGAGCGGACGGCTCGCAGACCGGCGACGTGAATATCGTGGCGGTGCCGACGGCTGGCGGTCCGCTGAGGCCGTATCTCAAGGAAGCCAGTGAGTTCGATTGGTCCCACGATGGCTCGAAGCTTGTGTACCACACGACCGCGCCAGGGGATCCGTTGTTCGTGCGGGAGTCAGGCAAGCCGGGTGACCGCAGGATTTATGTGGCAGCGGCGGGCGTGCATTGCCACTTCCCGCTCTGGTCTCCCGACGATGCTTTTGTCTATTTTGTGCGCGGCGTTCCGCCCGACGATTGGGACATCTGGCGAATTCAATCGTCCGGTACGGGGCTTGAACGGATAACAACCCACAACGCCCGCGTAACCTTCCCGGTGATGCTCGACCGGCGCACATTGCTCTACCTTGCCACCGATGCAGACGGGTCGGGGCCCTGGATGTATGCCGTGGACGTCGAACGGCGCCGTCCGCACCGCATCAGCTCCGGACTCGAAGGCTATTCATCGCTTGCCGGGAGTGCGGATGGCGCCCGTCTAGTCGCGACAATTGCGAATCCCCACACGAGCGTATGGCGCACGTCGCTCAACAAAGACATCCCCGCTGCGATCTCTACAACGAGCCCCTCACTCGTATTGGCGAATGGTGTCGCCCCCCGGCTTGGCCCGGACTTCCTCTTGTATGTAGCGTGGCGTGGCAATCGACAAGGCATCTGGTCTGTGGCGCACGGAGCAACTCGCGAGATCTGGGGCAGCGTCCATTTGCGCATCATTGGAGAACCCTCTATCGCTCCGGATGGGAGTCGCGTCGCCTTCTCGGTCGAGGACGGCGGCCGAACGCTGTTGTACATAATGAACAACGATGGCTCGCAGCTCAGAATTCTGGCCGAATCGCTCGCACTGAGAGGCAATCCAGCCTGGGCTCCTGATGGGCAATCGGTCGTATCGGCGGTCATCCGCGACGGCGAGCCGCGTCTGACGCGCATTTTCCTGAACGGCGAGGCGCCGCTACCTTTGGTGTCGGAATATTCCATTGATCCAGTCTGGTCGCCGGATGGTCGATTCGTCGTTTATTCAGGCGCAGACGTTGGCACGACGTTTCCCCTGCGTGCCGCGGCCGCAGATGGCCGGCCATATCCGCTGCCGAGTGTGATGCTGACGCGTGGCGCGCGGCGGGTTATTTTTTTCCGCGACGCGCAGACGTTGCTGGTTCTTGGCGGTGAAATCGTCCACAAAAACTTCTCATTGCTGGACCTTCGAACTGGTACGCAGCGCGTAGTCGCCGAGCTTCCGGCGGACTTCGTCACACGCGATTTTGACATCGCGGCCGACGGCTCCGAGATTGTGTTTGACCGCGTACAAGTGAACTCGGATCTAGCGCTGATTGAACGAACGCGTTAATGCGGATTAGAGAAGATCACGGCGAACTATTGCTTTGTTGGTCCTCGCAAAAATTTCGGTTCCGTCTTGATGTGCTCGCAGTGACTCTTCCACGATGAAAGTCTCGTGCGTGCAACTTAGTTTGTAGCCGGCTGCGACTTGCACATTCCAGTCGTCCCGCTTAAATCCCCGCAAAACCTCTCCTTGCCAGATGCAGCTGGTGTTGTCGCCCTCCCGAATCCTCAACGTCTCGCGCTGCCCTAGGATGCCGGTAATCGCCGTACCCGTTTCGGCGATGACATAAGAAACTTCGGGCGCCTTCTGTTCAATCGTGTACCAGCCTTCCAAGTCTGGCCCGGATTCCTGCGGCGTCGCGCGGGTAGAAGATGGCTCAGCCACGGCCTTGATGGGAATTGGAAAGGACGGGTCAGATGAAGCGCTTCGTATCGGCAAACTGAGCGACGATAAGCCTTGTGTGATGGTGAGGGTAGCCACCGTGGGCGAGGGCCACACCAACGGCCAAAGACTCTCGGAAATCGACAAGCGGAGCCGGCTACCGCGTTTAAAGCGATGCGCAATGAGCGACAACTCAACAACGACATCGTAGGACGTGCCCGGGTCAAGTGGCGCTGGCGAATCATGGCCGTCGCGATGAGTAAGATTCAAGAGTCCATACGTCACCAACCACGACTTGCCTTCTTTTGTCACTTCAGACAGGCGAAGCGCCAATTTTGCGATCGGCTGGTCTGCGGCCACCCGGATCCTGGCGACGGGGTGGCCGAGGATTTCAAAGTCTGCCGGTAGCGGTGCAGAGTCAAAGACCAGTGATTTCAAATCATCGGGCGTTTGCTCACCCGGCATACCTTCGGGCGGAAATGGCAACCACTCGGGCCTCTGGAGACCAACTATCTTGTCACCGCGATAGCGGATGTCTTTAACCGGTCCGATTCGCTCGCTGAGCGCGCCAGCATCGAGATACCACGTGCGCGGCACGATTGACTTGGCTGGCCAGCTGCTTTCGGCCACCCAACGACCGGGGGTATTTTGCGGGTAGACTTCTGATGACGTGGAGTACGGCATGTAAGCGCGAAGCATCGGTTCTGTCATGATGCCGGTATCGATGCCCTCGAGCCATTGCTTCCACCAACGCACTTCTTCGAAAGTCCATTCCAGACCGGGGCCGGGACTGGCCGACTCTGGATAATTGTGAGCCCAAGGCCCGAACAGCGCCTTGCGAGGAGCGCTAACCTGCGCAAGGATGCGGGTTACCGTATTCACGTAGGTATCGACCCACCCGTCCACGATATATACGGGACACTTGATCGCGGCGTAATTGGTGGACACCGAACCCCTCATCCAAAACGCGTCGTTGCGTTGATGCTCAAGCCACTTCTCCAAAATGGCGGGCGCTGAATCGAGGCGTTCCTGCCATAGCTCCTTCCAGCCGGGTCCGACGATTGCCGGATCGGGCGGAAGGGCCATGACGGCCTTGAATTGAACTCCCCACTGCAGGTCGGTCAGACCAAGGGACCCGCCGATGTAGTGCGCATCATCGGTGTATCGGGTATCCGTGCAGCACATCGGCATGATGGCCTTAAGCGCCGGCGGAGCCTTCGCCGCAATCTGCAGTGTGTTGATGCCTCCCCAGGATATTCCACGCATGCCAATGGCGCCGTTGGACCACGGCTGACTCGCCAACCACGCTATCACTTCCACTCCATCGTCGAGTTCCTGCTCGAGATATTCATCAACTATGATGCCCTGAGATTCGCCGGAGCCTCGGGCGTCCACTCGCGCATACGCGACACCGTATTGTGCAAGTTCCCGTCCCCAGCCGTTGTCGTGACTTCGATACAGGTCGCGCTTTCGGTACGGGATATATTCAAGGACAACGGGAACTCTCCCCGCGGGCGGGGAGTCCGGCAACCACAAGCGTGCACTGAGTTGGATGCCGTCTTTCATGGCAATCCAGGTGTGCTCGACTATTCTTACAGCGAGCTTTGGGGGCAATTGCCAGCCCTTCGCCGCCGCCGCGTGCGCACTGCCACTTCGCCAAACCTGCGATAGAGACGCAGTTGAAAGAACTGCGGTTGTGCCCAACATCAGGTCTCGTCGCGAAATGCTCATACGCTTCTCCGACCGCAAAGACACAGTCTGGCCAGGCATTCTACAGTGTTGCCATTTCTCCCATTGTCGCCAGATGGCGTGCCGGACCCACGCGGCCCGGAACCGGAGTTCGACCGACGTTAACTTGCCCCACGAGGGTCTTTTCAGTCACAGTATCAATGAGTGCCGATCCCTCGTGCTGAAACCCCTGATACTTCGTTGGTGATCCAAGACTACGACCCCTCCTGGCCAGACGCCTTCTTGAGACTGGCCACGAGAGCTGCAGCAACGCTCGCCACACTCGCAGTTACCGTCGAACACATAGGCAGCACCGCAGTCCCAGGCCTCGCCGCCAAACCCATCATCGATCTCGACGTCGTTCTCGCATCACCTACCGATCTCCCAGAAGCGATCCGACTTCTTGCCCGTATCGGCTACCGCCATGAAGGCGATTTAGGCATAGTCGGTCGCGAGGCCTTTCGCTCGCCCGCCGGCGAGCCGCGCCATCACCTGTATGTACTTGCGGCGGGAGCGAACGAGCTGCGCCGCCACTTGGCCTTCAGGGACGCACTACGCGCAAGTGAGGATTTACGAAAGGAGTACGCCATGCTCAAGCGCTCGCTCGCCATGCGATACAAGGACGATCGAAACGCCTACACCCAAGCCAAATCGGCGTTTATTGCATCGATCCTCAAGTAAGTCCATCTCCGCATTCTTTTGCGTAAAATAGCAATACCGGAATATTGGGGCACAGAATGAATAAACCTTCCACATTAAACGCACTCGCGGCGCTCGCTGCTTCGATCACCGTTACTCTCGCCGCACACGCCGCGACTTCGAGCGCGAGCGTTCCATCCACTGAACGCGCCGGCTTCCAACATCTTCGCGCCGCAGACCTGAAGGCGGATCTGTATTTCTTGGCGTCCGATGCCCTACAAGGCCGTATGTCCCTTCAACCCGGCGATGACGCGGCAACACAGTGGGTGGCGGCTGAATTTGCCAAGGCGGGACTTGAACCGGCGGCGGCCAATTTCTCGTATCTACAAGCGGTGCCGTTGATCGAATATCGAGCTGATCGCGACGCAAGCTTCATCGCGCTGAAGCGCGGCGACAAAATCACGTCGTGGCATGCACCGGAGGTCATCGGCGGCTTCCATGACGACCTCGAGGTCACCGCACCCCTGGTGTTTGCCGGTTACGGCATCACCGCCCCCGGATTGCACTACGATGATTATCGCGGCATTGACGTGCGGGGCAAAGTCGTCGCCGTATTCGAGCACGAGCCCCAGGAAAGCGATCCGCACTCGCCCTTTAACGGCACGGGCAATACCCGTTACGCAACCAATCGCGTCAAGGCCCTGAACGCGCAAGCGCACGGTGCCGTCGCGGTCATCGTGATGGCGGAGCCAAATCGCAAACATCCGTCGAATCTTGAGCGGCTGAATCGCATCGGCGGCAGTCTGACTCGGACGACTCCCCTCCCCTCCCAGGCCATCGTCGGTGACGAGCTGCAGATTCCGGTGTGCACCGTGAGCGATGGGGTGGCGGCCCAGTTGCTCGCCGCAGCGGGTACCACGCCCCAGGCACTGCAGGCGGCGATCGATCGTGATCTGTCGAATCACTCCATTGCTTTGCCCGCCGGCGAGGTGACCCTTCACTTCGAAAACAAGTCCCGCAGTTCCGGGGTGACCTACAACGTTGCGGGATTGCTGCCGG
>Ga0210389_10002556_pt1 | contig 14316 bp, 14 predicted proteins | sample IncBWH28OmetaG_FD_160127 | JGI IMG/M metagenome (GOLD analysis project Ga0210389, IMG submission 160127) | Forest soil microbial communities from Barre Woods Harvard Forest LTER site, Petersham, Massachusetts, United States - Inc-BW-H-28-O ...
ATCGGCACCACCAGGTCGGTTCCCACGGCCGGGTTGAAGGCCCTGCTGTCCTACTACGGCGGCGACGGCCCGAGCCGCGACAAGCTTGCCACGTTCATCCGCACCTACCTGGTCCACGACGCCGCCTCGGTACCCGAGGACCTGATCGACGCGCGATACCGGGCATCCATCGACCCCGAAGTCATCGCGGACCCGCCGTTGCGCCGCCCCTCCGGGCCGATGGCCCTGCGCACCCTGTGGCGGATGGATCTCACCCGGGACCGCCGGTTGAAGGGCCTTACAGTCCCCACGCTCGTGCTGTGGGGCCGCGACGACAAGGTCAATCGGCCTGCCGGCGGCCCGATGTTGCTCAACCTGCTGCCGAACGCGGAGTTGGTGATGACCTCCCACACCGGACATTCGGTGCAATGGGAACGCGCGGAGTTGTTCAATCGGTTGGTCATTGATTTTCTGAGCCCTGATTCGGCGCTGGCCGCGAGCGCTCGATGACTCCGTCTCTGTCCCGCTCGATATTTGGCAAAGTCCAGCTGGGCTACGTGCTGATCGAAACCGAGAAGTTCAGCGACTGGCGACGATTCGGCAGCGATGCCATCGGCATGCACTACGACGACACGTCGCCGGATGCGATGCGGTTTCGCCTGGACGACAACGAGTGCCGGTTCCTGCTGCAGCGCGGCCCCGCCGAGGACGTCACGGCGCTCGGCTGGCACCTGGACGATCACGAGACGTTCGACACCGTCCTCGCTCGCATCAGGCGTCACGGTGTGCCCGTGACGGAGGGCGCCGATGACGAGGCGGCGCTACGTGGGGTGGAACGGCTGATCCGATTCCCCGGACCCAACGGTCTCACCCAGGAGGTCTTCACTCGCGCACGCACCAGCGTGGCGCCCCTGCACATGGCGGCGGGCTGCGGATTCGTCACTGGCGCCGCGGGCATGGGACACGTCGCCGTCACCACCACCAAACCCCATCAGGTGCGGGGCTATTACGACGCGCTGCTGGACGCACGCCTGTCCGACTTCATCGACGAGACGATCAGCGGCCTCAAGTTCAAGATCCGCTTCCTGCGGGTCAACGAGCGGCACCACACCGTGGCGATCGCCGCGGTCAACCGCCTCAGGTTGAACCCGATCCGCACCCGGGTGCAGCACCTCAACATCCAGGTCGCCGAGCTCGACGACATGACGGCTGCCTATCGGCGCGTCAAGCAACTCGGCTTCCGGATTGCGCTTGGCGTGGGTCAACACACCAACGACAAGGAACTTTCGTTCTATGCCGTCACACCCTCGGGGTTTGAATGGGAAGTCGGCTGGAATCCGATCGTGGTCGACGAAACCACCTGGGAACCCTCGACCCATCGGGGCATCAGCATCTGGGGCCACACCCGGGAGGGGCAGACGATCATCGACAAGCTCACCCAGTTCAAGGCCTTGAAGGCCTCAGCCGCCTCGCTGTTACACAACGAGGATGTGGTTCCGGCACTGGCGGGTGTGGGTATTCCCGACCACTGACCATCCCAATAGGAGCGCTGTGACGATGTTGCGGATCGACACCCACCACCACGCCATCCCGAATTTCTACCGAGACTTGTTGCGAAAAGCCAAGATCGACGAGTCGGGTGGTCGCACGCTGCCGCAGTGGAGCCCCGAGGGTTCGCTGGCGACCATGGCTGAGCTGAATGTGGCTACCGCGATACTCTCCGTGTCCACGCCCGGCACCGCCTTCCTGCCGAGCATCACCGATGCCGCCTCACTTGCGCGCGACATCAACGACTACCTCGCCGAACTTGTTGCGGCCCAACCCGACCGATTCGGATTCTTCGCGACCATCCCGATGCCGCATCGCACCGCGTCCATCGATGAGGCCGTCAGATCGATCGACGAACTAAGCGCGGACGGCGTTGTGCTGCTTGCCAACAGCGCGGGAACCTATCTTGGCCAGGACGGCCAGGACGATCTATTCGCCGCGCTGGACGCCCGTTCGGCAGTGGTGTTCATCCACCCGGCCGACCTGCCGGGCCCCACGGTGGACGGCATCGCCCCGTTCGCGGCCGACTTCCTGCTCGATACGACCCGCGCGGCCTACCTTCTCGTGCGCAGCGGCATCCGCCGGAAGTATCCGAACATCAGGTTCATCCTCAGCCACGCGGGCGGATTCGTGCCCTACGCCTCGCACCGAATGGCGGTTGCCATGATGGGCGACACCGGGCGCAGCATTACGGACAGCCTGGACGACTTCGCGGGTTTTTACTTCGACACCGCGCTGTCTTCAAGCGCCGCGGCGCTGCCGAGCCTGCTCGCCTTCGCCAAACCCGGACACGTCACCTTCGGTTCTGACTGGCCCTTCGCACCCGTCGTGGCCGGCAAACTGTTTGCCGCCGGACTGGAAACCTACCCCGGGCTCGCCGCCGACACCCGCGCGGCGATCGAGCGCACCAACGTCCTGGCGCTGTTCCCGCGCCTGGGAGCAGCACCGCCGTCGGACGCCGGTTCGGCGCTCGATCGAGTCCGTCGTGCGGCGAGCCGAGCGGTGATGCGTGGCGTCGCGCGGCTGGTCAACACCCGTTGACGGGCCGTTCGCGCAGGGCCTGGTGCCACGACAGGACGCGCTTCGCCAATTCCGGCCCGGCGTCTTCCTGGATGAAATGGCCGGCGTTGATGCGTGCGTGCGGCTGACCGGCCGCACCCGGGATGTGCCTGATCAGAGGACGGTCCGCCTGCCCCAGCAGCGGGTCGCGAGCCCCGAAAATGGCCAGAAAAGGCTTTTCCCAACGGCCGAGGGCGTCCCAAGCTGCCTTGTTCGCCGGAATGGCCGGATCGTCGGGTGTCGCCGGCACTAACTGAGGGAATGCGCGAGCCCCGGCTTGATAGGTCTTGTCCGGAAAGGGCGCATCGTAGCCCGCCCGCACCTTGGGAGGCACCCTGCGGACGGTGCCGGCGGCGACCAGGCGGCCGGCGGGCAGCACGGGGGAGTAGCGGGCAAAGGCGCGCCAGGCGAAGAATGCGCGAGAGGGGCGTCGCTGGCCCGCGGGAAGAAAGCCGTTCGCCACCACCACTCGCGCGATCCGGTCGCCTTGCTCGGCGGCGATGCGCAGACCGATCAGCGACCCCCAGTCCTGCACGAACAGGGTGACTTCCTTCAGCCTGAGCTGCTCGAACCACGACGTCACCCACTCGACGTGCCGTTGGTAGGAATAGTCCTCGACCCGGCTTGGCTTGTCGGAGCGACCGAAGCCGATCAGGTCGGGCGCCAGCACCCGGGTCCCCGCATCGGCCAATGGCGGAATCATCGTGCGGTACAGGTAGCTCCACGTGGGCTCGCCATGCAGCAAAACGATCGGTGGGCCATCGATGGGGCCCTCGTCCAGAAAGTGCATCCGCAACGGCTGGTCGTCGTTTGCCGCGACGTGAATGTAGTTCGCTACGAACGGATAGCCCTCCAGGTTGTCGAATCGGGAGTCTGGGGTGCGGAGCACATCCATATTCGGCTCCTCCGATGGGTAGGCACCCCTGCAAGCCTCGCTCCCCGGCGCGATTTCGTCCAGTGGAGATTTCGTTGAGGCGACAGCCGGCAACTACTAAACTGGCGAAGTCATGGCCATCCAGCGCGCGGTTCTGCTCATCGCCGATATCGGCGGATACACGCATTACATGCATTGGAACCGCACACACTTGGCCCACGCGCAGCAGACGGTGGCCGGATTGCTTGAGGCGGTCATCGACGCCGGCAAAGGTTTGAAGCTGGCGAAGCTGGAGGGTGACGCCGCGTTTTTCTGGGCGCCGGAGGGCAACGCCAAAGTGTTGGTGTGCGAGCGGCTATCGCGGATGCGCCAGTCTTTCCTCGCGCGGCGCGAGCGGTTCAAAACGGAGATTGCCTGCGAATGCGCCAGCTGTTCGCAGCTGGACAACCTTTCGCTGAAGTTCGTCGTGCACGAGGGTGAGGTGGCAGAGCAAAAGGTCAAGCGCCACGTCGAACTCGCCGGGGTGGACGTCATTCTGGTGCACAGGATGCTGAAAAACTCGGTCCCAGTGGTTGAGTACGTGCTGATGACCGATCCGGTCGAGGCGTGTCTGGACGAATCGATGCGCCGGCTGTGCCAGCCGCTGATTCACGATTTCGAGGGCATCGGAGAGACGTCGACGCACTACATCGACCTCGCCACGTCGGAAGTCGCACCCGCGCCGCCGAAGCGCGGCTTTTTCGGCCGGTTTGGGGCGACGGCGAAATTTGAGTTGAGCACGCTGCCGTTTTTGCTGGGGATCAAGAAACCCGCCGCGGGGTATCGAAACCTGGACCGCGGCACCGAGGAAATCCCCGCTTAACTGAAAATTGTTTTTCCAGTTTATTTTCGGTTACCGGCAGCCTCAAGGGCCCGGCCCATTCGCGATACGGCCTCGATGAGAATGGCTTGCGAGGTAGCGAAGTTCAACCGCACGTGGCCGGCTCCGCCGGTGCCGAAGACGTGGCCGGAACTGAGCGCGACGCGCGCATGGTCGAGAAACCAACGGGCCGGCCCGGACAAATCGGCCACCACCGCAAGGCCATCGGTGACCTCTTCGTCAAACCCGAGCCGGTGGCAATCTAGCCACGCCAGGTAAGTGCCCTGCGGTCGTAGATATTTCACCTCGGGTAGGAATTCAGTTATCAGATCGCCCAGCAGCCTCCGATTCTCGTCGAGGCCCAGCAGCAGCGCATCGAGCCAGTCGCCACCGGTCCTGAACGCCTCGGCATGCGCGATGATGCCGAGGTGACTCGGCCCGTGACCGACTTCCTCGGGCATCGCGCGCAGGTCTGCGGTCGCCTCCGGACCTGCAATGGCCAGAGCCGCCTTCAGCCCAGACAGGTTCCACGCCTTCGAAGCGGATATCAGGGCGAACGCGTTCTCAGCACCGGGAAGGGTCAGATACGGGATGAATTGTGCGCCCGCGAGGATGACCGGTCCGTGGATCTCGTCCGACACCACCCGGACACCGAAGTGGCGGGCGCGTTCGACAACCCCGCGCAATTCGTCGAACGTGTGCACCGACCCCGTCGGATTGTGTGGATTGCACAACAGGTAGGCGACCCTTCCGTTCGGCCCGCCCGAAGCTCTGGCACGCGCGAACGCTTCCTCCAAGGCGTCCAAATCAATTCGGCCGTCGGCGCCAAGCGGTGCTTCGATCACGCGGCGGCCGTCGTGCGACACGAATGCGTAGAACGGGGCGTACACCGGAGGGTTGACGATGACGGCATCACCGCGGTCGGTGACCAGACGCAGTGTCTCAACGACACCGAGCATGACGTCCGGAACGATCTTGGTGCGGCTGACCTCCAAGTCGTGCCAATTCCAGCGCCGCGAGGCGAATTCACTGACCGCCTCGGCGAACGCATGGCCGGAGGGATAGCCGGTATCACCGTCGTCGATGGCTTTGCGCAGGGCGTCGGCCACCGTCGGCGCCAGCTGGACATCCATCTCTGCGACCCACAGCGGTAACACGTCGGCCGGGTGCGCCCGCCACTTCATGCTGGTGCGGAGCCGCAGTTGCCGCAACGTGAGTTCCTCGAGGGGGTTTAGCGTCACGTTCGCAGATTAGGCCGTGGCGGCATTTTTGACTCACCCGGTCGCGCCCACAGACCCCCGGTGGGCCGGGGTTGACGTGGGGCGGCGGAAGTGTGGCGGCAGCGAGGCGCGCCGGCAGGTACGGCCTCGCCCTCTTGGCCAACGCCAATGTTGCCGGTATGCAGGAGGCATACGAAGCGGCGTGTCATGAGCACGGGCACGTGCCCGGGCCGACGTTGCTGCCCGAGCGGGACCACTCGTCGGTGGTCTTCGTCGCCGACGACGTCGACCAGGCGTGGTCGGAGCTCGGCGAACATCTGCTCCATGACGCGCGAACGTATGCCGCGTGGAATCCCGGCAACCGGACGTCGGCCGGTTTCTCACATGTGACAACCGTTGCCGAACTGCGCGAAGCCGCTGCGTCGCACGTGATTATCTCTGTCCCGGAGGCGATTTCACGGGTTCGGGCCGGACAGATTCTCAACCTGGCGCCGTTGTGCGGTGGGTTGCGGCCAGAAATCGCGTGGCCCTACCTCGAGCGCGTGGGCGACGTCGTCCTGCCTGAGGCCCTGTCCGAGAGAAAGACACCACTATGACCGCAGCAAGCACGGCCGAGGTTTACTACGACCCGTTCGATTTCGACATCGACGACGATCCGTACCCGATCTGGAAGAGGCTTCGCGACGAGGCCCCGCTGTATTACAACGACAAGTACAAGTTCTACGCGCTGAGCCGGCATGAGGACGTCTCCCGCGAACTGATGAATTTCGCTGCTTTTCGGTCGGGCCGCGGTACCACCATGGACATCATCATGAGCGGCATCGAACTCCCGCCCGGCGTCGTCCTGTTTGAGGATCCGCCGATCCACGACCTGCATCGCCGTTTGCTTTCAAAGGTTTTCACGCCGCGGCGGATGGAGGCGATCGAACCGCTCACGCGCGCGTTCTGTGTGCGAGCGCTTGACCCGTTGATGGGCTCGGGCAAGTTCGACTTCGTCGAGGACTTAGGCTCGATGGTCCCGATGCGCACGATCGGCTATCTGCTGGGTATCCCCGAACATGATCAAGAAGCGATCCGCGACCGGGGCGGCAGTCAAATCACCCTGCAAGAGGGGACGTTTCGGGCGGTCCCGCAAGACTTTTTGGAGCACAGCCATGAGATGTTCTCGGACTACATCGATTGGCGAGTAGACCATCCCTCCGATGATCTGATGACGCAGTTGCTCAACGCCGAGGTCGAGGATGACGAAGGGTTGCGGAGGCTGACGCGGTCCGGTGTGCTGCTCTATACGAGCATGATCGCCGGCGCGGGCAATGAGACGACGACACGTCTGATCGGTTTCATCGGCCATCTTCTGGCCGAGCACCCCGAGCAGCGTCGCCAGATCGTGAAGGACCCGTCACTGATCCCAATGGCGATCGAGGAGGTCTTGCGCTACGAAGCGCCCTCGCCGGTGCAGGCGCGTTACGTCGCCGGCGACGTCGAATGCCGTGGCACGATGATTCCCGAGGGGTCGATCATGTTGCTGCTCAACGGGTCAGCCAACCGTGACGAACGCAGGTATCCCGACGGTGAGAGATTCGACATCCGTCGCGGTGACACCCATCTCAGTTTCGGTCACGGCCTGCACTTCTGCCTCGGCTCGGCGTTGGCGCGCATGCAGGCGCGGGTTGCGCTGGAGGAAGTCATCAGGCGCTGGCCGGACTGGGAAGTCGATTACGCCAACGCCGGCAAGGCCCATACGTCGAGCGTGCGGGGCTGGGCGAAGCTGCCGGTCTTCACCGGCTAGCTTGGGGTCGCTACTCCACGCCGAAGCGGTCGACGAGCTTGCCAGGCCTCCTTGTCAGGCCTACGGGTGCTGGTTCGGTACCCCCGGGAACAATTGGCCCGTCGGCCCCGCGGTCACCCAACCACCGAGCTTCGTCGCGAGATGAGGCGCGAAAACCGCACCGTAGAGGACGTTTCCGATGACCACGATGGCGATGACGGACAGCACCGACGCGTGACGGCGATTCGCGGATCGCGTGTCGGCCCACATCTCGATGACGTTTCGCCCTTGTGAATCCGTTCGTCCCAGGAGATAGGTGAAGACCATCATCTGAATCCCCATGGCGAGGGAGTCGTAGAGCGGGTATTGGTGCTTGGTCCCCTCGAATATCCCAAGCCCGGGAATCACACGGCCGTAGTAGAAGACGCCGAGTCTGGCCCCCAAGATCGCGTTGAAGAGCAGTGCCCATACGAAGCCGACCACCAGCCCGACCGTGAGAAGGGCGATCGGTCTGCGCCAGTGGAACTTTGCGCTCAACCGTCGACCCAACCCGGCGCCGATTATGGCGGGCAGCACGAAGTAGGAGATGTAGCCGATGGGAACTGACGACGGCAGCCCGCCCCAAGTCATGTTCAACGGCCACCACGACGGCATGCGTGGGAGAGCGGGCGGGAACTGCGCGTACACGGCCCAGTCGTAGGGTGCCTCGATCCACGAGAACGAGATCGCCGAGATGCAGAGCAGCAGAAGTGGGTGCAGGCGCCGACGGCGATAGCTCAGATACGCGCCAATCAGGACAAACGCGATGCCCGTGACATAGGCGAAGCCCATGGAGGCCCGCAGCAGGGGCGTCAACTCGCCGCTCACCGGTCGTGCTCTTGAATCGGGGTGCCACGCGCTTCGGGGTCGAAGTGAAGCACCACACCGAATATCACGAAGATCAGCCCCAACAGCGTGCCGAGCATGATGACAGCGCCCACGGCCGCCCCTTTCGACGGTACTACTCTAGATAGTGATTGCTATCCTAAAAGCCGTCAACCGCCGAGTGTGGTTCGAGGAGTCAACAACGGTGTCCCAGCGGCCTTCCCGAAAGCAGAGCACGGCAGAAGCGCCTGGCCAGGCCACGCGCCGGCCGCGCGGCGCACCCCGGAAGCTTCTGCTGGACGCCGCCCGGGACCTGTTCGCCCGCCAGGACTACCGCAGCACCACGACGCGCGAAATCGCCCAGGCCGCCGGCGTCACCGAACATCTGCTGTTCCGCCACTTCGGGACGAAGGCGGCACTGTTCCGCGAGGCTCTCGTCCAACCGTTCACCAGCTTCGTCGACGAATTCGCCCGGACTTGGCGGTCAGTCGACCCGGAAGAGACCGACGAGAAAGAGCTGACGGGGCAGTTCTGCGGGCAGCTCTACGACGTGTTCGTTGAACATCAGGGTCTCCTTTTGACGCTGATGGCATCGGAGGCTCTCAGCGAGGAGGAAAAGGTTGATGCCGGCATTGCCGATATCAGGAGGGCGCTCACGGTGCTCGGCCAGATCAGCGCCGAGGGCATGCACTTACGGGGGTTGCGGTCGGACCATCCGGACCTGCCGGCCCTTTCAACGGTGGCCATGATCGCCGGCCTGGCCGCATTGCGGTCGACGTACTTCGGAACCAAGCAGCCGTCCAGGGAGGTGATCGTTGAGGAACTCGTCCAAGCGATCCTGCACGGCTTCCTGCATCGGGACCGGCAGGACTGAGCTGCCAATCGCCTTTGGGGCGGATGCGTCGAATCCCATATTCCACCAAGGGATGTGACGATGACGGGTGGGCGCGCCCGCGCTCTGCTAGGTCGCCGAGGGACGTAACATACCCGAAGCCGCCACGGCGACCGCCATCCATGCGGCCGCGTAGCCGAAGGCCACCGCGGGGGAGACCATTGTGTAGAGCACGCCGGCGACCACCGTGGCCACCAGGTCACCGGTTGCCTGTACGGCTCCGAGCACGCCGAATCCGCTGCCGCGCAACCGATCCGGAAGCAACTGTGAGACGACGGCCGACTGGGTCGGCTCGGCAAGCCCAATACCCGCCCCGGCCAATGCGAATCCCAGCGCCACCACCATCGCACTGTGCGCGCCGGCGGCAAACACCAAGTAGGCGATGACATAAACGGCGGCCCCCATGGCGAATACGGCGCGTGGCCCCGCCCGGTCATACCACCGCCCAGCGACGAGGGCAGCCACCGTGGCGACCCCGTTATGACCCGCGTAAATCAGGATCGCCAGCGATGTCGCCGCCGTCACCGTCCGATTCGGCTCTGTAAGCAACTGCGTGGCACGCAATATCAACAGAGTTGTTGCGACGTTGCCGAATTCGAACAGAGCGACCGGCAGCAGAGCGCGCACCATGCCGGCGTCGCGCAGCGCGCCGAAGTCGAATCGCCGGGTGGCCGCGCGGACCCCGGACTGGTTGCGGCGACGGGCTTCTCGCGCGGCCACCAGGATCGCCGCTGCCGCGAACAGGCCGGGAATCGCGGCCAGACAGAGCGTGGTCCGGATGCCCACCCAGGCCACCAAACCGGCAGCCAGCAGCGGGCCCACCACCGCGCCCAGGTTGTCACCGGCCCGCTCGAGCCCGAATGTTCTGCCGCGCGCCCACTCCGGGCTCAGTGACGCCAGCAAGGCGTCGCGCGACGGCGAGCGCACGCCCCGCGACATCCACGCAAGTGCCCGGAAAGCACCGGCTTGCCACACCGTTACTGTCACGCCGATTGCTCCGGTCGCCAATGCGGTACCCAGATAACCGCCAGCCGCGATTCGTCCGCGCCGATCGGGGTTGTTCGCGAGCGGTCCGCCGATCAGCTTCATCACGCCAACCAGCGCATCGCTGATCCCTTCGACCACGCCGAGCGCCGCCGCGGAAGCGCCCAGGGTGCCGGTGAGAAAAGTCGGTAGCACCGACGTCGTAGCTTCGTAACCGGCGTCGGATAACAGGCTGGCCGCGCCGACCGCCCCGACGCCAGGGGTCAACCACGTTTGGCGTGCATCGTCGGTGTCGGGACTGTCGTCGTCGGCGCGCGTGGTCACGATGCGCTGACATCCACCAGGACGGCGCCGTCGGGTCGGCCCCCCAGCGTCTGGAGCGCAATGTCCTGACCCTGGGCCGTAAGACGAACGATCTGGGCCAACTGCCCGGGCGCGTCGCACTGCAGATAGTGATCGGCGCCGGGCAGCACCCAGTACCGGTTCCGGCCGGGCTTGTTCTTCAGGTAGGTGTGCCAGACATAGTTAGGCACACGCAGCGGCGATACGTTGTCGTGGACGCCCCACACCATCGTCGTGTTGACGTGGCTCTTGGAAAGTGCCTCAAGCCAACTGGTTTCATCCGCAGCGCGCTCGTTGAGATATTGAATGGTATCCGGCAGCACGCGGATTCCGTCGTGGTGAGCGAAGCACTTGGCCAGCGCCGAGATCTCGGGGTCGTCCGGTGTCCGCCGCGGCATGAAGGTGCTGGCGCCCATCCCCGCGGCCAGCATCTCCGGTGTCGTGGCCGCCGCGGTGCCTCGCCCGGTCGCCGGGTCGAGCAGTGCGGTCTGGAACGCGGTGAGGTTCGAGAGCGGGAGATAGATGTTGGCGTTCGTCAAGATGAGGTCGACGGGGCCGGCGGGCGCGTCTTGGGCCGCCAACATCTCCACCGCGATCATCCCCACGCTGCTGCCGCGATCATGGGTCAGCATGCGGTATTCCGTCAGCTTCCACACCTGGGTGATGGCGTAGACGAGCAGGCGCGCGTCGTCGTACAGCGAATAGACGTGCGGCGCGGGTGGTTTGTCGGACATTCCGTAGCCCGGGAAGTCCAGGACGAAGATGTCGAACTCCGAGCTCAGCTCACCGGCCAGCGCGAAAAAGTCGATGCTCGATGTCGGGAAGCCGTGCACCAGCACCAGTGCGGGCGCCCCGGGTGAGCCGCTGCGACGGCTGAACACCCCGACTTCCTGTCCATTGTTGGCTGCGATTGTCGACCGCCAACGCAGCTCGGTCCCGCCGTTTTGCCACTCCTCGAAGATGTCCAAGCTGCCAGCATCGCAGAGGTGATCGAGGTTCGACAACCTTCTGGCTCAGGGTCCCGCGTGCTAACAGCGACAGGCCGCCGGCGCCGTCCGAGAACGCCCGACGTGTCGCTGTGGCGCGGGCGAAAACCCACCCCTCATCTGTCCCGTTGCCCGAGCGACAGACGGGGCCTCATAGTGCGGATCAAGATAGCGCCACCGCGCGCCACCGGGCATTCACTTGTGGTCGGACACCAAAAACTCAGTGCGGTAACCGGTTTGATGCTCTTTCACTCAGGGGCAGGTCACGTGAATCCCGAATGTCACCTGGCGCACATCGCTTTGGCCAGGTGTGGTCGCCTGGCCCGACCCCGTCACGGTGTAGCTCTTGCCGTCCTTGGTTGCTTGGACCTGGGTGACGGATTGGGGTGCCTGGTAGGGCAGCTGGTACTGGCCGGATCCCGCCTTGAGCGAAATAGCGAAGCCATCCACGCTTGGCGGCTTCTCGTCGGACAACGCCAGCGATATCGATGCCGAATCGTCGTGAACGGTGATGTGGGTCGTCAGGTCCCCCGACTCTGCCGGGGTAGCGCTCGGTTGCGCAGCCGAGTTATTGCAGTCGACTCCGGCGATGATCGTGTGCCTGTTGCCGTCCACCATGACGGTTGTGCTCGAGTAGGCCGGAGTCGAACTCGCGGCAGAACCTGACTGACCACCCTGGCCGGAGCAGGCCGACACGCTGGCCGCCAAGGTCACCACTGCGAGCCCCGCAGCAGGGAAAACACGTCGCCGCGGCACCGCGCGCGTTCGCATTCGGTTCCAAATGTCCGGATTCGTCATCTCATGTCCTCTGCTATCGGGTCAGCAGGACTATAGGTGTTGTTCTTTTCTGGAAGGTCTCATTTCGCTGGATGTGGGTCAAACAGCCGCTCCGTTGACTCATCGGTAGTGGTCCGGTGCGGCCAAACCCGCTCAGCCGCCCGGCCCGATCACGAAGCAGCGGCCATTGCTCGTACTGAGCAACACCTCCTGAACCGCGGACGCGTCGATGGTCGAAAATTCGAAGCGATGTACTTGTTGGGCCGCGTCGATGTCGGCGTCCTGGGACTCGTTGGTGCCGTCCTTCTTGCGCACCACTGCGGTGATCTGGCCGGGCGTCGAAAGGTTTTGCGGCTCACGGAAGTACCACACCTCGATCCCGGTCCCCGAGGTATTGCCCCGCCAGCCATCGGCGTAGTAACAAGCCGGGTTGCCCTCGGCGTCCGGCGGCGGTGGCGGGCATATCGACAAGCCGACACACTGTGGCGTGCCCGTAGTAGTCGTCGTCGAATCCTGCGGAATGAGCGTCCTGCTCATCACTCCGGATGCCTTCGGCGGCGACGGCTGCTGCGACGTGCACGACGCAACGCCCACACAACCCATGAGCAGGACGGCCATCAATCGATTCGATTTTGCCGTGGGAAGCCCTGTCATCGGTCCTGCGGACGACTTGTCGGACAATAGGCGTCGAGCCACGCGTGGATTCGCTCGGCCACGGCGGCCCACTCTGGCTCGAGCATCATGTCGTGGCCCATTTCGGCAAAGATCTCGGCTTTCGTGCCGTAAGCGTCTGCGGTGGCATGCACTTCCTTTTGCGTGAAACAAATGTCACGTTCGGCCCCCAAGACCAACACCGGGGTGGCGACAAGGGCAGGTTTGGGCAGGTTGAGCCACAACGTGTCGAGCACGATCTTTCCCACATACTCTTCGCCAAGCTGCTCGGCGTAGCGCGCTATATCGGCGACGGGAGTCAATTCGGAGAAGAACGTTTCGCGGGCCAATTCGGGCGTACCGCCCACGCAGCACAGCGACTTGGTGGTGGCAACGGCACGCGTGGTGTACCACGGGTGCCGCTTGAATGACCGCAGAAAGAATCCGGCCGTCCCGCTCGGGGGGATGGAGGCCAGCAGCACGGCGCCCGGGGCGTCGTGCGATTCCAAATATTTCTGCACCACGAAGCCACCCAGGGAGTGGCCGACCAGTATGGGCCGGTCGGGCAGGCCACTGGCGACTGACGCGACATCGTCAACGAAGTCAGCGATCGAACAAAATTGCATGGGCTTCGGTGCCGGGCTCTTGCCATGGCCACGCAGGCTCACCGCCAGCGATCGATAGCCCTTCGCCGCAAAAAAGTCCAGGAAATGCTCTTCCCAGCACCAGGCGCCATGCCAGGCGCCGTGGACGAAGAGCAACGGCGCTTTACCGGAATCGCGGGAGGGCCCCTTTTCGATCACATCGAGCATCTGCCTGAGTCCTTTGTCAGCTATAACGCCGCTGAGACTAGCTCCTGGCCCCGCTCGGGGGGACAAAATCAGCAAAGCCGTCTAATGCCGTGCGGCGGTGCGCGAATCACGAGACGAAATCGCTGAATATAAAGAGCGATCACGAGTATTCACCGCGCGCCTGGGCGCGGGAAAATCGAAGTCAAGCCATCACATCAGCTACGTCAGTAACACCCATAAGGCAGCGAGTCCGGCATTTCATGACCCACCAACAGCGCACGCTGGTCCTCTCCGCATTTCCGGCCGAAGCCGACGCGGTTCTTTCGCGCACCGTGCTCGACCCCGACCCGGTGGTGGTCGCTGACCGCCGGCACTTCTACCTCGGCTCGATCGGCGGCAAGAAGGTGATTGTGGCAATGACCCGCATCGGCCTGGTTAACGCGACCGAAACCGCCGCGACGGCGCTCGCCCGCTTCACCCCCGCGTCATCCATTTCCGTTGGCGCAGTGGTATTCTCGGGCGTCGCCGGTGGCGGCGGGCGGGTCAGCATCGGGGATGTGGCCGTACCGGCCCGATGGACCCTGGACACCGGCGCAACGTTCCACCCGGTCGATCCCGGCATGCTGGCCGCGGCGCGGACGCTCGGTGTTGCCCTGACAAGCAAGAACGCCCCCGACGGCAAGCTGATCGATCTCAAGCGGCAGACGAAAGAGCATGTACGC
>Ga0210389_10002557_pt1 | contig 14315 bp, 9 predicted proteins | sample IncBWH28OmetaG_FD_160127 | JGI IMG/M metagenome (GOLD analysis project Ga0210389, IMG submission 160127) | Forest soil microbial communities from Barre Woods Harvard Forest LTER site, Petersham, Massachusetts, United States - Inc-BW-H-28-O ...
CCGTGCTTCTTCGGACACAGTCCCTCCTCATTCGTGGCTTGGTCCATCTCTCTTTGCGAACGAGGCCAACACCATCAAAATACGCTCCTGACAGGCGGATCAACCACTTTACTGCTCAGGGGCGGTTATATCACGGATGCCACTACTATAAAAGCCTGATTGCGAATTACTTAAGGGTAGAACCTAGATTCCCCCCAATCGGACGCCCAGTTCGGCGGTCTTTCCTTCGCTCGTTATCTCCCCCACATTGGGCAGACCTATCTTTTCAATTGACATCCCGGCATAGCAGGGCTAGCATCGCCGCTGAGCTTGGGACGGCCCCCTAGTCCTTTACCCAAAACTTATCCTTGGGCCTATTTCCTAAATATTTCCAGTAGTCGGTACTCGGAGTCGAGCGATTCCGGTTGCGGTTTCGGCGTGCTTGGAATTCTCCCCCATCCTTCATTTGGGGGACTGCGGTGCGAACTTCCGGCAGTGGAAAAGGAGATTCTATGAAGTGGATCAACCTGGGTTTTTTACTCGCATTGGGATCGGCAGCTTCAGTCGTGACAGCCCAGTTAGCAGTGCAACCGGCTCCGGTTTCAGTAGATTGCAACAATGGCCAGTCGCTGAACGTAGCGTTGTCCAAGCTGGACAAGAAGACCCCGAATACAGTCTTAGTGAACGGAACCTGCACCGAATATGTGCAGGTCTTCGGTTTCGAGAATCTCATGCTGAAAGGCCTGACGGGCGCGACGCTCCTGCAGCCCCTCACCGGCGCGGGAAATCTTTTTAACAGTCTCCTGTTAATTGAATCTTCACGGAGCGTCACGGTTCAGGGATTCACCATCCAGGCCGATACTGTCACGGTTCCGGCGATCGGAATCGGTCACGGCAGCTCCGACATCCGGTTGCGCAGCTTGACCGTGGTAGGCGGCACAGAGGGAATTCTGGTTTTTGAGAACAGCCAGGTGTCGGTCGCATACGTTACGGGACAAGACCCCGGATATACTCCGCTCGGCGTCTATGACCTTTCCGACGTGCACGTTGAGCGGTCCTTATTTCAGAACACAAGCGGCGCCTTGTGGCACGCAGGCATCGATCTGGGGGCCTCTCATGTCACTATTTACGGCACCACCATTAGCAATATGCAAGTAGGCATGAATGCGGCGAACGGATCCACCATCGATGTGCAAACATTCGACACCTACTATCCATTCGGTGGGCCCAGCGATGTGACGATCGAAAGCCCCGCCGGAACAAACTACAATGGGGTGAATGTCGACAGTCGTTCAGCACTGAATATATTGGCGGCAAAGCTGGTCATAAATAAGCCGGGGCAAACCTGGGGCGGCACGACCGCAGGGCTGCTCCTCTCCGACGGTTCCAATCTGAATGCCGCAACCGGAAACCTTTCGATCACTGGCAGTCATGGTCAGGGAATCATGGTCCTCAATAACTCCCATGCGACTGTAGGCTCGGTTACGGTAAGCGGAAGCAGCCACGGCGGTTTGGTGGCGGCCAACCTGTCGAGCATCGACGTGACGGTTGCCAGCGGTCTTTCCACCGTCGGCGGAAACAGTGTGGACCTGTTCTGCGATTCAGCCTCATGGATTACCGGCAGTGCCAATATCTCGGGCGTGCCTGTCACCCAGTGCAGCAATCTACTGGCGGCGGAAACCGCTCTGTTGCCATGAAGTGCATTTGCGGACTAGCTAAGATCTCGGAAGGACCTTTGGATCTTAGCTAGTTCTTGGCCCGATCATGGAGAGTTCAGCCGTCAATGCCGACGGTTTGACCGGCAACTAGTGCTTCACACATTGCGCCAGCATGTCGTTTTCGATCGCCGTGGTTCCGTTCAGATTACCCAGAGCCGACACCGTCGGATCTGTGCCTGCAACCCCCTCCGGCCCATCGCAGTTCTGCACCGCATAGATCTTGTAAGGGCTGGTGACTTTGTTGTAGTAAATTTCCGCCTGGGAACTGGAGTTATTAGGACAGAAATCTTGGGGAGATCCACCCTGCCCGCCCACACACATGTTGCTCTCGAAGATGGTCTGACACAGCCAAGCCGTCATCGAAGTCTTTGGATAGCTATAGGTTGGACTCCCCGTTCCATCATTCACAATGCTTTGCTGCAGCCATGCCTGGTTGGATGCGGAGGAGGTGTTCGTGCCGGGAACGGCACAAGAATTGTCACCGGTCCAGTTGCGCACTCCGCTGGCTGCCCCAGTGTAAGTCGGGCTTAACGTCCAGGAAGAAGTACTGCCAAGTTGGCACTGGGACTGTCCGGGTGGGCAGATGGTCACGTCCATGGGCGGAGGCTCCTCGCAGCCCCGCTCGAAGTCGGCGATCGGTGGCCCTGACTTAAATTCCACCGCGTCCAGATAACTTCCTGCGCCGTAGAACGTCAGGGCGTAGGCGGTGATTCCGGAACCTGCGCTGCTACCTTGCACGCACCGCCCGCCTCCACTGTATAGCGTGGAATTATTCGTATTAAAGATGAAGTTCAGCAGGGTCGACCCCCGGCACGCCGCCAGCCGCACATTCGCCGGAAAAGTATTCGTCCCATTTCCTCCCGTGAACTCCCACTCGTTCGCCCATTCGACTTGCACCACTTCATAGCCCTGGGCGAAATAATCGCCGGCGAAGCCCACGTCTCCGGTATCGTCCGTCCCGCCGGCTCCGGACAAGAACACGATCGTCCCCTTTGGAGATGCCGGAGCGTCGTAGCTGTAGGTAAAGCCCAGGTCGGAAACATTCGGACAATTCGTCACAGTCGCCGACTGACACACTGCCGGAGTGGTGGTATCGGAAAAGAAATCGCCGGAGCAAGGTACGACGGCCCCCACGACCACGCTCGGATTACCCGGCGGCGGGGGGGGCGGCGGGGCGGGCGGCGCAGCCGAGCTGCCGCCGCATCCATTCAAGATCAGCGAGGCAATCGTTACGAGAGCCAATACCGCCACTGCAGCGTTGACCACCGCATGCCGACGCACCGAATAAGTTGAGCTCCCGAGCACTTTCACCATTCCTCATCTCCCTCACCAAATCCTTGCAGAAATCAGGAACCGGTATTCCAGTACAGCTAGCATGATCCCTATCATTAGCACATGCAAGCTCTCACCGGGCCGCGGCAACGATTTGATATCATGTGCCGCCGGGTGAATCTCGATGGCAGATGTATCCAGTAACGCCGCGAAACAATCACCGAATAAATTGCAAGGCAAAATCGCTCTCGTCGCCGGAGCCACTCGTGGCGCCGGGCGAGGTATCGCCATCGCACTGGGCGAGGCTGGAGCCACAGTTTACTGCACCGGCCGCAGCTCCAGCAAAAATCTAACAAAAAATCCCGGACGCCCTGAGACCATCGAGGAAACCGCCGCACTCGTCACCGCTGCCGGAGGCCACGGCATCGCTGTCAGAACCGATCACACAATTCCTGCCGAAGTAAAAAAACTTGCGGCGCGCATAAAACGTCAGCACCGGGGACTCGACATTCTCGTGAACGACGTTTGGGGAGGCGACGCCCTCACGGAATGGTCCAAGCCCTTCTGGACCGTCAACCTCGACAACGGCCTGCAGATGCTCAAGCAGGCCATCCACTCCCACATCATCACCGCACACTACGCCGCGCCTTTAATGTTAGGTCGAAGCAAGCCAGGTCGGAGTCCCGCAATCATCTTCGAAATTACCGACGGCGACGCGTTCTATTACCGCGGCAACCTCTTCTACGATCTCGTCAAAATTTCCGTTATCCGCCTCGCCTTCGCCATGTCCCGCGAACTCCGTAAGAAGGATGTCGTTTCCGTCGCGCTGACTCCGGGATTTTTACGTTCCGAAAGAGTGCTGGAACATTTCAAAGTCACCGAAGCTAACTGGAAGGACGTTGGGAAGAAGAAGGACAAGCATAAAGACAAAAACAGTGGAGATCAAAATGACGCGCCTGCCGATTTCATGGTCTCGGAATCGCCACGCTACATCGGCCGCGCCGTAGTCGCCCTGGCCTCCGATCACAAAGTAAAAGAGAAAACCGGACGAGTCTTCAGCTCCTGGGCCCTCGCCCGCGAATACGGATTCACCGATCTCGACGGCACCCAGCCCCACTGGGGTAACTACGCCCGCAAGAAATACGGCAAGTACAAAATCTGCGACGACAATTTCTATTCCTACTGGGTCCCTGGACTAGTAGAACTGATCTTTCCCGACTGGTTCTGAGCGGAAGAAGGCGAAGAAGGAATGGCGCCGCACGAAAACCTTGCCATTCCGAGTCGAGCTGATAGTCCGGCGAGGAACCTGCTGTTCGCTCATCCCGCCGCCCAAGCACTTTCTCAAAGCAAGCCAAATCGTCCCTTCCCTTTTCATCTGGCATTACATAGCAACCGAATTGCGCGTGGTACCGTCAGATGAGTATTCTTTCTTCTCTCGTTAGGAGAGCTAACTCATGCTCGCTCAATCCTTCCACAAGCGCACGGCTTGTCGCCCCCGCTCTTTCATCTTTCAACTCGTCGCTCTGCTTCTATCCTCGACCACATTCCTGATCTCCCAACAGAAGCCCATCGGCCCAACTCCCGCCACTAAAGTTGCAGACGGAAACTCGTCCCAAGCGAAGCCGCAGCCCAAGCCCGACGAGTCCGCCACCGCGTCCGCAGCCCTCATTCAACTCAACAATGCCCTGGAAGGCCTGGCTGCAAAAGTATCGCCTGCCGTAGTTCAGATCCTGGTTACTGGCTACGGAACGCAGCACGAGGAGAACCGCCAGCAGACCGCCCTCATCGTGCGCCAGCACGCCGTCGGCTCTGGCGTGATCGTCGATCCCTCCGGATACATCATGACCAACGCGCACGTGGTCGAAGGCGCGCAACGCATTCGCGTGGCCTTGCCCCTACCCGTCGACACCGGCCGCGCCGTTCCCGTCGGCAAACGCCAACTCCTCGAAGCGCGCCTGATCGGCGTTCACAAAGATACCGACCTCGCTCTATTAAAGATTGATGAGAAGGATTTGCCCACCCTGCCGCTTCTTACGCAACAACGTCCCCGCGTCGGACAACTCGTCTTCGCCATCGGCAGTCCTGAAGGCCTGCAGAATTCCGTCACCATGGGAGTAGTAAGCGCGGTCGCACGCCAGCCCGATCCTGACAAGCCACTCACCTATATTCAGACCGACGCTCCCATCAACCCCGGCAACAGCGGCGGACCGTTGGTCGATATGAATGGCTCGGTCGTCGGCATCAACACTTTCATCCTCTCGACTGGCGGCGGGAGCGAGGGTCTGGGCTTCGCCATTCCCGCCCGAATCGTGGATTTCGTCTACCACAGCCTGCGCAAATACGGACATGTTCATCGCGTAGAGATTGGGGCCGTCGCACAGGAAGTCACGCCCACGCTCGCCGAAGGCCTGCATCTCTCACAACACTGGGGCGTTATCATCGCCGACGTCAAGCCTGACGGCCCCGCCGCCGCCGCCGGCCTGAAGGTGCAAGACATCGTTCTCACCGCCGACGATCGCCGTATTGAAACCCTTCCCGGCCTTTCTTCGGCGCTCTATCTGCACCGGCTCGATGAAGTTTTAAAGCTGGAAATAATGCGCGGCGACCAAAAGAAAATTCTCTACGTTCCCGCCATCGAACAGCGCGATCCCATGGATCAACTCTTCGATGCCGCCGATCCTGAGAAGAGCCTCGTCCCCCGCCTCGGTATTCTCGCTGTCGATATTACTGACGACCTGCGCTCTTCGATAGGATCGTTGCGAATTCCTTCCGGCGTAATCGTCCTGGGCCGCGCCGCCGAGCTCATCACCCCTGAAACCGGACTCCAGACTGGCGACGTCGTTCACGCGCTCAACACTACTCCCATCACTTCGATGGACGCTCTGCGGACCGCTGTTCTCGCGCTGAAAGTCGGCGATGCGGTCGTCCTGCAAGTCGAGCGCAGCGACGGGCTGTCATACCTGAGCTTCGAGATGGAATAGAACAGCAAATCATGTAGCGAAGGATTTTACGGCACGCGGCTCGTTAGTCGCCCCCCGCGGACGCGGCAAGAGTAGAAGTCTCAATCGCCGGCTGGGTACGCTGCAAGATCTTTTGAATCTCGAATCCTACCTGAGAAGTTAAAGCCTGCAACACACTCAACTCTTCCCGAGTAAACGCATCTTGGTCGATACGGTATAGTGCCAGCACCGCAACCACACCCGATGTCCCGTCCAAAGGCACCGCCAGCGCAGATCGCAGAATGCTGAACTTGCTGGGGTCGCTAAGATAGCCGGGTTCGACCGACGGATTGCCGTTCAGAATGGGCTTACTGTTCTGTGCCACCCAGCCCGAAAGTCCTTCCCCAATCGGAATCCTGAGTGTGGAAAACAAACGGAAATTATCGCCACTCACAAACTCCGGAGTAAGAAGCTCATTCCTCAGAACATATACCGCCACGGAGTCGTGCAGAACCAACTTCTTCACCCGTACGGCAAGCAGCGACAGCATGTCATCCAGACTGAGAGAAGCACCCTGGCCAAGTCCGAACTCGGAGAGCGTTCTGGCTTGCTGTCGAGCCGCAGCCATGACCGTGGAATAATCCTGGACGGGCTCCAATTTGCTAGCGGGAGCCTTTTCGGATTCCGCGAAACCCGCGTCAGGAGCCAATCCCCGCTCCACCTTGATGTCAGTCGACAATTTCGGTGGAGCTTGAAAGGGTTGCTCATTGGCGAGCTTTTCAAGTTCCACATAACGCCGCTGCAGAATTCCAACCACCCGGGGATCAAAACTGCTGCCCGCTTCGGAGGCGACCTTGGCCATGGCGTCATCCAGAAGCAATGCCTTCCGGTACTGCCGGTCAGAAGCCAAAGCATCGAGGCAGTCGACCGCAGCCAGAATGCGGGCACCAATCGGTATAGCTTCTCCGCTTAAGCCGTTGGGGTAGCCACTGCCGTCCCATTTCTCGTGATGCGCACGGACGATGGGTACAACCGGATACGGAAAATCCACCTGCTCAAGAATCTCCGCCCCCACAATCGGATGAATTTTCATCTTCTCGAATTCTTCGGGCGTAAGCTTCCCCGGCTTGGAAATAATATGTTCCGGCACGGCGAGCTTGCCGATGTCGTGCAGCACCGAGGCCGCCCTGAGAGCTTCCGTTTCGTCCTCAGTCAAGCCCAGATCCCGCGCAAGTTCCATCGCATAAATGCGCACACGTTGCAGATGCTCGCCGGTCGTCTGATCCTTGGCCTCGATGGCAAGCGCCAGAGCTTCAATGGTTCGCAAGTGCAGACTCGAAACTTTCTCCGCATGCTGCTTTTCCGCTTCCAGCTTGCCCAGGTAAAGACGATACGAGCGATGTACAAGATAGATCGGCGGCAAGACCAGCAAAGAAGCCTGCCATCCGATGTGTGCGTTCAAGAAGCTGATCAGTCCGGCGATGGCCGCTCCGACCATATAGTAAGGAAACAGCCAGAGATAGCTGTCGATCCACACCTTCGCCACACGCTTGTCTTCGGTCAGCCCGATAATGGCCGACATCGCTGCCGTATTGAAAATAAAGTGTGTGATCGCAGCTGCCACCAATGCCAGAGGCCCCGGCCCTCGAAGCACATGAATTGCAATAAGCTTGAAAGCTCCATATGCTATTGCGCCGCAGATCGTTACCTGCGACAGATTGAACGCGAGCTGAATCATCTTCAGCCGCCGCGTCGGCCTCCAGTAAAACTGTGCCAGCGTGCTTACCAGCCCAATCAGCAGCGTCTCCGGTAAACTCATCTCGAGAATGCCGACCAGGGTGAACAGGAAATTCATCGACAGCGTTCCTTCAATACCGGGCAAGCTCACTTTGAAGGACGAGGCCAGCACTGCCGCCACCAGGTAGCACACGAACTTAACCGGGTCGGTGGACTGCCAGTGAAAGAACGCCAGCGCAAAACAACCGAGCGCCGCCAGCGCCATCGCCACGATATACACACGTACGCCGATTTGTCGCACCCAGGACATAGAGGCTCGTCCTTAGATTTTTGCTGAACCAGCGGGCAATGTCCCGCCGAAAGAGACCGCGCTGGTTACTAGCGTGTTCTCCTATCGAATCAATCGCTTGGAGGGGCCCGCAAGACAATATCGCCTGCCGTTTCTTGCGTTCCCTGGGACAATTTGTCCGTTGCCCACCCCATGGGACAAGCTGTCTCCTGGTCAAACCATTCGCCTCCCCGTAACTCATTGATTTACAAGGGCGAAGGCCGCCCACTTTGGACCTCAGCCTGCACCATCAACCCCGCAAGCTCTATCCGCACGCGGCAGATGATGTGAATCTGCCTTCGGGGGATTATGAAAAGACTTATCGCTTTATTGCTGATCGTCACAGGGACGATCGCCAGCGGAACATCGGCCTTTGCCGACGACTCGAAAATCTCGCCTGAACTGCGCGGCCAGGCCTCTGCCAAGCAGGCGCAAGTCATCGTCCAATACGCGCCCGGAACGCAGGTCAGTTGCAGCGGACTGTTCGGCCTCATTGATTGCTTGCTGAATGACATTGTCAAACTGGGCGGCACGATCTTGGGACAATTGCCGCTCATCAACGGTGTCGTCGCTGTGCTCGATGGCAATGGAATCCAGAGCCTCTCGAATCAGTCGAATGTCGTATACATAAGTTCAGATCGCCCGTTGGCGCCCACCGACGTCAACGCCACCGGAGCGGTGAACGCCGCATCTGCATGGCAATCAAACTATAGCGGAGCAGGAATTGGTGTCGCGCTGATCGACAGTGGTGTGAGTAATCATCCCGACCTTTATCAGGGCATCCTGCCGTTCTCCAGAGTTGTTTATCAACAATCCTTCGTGCCGGGAAATTCGAGCGCCGTTGACCAGTACGGTCATGGCACGCACGTAGCGGGTCTCATCGCCGGCGACGGCCTCAGTTCCACCGGCCCTTCCTTCAGCCAGACTTTCAAAGGCATTGCGCCCGGAGCAAATATCGTCAACCTGCGAGTGCTGGATGCGAGCGGTGCCTCCACCGATAGCGTCGTGATCGCCGCCATCAATCAGGCCATCTCTCTGAAATCCAGATACAACATTCGTGTGATCAACCTCTCACTCGGCCGCGCCGTATACGAAACTTACAAACTCGACCCGCTCTGCCAGGCAGTCGAAAAAGCATGGAAGAGTGGGATCGTGGTAGTCGTGGCCGCCGGCAACTACGGCCGCAACCAGCCCACTGAGGGTTATGCCACCGTCACTTCCCCGGGCAACGATCCTTATGTCCTCACCGTCGGGGCGATGAAGCCCATGGGCACACCCACCCGAACCGATGACTTGATCGCCAGCTATAGCTCCAAAGGTCCAACCGTTGTTGATGCCGTCGTCAAGCCTGACATCGTTGCGCCTGGCAATCTGCTCGTCTCTCTCGCAGTTCCCGGCTCGACTCTCTACACACAAAACCCCGGCAACCAGGTTCCGTACAGCTCCTATGTCTATAGTGGCAACAGCGCATCGTCCTCCGCATATTTCACGCTGAGCGGAACCAGCATGGCGACCGGCGTAGTCAGCGGAGTCGTCGCCGACCTGCTCCAGAAAAGTCCGCAACTGAGTCCCGATCAGGTGAAGGCCCGCCTGATGAAGACGGCGTACAAAACCTTCCCGCAATACAGCAGCACCACAGATCCCACGACCGGCATCACTTACACCGATCAGTATGACGTTTTCACCGTGGGCGCCGGTTACGTGGACGTGGCGGCTGCCATGGCTGACACTACCGTGGCGAAGGGCACGGCGATGTCTCCCATAGCTACTTTTAATTTCAACACAAACCAGGTCACCATGACGGACGATCCCTCCGCCGTTTGGAATACATCCTCCGCTTGGTCGAACGCAACCGTGTGGGGATCTTCACAGTTCCTCACCGGCACATCAGGATCGTCATCCAGCAACACACTATCGAACACGGGTACGACCTCCGGCACGAACGTTCTCTGGGGCAGCAATGTCCTGTGGGGCTCCAATGCCGTCTGGGGAAGCAACGTTCTCTGGGGCTCGAATGTGTTGTGGGGGAGCAATGTGCTCTGGGGCAGCAACGTGCTGTGGGGCAGCAATGTCCTCTGGGGCAGCAATGTCTCCGGCGGAGAAAACTAAGTTTCACCTCTCGTGAGGTGAAGGGGCCGGATCCTCGCGACCGGCCCCTTTATTATTTCCTGGAGATTTCCCGCCCGCATCCAATAAGGAGCGCAACTCCGCTGCACCAGTTTTGCCGCAGCCAGTTTTGCCGTAGAATAAATCGCACTGCGCCCGTAGCTCAATCGGATAGAGCATCTGCCTTCGGAGCAGAGGGTTGGGAGTTCGAGTCTCTCCGGGCGCACCAGAAACTCTCAGATCCTTCGCTTGAAAAACCTGGGGCTCAGGATTTCGGCTGCGGACTCCCGCTTCGCTCACGCCCGCAAGACGCCTCAAGTTCGAGTCTCTCCGGGCGCACCAGTTTTAGAAAGCGCTGCCACCGCCGCCGCCGAATCCGCCCCCGGAAAATCCTCCGCCCCCGCCAAAGCCTCCGCCACTTCCAAAGCCCGAACCGCTCGAACTCGCTCTCGGCGCGGAGACGAACACCTGATGCATGTCCGTCGCCATGCCATGCATCGAACTCGAAAATAGCAGGGGATTAAACGCCATGCCATAACCATAGCCTGCGGGCGCAGCGTACCAGTTTGGTGGATCTTTCACGATGCCGTCGAAGGCTTGCGCCCAGTGATGTTCCACGCCGAGAGCCATGGCGTATGGCAGAAATTTTTCAAACGTGTCGGGCGGCATTACTTTGAGGCGTTCGGCATCGACGCGGTTCATGAATTCCTGAAATCCCAGCACGGCGATGTGAGTACGCGCACCCTTTAGAGTCTTGGCAGTCATGCTTCGTGCAAACAGCCACCAGATCACCGCGCTGATCAACACGCACACAATCACCATCGGGATTGAGCTGAAGAAGTCCGCCCATCCAAAGTATTGAACGACGGCGAAAGGAATCAAAATGCAGAACGCGGCTCCCAGACTATAAGCGTTGGCGGATTCGGGATCGAGCGCGTAAACACCTTTCTGTTTCAGCGCCGACATAATGTCGGTGCGGATGACGGGCACGGCTGTGTAGAAGCGGTTCTTCAAACTGGAGAGGCGCGTCTCCGTGACGCCATCTACAAAGACGTTCTCCAGCATCACGCGCTCGTGCGGCACCACCCCTTTGTCCGTCCACTGCGACGAAGGCTTGAGCAGATGGAAAATGTAATCTTTGTGATGGAAGAGTAAACCCTTTTCGTCGGTCTCTTCGATCTTAATGTAGCCGCGAACCGCAAGATCGACGATGGTCGATGTAATATCCCTGGGGTGGATGCGATCGTCGAGCAGGGTTCCAGCTTCGGCGGGAGAAATGCCCTCCGGCGGCTCGTACATCGGAGCGACAGACATCCCGGGATCCGGATCGCGGCCCGCATACCACCATAGAGCGAGCATGACCGCAAGCGTGAGCGGCGGCAAAAAAACTGCCGGGTTGCTTCCGATGAACCAGAGCAGTTTCGTCAGACGTCCGGGCGGCGTCAGTAGGCCCGTCGGGATATAAACATCGATCGTCAAGCCGCCGCGCATGGGCAGAGGCTTGGTGGTTTCGAACTCTGCAGTGGATCCTTCTACTTGAGAGGTTGCATTACTCTCGGTGGATCCGTAGACGCCAGTGAAGGCCTGGGCACGCAGAGATCCAGCCGCGGCAGCCGGGAAATGTACGCTGGCCGTGACGTGGTCGATAGGCACCTGCCAGTCGTTGCCCGTAACATTCCAGTAGAACTCGTCGTGACTATCGGGATCGTTGCTGTCGAAGAAGCGCGTGCCGTTGCGCACACGGTAAGCGATCTCGACGGTGCGCGTAGCATTCACGGCGTCAGGAATGTAAAGCTTCAGATCGCGGGCGGCGCCGGACTTGGAAGAATCGTATTTCAGTTTGGCACCGTTTTCGTCGGTGACGCTGATGATCTCAACAAAAAGTTGATAGTTCGTGCCATTGGGCCCAGGATATTCGATGGGGATAGTGCGATGAATGCCGTGCCACTCGCCGACGAAGAGGAGTGTGATGGTTTCCTTCACCAGAGCGCTGCCATCGTTGTTGACAGTGATGGTGTCTTGAAAATTGGAGACGCGCCAGGATTTTGCGGCGGCGGGCGCTGCGAAGGCAAGAACCGTTGCGCAAAGTAAGAATAGCAAAACGAAATCGTCGAGACGTAGCTTGCTAAGTCTTGCTTGCCTCGGCACGAAAGACGTTTCAAGCAACGTCTCTACCGCTGAGTTTATTGCTCTGGCCATGGAAATCAGAACTTCACGGCGACGGGTTCGCGGTCGGCATCCGTGGTCTCGAAGAACTGGCGCGGGGTGAAGTTGAACATCCCGGCGAGAATGTTGGTGGGGAATGACTGGATCTTCGTGTTGAGGTCGCGCACCACGGCGTTGTAGTAACGGCGCGCGTTCTGGATCGAGTCTTCCGTCTGGCTTAGTGATCCTTGCAGCTGAGTGAATTGCTCCGAAGCCTTCAACTCCGGATAATTTTCGGCCACGGCGAACAGGCTCTTCAGCGCGCCGCTGAGCTGATTCTCGGCCACGGCCTTGCCTTCGGGCGTGGTGGCCTGCATCGCCTGTGAGCGAAACTTGGCAATATTCTCGAACGTTCCTTTTTCGTGGGCGGCGTATCCTCTGACGGTTTCGACCAGATTCGGGATGAGGTCATGCCGTCGCTTGAGTTGCACATCAATGTCGGACCATGCCGAGTCACACCGCACGCGCAACTGCACCAGGCTGTTGTACATGCCGACGAGGACGACGGCGATGACTACGAGCAGTACGAGAAAGACGATGCCGAACATAGTGGCTCCTAGAAGGATCCTAATCTCGAAGGCTAGATCTCGGAATCTAATCCTGAATTCAATGGGACGTTAGCACAGCGGGGGCAGAGGTGCAAACCATCTGGTCGAGGCTGTGTCCGTCGTCCGCCCGAAAGGCGCTCAGCCCCCCAATGAGCGATTTAACTACAACTAACCGCTCACCGTTCCAGAACGCGCGGTACAATCTTCAAACGGCGAAAAGGAGGCCATGTGGGAGAGGAGAGTGTTCCAAATCCGATTCAGGCCCACGAACTCGAAAGAATGGTCGCTGTCCTGCGGAAGAGAGCCGAGCAGGCAAAAGTAACGCTCCCAAACGAGGTGGCGTTCTATCTCGCGCAGAATATCCGGTCAAGTACAAGAGCATTGGAAGGTGCGCTACTCCGTCTCATTGCCCATGCATCGATGACCGGCACGGCGATTACCCTGACCTACACTCGTCAGGTGTTGAAGCATTTTATCGACGCGGAGGCGCACAAGGTCGGCGTCGCGCAAGCTCGCAAGCTCCTCGTCGATTCTTTGGTCGATTCTTTTCCGAAGATGCCCCCTGAACAAAGCGGCATGATAGAAGCCAACATCAGACGCCAGGATCGGGTCGCATCAGCTCACGATTTCGTTTTCTGCTTGCAAACACGGGATGGAAGAAACAACCGCCGAGTTAGACACCAAATGGAAGTGAACATGCGCGAGAGCGAACGTGAACGGCTGGCACGCTGGGACGCATACGAGCGGGGATTGGAACGCCGTGCGAAAACGCGAAAACAAGGGTGAGCGTCCGGTAAAGAGATGCCCTCTCTGCGCGTTGTCCAAACTGAAAGTTTTCCCGAATCACTGACGGAAGATACGCGATTTACACGCATTGAGAATTGGCCAATCCTCAGTCAGTGGGTGTCATCGCGATATTACGACAGTCGTCCTACGATCCTATCGGAGGACATCGAGGATCAGTTGAACTAGCATCACGGTAATGAGAAGGCCCCAGAGGCGCTGTTGGTTACTCTTCGGGGTAGCGGACTTTGCAGTCAATAGAAACACGCCGGAAATCAATGAACCGAGAACAAATTCCCCTAAAGAAATCTTGCGGCTAACCGACAGCGGATGGCAGTCCAACCGATCCAAGAGTGCAGCAGCACGATGAACGCGGTAGCGCAAAACCTCAACCGCCGGATCAGATTATGCATGTAGCTAGGATAGGCGGAGTATACCGCTACTACACTGAGCCACCCAAAAGCGTTCCGCGTGAGAGCCCATGATGAAAAATGAGAGCCGAGAACTGGGTCGTTACTGCTGGGGAGCGAAGTAGCCTTTGCGGGCGCGGACTTGAAGGTCTTTTTTGAGGGCGGAGATTTCGATGGAGCGGTAACGGCCGTCGGCATCGAAGTCGGCGGGCTTGTAGGAGACGACGTACTGGCTGCGGAGTTCGTCTTCGATGGCGGCGAAGGAGTGCGTAATGTCTTTCATCTTGAAG
>Ga0210389_10002558_pt1 | contig 14313 bp, 8 predicted proteins | sample IncBWH28OmetaG_FD_160127 | JGI IMG/M metagenome (GOLD analysis project Ga0210389, IMG submission 160127) | Forest soil microbial communities from Barre Woods Harvard Forest LTER site, Petersham, Massachusetts, United States - Inc-BW-H-28-O ...
TTGGTCCCAAAGACTACAGCTCCGTCACTCTTCTGGCCCGATAACTGCTTTCAAGGCGAATTTATAAGTTGGCAAGTCTTTAGTTCTCTATATTTATCTGATCATCGTGCGTTTTTTTCTCAAAGGGAGCAATCATATGTTGAGAAGTTTTTTCCGCTGCCTTGGATTGATGGTTTGTCTGATAACGAGTTTCGGAAGCGTGCGAGCGGTTTTCGGGCAGGCGGCAGACCCTGCGCGTCCCGAACCTCAGGTTAATCAACAACTGGCGCTTGCAAATGTATCCTTTGAGCCCCTCGGCCCGGGGGATCTCGTTTTCGTCAGTGTAACCGATTGCCCGGAGTTGACTCGAAGCTATCGAGTCTCCGCCGATGGCGATTTGAAGCTGGCTTTGCTGCACAACCCGGTCCATGCGACGGGGGAGAAGCCGGCCGACCTCGAACAGAAAATTGCTTTGGGTCTCAAGACCGATCACATTCTCGTTGAGCCATCTGTATCGGTGTCGGTGCTCGAGTATCGAAGCCGCCCCGTAAATGTAGTCGGCGCCGTGAAGCACTCGATCACGTTCCAGGCACTGGGAGATGTCAAACTCCTGGACGCCATTGCCCGCGCCGACGGATTCGCTCCGGACGCCGGACCTGAGTTGCTGGTCTCCAAAATCTCAGGGTCGTCGGAGGGCCCGGATCAGATCCGCCACATCCCCATCAAACAATTACTGTCGGGCGCCGACCCATCGTTGAATATTCAGTTGCGCGGCGGCGAGGAGATCCGCGTCCCGGAAGCAGCCAAACTTTATATCACGGGCAACGTAAAACTGCCTGGCGCCTATCCTCTTAATGAGACCGGGAGTTCCACGGTTCTGAAAGCTCTCGCGCTCTGCCAGGGTACTCTCCCATACAGCCAAAAGACTGCCTATGTGTACCGCACGGTTCCTGGCAGCAACGAACGCAAAGAGATTCCAATCCCCTTGAACGACATCGAACACCGCAAAGCTCCGGACGTGACGTTGGAAGCCAACGACATTCTGTTCATTCAGGACAATTCGGGCAAACGTCTGACGGCGACGGTAATCGACAAGATCACAGGTTTCGGTTCCATGTCCGCGGCAGCCGCCGCTTACAGGTTCTAACTGCCTCTGGGGAGATAAATCATGAAATTTCCGGAATCCAATCCACGATTGTTGCCGGCAGGGGCTTCGCCGCTCCTGCGTATGCCTGAACCGCGGCCACTGGCACCGGTCCCTGTATTCACGGGTCCGCCCGTAAACGAGGCGGGCTCGTCCCTGCTGCACCTCGTAGAACTGATCAACCGCCACAAGTGGAAGATGCTGGCGATGATCCTGGTCCTGACGGCCGCGGCTGGCTTTGTCTCTTTCAAGATGCAGCCGCTATACGAATCCACGTCAATCGTGAGAATCGACCGGCACTCATCGGTAGGCCTTATCGGACTCGAATCCGGCCAGACGATGCCCGTTAACGATATGGATCAGATCATGGCGACCCAACTGGAGATCATCCAGTCCGACCCCGTCCTTCGGCCGGTCGCCGATAAATACAACCTGCTGGAGCGCGAGAATCAGTTCAAGGGTCTCTCCCCGGCAAAGATCGCGGAGAAGAAATCGTCTCCGGTCTTCCTGCGGCGATTAAAGGTGATGCGGCCGCCGAATACGTATCTGCTTCGAATCACTTATCGGGCCAGCGATCCGAAGGTCGCGGCTGACGTCGCAAATGCCATCGCTTTATCGTACATTCAGCACGCTTTCGATTCGAAAGATCACGCGTACGAGCAGGTCTCGGACACGATCAAGAGGGAACTCGGAACGCTGAAGGCCAGAATGGACAGCTCCACGGCACGCCTGGCCCAATACGAGAAAGAACTCAATATGGTGGACCCGGAGCAGGGCTCCACGATACAGACGGCGCGTCTCAAGCAACTCAACGAGGAATTCACCAAAGCGCAGACGGATCGCCTCCGGAAAGAGTCGATCGTTAAAGTTTTGCAGGGTACAGATGCTGTAGCTGCGGCCGAGGCGGCCGGTCACGGCGATACGCTCGATCGCGCCCTGGAACGTCTGAACGCGGCTCAGCAGCAATTTGCGGCCGTGCGCGCGATCTACGGAGACAACTACTCCGAGTACCGAAAGGCAAAGGAGCAGGTCGATGAGTTGGAGCGGCACGTCAGGGAACTTACAACCACGGCCGAAGACCGGGCGAAGGTGGAGTACCAGCAGGCGCTGGGGCAGGAGCAGAGGCTGGGTGCGGTTGTCCACACCACCAAGACCGAAGTTGATGGCCTGAGCGCCCGCGCGCTTCAATATGAACAACTGAAACACGACGCCGATAACGACCGAAAGCTTTACGAAGACCTGGAGCGGCGTACCGCCGAGGCTGACATCAACAACGAGTTTCAGGACGCAATCATTCAGATTGCCTCGCCCGCGCTTCCTGCAGACAGGAAGGTATTCCCCAATGTGCCTTTGAACCTGGCAATAGCTTTCGTGCTGTCCGGGATTCTGAGTGTCATTTGGGTGGTACTGGCGGATGCCGTCGATGTAACTTTGTCGGATCCTGAAGATGTTGCGAAACGCCTCGACGTCCAGGTGCTTGGCGTGATCCCGGCCACTCGCAATCTTGGCGGCCCTGTAGCCCTTGCCAGGGACGAAAACCCGAGCAAGCGCAACGCCGAAGCCGTGGAACGATTCCAGGAATCGATTCGCGGGTTGCGTACGTCCATCGGTCTTGCGAACCTGGATCGCCCGGTGCGGTCTCTTCTGGTTACAAGCGCGCAGCCGAGCGAGGGCAAATCCACGACTGCCGCGAACCTGGCGCTCTCTTTCGCGCAGGTTGGGAAACGGGTGCTTCTTGTGGACGCTGATTTGCGCGCTCCCACGGTCCACAAACATTTCGACATCGGGACCAGCACCGGTCTTTCCGATGTTCTCGGCGGTCACGTAGGCTGGCAGGAAGTCATGACGCGAATCGATCCCTGGGAACTCTATGTTGTTCCCGCCGGTCCCGTTTCGCGCCGGGCGGTCGATATGTTTGTGCAGGCGGCTTCCCAGCTCTTCGACCAGGTGTGCCGCGAATTTGACATCGTTATCGTGGACGCCCCGCCGCTGCTGGGTTTCGCTGAGTCACACCTCCTCGCCTCGATGGCCGACAGTGTCATCGTCGTAACGAAGGCGGAAACGACAAGCGGCAAAACCGTCTCCAAGGCGCTCGATGCGCTGACTCGCGACCGGGCAAACATCATGGGCCTGGTCATGACTCAGGTCAAATCGGCCTGTCTCAAAGCTTATGGCGACTATGGCTACGGCTATGCCTACGGCTATGGCAAGAAAAGCCGGGCTCGCAACGAACGCACGGTGGAAGCCATAGTAGTCGATAAAAGCAACTAAGATCCACCGCGGCTTTTCTGTGAGAAACCTCGTGGAACGGATCATCGTTCATACGTCTGAACCGTCGTCCGGCGCCGCTCGCTATGTCAGCGAGCTGGTCGCCGGGCTGGCGGCGAATCATGCGCGGGTAACGCTATTTTGCCCGCCGACGTTCGCGCACCTGAGCAACGTCAAGTCCTGCGGCGCCTCCGTCGCTTTTGCCGCCCATCGCAGCATCGAATGCGGAAGCTTCGTAAATCGTGTCGCCAGAAATATACGTTTCCTTCTCGGCACCGCTCGCAGACAACTGCGGGCCACGCGCCGGGGGGATATCGTGCACGTTCAGTTTCCCTTGTATTTCCCGGCTGGTCTGGCGTTCTTTGTGCTGGCGCGAATGAGACGATGTCCGATCGTCTTTACTGCGCACGATCCCATTCCGCATAAGTGGCTTTTACCTCGAAGCCTTCGACCGCTGGAGTGGAACATGCTGCGCTGTGCATATTGCCTGAGCGACAGAATCATCGTGCACAACGAAACGGGTAAGGCGGTCCTTGTCAATCAATTTCGCCAGCATCCTGGCAAAATTGTTGTCATACCCCACGGGCCGCTGGCGGCATCACAACCAATCGATTCGTTTCCTGCCGGCGCATTCAGCATCCTCTTGTTTGGCAGCATCCGGGAGAACAAGGGAGTGCATCTCGCGATACAAGCGGTGCAAGCGCTCAATACCGGAAGCGCTCACCAAGTCCAATTAACAATAGCGGGCGAAGTGGCAAACGCCCGCGAACAAACCTACTGGGAGCACTGCCTGCATTTAATAAATCAGCAACCATCGGGAATTCGGGTGATCAACCGATATATCGAAGACAGCGAAGTGGGCGCTCTGGTCAGTGAGCATCATGCCATGCTTCTACCCTATGCGGGATTCACATCCGAGAGCGGTGTCGCGGCTCTTGCGCTCGCCAATCGAAGGCCAATCATCGCCACCAGAGTGGGCGGTCTCGCTGCTCTGCTCAACCAGAGTCCTTGCGGCATCCCCATTCAGGAAGATTCGGTGGAAGGCGTCGCCGAGGCCATCCGCAAAGCCTGGCAAGCTGGGCCGGATGCTCTGCGTTGCATGGGTGAAGCCGGCGCGAACCTTATGCGATCCGACCGCTCGTGGACAGAAATCGGCCGGCGGACCATCGCGGTTTACAGCGAGGTTCACGAAGCATCTGTCGGAGCACGAAATTGAGCAATCCCTCGCCTCAAACCGGCCGCCGGATTCTGATACTGGTCACGACCCTGACGTTCGGAGGGGCTGAAACACAGGTCATTCGCCTCGCCATAGAATTGACGCGGCGCGGATGGCTGGTAAAAATTGTCTGCCTCATTGATCCCACCGCTTACCTGAGTCAACTCGCCGAGGAACACATCGAGGTCGCTTCCCTTGGCATGCCCCGGGGGATCCCCGATCCACGCGCGATCTGGCGTCTGCGCCGCATCGTGCACGCATTCAAGCCCGATATCGTGCATTCCCACATGGTGCATGCGAATCTTCTCGGCCGCGTCACCCGGCTCTTCTGCCGCATGCCGGCCCTGATCTCGACGGCTCACAATCTTCAGGAACGATCGGAAAGAGGCGGAGGCACCTGGTACAAAGAGAAACTTTATCGCGTCACCGATTTCCTCGCCGATCGCACGACCATCATCTGCGGCGCGGCATTCGATCGCTATGTTCGCGTCGGAGCGGTGCCGGCGAAAAAACTGGAATTGATCCCCAATGGAATCGACACGCGGCGATTCACTCCGTCGCCTGAAGCGCGCGAGGCTACGCGGAATTCGCTCGGCGTTGGCAGGAAATTCGTGTGGTTGGCGGTGGGCCGCCTCGTTGAGCAAAAGAACTACTCCGGTCTCCTCCGGGCCTTGACTATGTTGCCGGGCGACAACTGGGTTGTCCTGATTGCCGGAAGTGGACCGCTCGCGGATCAACTGCAGGCGGAGTGCGCTCAACTGAAGCTGACGGATCGTGTCAGGTTTCTGGGGGCCGACGAAAACATCTGGCGGCTGTACAACGCTGCTGACGCGCTTGTGATGTCGTCGCATTACGAAGGACTCTCGATTGCGTTGCTCGAAGCCGCGTCCATGGGACTTCCTGGTGTGGTTACGAATGTGGGAGGTAACGCTGAGGCGGTAATCGATGGCGTTACAGGGTATGTCGTTGAGCCTGGCGATCCGCGGAAACTCGCGGCGGCCATGGAGACATTGCAAAGCGCGCCCGCCGGCATAAGACGATCTTTCGGCCATGCAGCGCGCCAGCATTGCCAGACAACGTTCCGCGTCGAAACAATCATCGATCGGTGGATGGAACTCTATAGCCGGTATCTGTCGGATCGCCCCGTCACCCAATCGCGACAGGGGAGCACACGTGTGAAGATTCTCTACGTCATTACTCGCGCCGAACGCGGCGGAGCTCAAGTACACTTGCTCGACCTGCTGGCGAACCTTCCGCCTGAGGTCAAACCTGTCATTGCAACCGGGGAGAGTGGATTTCTGTGCGACGCCGCAGCCAGTTTAGGCGTGCCGGTTCGCATTATTCCTCATCTGACGCAGCCCATCAGCCCGCTGAACGACCTGCGCGCACTCGGCGAAATCATCAACGCCATTCGCCGCGAATCACCGGACCTCGTTCATGCCCACACCTCGAAGGCGGGTTTGCTCGCGCGTCTCGCGGCGCGGGCTACAGGCACGCCCGCAATCTTCACGGCGCACACATGGAGTTTTGCCGATGGCATCAATGGCCGGCGTTGGCTCACTGTGCCCCTGGAGCGGTTGGCGGCTGGCCTTGGCGGAAAGATCATTTCGGTTTCGCAGGCGAACAACGACATGGCCGTTCGCCGCGCTATCGCACGTCCCGAATCGCTGGTAAGGATCTGGAACGGCGTTCCGGATGTTCCCCATCGCGCCGCGCCAGGCATGGGGAACCCTCTGACTCTCGTCATGATCGCGCGCTTTGTCGCGCAGAAGGATCATATGCTTCTGATCGAAGCGCTGAGCGGGATCGACCGCGACTGGCGCCTCCTTCTAATTGGCGACGGTCCCCTGCGCCCCAGGGTTGAAGAAGCGATCGCCGGGGCGGGACTGCAACAGCGGGTGGAATGCCTCGGCGACCGCTCCGATGTTGCCGGCCTGCTCGCATCCTCCGATCTTTTCGTCCTCGCGACGAAATGGGAAGGCCTGCCGCTCAGCATTCTGGAAGCCATGCGCGCCGGCCTGCCCGTGGTTGCCACCGACGTTGGCGGCGTGCGCGAAGCCGTGACCGACGGTGTCACCGGTTATCTCACCCGTGCCGGCGACGTTGAGGGGATGAGAAATCGCATCGCGGAGTTGCTCGCGGCAAGGCCCCTGCTGAAAACCTTGGGTAACGCCGCGCGTGCCCGATACGAAAGAGATTTCCACGTCCAGACCATGGCCAGGGCCACGTGGGCCTTGTACCGGGAGGTTCTGGATGTCGCGGATGTCAGTGAATTCGCCGAATCTATTGCTGGAGGTCTGAAATGAGCGCTGCAGCCTACAACGCAGTTTCCACGGCCTCATTGCCCAAGGTGACCAGCAGAAGCGGGCTCACCAGTATTTGTCTTCTTATCTCGGATATAACCGCCATATTAATTGTCGGGGCAATGATGGTGCTTTTTGTGGATCGTTGGTGGGACTTGTGGAAAGAATTCTCGCTGGCCCAAACCGGTATGGTCATGATCTTTGCCGGACTCGAGTTGTACCCCGGGTGCGGTTTGAGCCCCGCGCGCGAACTTCGGGAAATATTCGGAGGTTCGACCATCAGTCACGGCCTGGCCGCGACTGCTTTTTTTCTGTGGCGTCCTGAAGCCACTCCGCTGGCTGCCGGTATTTGTTTCTCCTGGGCGGCGACCGTCGCCCTTGTGATTTTCTGCCGGTCAGTGGCGCGCCACGTCTGTGCGGGAAGGCCGTGGTGGGGAGTGCCCGCGGTAATTTTCGGTTCCGGCCAGACAGCTCGTGCCGTACTTCGTCACATCCGCGCCTACCCGGCGACCGGTATGCGCGTCGTGGCTGTCTTCGAAGACGAATGCCCCGACTGGCCCGAGCTTCAATCCGGCGCCGTGTTTGTGACTACACGCGCTCACGCTTCCCATTACGCACAGAACCTCGGAGTAACGCATGCGATTGTCGCTCTGTCCGACGCCCGCGGCAGCGAAATCCGCACTCTGATCAAAAGCGATGCGCGTTATTTCAAACAGCTGCTTGTCATCCCGGATCTGGCCGGCCTTTCATCCATGTGGGTTGGTACGCGCGATCTCGGTGGCACGCTCGGATTGCACATCAGCCAGACGCTGCTGCACAAGGGCCCGCAATTCTTCAAGCGCGCGTTTGATCTTGTTCTCTCCGGCGCTGCCCTGCTGATCCTGTCGCCGCTGATCGCGCTGATCATCCTGGCCATCCGTTTCACGTCTCCCGGCCCCGTCGTCTACGGACAGGTTCGCGTCGGCCGCAACAACAGCAGGTTTAAAGCCTGGAAATTCCGGTCTATGTGTGCCAACGCCGATGCCGTTCTGGCGGAATACCTTAAGGCCGACCCTGTGCTGCGAGCCGAATGGGAGCGGGATCACAAACTGAAGAACGACCCGCGTGTCACCACCATTGGACGGTTCCTGCGCAAGACGAGTCTCGACGAGTTGCCCCAGCTCTGGAATGTGTTGAAGGGCGAGATGAGTCTGATCGGGCCGCGGCCGATAGTAGATGCCGAGATCGCCCGCTACGGCGATTCGTTCGATGCCTATCAAAGTGTGCGGCCGGGCATCAGCGGCATGTGGCAGGTTTCCGGGCGAAATAACACCAGCTATGGAGAAAGAGTCCAGTTTGACGAATATTACGTGACGAACTGGTCAATCTGGCTGGACATCTACATCATCGGCAGAACCTTTAAGACGGTTCTGCTGGGCGAAGGCGCGTATTAGTTCACGAGGGTTATTTGGAGAGAAGAGTCTTGGCGGCGAAAGCAATGACCAGGAGAAACAGCACGATGGCAAGCCACCCGCAGCCAGCCTGGGTTGACTGGGCGCCGCGAGTGAAATCGGCCAGGTCGAGTGGTTTCCTGTCGTCCTGCCCGAGCTTTTTCGGCATCTTCAGCACATCGTATCTTACGCACCAGAACCATTGATGTTAAGGAACCCACAAATTCCCGGCGCTCTCGTGATCTCACTCGATCTCGAACTCCACTGGGGTGTCCGTGACCGTCGACCGCTCGATGCGAATGAGCGAACGCGCCTTTTGTCGGCGCGGGCCGCGGTACTTCGCATTGTGGAGTTGTTCGAAGAGTTTTCGGTACGCGCAACATGGGCGACCGTCGGCTTTCTTTTCGCTCGCTCCCGCGAAGAGTTGGCGCACTTCTCTCCTTCAGTAAAGGCTCACTACAGCGACCCCGCTCTTGATCCCTACCGCGAGCAGACCGGCCGCGATGAATCGGACGACCCTTTTCACTTCGCCCCGGGACTCATTGGCGCCATCGCGGTCCATACGAGTCAGGAAATCGCCACACACTCGTTCTCTCATTTCTATTGCTGCGAGCCGGGACAAGGTCCCGAAGAATTCAAGGCTGATCTGCGCAGCGCGTTGGCCATTGCAAGGTATTCGGGCCATCACATCCGCTCATACGTCTTCCCGCGCAATCAGGTGAATCGCGATTACCTGCCGATTCTCAAGCGTGCGGGCCTGTCAGCTTATAGGGGCACACAGTCTTCGGCGGTGAACCGAGCGGCGGCTTTTCGCATCCAGCGAAGAATTCACCGGCGGATGCTGCGGCTGTGCGACAACTACATCGACCTTTACGGGCCGCAAACGATCCCGTGGCCGCAGGGCTCGGAGCCTTACTGTATCGGGGCCAGCAGGTATCTTCGCCCCTGCAGTCCACTGTTAAGCGGTCTGGAATCGTTACGCCGCCGTCGCATCGCTGTTGCGATGCAATCCGCGGCGGAGCGCGGTGAGCTGTTTCATCTTTGGTGGCATCCCGAAGATTATGCCGGCGATTGCGATTCCAACCTGCAATTTCTGCGCCGTGTTCTCGTTGACTACGATCGCTGCCGGCGCGAATGGGGGATGCTCTCCCTCTCCATGGGCGAGGCAGCGCGCTTCGCATGCGAGGACTCAGCGCCTGTCCCCGCCAACGCCATGAAGGAAGCCATCTGAATGCCGGAACCGAATCAGAGCAGACGGAAGCGACTGATGTACATCATCACGCGCGCCGAACATGGCGGGGCGCAGTCGCATGTCCTTGATCTGGTGCGCGGGTTCCGCGATGAATTCGATATTTCGGTGGCGGTGGGCGAAGAAGGCTTTTTGACCGAAGCGTGCCGCGCGGAATCGATTCCGGTCCATCTGATCCCCCACCTCGAGCGCGAAATCAAACTGTGGTCTGACACGCGGGCATTTTTTGAAACGCTCAAACTGGTCCGGCGAGAGCGGCCGGATCTGGTGCATGCCCACACGTGGAAGGCTGGCTTCGTAGGGAGGATGGCCGCCCGCCTTTGCCGTATTCCGTCCATCTACACCGTCCACATGTGGCACTTCGGGCCGGAACTGCCATCCACGTGGCGGATCTTCGGACCAGGGCTCGAGCGCACGGCGTCACGCTGGAGCGAACGCACCATTACCGTTTCCCATTCCGCCTCAGCCGTGGGCCAACAATACCGCATCGCGGATCCCTCGCGGATGATCGCGATTCACAACGGCATCGAGGACTCGCCGGAGAGATTTCATCCCGGCGCAAACCCCATCCCGGTTGTGGCAATGGTTGCGCGCTTCACCGAGTTCAAGGATCACGAAACGCTCGTCCGCGCATTCGCGACGTTGAACACCCCCGCGCGTCTGCAGTTGATCGGCGATGGCCCAACGCGCAAAGCGACGGAGCGCCTGGTCGCTGAATTGGGCATTCAGGACCGCGTGGATTTTCCTGGCGATCGCAATGACGTGCCCCGCCTGCTTTGCCATGCCGACGTCTTCGTCCTGGCATCCAAACTCGACAATCTCCCCATCAGCATTCTGGAGGCGATGCGGGCCGGGTTGCCGGTGATCGCTTCCGATGTCGGCGGCATTTCCGAACTGGTGACAAACGGCGAGACCGGGTTGCTTGTGCCGCCATTCTCAGTAGCGCCGATGGCCGGCGCGCTGGCGGAACTGCTGAGCGACAAGCGCAAGCGAATGCGTTTCGGCAGATCCGGACGCAAACGATACGAGATGCTTTTCTCTCTCGAGCACATGATCGGGCGCACGCGCGCCGTATATGCCGAGGTGCTCGGCGAAGCGCGTGTCCCCGGGGAGGTTGTCGTGGAGTCGGCTGATGCCGTGTTGAATTTCCTTCCACCTCGGTAACCCATGTCTCAAATCACCGCAACACCCAATTCGCTTTCGCCTTCGCTGCCGCACGTTGAGAGCACGATCGGAGCCGCGATCCGCAGCCATGCGGTGATTCGTCCGCGCCAGGCCGCAATCGTTGCGCCCGATTTTCCACCTTATTCTTATGGAGAGCTCGCACTCCACATCGATCTGATCGGTTCTGCCCTCCGCGTTGCCGGCCTCGATCGATCATCCCGTATCGCGATCATGCTTCCGAGCGGCGCGGAACTCGCGCTGATCGGAGTGGCCGTCGCCGCCAATGCGATCGCGGTTCCTTGTAACCCGGGTCTGCGGGAGGATCAGTTCCGCCAATTAAAGGAGAGATTGAGTCTCGACGCCGTCATCCTGCCGGCTTGGCTCGACGCGCCCGAATGGCTGGGGTCCGCCGGCGGCGATTTGAAGATTCTTCGCATCGCGAAGGCGGGCGACACTCTTGCCGGCGCACTCATTGAAGGCGACACCGTTAATGGAACGACCTCAAACGCGAAGCCCGATGATCCGGCGCTGATTCTTCAGACGTCCGGTACGATCGGTCCGCCCAAGCTGGTGCCGGTGAGCCACCGCAACCTGATGGCGATGGCGGGCCGCATGCAACAGTGTTTTGAGCTTTCACACCTCGACCGGTGCGCCTGTCTTCTGCCTCTCTATTACGCGCAGGGAATCAAGTCGGGATGTATCGTGCCTCTGCTGCTTGGCGGAAGCATTGCCATCCCGCGCGCTCCCGTGCTCGACACCATCGAGACCTGGCTCTCGCAGTTACAGCCTACGTGGTTCCCGGCCGGGCCCACTTTTCTCCAGGCCGTGCTCGATCGGGCACGCAGCTCCACGCGTCCGTTGGATCACAACCTTCGTTTCCTGATTTCCGGATCCGCGAGCTTGCCCGAACAGGTTCGCGCTGGAATCGAGACCGCGATGGGGATTCCCGTCCTGGACGCGTGGGGCATGACTGAGATCGGTCTGCTTACGGGCAATTCGATCCGCCCGGCCGAGCGCAAACTCGGCACGGTTGGCTACGCGTCGCCCGACGAAGTCGCGATTGCCGCGCCTGCCGGCAGCCTGCTCACCAATGGTGAAGTTGGCGAAGTCGTCGTCCGGGGCCCTGCGGTGCACAGCGGCTATATTGCGGACGATGATGCTAACCGCACCGCTTTCGTAAACGGCTGGTTCCACACGGGAGACCTTGGCTCAATCGACTCCGACGGCTATTTGACGATCACCGGGCGCATCAAGGAAATCATCAACCGCGGCGGGGAGAAGATTTCACCGGATTTCGTCGAGCGCGCGTTCCGTCAGCACCCCGATGTGCTTGAGGCGGCCGCATTCGCTGTTCCGCACGCAAGGCTCGGCGAGGATGTCGCGGCTGCAGTTGTTCTGAAGCCGGGCGCCAGTCCGTCCGCTGCCGAGCTCCAGAATTTCTTAAGCAAAACACTGCCGCATCCAGCGATTCCCCGGAGCATTTTCTTCCTGCCTGTGCTGCCGAAGGGTCCCACCGGAAAGGTTCTGCGGAAAGAATTAAGCGCAAATTGCCGCCCGCCGGAAAGAGCCTTCGCGGCCCCCGAAACTGAGATTGAAACAACGTTCCTGACGTTATGGCGGCGTCTCCTGAAGCGCGATGATATCGGCGTCGAGGATGACTTCTTCGAAGCCGGCGGAGACTCTCTTCTGGCGGCGCAGATGCTGCTCGAGACTGAGAGGAGCACGCGCAAACTTCTTCGGGGTCGGGCATTGCCGGTACCCGCAACCATTCGGGCCTTCGCCAGCGGCATTGCCGGCGCCGCGCCATTGGGCGACGACGCGCTTGTCGTGCCGGTCGCGGGAGGGCGGTCTCAGACGCCGTTTTTCTATTGCCATGGCGACTACATGTTTGGCGGCCGTTACGCCTATAAGCTCGCGGAATTGCTCGGTGACGATTTTCCTGTCTATCTGCTGAATAACTACAATCTGGCGAGCCTGAGGGCGGGGCAGTCGATAGAGGAACTTGCCAAAGGCTACTTACCGGGAATTCTTGCCGCGCAGCCCAGCGGCGTGCTGCGCCTTGGCGGCCACTGTAACGGCGGGCTGATGGCCATGGAGTTGTCGCGGCAATTGTCCCGAATGGGCCGGGACGTGGAGCTCGTCGTTCTCATCGAGCCCATCTCGCTCAACGCGCGCCCGGTCTTCCGTGGAATCGGCTACATGCTGGGTGCGCTTTGCTCGCTTGTCCCTCACCAGAAGACTCGCCGATCGCTCAGGGCTGCGGTCATGTTCCAGTTCTGGAGGGCGTTCCGATGGACCTGCGAGCGCATCGGCTTGAACAGCCCCTCCGAAGACGATCCCGCAACCTGGGCCGAGGAGCCGCGCGAGACAAGAAAAACCTATCAGCGGCTCATGGCGAATTACACGCCGCCCAGGTTGGCCGCGCGCATTGCGTGTCTGACCGCCCGGGGCAGCAGCCGCGCGGTCGAGTTTGACTGGAAGCCCTGGCGCCGGCTGAGCCCGGCAGTTACGGCACAAGTTATACCTGGCAACCATATTTCATGCCTCACGACCCATGTGGGGCACCTCGCCGCAAGTATGAGGCAAGCCCTCTCGCCGATCGGGCAGGAGGCGACGCACGAATGAGATTCGATTCGTCCCGCCCCAAAGTCTATCGTCTGGGATACGCGGACAAGTTCGATGCCGAAACGCGATCTGCCGCTGTCCTGCTCTCCTGTACGATCGCCTTTCTAATTCCTTTGCTGCTCGGTGTCTATTGGTTCGCCTATGCTTTCGATACCGATCTGGCCACCCGAATCCTGAGGCCGGCGGTCATCGGCTCGTCCCTTCTGCTTGCCCTGATCTGGACCAAACCCGCACTGACGTGGGCTGAGTTGCGTCTCGGCGCCATTATCTCTGTCATGTGCGTGGTTTTGCTGGCGCCGTCTCTCGCCGCAACGGATCCGCGCCGCGCCCTGGAGGACTGCCTCAAACTTGCCATCCTGTGTTTTATCGCGCTCCTGGTTTGCCGAGCTCTTCGCGACAAAACGACTGCGGAGGCTTTCGGCCGATCCCTGATCCTAACCTCCATTCTTACAGCCCTTCTGACAGTCTACGTGTATCTGAAATACATGGGATGGACGCTTCCGACTTATGAGTCGTCGCGCGTCTTGAAATCTGTGGCGATTCAAGCGGGCATTCCGCTGAATGCCGTGGCGTTTGCCTGCGTCTTCTCGTACATCTGCGGAATGTGCCTGGTACCCCGAAGCCGTCTCCTCACATGGGGTCTGGGGCCCTCCCTGTTCGTGATTTCTTCCGCGCTTACGGGTTCACGAGCCCCGTTGGGTCTGTTGGCAGTCAGCGGAATGTTACTGCTGATCTTCAATGGCCTCGTCTCAAACAGTCTGACAAAACGCACGATGGCATGGCTTTCCGTCGCCGTCCTCGTCGTAGCCATCGCCTGGGGCGTGAAATACCTGACTTTCAAGGATGTCTCATCGGCCACCGAAGGCCGCTGGGACTTCTGGACTGTTGCGTGGGACAAGTTCACCGAAAGGCCTTTGATGGGCTATGGCTTCGAT
>Ga0210389_10002559_pt1 | contig 14311 bp, 11 predicted proteins | sample IncBWH28OmetaG_FD_160127 | JGI IMG/M metagenome (GOLD analysis project Ga0210389, IMG submission 160127) | Forest soil microbial communities from Barre Woods Harvard Forest LTER site, Petersham, Massachusetts, United States - Inc-BW-H-28-O ...
TGATCCAACAGTATGTGGATCGCTATAACAACGTGCGATTGCACAGCGCGATTGGCTACGTGACACCGAACGACAAGCTCGCGGGCCGACAGGCAAAGATCCATGCTGAGCGCGACCGCAAACTGGAAGCCGCCAGACTGCTACGTAAGAGTCGCCGCCAGCAAGCTGCGTGAAGAACGAAGCGGCTAGCTGCCGGGATGTCGCTGGCATAATTGGTGGAGCAGCTGCTGCAGCGAGCGGCCAGTAAAAACTTGCGGATGACTTCTCTGGCCACAGAAGCATAAGATTTTGGCGTTTACTTCATAACACAAGGAGCGTCTGATGGTCGTCTCAACGGCCCAGCAACAACCGCCCACCGTCACTTCTGTCCTCAACATGCTCTATGGTGTTGTCGAGCAGGAAGTCGTTTCCGCCGCTGAAGCTATGCCCGAAGACAAGTATTCCTTCGCGCCTACCAATGGCGAGTTTAAAGGCGTACGCACTTTCGCTGAACAGGTGAAACACGTCGGCTTCGCCAATCACCTTTATTTTGGCCCGCTCATGGGCGAGACGATCGACGCTAACTCCTTCGAAGAAGATGCCAACGGCCCCGCGGCGCTGAAAACCAAGGCCGAAATTGTCCAGTATCTTAAAGATTCGTTCGCGCTCGGCCATCGGGCCATTTCTGGGATCACCTCCGAAAACGAGGTCACGCCGCTGCCCAAGCCCGTATCCCCATTCCTCTCAACGCGTCTCGCAATCGCCATTATCGGCGCCTTCCATCCGAAGGATCACTACGGTCAGATGGTCGAGTACCTGCGGATGAACGGTATCGTCCCGCCCGCAAGCCGCCCGCGGCCACAACAACAACAGTCCTCGCAACCCAAACCTCAAAAATGAAGGCAGGTTTGCAGCAGCTGCCCACATGATGAGAGGTTTCCCTGTTCGGTTGTCTCACGAGCAAACTGGAAGTTGAGAACAGCGGAGCTAAAATTAACTTGCCGGGTGAAACGGAGGCAGGCTCTGCAGGGATGCAACCGTGCTGAGGGATAACCTAGCGGGCTGATCGAGCCGATGTTTAGCAGCGCGGGAGCCAATCCTCTCGCGCTGCACACTGACAACCACAAAAGTCATCGGACGATAGACCCCTATGCCTTGAAAATCCCCGCCCCGCCGGGGCGGACTCTACACTAACGGAGAACGTCGCTTCTCCATTTCAGGCTGAGCCACCGCTTTGATCATGCCGCTGTCGTGGTCAAACGCTAGAATTCGATTAGCCTGGTAGCCATGGGTGGAAGAGTCACGATAGTGCGTGGCCAACCATCAACTGCATTTTTCCGTAGCCGACGCACATCGTCTTTGCGTCTAAATGTAAGGAGCAGCGAGGTGGCGATAAAGAAATTTGCACCACTCCACCGGCTGATCTCTGTATCTCATAATGAGTTCTCAGCAGCGCTTTTCGTTCTGGCGATTGAGTGAAACTCACACAAACCATTACAATTATTGAAGCGAGGCCACCATGGTTCAGGCCAAGCCTATTCGTATCCTGAGCGTAGAGGATCATCCGGTCTTCCGCGAGGGACTGGCTACAATTATCAGCTTTGAGCAGGACATGCTTCTCGTTGCTCGCGCATCGAACGCCGTGGAAGCTGTTGCTGAATTTCGTCGTCATCGACCTGACGTCACCTTGATGGATATTCAGCTACCTGGCGCCAACGGCACTGACACCCTTATTGCAATTCGAGGTGAGTTTCCCCAAGCCCGTATCATCATGCTGACAACGTCAGACGGCGATGGGGACATCCAGCGCGCTCTCCGAGCCGGAGCGTCAGGTTACATCTTGAAAAGCATGCATATGGACGAGTTGCTGAGCGTGATCCGCTCGGTGCACGCGGGCCGGCGGCAGATTCCGCCCGAGGTGGCGGCTCGCCTCGCCGAGCATTTGGGTGATGACGATCTTACCGCTCGGGAGCTGGACGTTCTCCGACTCATTCGAGATGGCCATCGCAACAAACAGATTGCCGATCAGCTGTCGATTTCAGAGAACACGGTTAATTTTCACATCAAGAACCTGGTGGATAAACTTCAGGCCAACGATCGGGCCCATGCAGTCACCATCGCCCTCCGGCGTGGCCTTTTGCAGATTTGATCGCGTTCCACAGACTACAGAAAACGGTAGGGGGCTGGCTGCAGATTTCGGTGTTCTGCGAAAGCCGCGAATACGGTAAGTTCACGTTTTCCTCGGGAGAAGGAGCTCAGGATAGGCGGTGAGCCCACTCGAAAAGCGCCGTGCAGTCTCTGCTCCAACAGCAGATAGCGCGAACATTCCCGGGCGGGGTTTTGCCTGCCTTCTGTTGTTTCTCTTCGCAGTGAACTCGGCCTGGGCTGTCGATCCTCACAGGCTTATCTCCCAATATGGCCACACCGCCTGGAGATCACAGGACGGCTTCGTTAGCCACCCGGCGACGATCACCCAAACAACGGACGGCTATATCTGGCTTGCCGATGTTACTGGCTTGATGCAATTTGACGGTGTCAAATTTACGCCGTGGACACCTCGCGAAGGGCAGCAACTGCCTAGAGGCTCCGGATACCTTCTCGGTGCCCGCGACGGAAGCTTGTGGATTGGAGCCCCAGGCGGCCTGGCTCAGCTCAAAAATGGCGAGTTGTTCAATTACGCGTCCCAGATCGGAGGCGCCGGGGTCAGCCAGATCATTGAGGATCATGCCGGAACGATCTGGTTCACGCGCTATCGCGTCAGTGACGGAAAAGGACCTCTATGCCGAATCACGGATCGACAACTGCAATGTTATGGCGAGAAAGATGGTATCTCGGTCAAGTACGGGCTGGGTTTAGCCGAGGACACGACCGGAAACATCTGGTTTGGGTCAAGCGCGCTTTGCCGCTGGGCGTCGGGTTCTTCCAATTTGTATTTCGAGCGGGAATTGAAGCGCACAGCGGGCTATGGAGCCGTTGCTGTCGTTGCCGGCCCGTCGGGATCAGTCTGGACGGGCCTGGATGGAACCGGACCGAATCTGGGAGTGCGTTACTACTCGAACGGAAAATGGTCCAGTTATGTGGCACCGGGATTCGATGGTGGAACGGTTCGATCGCAGGCGATGTTGGTCGATCGCAATGATTCGTTGTGGATCGGGACCGAGTCGATGGGCCTTTATCACGTGCACGACGGAATCGCCGACCACTACGGCAACGCGGATGGCTTATCCGGCAACCAGGTGGCATCAATCTACGAAGATAGAGAAGGCAACCTTTGGGTGGCAACGGACAGAGGAGTAGACCTGTTTCGAGATACCCCGGTTGTGACCTTCTCCACAAACGAAGGGTTAATCGGATCAAATGTCCATTCTATTCTTGCATTGAGTAACGGATCCGTATGGGTTGCCAATTCTGGGGCCTTGGACGTTATTAATGGAGGTGGCGTCTCGGCGATTACCTTCCGTCAGGGCCTTCCGGGACATGACTTAGCGGCAATGTTTGAAGACCCTACCGGACGAATCTGGCTAGGAATCGACAACACAGTTATGACTTACAAACTCGGCCGTTTCGCCGAGATCAAAAAGGCAGATGGCAGCCTCCTAAGGCAAGCAGGGCATGCAATCGCTATCGCTGCCGACTCTGAAGGCAATATCTGGATACTGACTAACCGGCATGACCAGCGCTACCTGCTACGCATCAAGGACCAGCGGCTGCAAGATGAGTTCCGAGTGGACAATATTAGAGCCCGGTTTCTCGCAGCAGATCGGAATGCAGAAATCTGGATAGCTTCCGAGGATGGCAAACTCACCCGCTACCACAATGGCAAAGCGGAAGCTGTTATTGCGTTGGGGAGTGGCGAGAGTCGAGTCGCCCCGCACAGTCTCTATATCGATTCCGATAATGCATTAGATGCAGCCACCAGCAACGGACTGTATCGGTGGAAGGATGGCCAGCTGAATCTAATGGACTCCCGGAACGGTTTACCATGCTCTTCGATCTTCTCTGCGATCGAGGACAACTACGGTTCTTTCTGGCTGTATGCAAAATGCGGGCTTCTGAGAATCTCAGCCTCCGACTGGGCCGCCTGGCAGAAATCTCCGGATCGAAAAGTGCCGGTGAAGACCTTCGATGTGCTTGACGGAGCTCAGCCCAATCTTTCAGAAAATCAGCCAGTGGTCTCGAAATCTCCCGATGGACGACTCTGGTTTGCAAGCGGCGAGTTTGTACAAATGGTCGATCCGGGCCAAACCTACGCCAATTTGATTCCACCACCCGTACGCATAGAGAAACTGGTTGCGGATAGCAAGAGTTACGACACTTTAGCGGAGCTTAGCCTTCCCCCTTTGAGACGCGATTTGGAAATCAATTACACAGCGCTGAGTTTCAAGGTTCCACGGAAGGTGTACTTCCGGTACAAACTCGAGGGTCATGATAAAGACTGGCAAGAAGCCGGGACGCGGCGTCAGGCCTTTTATAGTGACCTTCGTCCAGGACGATACCGGTTTCGCGTGATCGCATGCAACAACGATGGCGTCTGGAACGACGCTGGCGCCAAGTTGGACTTCATAGTCCTACCTGCCTGGTATCAGACAACCAGGTTCCGAATTCTCTGCGTTTTGTCCGGTCTCTTCATCGTATGGGTTATCTACCGACTGCGTGTGTTGCAGATATCGAAGGCCATCAGCGCTCGCTTCGACGAACGATTGGCAGAACGCACGCGCATGGCACGGGACCTTCATGACACTTTCCTCCAGACCATCCAGGGCAGCAAGCTGGTTGCAGATCGTGCACTAAAGCCCTCCACTGATGCCATTCAATTGCGCCAAGCCGTGGAACAGCTATCCGTCTGGCTTGGAAGAGCCACGGAGGAAGGACGGGCGGCTCTGAATTCCTTACGCACGACCATGACACCGACGAACGACCTGGCTGAAGCTCTCCGGCGCGTCACCGAAAACGGCCTCATTCCCAGCTCCATGGCGGTGACATTTTCTGTAGTTGGCGATGCCAGAGAGATGCATCCCATCGTCCGTGATGAGATCTATCGCATCGGTTATGAAGCCATCCGCAACGCATTTGGGCATTCGAGCGGAAGTCGATTGGAAGTGGAGCTCAGATATGCCAATGACCTCGCGCTGCGTGTGAGTGACAACGGTCTAGGTATTGACCCCGCCATCGCGGATACGGGGAAGGACGGACACTTCGGGCTGCAAGGAATGCGGGAGCGTGCCGCTCGCATCGGCGGTAAGCTCACGATTGTGAGTTCCACCAACTCGGGGACGGAGATTAAGCTAGTAGTCCCGGGAAACATCATCTTCCGAAAAATGATCCCAGCTCCACGCTCTTTATTTACAAGGATAAGAACCGTTTTTCGGTCAAAAGACCAAACATCCAACCTGGACTGATTCGCCGCGAGCATTCTTTCCGACCCGCTGAGCTCGTTCCGCGCCCCATCGCTCCGTCCCCTCTTTCCGCAGATGTTTGTTCCTTAAGCATCGACCTCCAGAAAAATGTAGGGCCAAGCCCGTCGTTTCCGGTGTTTCGAAAAATCAGTGACACGGTTACTTTCGCTATAGAAAGGGTCTCACGGGTCAGGAGAATAGTACATGTTCACGAATGGTAACCAAGTCTCTCATGAGCGCGCATTCGAGCAGGTCGTAGGCGATAGCGCTGCCGTAGCATCAGTGCTTGAGAAAATCAAACGGGTTGCGCCTACCGACGCCAACGTTCTCATTGAAGGAGAAACGGGTACAGGCAAGGAGCTCATTGCTCGCGCGGTTCACAACCTGAGCTCGCGCCGCGGACAATCATTCGTGAGACTGAATTGCGCTGCCATCCCCCAGGATTTGCTGGAAAGTGAGCTTTTTGGACACGAGAAAGGTGCCTTCACCGGAGCCATATCGCAAAGGATTGGCCGTTTCGAGCTCGCCGACAAAGGCACGCTCTTCCTGGACGAGGTAGGTGACATGCCACCCGCACTGCAGCCTAAGCTGCTGCGCGTGCTGCAGGAACAGGAGTTCGAGCGTTTGGGAGGCACTCGGACTCATCGGGTGGACGTCCGCCTGGTGGCTGCCACCAACCGTAATCTACTGGAGATGATGGAGCGGGGCGAATTTCGCGAGGACCTCTACTACCGTCTGAATGTATTTCCGGTCTTACTGCCACCATTGCGAGAGCGCCGCGAAGACATTCCGGCCTTAGTGGAGCACTTTGTCGAGGTTTTTGGCCGCCGGATGGGCAGGCAAATCGAACATATTCCTCAACAAATGATGTCCGCGTTCAGCTCATACGAGTGGCCTGGAAATATCCGCGAGCTACAAAACTTGATCGAACGTGCCGTGATCCTTTCAAAGGATGGCGTGCTTCGGAATCCCTTGCGCAAGATTGGCAGACAAAATACTTTCGGTCATCCGACTACTTTGAGGGACGCAGAACGCGAGCTGATTCTGCGCACATTGGAAACGGTCGGTTGGGTAATCGGCGGCGCGGCCGGCGCAGCCGCCAAACTCGGCCTGAAGCGCACTACGTTGATCAACAAGATGCAGAAGCTGGGAATTTTCCGCCCTCCCCTCCGGAGTAGACAGGACGTGATACTCCCAACGGCACCGAGGTTGGAATCGGTACCGAACATCTGAGGGTGGCCAGCCGACGAATGGGTAGTGGGTCACTGACCCACTACTGCGCGTTTCCGTCAGCCAACGGATTGGACCTTCGCCAGTTCGGCGACTCCAGAGCTCTCCTGGCGGACTGTGCACGATGAAAGGAAATGGGTGCAGCAACCACGTTCAGCCAAGCTGGCCGATCCTGCACAAAATCTATGATGCAGTCAATGAACGCCTCGGCAAAGCGAACAGCCGGCAGCTTGTTCGACACCACCATGAGTGACTTAACCCTCGACTGCAAATCTTCAACGGATTGCTGGCGCAACGTGGCGGCGACGGATTCTTTGTCGGGGAAATAGTTGTACAGCGCTCCAATCGACGAATCACTGCGGTTCGGCGATCGCTTGCATCGTTGTGGCTTCATATCCGACCACAGCAAATAGTTCGGCGGCGGCCTGAAGAAAGCTCGCCAACCTGCGCGTCGAGCGGTCCTGCTGAGGAGCCACGCGAATAGGACCTGACGAAATCGAGGGCATCCTCATATTCTATCGATAGACAGTCGAGGACACCCTCGACTTTGTGGAGGAACCATGTCTCAGCGGCCGATGACATTTTGTTACTGCTCCCTTAACTTTCGAAACGCGGAACGCATTTCCTCGACAAAAATGTCCGGCTGCTCGAAGGCGGCGAAATGGCCGCCGTGCTCGGCCTCGTTCCAGTAAATGAGATTCGAATAGGTCTGCTCGGCCCAGCTTTTTGGAGCACGATATATCTCTCGCGGGAAGACGGTTGCGGCCACAGGCAGGGTGAGCTTTCCTCCTGAAAATGAACCGCTCTTATTCTCCCAATAGATCCGTGCCGACGATGCCGCGGTGTTTGTGAACCAGTAGAGAGAAATGTCGTCCAGCATCTGGTCCCGCGACAGCGCGTCCTCGGGAGAGCCGTGGTTGTCAGTCCAACTGTAAAACTTTTCGTAAATCCACATCGCCTGGCCCGCCGGGGAATCCGACAGCGCATATCCGACCGTTTGCGGCCGAGTTGCTTGTTGGCGCCAGTAGCCGCCGCCGTCGCCAAGAAACAGTTTGGCACCATCGACCGCCCTCTGCTCTTCGAAACTGAGATGCTCTGGCATTTCGGTAGGAAACACGAATTGCCAATTGAGATGGATTCCAGCAAGTCCGAGGGGAGCAAGATGCCCCAGTGCGGTCGTAACTCCCGCGCCCCAGTCTCCCCCCTGCGCGACCCACCGTCTGTAGCCAAGCCTCTGCATCAGTTGACTCCATGCGGAAGCGATGCGGGGGAGTTTCCATCCGGTTGCGGTTGGCTTGTCAGAAAATCCGAATCCCGGAAGAGACGGAACGACTACATGGAACGCATCCTGTGCGCGACCACCATGCTCCGTCGGATTCGTAAGGGGCCGAATTATCTTTATGAACTCCACAATCGATCCAGGCCAACCGTGAGTCAGGATGATTGGTAGCGCATCGGAATGTGGTGAGCGTACGTGGATGAAATGAATACCCAGTCCATCGATGGATGTTCGAAAGTTTGGAAACGAATTCAGCTCTGTCTCGAAGCGTCGCCAGTCATATCGAGATTCCCAATACTCGATGAGCGATTTTGCATGAGCGAGGGGAACTCCCTGAGACCAGTCCTTGACTGGCTGTTGGTTGGGAAATCGGGTAGCTCGCAAGCGCGCCCGAAGATCGTCAACGGCTTCCTGCGGAACCGAAATATGAAATAGACGTACTTGTTCGGTAGCCTCCGGTAACTGCAGCCCTGGTGTTTTCGGCATAACTGTATTTCCTTTCAAGACGCTCCCCCGGCCTCAAGACTGCTTAAGACCTGTCAGGTTGGTGCCCCATTCGAGGATCGGCAAGTTCCACTCAACGTCTACCTTGTCGAGAAATTTCTTGGTGTTCTCGATATAGGCCTTTCGATAAGGCTTCGTCCCTGGGTCGCGTCGAACTCCGTGCGTGTTCCTTTCCATAGCTCATGGAGGACGAATTCATTCGGTCGTGCTGGAGTTTCGTGAAGAATACCCATGATGAATTCGGGTTCCTTTGCACAGCGGTCAAGCATGCCTTTTATCTCGACGAGAAGCCCCTCTTTCTGACCAGGTTTGACTTGGTAATGAAGGCTCAATGCGGTCGTTGCCCTTTGTGTCATAGCGCTTCCTTTCGAAATGTTGTACCCATGAAGCTCTTGCGCAATTCGGCAACGAACAACTCGGGTTGCTCAAGCGCGGCGAAGTGACCACCCTTCGGAACCTCGTTCCAGTAGAAGAGCTTCGAATAGGTCTGGTCGCCCCACATTTTCGGCGGTGTGAAAAAGTCGCCTTTGAAGATGCTGACTGCAACCGGCAAATCGAGGGGCATTCGAGAGAAATCTTTAGCCCAACTTTCGTAATAGAGGCGCGCAGAGGAGGCAGCCGTGTCGGTCAGCCAGTAAAGCGTGATGTCATCCAACATGTGATCGAGAGAGATCGCCTCCGCTGGATCACCCTTGTTGTCGCTCCACGCCTGAAACTTTTCGTAGATCCACATTGCTTGCCCAGCCGGTGAGTCGGCAAGACCGTACCCGAGTGTTTGGGGACGGGTTCCCTGCATCAAGCCATAAGCGGACCCGTCGTTTGCATACTTGCCGAGTTGAGCCAGCGCCGGCTGTTCTGTGGCCGAATAGCCACCGGGTGGCGGTGGTGGTGGTGGAAAGAGAATCGGGAGATTTAGATGAATGGCAGCTAGACCCGAAGGCCGCTGCCTGGCCATCCAGCTCGTTACGCCAGCGCCCCAATCACCGCCCTGCGCAACGTAGTGGCTGTAACCCAGGCGCGACATCAGCACTGCCCAGGCGCTGGCAATGCGCGGAAGACGCCACCCCGGTTCTGTCGGTTGGTCCGAAAAACCAAAGCCGGGGAGGGAGGGGATTATGACGTGAAAGGCTTCATCGGCTTTACCACCGTGGGCCGTCGGGTCCACCAGAGGACCAACGACCTGCATAAACTCGATGATCGAGCCAGGCCAGCCATGCGTCAGTATGATTGGCAGGGCATTCTCATGCTTCGATCGGATGTGAATGAAGTGAATCCCGAGACCGTCAATTTGGCTGCGAAATTGTGGAAGCCCATTCAGTGCGCTTTCAACCCGACGCCAATCGTAGTGGGTGCGCCAGTATTCAACGAGCGCCTGTGCTTTGGCCAGCGGCACACCCTGGGACCAATCCGTTACTGTTTCCTTGTCCGGCCAACGAGCATCGGCAAGTCTCTTTTTAAGGTCGTCGAGTGCTGCCTGTGGTATGTGGACCTTGAAGGGACTCACATCTCTTGTCGCCGTGGGGAGCATGAACTCCGCAGGCTTGTCGAAGCTCGCATGGGCACTTATCGGCCCCAGGCCGGCGGACAATATGCCGGCACCACCGGTTGCGGCAGCCGCAAGTATGAACTGACGGCGCGAGACGAGCGTCGGAACTCCTGTTTCGTTTTCTAAGTCGCTGTTCATAGCTTGCTCCGGAACGTCAATTGAATGCACTGCCTCATCAGACCATCAGGATCGGTTGCAGCATCCTGATACTTCGTCTTCGGTTGTGCAGAGCTAACGAAGTTTGAAAACCAGCAACGTTCCGCTCTTCGGAACAACCGTCTTCGTCCCTTGGATCTTGTCGATGCCGTTCTGAACTCCTCGAGCGTCAAGGTCCCAGCCCGTAGTGACCGCGACATATTGTTCTCCATCGACCTCGAATGATGTTGGAACGCCGATTGCCCCAGAGGGCAGCGGGAAGCTCCACAATTCCTCGCCACTGCGCGCGTTAAACGCTCTGAACAAGCGATCCGGAGTCCCGCCGGCGAATAGGATGTCCCCGCCCGTGACCAGAAGTGGCGACCAGAGGATCGTCTTGAAATTGTGCTGCCAAACTCGCTTGCCGGTGTTCAAGTCCCAGGCCTGAAGTTCTCCCAGGTGATCGGAGGCGCCCGCGCCGGTGCGGACCGATCCGAAGATGCTGTCGACGTCGTACCCCACATAAAACCCCTTGGATTCGTCGTCTGGGACCTGGCCCTTCGGGAGGTACGCGCAGATGTTGTCGTTCGCCGGGATGTAGAGAAGTTTTGTCTGCGGGCTCCAAGCCTCGGGGGGCCAGTCTTTGCCGCCACCAATGCTCGGGCAGAACTCGGCCCCCTGGTGCGCTCCAGGCCGCTTGGACTCGTCGATCGTGGGACGACCGGTCTTCGGGTCGATTGATGTAAAGACATTGTTGCTGGCGAACGGGAAGGCGTGCAGGAACTTGAGGCCATCGCGGTCCAGGACCCAAAGGTAGCCGTTTCGACCCGCGTGTGTGGCCGTCTTCGTGAGCTTCCCATCGACCTCAGTGTCGATCAGGAGAGGTGCTGAGACTTCATCCCAGTCGAAGCTGTCGTGCGGAGTGTACTGGTGATAGCTCTTGATGGTCCCGGTGTCGGCGTCGAGAGCAAGCGTCGAGTCTGTGTACAGATTGTCACCGGGCCGATCGTCGGCCACCCACGGCCCGGGATTCCCTGTGCCCCAGTACGTCGTGTTCGAGGCAGGATCATAGACCCCGGTGATCCAAGTCGATCCGCCGCCTCGCTTGTAGGTCTCGCCCTTCCATGTGTCGCCACCCGGCTCGTTGGGCGCGGGCACCGTGTAGGTTTTCCAGATGCGTTTTCCGGTGAGCGCCTCGAAGGCGTTCACTGAGCCCCGAACGCCAAACTCGCCACCCGAGTAGCCGGCGATGATTTTGCCGCGCACGGCAAGCGGCGCCAGGGTCGAGTAGCAACCTGTCTTGTAGTCATCGAACGGGACGTCCCAGACCACTTTGCCCGTTGCGGCGTCAAGAGCCACGAGCGCGCAATCGGTAGTCGCCATATAGACGTAGTCACCATAGAGAGCGACTCCGCGGTTTGTTGGATGGAGCTGGAACAAGCCATCCGGGTACTTCCTGGCATACCGCCACAGTTGGTTTCCGGTCTTGGCGTCAAACGCAATGATGTTGTTTTGAGGGGTCGTGATGAACATTCGGCCGCGATTGACGATGGCTGTCGTTTCATGCGCACCGAGGAGGTCAGTGCTCACCGACCAGGCCAACGTCAGTTGGTGAATGTTGCTCGGCGTGATTCGATTTAGCGGACTGTATCCCCAGCCATCATATGTCCGCCGATACATCAGCCAATCTCCCGCTGCTGGATGTTGGAGCCGTTCGTCCGTTACGGTTGGGTACGCCGTCGAGCCAAGACGCATACTTTGCGCATGCACGCCATGTGCGGCGAAGAATGCAATGGGCAGGCTTAGCAAAAACGTCAGGTACGACACGCGCTGACACCTCATTTACTGTCTTCCTTTCTCAATGGCACCGCGTAGATTCGAAAAGGCAAAGAAGGCGATGAGTTCCTCTTCGAAGGATCGAAGAAGAACGACAGCTGGCCCTCACTGACCCACGCTGTCGTGCCAATCCGGGCAACCGACGTCGGAGTGACGAAACCGTCATGAATCGCCGTGACGGCGAAGGCGTCGCCTCTGATCACGATGCGATCTAATCTTCCCGAACCCTCGATCAACAGGAAACTGTTGTCTCCGAGACTTCGGAGAGCATCGGGAAATTGCAGGTGATGGTTGCCGGAGAGTTTTGTGACGCGCCGGGCCCTTCCATCCTTGACTTCCACACGCAAAAGTTCGCCAGCCGTGTAGGTCGTCACGTAAAGATTGCCATCGCTGCCGAAAGCGATCCCGTCGAGCCCGGCACCGCCGCTTTGGGGCGCAGAAAAAGCGGAATCCTGCGCGAATACTTCGAACGTCGTGGCGCCCGGGGAGCGTTTGAGAATAGTGGGATTTGCGCTGTCAGTGACGTATACGGAGCCCTTCCCGTCTACAGTGATGTCATTGCAATATGCGTGTGAGCCGGGCAGCGAGAAACTGTGTTTTGCATCTCCCGTGTTAAGGTCGAAACTTTTCAACGCGCTCCATGTATCACTGCCCGCTGCAGGTCCGCCCAACGCACCCAAGTCGTTCGAGCAGGCCCAGAGCGTGCTCGAAGCCTCATCCGCGAAGACTCCCAAGATCGAGCGCGAGCCCGACGCGCCCGGCTGGATAAATACGGTGCTCTCGGCCGTGCGCGGTTTGATGCGCACGATTCCACCATCTCCCACGCGCCCGACAAAGAGAACACCATCGGAAGTCGATGTGATGCTCTCGGGAAAGGCTTTCGCCCCTAGAACAGGAATTGATTCGACCCTCTGGGTCGCCGCTTGAAGTGTGAAACCCAGCACCAAGACGAGGACGGCAAACTTAGGTAAACACCGAACCCGCGTTTCATCCGGACAATCCAGGTCGCCGCGGTCGGTGCCCGCCTGAATCCTCATGGCGTACACATGAGGCAATTACAGGTCCAGCGTAAAATGCCGAATCGAAAAGATTCGACGGTTGTTTTACTGGTGACATCTCGCCAATGGCGGGATCCTGACAAATTCAGAGCGCCGAATCACGTGTTTTTATCGGCTCGGTTTGCGGACCAGCGGGGGCGGCTGCCAGGGTTGGAACAACATATTTCAGGTCGGGAAGTTGAGCTTCTTCAATAACGCGGCGTATCGCGGGTCGTGGCGCAAGCTCTTCAGTAGAGGTTCCACTTTCGTTTGGACCAGACCGGCGTCGCGTTCGCCATAAGCACGGTCTAGCCACTCGAACGCTTCGTCGAACTGGTTCCGGAAAGCATAAACCTCGGCGATGTGGAACGAATTGCTGGGATGTATCGCAATTAACTCACTCAATGCGGCGTCCGACTCCTTCTCTCGACCAAGCGCGTGGTAAGCAATCGCATACAGAAACGCACGTTCGTTGCCGTACCGTACGAGCTCGATTTTCGGCAAGGCGTCCTCAGGCCGCCCCTGCATCACATAGATTTTGCTTAACAGGATAGGGCCGGTCCAAATATCGGGGTTCAGTTCGAGCGCCTTCTTGCAATCCGCTTCGGCTTGGTTTAGCCGGCCCATGAAAAACTCGGTCTCTGCAAGGATCTGCCAACTTCCTGCATTGAGCGGATCCAAGTCAACAGCTCGGCGGTTCAATCGAAGAGCTTCGTCAAAGCGGCCGAGAAGACGAGTTGAGCTAGCCGCCATGCTCACAGCCTCGGGATTTCCGGGTTCGACTTCAACCGCCCGCTGGTAGGAAGCATCCGCTCCAGCCCAATCGAAGTCGACCTGCTGCTTAATCCGTCCCATTTGGTCATGGGCCGCTGCCAGGTTCGGGTTCAGCGCCAAAGCCCGCTCAACTGCTTCACGCGCAATCCGGAAACCCTCCTCACTGGGAATAAGACCTCTGTGCGCTTGCCACTTGCGTACCCGAGACAATCCGACCCAAGCCAACGCATAGTTGGGATCAAGCTGCGTCGCCCGTTCGTAGTACTTCCCAGCCATCTCCGTATCTTTGTCGGTGTTCCGCTCAAAGAAGTAATACCCCTGCAAGTAGACGTCGAAGGCTGCGGGATTGACTCGGTGCGCCTGCGCCAACTCTGCTTGTTGCCGCGAAGTTAAACGCAGCCGGATCTCCTGCGCAACGGCCTTTGCTACATCGTCTTCGATGGTAAGAATGTCTTTTGCCGGATAGTCGTAATCCTTCGACCACAGATGAGTTTGGTCCTTCACCTGAATCAGCTGAGAGGTAAGGCGTATGTGATTTCCGCTTTCGCGGAGGCTGTTTTCCAGCACATACTGTACAGAAAGATCGCGTCCGATC
>Ga0210389_10002560_pt1 | contig 14307 bp, 3 predicted proteins | sample IncBWH28OmetaG_FD_160127 | JGI IMG/M metagenome (GOLD analysis project Ga0210389, IMG submission 160127) | Forest soil microbial communities from Barre Woods Harvard Forest LTER site, Petersham, Massachusetts, United States - Inc-BW-H-28-O ...
GCTGCCGGCACCCGCGCTGCCGGGCGAGGTCGCGTACGTGATCTACACCTCGGGGTCGACCGGCCGGCCGAAGGGCGTCGAGGTCGAGCACCGCAGCCTGGCGAACCTGCTGCTGGCCATGCGCGGACGGCTCGGCTCCGGCGCGGCGGACGCCTGGCTGGCGCTGACCTCGCCGGCCTTCGACATCTTCGCCCTGGAGCTGTACCTGCCGCTGGTCACCGGGGGCCGGGTCGTCGTCGCGCCGCCCGGCGCGCAGCGGCGGCCGGGGGCCCTGGCTGAGCTGGCCGCCCGCGAGGGCGTCACCCACGTGCAGGCGACCCCGTCGGTGTGGCGGCTGCTGCTGCCCGGCGGCGTCGCTGGGGCCACCGCGCTGGCCGGTGGGGAGGCGCTCCCCGCCGACGTGGCCGGGGAGCTGCGCGGGCGGTTCGGCCGGGTGGTCAACGTCTACGGCCCGACCGAGACGACAATCTGGAGCACCTGCGCAGAGCTGGGCGAGGCCGTCACCATCGGCCGGCCTGTCGCCAACACCCGGGTGTACCTGCTGGACGAGTCGCTGCGGCCGGTGCCGATCGGCATCGCCGGCGAGCTGTGCATCGGCGGCGACGGGGTGGCGCGCGGCTACCGTGGCCTGCCGGGCCGCACGGCCGCGCAGTTCGTGCCCGACCCGTTCGGGCCGCCGGGGTCCCGGCTGTACCGGACCGGCGACCTAGCCCGCTGGCGGGACGACGGCGAGATCGAGTTCATCGGCCGCCACGACGGCCAGGTCAAGCTACTCGGCCACCGGATCGAGCTCGGCGAGGTCGAGGCCAGGCTGCGGGAGCACCCCGGCGTGCGCGAGGCCGCGGTGGTCCTGCACGGCGGCACCACCGACCCCCGGCTGGTCGCGTACGTCGTCCCGGCCGACGGGGCGGTCCCCGGCGCCGAGGAGCTCCGCGCCCGGCTGGCGGCGGTCCTGCCGACAGCGGCGCTGCCCAGCGCCTACCTCACGCTGGACGCGCTCCCCCTCAACCCCGTCGGCAAGCTGGACCGGGCGGCGCTGCCCGAGCCGCCGCCCCGGGGCGCCGAGGCGCAGGCCGCCGGGGCGCGCGCCGACGCCGCGTCCGCCGACCGAGCGGGCGACGCGGACCTCGCCGCGCGGGTCACGGCGATCTGGCGGGAGGTGCTCGACCTCGACGAGGCCACCGACCTCAGCCCCGACGACGACCTGTTCGACCTCCGCGGCCACTCCCTCCTCATCGCCCAGATCACCGCCCGCATCGACGAGCAAACCGGCATCGACATCTCACTCGACGCCGTCTTCGACGACCCCACCATCAACGGCATGATCACCGAGATCAACCGGCTCCGCGCCGACGCCGCCCCCGCCAGCCAGGCAGACCGTGCCGACGGCGCGGGAAGCGCCCTGAGCGCGGGCGGGCAGCCGGCGACACTGCAGCCCCGGCCCGCCGGGACGGTCCCGCCGCTGTCATTCGCGCAGGAGCGGCTGTGGTTCCTGCACCAGTTCGACCCGGACGACGCCGCTTACAACATGTTCCTGGTGCGCCGCCTGGTCGGCGCGCTCGACCTCGCCGCGCTGTCCACCGCGATCGACGGCGTCGTCGCCCGGCACGAGACGCTGCGGACTTCGTTCCCGAACGTCGACGGCGAGCCGGCCGTTGTCGTGCACCCAGCGGCCAGCGTGCCCGTGGAGCTCATCCGGCTGTCCGGCCCCGGGGTCGAGGAGGAGGCGAAGCGGCTGGTCGCCGAGCGGAGCAACACCCCGTTCCGGCTGGAGGACGGGCCGCTGGTGCGGGTCACGCTGATCGAGCTGGCGCCCGGCGAGCACGTACTGTGCGTCGTCCTGCACCACATCGTCTGCGACGGGGTGTCGATCAACGTCTTGTTCGACGAGGTCTCCGCGCTGTACCAGGCCCGGGTCTCCGGCACCGGGGACGGGCTGGCCCCGCTGCGGGTGCAGTACGGCGACTTCGCCTGGTGGCAGCGGACCGCGCACCGCCACGGGGAGGCAACCGAACGGGCGTTCGCCTACTGGCGCCGGCAGCTCGCCGACCCGCCGCAGCCCGAGCTGCCCGCCCGGCGCGCGCCCGGCGGCCGACCGGAACGGCAGGGCCGGGCCGGGCGTGCGGAGGTCTGCGACCTCCGCGTCGCGCCGGACGTCAGCGCGGCGCTGGAGCGGACCGCCGCCGGGCGCGGGGTAACGCTGTTCATGCTGGTGCTCGCCGCCTACCATGTGCTGCTCGCGCAGCGCGACGGGCAGCCCGACGTGCTGGCGGCCACCGTGTGGGCGATGCGCGGCCGCACCGAGCTCGAGCCGCTGATCGGGAACCTGACCGACATCCTGGTGCTGCGCGGCGACCTCACCGGGAACCCGACGTTCGGCGAGCTGCTCGACCGCACCAGGAAGACCGTGCTGGACGCGCACGCGCACCGGGACGTGCCGTTCGAGCGGCTGGCCACGGAGCTCGGCCTGCCGCGCGACATCGACCGCAACCCGCTGCTGACGTCGATGCTGATCATGCACTCCGGTGAGGCGGACGTCACCACCCGCGACCGCATCGGGGAGCTGCGCGCCGACCTGTTCGAGGACGGGTTCCACCCTGCCAAGTTCGACCTGCTGCTGGACTGCTGGCAGTCGCCCGAGGGCCTGTACCTGAAGGTCAGCTGCGACACCAGCCTGTTCGAGGCCGGCACGGGCCGACTGCTGGCGGCCAGGTTCGCTGCCATCCTCGACGCGGTCGCCGCAGATTCGTACGACGCCGCCCCCGCTGCCGCCGGCTGGGGCCCCCGGGTCGCGGCGCTGCGGGCGCTGCCCGCCGCCGAGCGCCGGCAGCTCGTTCACGGCTGGAACGACACGCGCCGCGACGTGCCCAGCGACACCGTCGTCGACCTGATCGCACGGCGAGCGGCCGAGCGGCCCGGCGCGACGGCGGTCAGCTGCGACGGCCGGACGCTGACGTACGCACAGCTGACGGCCCGCGCCGAGGCGGCCGCCGCCCGGCTGCGCGCCGCGGGCGCCGGCCCGGGGACGCTGGTGGCCGTGTGCGCCGAGCCGTCGGTCGCCGCGGTCCCCGGGATGCTCGGCGTGATGCTGGCCGGCGCCGGGTACCTGCCCATCGACCCCGACTACCCCGCCGACCGGATCCGCTACATCCTGGAGGACTCCGGCGCCGCGCTGGCGCTGGCGCCGCGCGACCTGCGCCACCTGCTCCCCCCGGGGACCGCTTGGCTAGACATCGACGAAGCCACGGAGCCAGCCACGGAGCAGCGCGAGCACGCGCGGCCCGCCCCCGGCGACACCGCCTACGTGCTCTACACCTCCGGCTCGACCGGCCGCCCCAAGGGCGTGGTGATCCCGCACGCGGCCCTGGCGAACTTCCTGGCGGGGATGGAGGAGCTGCTCGATCCAGGAACGGGGGACGTGTGGCTGGGGCTGACCTCCGCGTCGTTCGACATCTCCGGCCTTGAGCTGTACCTGCCGCTGACCACCGGCGGCCAGGTCGTCATCGCGGGCCAGCAGGCCCGGCGCGACGGCACGGCGCTCGCCCGGCTGGTCGCGGCGCACGGCGTCACGCACGTCCAGGCCACGCCGACCGGCTGGCGGATGCTGCTTGCCGGCGGGATCGGGGCCGGGGAGGTGACCGCATTGGTCGGCGGGGAGGCGCTGCCGGCACCACTCGCCCGCGAGCTGGCCGGGCGCACCCGCCGCCTGCTGAACATGTACGGGCCGACCGAGACGACCATCTGGTCCACCTGCTGGGAGGTGCCCGCGCAGCCGGACCGTGTGCTGATCGGCCGGCCCATCGCGAACACCTCCTGCTACGTGCTGGACGCCGACGGCGAGCTTGCGCCGCCCGGCACGCCCGGGGAGCTGTTCATCGGCGGCGCCGGGGTCGCGGCGGGCTACCTCGGCCGCGCCGCCCTGACGGCGGAGCGCTTCACGCCGGACCCGTACTGCGCCGGGCAGTCCGGTACGGCGGGCGCGCGGCTGTACCGGACCGGCGACAGGGTGCGCTGGACGGCGGACGGGCAGCTGGAGTTCCTCGGCCGCGCCGACAACCAGGTGAAAATGCGTGGTTTCCGCATCGAGCTCGGCGAGGTCGAGGCTGCCCTGCTGGAGCACCCGCTGATCGAGGCGGCCTGCGTCACGGTCAGCGGGGATGACGCCGACGCCCGCCTGGTCGCGTACGTGATGAGCTCGCCGCCGGAGGCCGACACGTCCACTCTTGGCGGCTACCTGGCGGGCCGACTCCCGTACTACATGCTCCCCGGTGCCTTCGTCCGCCTCGACGCGCTGCCGCTGACCCCCAACGGCAAGGTCGACCGGCGCGCCCTCCCCGCGCTGGACGCGGCCCAGACCGCGGCCGGAGGCGGCGCGGCGCCGCGGACCGCGACCGAGCACCGGGTCGCCGCCGTGTTCGCGGAGGTCCTCGGGTCGTCGCAGCCGTCGCTGTCCGACGACTTCTTCGCGCTCGGCGGCCACTCCCTACTCGCCACCAAGGTCGTCGCGCTGCTTTCGGCCGACCTCGGCCTGTCCGTCCGGGTCCGTGAGCTGTTCAACCACCCCTCGGTGGAACGGCTCGCGGCGGCGGTCGACCGGCTGCGAACGGGCGGCGTCGCGGCGCCGCTGAGGGCGCGGCCCGCCGGGCAGGCCCCGCCGGTGACCCCGGGCCAGCAACGGCTGTGGTTCCTGCAGCGGCTCGACCCCCAGGACACCACCTACAACATGTACCTGGTGCGCCGGCTGCGCGGTCAGTTGGACGCCGACGCGCTGGCGAGCGCGGTCAGCGCGCTGACCACGCGGCACGAGACGCTGCGGACGTCGTTCCCCGAGGTAGACGGCGCGCCGGTCGCAGTGGTCCATCCGTTCGCCCCGGCCATGGTGGACCTGACCGACTGCGCGGGCGCCGCCGACCCGGAGAAGGCGGCGCAGCTGACGGTGAACCGCCTGGTGAACACCGCGTTCGACCTGGCTGCCGCGCCGCCGCTTCGCATCGACCTGATCCGCCTCGGCGCGGACGACCACGTGCTGTGCATCGCCGCGCACCACATTATCGGCGACGCACCGTCGCTGAACGTGCTGTTCAACGACCTGTCGCAGCTATATAACGCGCACCGGGCCGACACCGAGCCGGACCTGACGCCGCTGATGGTGCAGTTCGGCGACTACGCCTGGTGGCGGCACGGCGCGGCGGAGGCGGAGGACGCGGAGGCGGAGGCCGCCGTGTACTGGCGGGCGCAGCTCGCCGCCCCGCCGGCGCTGGAACTGCCCGGGAGCAGCGCGCAGCCGCAGGACGGCCACGCCGGGATCCACCCCGTCCGCCTCGACCCCGAGGCCACCGCGGCCCTGGAGCGGGTGGCGCGCGGCGCCGGCGCGACCCTGTTCACGGTGCTGCTCGCCGCCTACCAGGCCCTGCTCGTCCGGCACACCGGCCAGGACGACATCCTGGTCGGGACGTCCTGGGCTACAAGGGAGCGAGTCGAGCTGGAGCCCGTCGTGGGCTACCTGACGAGCACCCTGGTCTTCCGCGGCGACCTGAGCGGAGACCCGACGTTCGCCGAGCTGCTCGCCGCAACCCGGCGAACGGTGCTCGAGGCGCTCGACCACGGCGACGTGCCGTTCGAGCGGGTGATCCGGGACCTCGGCCTGCCCCGGAACGCGCGCAACCTGCTGATGCCTACCATGTTCATCCTGCACACCCCGGCGGGTGACGGCCAAGGGGAGGCGTTCGCCGGGCTCGCCGAGTCCCAGTTCGACCCGGAGATCGCCCAGCCCAAGTTCGACCTCGCACTGGAGGGCTGGCAGGACGACGCCGGCCTGCTCCTAGTACTGCACTACGACACCGGCCTGCTGCCGGCGGCGCAAGTGGCCCGCTACGCCGCCAGGTTCGAGCTGATGCTCGCAGGGATCGCGGCGGCACCAGAGGCTAGGCTCTCCGCACTGCCGCTGCTCACCGGCGCGGACCGCGCCGCCCTGGAGGCGGCGGCGAGCAGCCCGGGCGCCGGGTCGGACGACAGCGACGGCACCGGGGCGGCGACGCTGGCGGCGGCGTTCGCCGCGGCCGCCGACCGCGCCCCGGACGCGCCCGCCGTGACCTGCGGCGCGGAGACGCTCAGCTACGCGGGCCTGCGGTCGCTCGTCGGCCGGCTCGCGGTCGGTCTCGCCAACTCCGGCCCCAGCGACGTCGTCGGCGTGTGCCTGCCCCGCTCCCCCGCCGCGATCGCCGCGCTGCTCGCCGTCTGGCGGGTCGGCGCCGCCTACCTGCCGCTTGAACCCTCATATCCGGCCGAACGGCTGGCTGCGCTGCTAGCAGGCAGCGCAGCGCGCACGGTCATCACCAGCGAGGAGCTCGCGCCGCGCCTGGCGGCGCTGTGCCCGACGGCGACCCTGCTGGTGGCCCCGTCCTCCGCGCTGCCGACCGGGGACGCCGCCGAGGAGGCTTCCGGGACGAAGCTGGGCGCCGGCGACCCGGACCCCGGCGACCTGGCCTACCTGATCTACACGTCCGGTTCGACGGGCCGGCCCAATGGCGTGCTGGTGGAGCACGGAGCCTTGGCTAAGCGGGTCGCCTGGATGACCCGGGACTACCAGCTCGGCCCCGGCGACGTCGTGGCCCAGTTCGCGTCGCTGAGCTTCGACACGCACGTGGAGGAGGTCTACCCGGCGCTGGCCGCAGGCGCGGCGCTGCTGCTACTGCCGGACGGCCCGGCAAGCCTCCCCGATGTGCTGCGCACAGCGGCGGGCGCCGCGGTCACCGTGCTGGACCTGCCGACCGCGTACTGGCACCGGCTCACTGAGATACTTGACGACGTAGCCTGGCCGCCGGCGCTGCGGCTGGTGATCCTCGGCGGCGAGCAGGTGCACGCCGCGGCGGTGGCCCGCTGGCGCGCGCGGTTCGGCGACAGCGTCCGGCTCGTCAACACCTACGGCCCCACCGAGGCCACGGTCATCGCCACCGCCGGCGACTTGGACGCCGACGACGCTGACCTCGCCGCCGCGGGCGGCCGGCCGGGCATCGGCCGGCCCATCGGGCAGACGACCGCGCATGTCCTGGGCCCCGGCGGCCTCCCGGTGCCGCCCGGGGCGGCCGGGGAGCTGTGTCTGGGCGGCGCGGGCCTGGCCCGCGGCTACCTCGGCGACCCAGCGCGCACCGCGATGCGCTTCGTGCCCGACCCGTTCGGGCCGCCGGGCGCGCGGCTGTACCGGACCGGCGACCGGGCGCGGTGGCGAGCGGACGGGACGCTGGAGTTCCTCGGACGGCTCGACAACCAGGTGAAGGTGCGCGGCTTCCGGGTGGAGCCCGGCGAGGTCGAAGCGGCGCTGACGGCCCACCCAGCCGTCGGGCAGGCGGCCGTCGCGGCGGACGGCGAGCGCCTGGTCGCCTACCTGACCAGCGTCGGCGGCACGCGGGCCACCACCGAGGAGCTGCGGGCGCACCTGGCGGAGCGCCTGCCGGCGCACCTGGTCCCGTCGGCGTTCGTCACGCTGGACGCACTGCCGTTGACCGTGAACGGCAAGGTCGACGCGGCGGCGCTGCCCGCGCCGCCACCGGAGCGGGTCCATGCCTTCACCGCGCCGCGGACGGACTCGGAGCTGCTGGTCGCCGCCACCTGGGCCGAGGTGCTGCCCGCCGCGGCAGGGCCGGTCGGCGCGGGCGACGACTTCTTCGCGATCGGCGGGCACTCCCTGCTCGCCGCCCGGGTGGCGTCCCGGCTGCGGGCCGCCCTTGAACTGGAGATTCCGATCCGCACCCTATTCGACCACCCGGTGCTCGCCGACCTGGCGACCGCCGTCGAGGAACTGCTGGCCGCCGAGCTGGACAGGCTCACCGACGACGAGGCCGCCGCCCTGGTCGGGGGCGAGGCCCAGTGACGGCGCTTTCTCCCGCTAAGCAGGCGCTGCTGGCGAAGCGGCTCCGCGGCGCGGCCGAGCAGGTCGCGGCCCCCGAGCCGGCCAGGGCTGCCCGGGGCATCCCCGTACGGCCCGCAGGCGCACAGCCGCCGCTGTCGCACGCGCAGGAGCGGCTGTGGTTCCTGGAGCAGGTCGCGCCAGGCAGCGGCCAGCTGACCATCCCGCTGGCGCTGAGGGTGCGCGGCCCGCTCGACGCGGGCTGGCTGGCGGGCGCGCTGAACGCGGCGGCCGCCAGGCACGAGGCGCTGCGGATGCGGTTCCCGGTCACCGCGGACGGCGAGCCAACGGTCGTCGTCGCCGAGGGCGGCCTGCCGCTGCGGACGGCCGAGGCGGACGGAGAGCGGGCAGCCGCCGACCTGGCCGGGGACTTCCTCGCGGAGGAGTTCGACCTGGCGGCCGGGCCGGTGGCCCGGGCGCTGCTGATCCGGCTGGGCGACGGCGACCACGTGCTGGCGATCGCCCTGCACCACATCGTCGCCGACGGGTGGTCCATTGACCTGCTCGTCCGCGAGATATTCGACGGCGCGCCGGACGGCGTCCCGCTCGGGTACGGCGACTACGCCGCCTGGCAGCGAGGCTCGGAAGAGCCCGCCGCGGACGGCGCGAGGCCCGCCGGGGCTGCCACGGCGAACGGGGCGGACCTGGAGTACTGGCGGGGGCAGCTCGCCGGAGCGGAGCCGCTTGACCTGCCGGCGAGCCGCCCCCGGCCGCCGGTGCAGACGTATAACGGGGCCGTCAGGGCGTTCACGCTCGACGCTGAGCTGGCCGGGCGGCTCGGGCAACTGTCCCGCGCGCACGGCGCCACGCTCTACATGACGCTGCTCGCCGCGTTCGCCGCGCTGCTTGGCCGGTACGCGGGCAGCGTGGACGTCACCGTCGGCACCCCGGCGGCGGGGCGGCCGCTGCCCGAGCTTGAGGGCGTCGTCGGGTGCTTCCTCAACATGCTGGCGATGCGGACCGACCTGTCCGGCGACCCGGCTTTCGGCGATCTCCTCGACCGGGTCCGCGGCACCGCTCTTGACGCCTACGCCCACCAGGAGCTGCCCTTCGAGAACCTGGTCGCCGACCTGGACCTGCCCAGGGACACCTCCCGGCCGCCGCTGTTCACGGTGCTGTTCGCGCTGCAGAACTACGGCGGGGGCGGGAACGCCGCAGCGGCCCCCGGCGAGGCGGCGCCGACCGGTCTGCGCGTCGAGGCGTTCCCGATCGACCGCTGGTCTACCCGGTATGACCTGGAGCTGTACGTCGCGCCGGGCGACGGCGGGCTGCCGGGGATGTTCATCTACAACACCGACCTGTTCGACGCCGACACGGTCTCCCGGCTCGCCGGGCACCTGGAGGAGCTGCTGCGGCAGGTCACCGCCGACCCAGGGCGGAGGCTGTCGGAGATTGACCTGCTGACCGCGGCCGAGCGCCGGGACGTTCTCAGCCGGTGGAACGCTACCGGGGCCGAGTTCCCGGGGGCTGGCCTTCCCGGGGCGGGCACCCTGCACGGCCCCTTTGAGCGCCAGGCGGCCCGTACGCCGGAGGCGACGGCGCTGTGGTTCGATGATGCCTCCCTGTCGTACCGGGACCTGAACGCGGCGGCCAACCGGGTCGCGCACACGCTGCGCGCCGCCGGGGCCGGTCCCGGGACGCTCGTCGCGGTCCTCGCTGACCGCTCTCTTGAGCTGGTCGCGGCGCTGCTCGGCGTGCTTAAGTCCGGCGCGGCGTACCTGCCCGTCGACCCCGGCTACCCGCCCGGCCGCATCGCGTTCATGCTGGACGACGGCGCGGCACCGCTGCTGCTCACCCAGGCCGCGCTCGCCGGCGACCTGCCGCGCTGCGACGCCCAGGTCCTGCTGCTGGACGGCCTGCTGCTGGGGGCGCCGCCACTATCGGCGGCGCCGGTTACTGATCCGGAGCCGCTGGCCGGGCCGGACGACACCGCGTACGTCATCTACACCTCCGGGTCCACCGGGCGGCCCAAGGGCGTCGCCAACACCCACCGGGGCATCGCGAACCGGCTGGACTGGATGCAGCGCGCCTACGCGCTCGCCCCCGGCGACGTGGTGCTGCAGAAGACGCCGGTGAGCTTCGACGTGTCGGTGTGGGAGCTGTTCTGGCCGCTTCGCGAGGGCGCCCGCCTAGCGGTCGCGGTGCCCGACGGGCACCGCGACCCCGCCTACCTGCGCGACCTCATCGCCGCCGAGGGGATCACCACCGCGCACTTCGTGCCGTCGATGCTGGCGGCGTTCCTCGCACAGGACGACCTCGGCGGGTGCGCCACCCTGCGCACCGTGGTGTGCTCCGGCGAGGAACTCCCCGCCGACCTGGCGCGCCGCGCGCTCGCGCTGCTTCCCGGCGCGGCGCTGCACAACCTGTACGGACCGACCGAGGCCGCGGTCGACGTCTCGTCCTGGGCGTGCACCCCGGCGGCACTGGCCGGCCTGCCGCGGGTGCCGATCGGGAGCCCGATCGCGAATACCAAGCTGCGCGTGCTTGGCCCGGGGATGCGCCCCGAGCCGCCCGGCGTGCCCGGCGAGCTGTACATCGGCGGCGCGGGGCTGGCCGTCGGGTACCTGAATCGGCCGGGTCTCACCGCCGACCGGTTCGTCCCCGACCCGTTCGGGGCGCCGGGCGGACGGCTGTACCGTACCGGGGACCTGGCCTGCTGGCGGCCCGACGGGACGCTGGACTTCCTCGGACGCCTCGACACCCAGGTGAAGCTGCGCGGCCAGCGGATCGAGCTCGGCGAGATCGAGGCGGCGCTGCGGGCGCTGACGGGGGTGCGGGACGCCGCGGTGGCCATCCGCGAGGACCGGCCCGGCGACAAGCGGCTCGTCGCCTATGTCACCGGGGACCCGGCGGAGCTGCCGGACCAGCAGGCGGTCCGCGCAGAGCTGAAGCAAACGCTGCCCGACTACATGGTGCCGCCGACCCTCGTCGCGCTCGACGCGCTGCCGCTGTCGCCCAGCGGCAAGCTGGACCGCAAGGCGCTGCCCGCGCCGACGGCAGGCGCGGGCGCCGCGCCGAGCGAGCGGGTCGCCCCTGCGACGGCCACGGAGGCGGTCCTCGCCGGGATCTGGGCGGAGCTGCTCGAGGTGCCCGCGGTCGGAGCGACCGACGACTTCTTCGACCTTGGGGGGCACTCGCTGCTGGCCACGCAGGTCGTCGCCCGGCTGCGCCGGGAGGGCCACGGCGTCAGCGTCCTAGACGTGTTCAAGTACCCGACCGTCCGGGAGCTCGCCGCGGTCGCCGACACCCCGCAGGACCAGCGCGGCCCCCGGCAGCTGCTGCACAAGCTGACGAGGAAGGCCACGGCCGCGCCGTCGCTCAGCTTCGTCTGCGTCCCCTACGGCGGCGGCAGCGCGGTGGTGTACCAGCCGCTCGCCGACGTGCTCCCTGCGGGCTGCGCGCTGTGGTCGGTGGCCGCGCCCGGGCACGACGTCGGGGTCGCCGAGGACGCGCTGCCGTTCGACAAGCTCGCCGACGCCTGCGTTCAGGAAATACTCAAGGAGGTGGCCGGGCCGCTGGTGCTGTACGGACACTGCGGCTTCGGTGCGGCGCTGACGGTGGAGTTGGCGCGGCGGCTCGAGGCCGCGGGCCGCGAGCTGGAAGCCGTCTACATCGGGGCGATCTTCCCGTTCGCCCGACCGCGGGGCCCGGCCATGTCGCGGATCTCCCGGGTGCTCGACGCCATGATGGGCAACCAGTCGCACCTCAACCAGCTGATCTCCCGCGGCGTCGAGGTCGGCGACCTCGACCCGGCCCAGGCCCGCCGGTTCGTCGAGATCATGCGGCGCGATTCCGACGACGCGGTGGACTACTTCACCGGGCTGTTCGAGGCCAGGGTCAGCCCGCTGCGCGCGCCGATCATCACCCTGGCGGGAACCGAGGACCCGGCAACCGACTTCTACGCCGAGCGGTTCCGGGAATGGCACTTCCTCGCACCGTCCAGCGCGGTGGTGGTGCTCGACGAAGCCGGGCACTTCTTCCTCAAGTACCGGGCCGAAGAGGTCGCCGAGATCGTCACCTCCGTGCACGTGGTCATGGCCAGGGAGCAGGCCGGGCCGCTCGCCAAGGAAGGCCGGGGGCCGGGCCCGACCTGGTGGCTGCACGCGGTGTCCCACGCGGAGGCGGCGGGCGACGCTGAGGCGGGCGCGGGCGCCGTGGACCGCGGCCTGGGACGCGAAGCCGCCGGCCGGCCGGTGACAGGAAAGAGGAAGGCAGCAGGGAACGCGGCCGAGCCGAGCATGCGACGGTTCCTGTGGATCGCGGCCGGGCAGCTGGTCTCCGCCACCGGGTCGGCGCTGACCGGGTTCGCGGTGCCGCTGTGGGTATACCTGAACACCGGGTCCGTCACCACGTTCGGCCTGCTCGCGGTGGTCGGCCTGGTGCCCGGACTGCTGGTCGCGCCGCTGGCCGGTGCGGTCACCGACCGTGCCAGCCGCCGAAAGGTGATGCTGGCGGGCGACGCCGCCGCCGGCGGGTGCGAGGCGGTCTTCGCGGCGCTGGCCTGGACCGGCAACCTCCGGGTCCCCGAGATCTACATGCTGCTCGCCTGCCTGTCGGTCGCGCTGGCGTTCCAGCGGATCGCCTACGCGTCCGCGGTGCCGCAACTGGTGCCCAAGCGCTATCTCGGGCACGCCAACGGCGTGGTGCAGCTGGCGTTCGGCACCGCGCAGCTGCTGGTGCCGGTGATCGCCGTCGGGGTGATGGCGGCGATCGGGCTGCGCGGCATCCTCACCCTGGACATAGCCAGCTACGCCCTCGCGATCGGCGTGGTGGCGGTGACCCGCTTCCCGCAGACGATGCCGTGGCGACCGCGGGAGCCGCTGCTGGCCGAGATGGCCGGGGGCCTGCGCTACTCGCTCGGCAACCGCGGCTTCGTCGCCATGCTCGGCTACTTCGTGGTGCTCAACGTGTTCCTGTCGCCGCTGTTCCTGATGCTGTCGCCGCTGGTGCTGTCCTTCGCCCGCATGCCGGACGCCGGGCGGATCGCGTTCGCCGCCGGGCTCGGCGCGTTCACCGCCGGGTTCCTCATGGCCGCCTGGGGCGGCCCGAAGCACGGCCGGATGCGCGGGATGCTGCTGGCCTCGCTGGCGCTCGCCTGCTGCTGCCTGGTCACCGGCCTGCGGCCCAGCCTGCTGCTGATCGCCGTCGGCGCGTGCGGGATGGGGCTGTGCCTCTCCCTGCTCAACGGCATCTACTCGACGATCATCCAGGTGAAGGTGCCGCAGCGGTTCCACGGCCGGGTGTTCGCGCTCAACACGCTCATCGCCTGGTCTACCCTGCCGGTTGGCTTCGCGGTCGTCGCGCCCTTCGGCGCGCGGCTGCTCAACCCGCTGATGACCCGGGGCGGCGCCCTGGCCGGCACCGCCGGGGCGGTGCTCGGCACCGGGCCGGGGCGCGGCCTCGGGCTCATGTACGTGGCGTTCGCCCTGGCGATCACCGTGATTACCCTCATCGCGCTGCGGGTGCCCAGCCTAGCCCGCTTCGATGACGAGGTGCCGGACGCCGAACCCGACGACCTGGTCGGCATCCAGGCGCTGCGCCGCCGCGCGCAGGCCGCGGCCCAGCCGCCGCCCGCGCAGTCCCAGCAGGTTCCCGCTCCCGTTACGGAGGCAATGACATGACAGAAGGACCGCTCTACCACGTGGTCGTTAACGACGAGGAGCAGTACTCGGTGTGGCCGGACGACCGAGACATCCCGGCCGGCTGGCGCGCCGCGGGCTTCGCCGGCGCCCGGCAGGCGTGCCTGGACCACATCGACGCAGTGTGGACCGACATGCGGCCCCGCAGCCAGCGCCTGCGGCAGGACGGCGCATGAGTGAGCACGACGAGCTGGCGCTGTTCCTCGCCGACCTGGTCGCCGGGGTCAGCGACGGCCAGGTCACCGCGGCGGAGGTCCTCGCCGCCCCGGCCTCGTTCGCCGCGCTCGGCGTCACCTCACTCGCGCAGCTACGGCTGATCGACGAGGTCGAGACCGTCTTCGACGTCCTCATCGACTCCCCCGAGGACGCAGGCGGCCTGCAGTCCCTGGCGGAGTGCCTGCGACGCCAGGGGGTGGCGGGGCCGCCGTGAGCGCCATCGGGGCCGTCACGTCCGCCGCGGCAGAACGGCGGCTCGCGTTCGAACTTCCGGCGTGGGTCGAGCGGCTGCTGTGCGCGGCGACGACGCGGGAGATCGGGATGCGCAACGTCGGCCTCGCATACCGGCCTGACACCGGACGCACGCGGCGCGGGCTGGTGCCTGGCCGACGGCGCCTGGGCCTACCTCCCGGCCGTCGCCGACCTCCGGTACGGGTCCTTGCATGCTTAGCCTCCCGAGCTCATCGACGTGGCCCTGCGCCTACAAGCTAGGCGCACAGGCCGTTCGCAGTGACGGAAGACGACAACGCCCGGCAGACGCGTACC
>Ga0210389_10002562_pt1 | contig 14304 bp, 10 predicted proteins | sample IncBWH28OmetaG_FD_160127 | JGI IMG/M metagenome (GOLD analysis project Ga0210389, IMG submission 160127) | Forest soil microbial communities from Barre Woods Harvard Forest LTER site, Petersham, Massachusetts, United States - Inc-BW-H-28-O ...
ATGCCCGACGTCTATCGCATGCGACTGTTCTGCCATGGCAACACCGTAAGACCAATCGGGGTTCGGGGCCCAGGAATTCGACTGAGCAGAGCGTCAGGCTACGGATTGACGATCACGTCCAGCAGGAACGTTCTGCCCGAGGCGACGGTCTGCGGACCGTTCTTAGCGCCGCTTTGGGTGGTACCCATGTGATCCATAGACTCCTAGGCTTCGATCGGATCGTAGCCGCCGCGCTGTTGGCAGCTCACGTACTGTCGGCAATGACGTACCGAACGGGAGGGAGCGACTCGAAAATGGGCAGGGCCAGAACCGACAACGACAGCTGGGAGATCACCGAGAGCGTCGGAGCGACGGCGCTGGGGGTGGCGGTGTCCCGCGCCAGAGAGACCGAGAGCGAGAACCCGCTGATCATCGATCCATTCGCGCGGGTCTTCGTAGCCGCTGCCGGAGACGGCATCTGGAATATGTTCGGGGTTTCCGAGCTGCCGCCCGAGATCGCCGAAGCCGAACCCGATGTGGCGCGGTGGTTGGACGTGCGGGTCGACTACATGGCTTCGCGGACAGCGTTTTTCGACGGGTTCTTCCTCGACGCAGCCAACGCCGGGGTGCGACAGGTGGTGATCCTTGCGGCCGGCCTGGATTCGCGGGCGTTCCGGTTGCCGTGGCCGGACGGGACGACTGTGTACGAGCTCGACCAGCCCAAGGTGCTGGAGTTCAAGTCGTCGGCGCTGCGCGAACACGGGGCGCAGCCGACGTGCCACCGCGTCGAGGTTGCCGTCGATCTGCGCCACGATTGGCCGATGGCATTGCGGCAGGCCGGGTTTGACACCTCCGCCGCGAGCGTGTGGTCGGCTGAAGGGTTGTTGCCATTCTTACCGGCTAAGGCGCAGGATCTGTTGTTCGAGCGGGTTCAGGCGCTGACCGTGGCGGGCAGCCGGATCGCCGTGGAGGCACCCGGCCCCGAATTCAACGATCCCGACGCCAGGGAACGGCAGCGATCGCTGATGCGGCGCTACCGCGAGGTCGCAGCGAAGGTGGGTGGGCGCGAGGCCCCGGACTTCGAAGACCTGTGGTACTTGGAGGACCGCGCCGACGTCGCCGACTGGTTGCGCGGCCACGGCTGGGACGTGTCAGCAACGCCGGCCGAGGAGTTGATGGCCCGCTACCGCCGCAGTGTTCCGGAGGGGACAGAGGACGGAAGGCCACGGAGCGTGTTCGTCTCCGCGGCGCGATCCGCCTAGCGCTAGTGAGTGTCCGGATCCCCGGTCACATGGTGATGGTCGTCTGGTCGTCGATGATGTTGACCCCGTCCATCAACGCGCCCTGATCGCTGTCGAGGGCGTCCGCGTCGAGCTCAAGCACGAAGACCGCACCCTGGGCGGGAATGATCACCGTCTTCTGCGCGGCGATCCGTTTCACGCCGTTCTTGGTGTATGAGCCACTCAACTGCCACGCCGCGAAGCCGCCCAGCGTGGATGCGTTTCCGGCAGAGCCGTCGTATCCGGGCAGATTCTGCAGGTCGCCCGAGGCGTATTGGATGAGCTTCGCCTGGTCCACGTCACCGGTGAGCTTGGACACCTGCGCCACGATGGTCGGTGCGTCGTTGGGATTCGCGGGCTGCGCCAGAACGATGCCGCCATAAGACGTGCCGGTGTTCCCCTCGATCACCTTCCAGCCCGGAGGCAGCGGCAGATCGATGGTCGGGCCCGGGTCGCCGCGATGGACCGGGGTCTCCGTGATTTTGTTGTCTCTGATGTAGTCGGCAATGGTGTACTTGGCGCCCGAGGCCGGCGCCGTGCTGGCTGCAGACGATGTTGCCGTGGACGTCGATGTCGATGTGCTCGTGGATGTTGATGTCGTGGTGGACTTGTTGTCGGAACCGCAACCAACCAGCGCCAGGCCAAGCGCCGCAGTCGCGATTGCCGCCGTGAAGTACTTCATCAATTGCATCTCCCGAAAAAATGGGTCGGCACCTGCGCCGTCCGCGTCGGACTGAGACTAGCCGATATTGTGGGGAACGTTGCTAGTAGATCTCGGGTACATCTCGCTGCCGGGCCATCCCTGTCGAAACACCCGCGGGAACCGACGGCAATGCAGTAAGAGACAGCTATGCGGTCACGAAGGGCCCTCATCGCGCTCGCGGGGGTGCTTGCTGTCTTGGCCGTCTTTTTGCCTTTCGTCGCGCCGGTTCCGCCCGTTGCTTACGACGGTGAGCCCGGGTTGGTCGCGAATCCCGCCGATCACGTTGACACCCTCATCGGCACTGGAACGGGCGGTGAGACGGTGGGAGAGATCAACAACTTCCCCGGCGCCTCCGCGCCGTTCGGAATGGTGCAGTACTCGCCGGACACCGTCAACAACTACGCCGGTTATGACTACGAGAACCCGCGCTCCACCGGGTTCAGCATGACCCACGCCTCGGTGGGCTGTGCTGCCTTCGGCGACATCTCAATGCTGCCGACCACCACCCCGATCGGCTCGCAGCCCTGGAACGCCTGGGAAAGGATCGCCCACGACGACACCGAACAGGGTGTGCCGGGCTACTACACGGTGCGGTTCCCCAGCACCGGAGTGAGCGCGGAACTCACCGCCACCACCCGCACCGGCGCCGGCCGGTTCAAGTACCCGCGCAACGGTCGGCCAGCCCTGTTCCATGTGCGCTCCGGCGCGTCGCTGGCGGGCAATTCCCGCGCGACCATCCAGATCGGCGAGGACAACACCACGATCACCGGATGGGCGACCAGCGGCGGATTCTGCAGCAAGAACAACACCTACACCGTGTATTTCGCGATGAAGTTCAGCCAGCCGTTCAGTTCGTACGGCACCTGGGACGGCTACGGGGTGTACCCCGGTGCACGCGGCGCGGCTTCGCCGTACAGCGGCGGGTACGTGGAGTTCCCGTCCGGCTCGGTGATCGAGGTTCGTACCGCGATCTCCTACGTCGGCATCGACGGAGCGCGGGCCAACCTCGCGGCCGAGGGTGGAGCGAGTTTCCATGACGTCCGCGCCGCAGCATGGACCGAATGGAACGCCACCCTGTCACATATCACGGTGGCCGGCCGGAATGCCGACAATCTGGAGACCTTCTACACCGCCCTTTACCATTCGCTCCTGCACCCCAACGCCTTTAACGACGCGGACGGACGCTACATCGGTTTCGACGGCCTCATCCATACCGTGGCCGCGGGGCGCACTCAGTACACCAACTTCTCCGACTGGGACACCTACCGTGGCGCGGCAGCCCTACAGGGACTGCTTTTCCCGAAGCAAGCCAGCGACATGGCGCAATCGCTCGTCAACGATGTCGACCAGAGCGGAGCGTTTCCACGGTGGGCGCTGGCGAATGCGGCGACCGCAGAGATGACCGGAGACAGTGTGGTACCGCTCATCGTGAACCTTTACGCCTTCGGGGCCAAGGACTTCGACCTCAAAACGGCATTGCACTACATGGTCAACGCGGCGACCAACGGCGGTGTCGGGCTCGGCGGCTATGTGGAGCGGCCGGGCATCGCCACCTATCTGCAGTTGGGTTACGCACCCCAGACGTTCGGCGCCGGTGCCTCGATCACGCTGGAGTGGTCGGTTGACGACTTCGCCATTTCCCGATTCGCCGACGCGCTCGGCGACACCGCGACCGCGGCCGAATTCCAGAGCCGGGCGCAGTATTGGCAGAACCTGTTCAATCCCAGCACCCGATACATCTCGCCGCGCGAACTGAGCGGATTCTTCCCTCCCGGCCCGGGGTTCGTGGACTCCCCTTCTCGCTTCGGTCAGTACGGATTCGACGAGGGCAACGCCGAGCAATACGTCTGGTGGGTGCCGCAGAACGTCGCCGGTCTGGTCACCGCGCTCGGTGGTCGCAAAGCAGTGGCCGACCGGCTCGACCGCTTCACCCAAAAGCTCAACGTGGGCCCCAACGAGCCCTATCTCTGGGCCGGTAACGAACCGGGCATGGGGGTGCCGTGGCTGTACAACTACATCGGCCAACCCTGGAAGACCCAGGACACGGTCGACCGGGTGCGCGGGCTCTTCGGTCCCGTACCCGACGGCGAGCCGGGCAACGACGACCTCGGCGCGCTGTCTAGCTGGTATGTCTGGGCTGCGCTTGGCCTGTACCCCGGCACCCCGGGAACGCCGATACTCACCGTGAACACGCCGCTCTTCGATCGCGCGGCAATCGCGCTGCCGGGAGGCAAATCCATTCAGATCTCGGCAGACGTATCCGGACCGAACCACCTGAAGTACATCGACGGCCTCAAGATCGACGGCCAGGCCACCGATCGCACGTCTCTGCCGGAGTCGATCATCCGAACCGGCGGCGACCTCACGTTCTCGCTCTCGGCCCACCCAAACAAGGTCTGGGGGACTGCCGAGTCCTCCGCGCCACCGTCGTTCGGTGCGGGCAGTTCGGCGGTGACCGTCAACGTATCCCGCCCCATCGTGACGATCGCGCCGGGAAGCAAGGCGACCGTGAAACTCGACGCGCAACGGATGATTGACGGCGCCGGGGGCTACACCGTCACCGGGACGTCCTCTGACAGCGGGATTACAGCGGTACCTGCGTCCGGACAGTTCGCCGCCGACGGGTCGGCCGCCGTTGACGTCGCCATCACGGTGGCGCATTCAGTGCCCGAGCAGTACTACCTGGTCTATCTCACCACCGCGGTCGGCGAGAGCGTGAGGAGGTCGATCGTGCTCGTTGTGGCCGAGGCCGAGGCCCAGGAGTGACCCTCAGACCATGTCGTTCTCCGTCAACCACCGCATCACCGGCCAGCCGACGAACACCGGTATCCAGCAGGTGAGTACCCGATACAGCAGAACCGACGGAACGCCGACGGCCGCAGGTACGCCGAACGCGGCGAGACCACCGATCAGCGCCGCCTCGACGGCGCCGACGCCGCCGGGCGTGGGGGCCGCCGAGGCCAGGGTTCCGCCGACCATCGTCACGATGGTGCAGGTGACGAACGACGCGCCGCCGCCGAAGGCTTGTACGCTGGCCCAGAGCGCCAGCGCTGCGCCGAGAGTTGTTCCGGCACAACCGAGTACGATCAGTGCTAGTCGTTTCGGTTCGCGAACGAGGTCGACGAGGTCGCTCGTTACCTCCTTCAGCTTCGGGCGCACCGCCGTCGCCAACCACTGCCGCAGCTTGGGCACCAACAGAAACGTGCCGACGATACCCAGCGCCACACCCGCGATCAGATACAACACTGCGGCTTTCGGGACGAAATGAGACAGGTCGGTCGACACGCCCGCGACAGCGCTGAACAAGATCAGCAATACGATGTGGCTGATCACCTGCACCGACTGCTGCAGTGCCACGGCGGCGGTGGCGCGCGTTGTGCTGAGACCGTTCTTCTGCAAGAACCGGGTGCTGAGCGCGAGCCCGCCCACGCCGGCCGGGGTCGTGGTTGCGGCAAAAGTGTTGGCCACCTGCGCGATTGACAGCTTCCAGAAGCTCACCGTTCCGTCGGTGCAGGCCCACAACGCGGCTGCCGCGCCAACATAGGTCAGCGCCGACACCGCCAGGCCCAGCAGCGCCCACCACCAGTTCGCTGTTCTGAGTTCGGAGAAGAACGTCGGCGCGGTGCTGATGAAGGGATATGCGACATAGACCAGCGCACCCAGCAGCACCAGTTGAATGATCTGGCCGCGAGTGAACCGGGTGATCGTTTGGGTTTTGATCTGGTCGGCACCCGTTTGGCGCTTTACCTCCGCGCGGGCGCTGGAGAGGGCGGCGCCCGCACCGTCTACCGATTCACGAATTTTTGCCGGCACGGCGGCCTTGGTGAGCCTGCGCGACGCGGTCAGGACCGCGTCTTTGCCGAACGCGTCGATCGCTGCGCCGACCGCGGACTCGGCGTCATAGAGCGCTGTCGTCGTCACCAGCAGCTGGGCAAGATCGGATTGGAGCTGGGTGTCGGTGGCGCCGTATTCGGCGCTGCCGAACCCGCCGAATAGTACGGCGCCGTCGTCAACGGTGATTTCCTTGACGTCCAAGTCGCCGTGGGAGATCTGGCAGTCGTGCAGTGTTCGCAGCGATTCCCACACACGGGCAACCGGCGTCTTTATTGCGCATTGAGTGATGGGGAGACCGCGAATGGACTTGTGCGCGTACAACGTCCATCCCCGGTCGAGCTCGGCGACCGCGATCGTCGACGTGTTGGCGACGCCCAAGTCACCGATGGCGATCGCCATCAACGCGCGATGTTCCACGGCGCGGCGCATGGAGGTCTGTAGGGGTGCGGTCTCAGAGCCACGCAACCTGAGCTTGCCCCAGAGCTGGCGCAGGGTGCCACCGCTGCTTTGATGCGGGCCGTACAACTCGATTACCGCCGCGGCTTGGCAATCTGCGGACATCTCCGACGATGCGGCCGAAAGTTCCAACGGCCCCGGTCCGGCCGGCCGAACCACCGTCAGCCCGGACACGAGGAATCCGCGTCTGGCCATCGCGCGAACCGCGCCATCCAGCGGTACCTCGAGGGCGGGGGTGCCGGACACCAGGACGACGAGTGCGCCGACCAGCCACCCAACCGCCAGCCCCAGGACGGCGCGGTCCGGCACCACGGCGCTGGCAACGAGGTGGATTGGTACGAACGCCAGCAATAGCGCCCACCACCAGCGTCGCCAGCGCGCCGGCAGCCATGGACCGGAGACGGTGAGTACAGCCGCGAGCATCGCGATCCACCGCGGGTCGTCGAGGAATTGCGCCAGCACTGTGTTGAGACGGTCCGAGAGGTCGAAGTGCCATCGGGGAGCCGCGATGCCGTCGCCACTGATCGACAGCGGGAGAATGGCCAGGAGCCCGGCGGCCGCGTACGCGCCGAGCAGTTTCCATTGCCGGGCGAGGATCAGGCCGATCAGGATCACGAACGGCAATGCCAGAATCGCGATGCCGTATACCAGGTACACCAGGTTGGACTGAGTGGGGGACAGGACCCCGACGATCTCCGAGATGGATTTCTCGAGCGCGACCCACCGCGGGCGGGTGATCAGCGAACTCGTGATCACTATCGCGAGGAACACCGCCGCCAGAATGAGCCGCAGGATGTCGTTCGTCCGTCGGGTCAGTGGTTGCAGCAAGCTGCCGGTGACACTGATTTCGCGCCCGTCAACTCGCATGTTCTAACGATCCCTCGGATCAGCGCCGCGCTGTTGGCGGCCCGCCGACAAGTTAACCGGATAGCTGCGTTGCGGGGCTGATTGGCTAGTGGTCTGACCACTTGACGTCTGACCTATTTTGGGTCACACTGGGCGCATGGCGCTGCAGCCGGTGATTCGCCGATCGGTGCCCGAAGAGGTCTTCGAGCAGATCGCCGCCGATGTGCTCAGCGGGGAGATGCAGCCCGGCGAGGCCTTGCCGAGCGAGCGCCGGCTGGCAGAGGTGCTCGGGGTATCCCGGCCGGCCGTCCGCGAGGCGCTTAAGCGGCTTTCGGCGGCCGGTCTCGTCGAGGTGCGCCAAGGCGACCTCACCACTGTGCGCGACTTTCGGCGGCATGCCGGCCTAGACCTGCTGCCCCGGTTGCTGTTTCGCAATGGCGAGCTCGACATCTCGGTTATCCGCAGCATGTTCGAGGCCCGGCTGCGCAACGGTCCGAAGGTCGCGGAGCTGGCGGCCGAACGGCACGGACCTGAGTTGGCTGGATTGCTCGAGGATTCGCTGCGCACACTGGGGACGGAGAAAGATCCGATCGAGTGGCAACGTCACGCGCTCAAGTTCTGGGATCTGGTGGTCGACAGTGCCGGTTCGATCGTATTCCGGTTGATGTACAACGCATTTCGCGCTGCATACGAGCCGGCGTTAGCGGCCCTGGCCACCGCGATCACCGCCGAGGTTAGACGTCCCGGTGCCTACCGGAAACTGGCCGATGCGATCTGCTCAGGCGATCCCGCCGGTGCGGCGAAAGCCGCCCACGACTTACTCGAACTCTCGAATACGACATTGATGGCCGTACTCGATACCCCAGGGAACCGCCGATGAGTTGTTCGACATTCCCTGGGGGCTCCGGAATTCGAAACCGCAGTCAGCAGTTCGTTTTTCGGGCTCTCGCCGTACCGCGACCAGGGTTATGCCGATGACCACCCACACCGCGATCACCACCTATCTGCGCGGGCAGATCCAGCCCGGGGTCGACGCGGTCGGCGGGTTCTACCGGACGTGCGTACTGACCGGCAAGGCGCTGTTTCGACGGCCCTTCCAGTGGCGTGAGGCGATCGAGCAGGGCTGGTTCATTACAAGTGTCTCGTTACTGCCAACGCTTGCGGTCTCGATTCCGCTGACCGTGCTCATCATCTTCACGCTCAACATCTTGCTGGCCGAGTTCGGCGCTGCCGACATCTCAGGCGCGGGCGCGGCACTGGGCGCGGTCACACAGCTGGGCCCGCTGACCACCGTGCTGGTGATCGCCGGCGCCGGGGCGACTGCCATATGCGCCGACCTGGGCGCCCGCACCATCCGTGAGGAGATCGATGCGATGGAGGTCATGGGCATCGACCCCATCCACCGGCTGGTGGTGCCGCGCGTCGTCGCCGCGACCGTCGTCGCCACACTTCTCAACGGCGCGGTGATAACCATCGGCCTGGTCGGCGGTTTCATCTTCGGTGTCTTCATCCAACACGTTTCGGCCGGCGCCTATGTCGGCACACTCACCTTGGTCACCGGCTTGCCGGAGGTGATCATCTCGGTGGTCAAGTCGGCCATGTTCGGTCTGATCGCCGGCCTGGTCGGCTGTTACCGCGGGCTGACCACGAAGGGCGGCCCCAAGGGCGTCGGCACCGCCGTCAACGAGACGCTGGTCTTGTGTGTGATCGCGCTGTTCGCGGTGAACGTGGTACTGACCACGATCGGCGTGCGGTTCGGGACGGGGCGCTAGCGTGGCCGGATCATCAACGCGCGTCGTACTCCGTGCCCGCTACCCGCGAACAGCCGCCAACCTCAACCGCTACGGCGGCGGCGCGGCCCGAAGGCTTGAGCAGATCGGGATTTTCGCGAGGTTCACCCGGATCAGCCTTATGCAGATCGGGTGGGCGCTGCATCGCTACCGCAGGGAGACGCTGCGGCTCATCGCCGAGATCGGCATGGGTACCGGCGCGATGGCCATCGTCGGCGGCACGGTGGCGATCATCGGTTTTGTGACGCTGTCCGGCGGCTCGCTGATCGCCATACAGGGGTTCGCCTCGCTGGGCAACATCGGTGTCGAGGCGTTCACCGGATTTTTTGCCGCACTTGCCAACACACGCATCGCCGCGCCCATCGTCGCCGGTGTCGCGCTGGCCGCCACGGTCGGCGCCGGCGCCACCGCCCAGTTGGGCGCGATGCGAATCAGTGAGGAGATCGACGCGCTGGAAGTCATGGGCATCAAATCGATCTCGTTTCTGGTCTCCACTCGGATTCTCGGCGGACTGGTCGTGATCGTGCCGCTGTACGCGCTGGCTCTCGACATGGCTTTCACATCCGGCCAGGTCGTCACAACGGTGTTCTACGGACAGTCGAACGGCACTTACCAGCACTACTTCCGCACCTTTCTGCGCCCCGAGGATGTGGCTTGGTCGGTCGTGCAGATCGTCATCATGGCGGTGGTGGTGATGATCACCCATTGCTACTACGGGTACACGGCCAGCGGTGGCCCGGTCGGCGTCGGCCAGGCCGTCGGTCGGTCGATGCGCTTCTCACTGGTCTCCGTGGTGGTTGTTGTCCTGTTGGCCGAGTTGGCGCTTTACGGCGTCGACCCAAACTTCAATCTCACGGTGTAACCGCCATGACGACGCTGATGACGCGGAAGAACCGACGGGCGTGGGTGTACGTGGAGGGCGTGGTCCTGTCGCTGATGTGCGCGTTGGTTCTCATATTGGTGTACTTGCAGTTTCGGGGGGATTTCACGCCGAAGACCGAGCTGACAATGGTGGCTTCGCGGGCGGGGCTTGTCATGGAACCGGGATCGAAAGTCACCTACAACGGGGTGCAGATCGGTCGGGTGGCCAGCATCTCAGAGATCGAACGTGATGGCAGGCCGGCGGCGAAGCTGGTGCTGAACGTGAATCCGCGCTACATCAAGCTGATTCCGGCCAACGTGGCGGCCACTATCGAGGCGGCCACCCTATTCGGCAATAAGTATGTGTCGTTGACATCGCCGGACAACCCGCAACAGCAGCGGATCTCGCCGCATGACGTGATTGACGTGCGGTCGGTGACCACCGAGTTCAACACGTTGTTCGAGACGATCACCTCGATCGCCGAAAAGGTGGATCCGATCGAGCTGAACGCCACCCTGTCCGCACTGGCGCAGGCGCTTGATGGGCTGGGAAGCAACTTCGGGCAGTCGATCGTCAATGGCAATCACATTCTGGCGCAGTTGAACCCGCGGATGCAGGAGCTCGGCTACGACGTGCGGCGGTTGGCTGATCTCGGTGAGATCTATGCCCATGCGTCGCCGGATTTGTGGGCCTTTCTGCAGAACGCGGTGACCACTGCGCGCACTCTGACCAGGCAGCAGGGTGATCTGGATGCCGCGTTGTTGGCGGCGGTGGGCGTGGGCAAGACCGGTGAAGACATCTTCGTTCGGGGCGGGCCGTATCTGGTGCGCGGCGCCGCCGATCTGGTACCCACCGCTGCGCTGCTGGACACTTATAGCCCCGAACTGTTCTGCACGATCCGAAACTTCCACGACACCGCACCCGCAGTAGCGAATGCGGTTGGCGGCAACGGTTATTCGCTATCGGCCGCCGGAACGATCTTGCCGGCGCCCAACCCCTATGTCTATCCGGACAATCTGCCCCGGGTGAACGCTCACGGCGGACCCGGTGGGCGGCCGGGCTGTTGGCAGACGGTCACCCGAGATTTGTGGCCGGCGCCGTACCTGGTGATGGACACCGGCGCCAGCCTGGCGCCGTACAACCACCTCGACCTCGGCCAGCCGCTGTTCACCGAATACGTCTGGGGACGCCAATACGGGGAGAACACGATCAACCCATGAAAACCACTGGTAGAGCTATAAAACTCGGCATCTTGTGGTTGGTCCTGCTGGCGTTCACCGTGGTGATCATCATCGTGTTCGGTCAAGTGCGCTTCGATCGCACCACCGGGTATTCCGCGGTGTTCACCGATGCCAGCGGGCTACGGTCCGGGCAGTTTGTCCGGGCCGCGGGGGTGGAGGTCGGCAAGGTCTCCAAGGTGACCTTGATCGACGGGGACAAGCGGGTGTTGGTGGACTTCGCTGTGGATAGCTCGCTGTCGCTGGATAAGGCGACGACTGCGTCGATCCGCTATCTCAACCTGATCGGCGACCGCTACCTGGAGCTCAAGCGCGGCGACAGCGGTCAGCTGCTTCCCCCGGGCGCCACGATCCCGCTTGAACACACCCAGCCGGCATTGGATCTCGACGCTCTGATCGGCGGGTTCCGTCCGCTTTTCAAGGCGTTGGATCCAGACAAGGTCAACAGGATCGCTCAGTCGATCATCACCGTCTTCCAGGGGCAAGGCGCCACCATCAACGACATCCTCGACCAAACCGCTTCACTCACCGCAACGTTGGCCGACCGGGACCAGGCGATAGGCGAGATCATCAATAACCTGAACACCGTGCTGGCGACCACCGTCAAGCATCAGAAGGAATTCGACAAAACAGTCGACAAGTTAGAGGTGCTGATCACCGGACTGAAAAACAGGGCCGATCCGTTGGCCGCGGCGGTAGCTCATATCAGCAACGCCGCGGGAACCCTGGCCGACCTGCTCGGTGAGGACCGGCCGTTGTTGCACAGCACCGTCGGGCACCTCGAGGGCATCCAGCAGTCGCTCATACACGATCTGCCGACTCTCGACGACGTGTTGCGCAAGCTGCCGGGCGCATACCGGATCATCGGCCGTGCCGGCGGCACATACGGCGACTTCTTCAACTTCTACCTCTGCGACATCTCGCTGAAAGTCAACGGATTACAGCCTGGCGGCCCGGTGCGCACCATCAAGCTCTTCGGGCAGCCCACGGGGAGGTGCATGCCGCAATGAGGACGCTGACGGAATTCAACCGCGGCCGCGTAGGGCTGATGGGTGTGGTGGTAACGCTGCTCGTAGTTGCTGTGGGGCAAAGCTTTACCAGCGTACCGATGCTGTTCGCCACACCCACCTACTACGCGGAATTCGCTGACACGGGTGGCATCAACACGGGCGACAAGGTGGAGATCGCCGGGGTGGAAGTCGGTCTGGTGCGCTCGCTGGCGATCCGCGGCAACAAGGTCGCGGTCGGATTCTCGTTGGCGGGCAAGACGATCGGGACGCAAAGCCGGGTGGCGATTCGCACCGACACAATTCTCGGTCGCAAGAATATGCAGATCGAGCCGCGCGGTTCGGAGCCGTTGCGGCCCAACGGTTTACTTCCGTCGGCGCAAACCACGACGCCATACCAAGTCTACGATGTTTTCGTTGATGCCACCAAGGCGGCGACGGGCTGGGACATCGAGGCCACCAAACGTTCGCTGAAGGTGTTGTCGGAAACCTTCGATCAGACCGCTCCGCATCTGAGTGCCGCACTCGGCGGTGTCAAGGCATTCTCCGACACCATCGGCAAGCGGGGCGAGCAGCTCAAGCAACTGCTGGCCAACGCCAACAAGATCGCACGGGTGCTCGGCGACCGCAGCCAGCAGGTCAACGGGCTGCTGGTCAATGCCAACACGCTGCTGGCCGCGTTCAAGCAACGCAGCCAGGCGCTGAGCATTCTGCTGAGCAATGTGTCGGACGTGTCAGCTCAGGTGTCCGGCCTGATCAAGGAAAACCCAAACCTCAATCATGTGCTGCAGCAGTTGGGCACGGTCAGCGACGAACTGGTCAAGCGCAAGAAGGACCTCGCCGATGTGCTGGTACTGCTCAACAGATACACCGCATCCCTGACCGAGGCCGTCGGTTCCGGGCCGTACTTCAAGACGATCGTGGCGAATCTGGTGCCATACCAGATCCTTCAGCCGTGGGTTGACGCGGCGTTCAAAAAGCGCGGCATCGACCCAGAGAACTTCTGGCGCAGTGCCGGGCTGCCCGAGTTCCGGTGGCCCGACCCCAACGGCACCCGGTTCCCCAACGGCGCGCCGCCACCGGCACCGCCGGCACTGGAAGGCACACCGGAACATCCGGGGCCCGCGGTCCCGCCCGGATCGCCGTGCTCCTACACGCCGGGGAATCCCGCTGGCAACGTCACCATCGGGGACGAAGGTCTGCCGCGGCCGTGGAATCCGCTGCCCTGTGCGGGCGCCACCATCGGCCCGTTCGGTGGCCCCGCCTTCCCGGCGCCGCTGGACGTCCAGCCATCGCCGCCAAACCCCAACGGACCGCCGCCGGCACCGGGCATCCCGAGCGCGGGTCGACCGGGTCAGGCGCCGCCGGACGTTCCCGGCGCGCCGGTGCCGCTACCGACCGACGCCCCTCCTGGCGCACGCACCGGGCCGCCGGCACCGCCCGGCCCGACGCCGCCGGCGACGTTCGTGCCGGGCCCGCCGCCGGGCCCGGTTGCACCACCGGGACCCGGCCCGCAGCTGCCGGCGCCGTTCATCACGCCCGGCGGGACGGGAGGTAGCAACCAATGAGCACCATCTTCGACATCCGCAGCCTTCGACTGCCGAAGGTGTCGCGCAAGGCGGTGTTCGCCGCGGCGTTGGTAATGGTGTTGGCCCTCGTCGCGCTAGTCGCCGGAGTGCAGCTTTATCGGAAACTGAGCAACACCAGCATTGTCGCGTATTTTTCTGAGACCCTCGCGCTGTACCCAGGCGACAAAGTTCAGATCATGGGTGTGCGGGTCGGTTCGATCGACAAGATCGAGCCGGCCGGCGACAAGATGCGCGTCACCTTCCACTACAGCAACAAGTACAAGGTGCCCGCCAACGCCACCGCGTTGATCCTCAACCCCAGCCTGGTGGCCTCGCGCACCATCCAGCTGTCGCCGCCCTACACCGACGGGCCGGTGCTGAAGGACGGCGCGGTGATCCCGATCGAACGCACCCAGGTGCCCGTCGAGTGGGACCAGCTGCGCGAGTCCATCAACGGGATCCTGCGGCAGCTCGGCCCGACCCCGCAGCAGCCGAAGGGGCCGTTCGGTGAGCTCATCGAATCGGCCGCGGACAACCTGGCCGGCAAGGGCAAGCAGATCCACGACACGCTGAACAGCTTGTCGGAAGCGTTGACCGCGCTGAACGAGGGCCGAGGGGACTTCGTCTCGATCACGCGCAGCCTGGCGCAGTTCATCGGCGCGCTGTACCAGAACGATCAACAGTTCGTGGAGCTCAACGACAACCTGGCCGAGTTCACCGACTGGTTCACCAAATCCGACC
>Ga0210389_10002563_pt1 | contig 14296 bp, 17 predicted proteins | sample IncBWH28OmetaG_FD_160127 | JGI IMG/M metagenome (GOLD analysis project Ga0210389, IMG submission 160127) | Forest soil microbial communities from Barre Woods Harvard Forest LTER site, Petersham, Massachusetts, United States - Inc-BW-H-28-O ...
CGGGCCTTCGACGACGTTTTCGAGCGCGGTGCGGTGGGGAAACAGGTTGAAGCGCTGAAACACCATCGACACCCCGGTTCGGATCGCGACGATGGAGGGTGCATCGCGCACGACACGGGTGCCCTCTACCAGGATGTCGCCGGCCTCATAGCTCTCCAGCCCGTTGATGCAGCGAAGGATGGTGGATTTTCCCGAGCCCGATGGCCCGATGATGCAGACGACCTCGCTTTTGGCGACGGACGCCGTAATGCCCTTGAGCACTTCAAGCGGCCCGAAGCTTTTGTGGACGTCGCGAAGCTCGATCATCGCTGGCCCGCCTTCTTCTCGAGGTGCCGGACCAGCAGGATCAGGGGAATGCTCATGGTGAGATACATCAGCGCGACGAGGGTGAACACGGACGTGTTCTTGAAGGTCGAAGACGCGATCAGTTTGCCTTGCAGCGCTAGTTCGGCGACCGTGATGGTGGAGGCTTGCGAGGAATCCTTCAAGAGCATGATCATGATGTTGCCGTAGGGCGGCAACACGATCCGCAGCGCCTGCGGCAGGATCACGCGGCGCATGGTCAGCCACCACCCCATGCCGATGGTCTGCGCGGCCTCGATCTGTCCCTTGTCGATCGCCTCGATGCCGGCGCGGAAATTTTCAGCCTGATAGGCCGAATAGGCGATGCCGAGCCCGAGGATCGCGGCCTGCAACGCCGTCAGCGTGATGCCGAAATCGGGCATCACGAAATAAAGATAGAACAGCAGCACGATGATCGGGATGCCGCGGATCAGGTTGATCAGGCCCGCGCTGATGCCGCCGAGGGCGCGAATGCCGGAGACCCGCATCAAGGCCCAGAGCAATCCGAGAATGGTCGAAAGGACCAGCGAGCCAAGCGTCACAAGGATTGTCAGCCCCACGCCCTGCAACAGGATGGGGACGAACTCGGTGGCATCGCGAAGGAATTTTTCCATCGATCAGGTCGAACGCCGCGGTTCTCAGGCGCCCTTGCCGCCAAGTCCCCATTTGCTGAGAATTTTCTCGACCGTGCCGTTTTCCTTCAGCTTGGCGAGCGACGCGTTGATCTTTGCCTTCAGCTCCTGATCACCCTTGCGCACGCCGATTGCCACCGTGCCGACGGTGGCCGGCTTGTAGGACTCGACCAGACGCACCTCCGGAAAGCTGCCCTGTTTGAGATTATGGGCCAGGATCGGGTAGTCGGCGTAGCCCGCCTTGAGGCGGCCGGTGTTCACGTCGCGCAGGATGTCGGGAATCGTGTCGTAGACCTTCACCTCGGCGAACAGCCCGGTCTTTTTCAGCGCATCGACATAGGCGGTGCCGACCTGTGCGCCCACCACCTCGCCCTTGAGGTCCTCGGGCCCGGCGTAATTCCTGGTATCGGTTTTGGGAACGATCAGTCCCTCGCCATAGGTGTAGACCGGATCGGAGAAGTCGATCACTTCCTTGCGCGCGGCGGTCGCGAGCATTGCGGCCGAGATGATGTCGATCTTGTTCGACGTCAGCGAGGCGACCAGGGTGGAAAACTGCATCGGTTCGACCTGAACCGAAAAACCGGCATCCTTGCCGATCGCCGTGATGAGATCGACCATCAGGCCTTCGATGCTGTTGGTCTTGGTGTCGAGAAAGGTGAAGGGTGCGCCGGTCGGGGTCGAGCCCACCTTGAGCACCTGTTGCGCTGAGGCGCTCGCGGCTGCGGTCAGAACGATGGCCGCGGCAGCGGCCTGAACAAAGCGCTTAAAAAACATCGTGCCCCCTCAATATGTCCCGAAATGCCTTTTCGGGTTATCGCATCAGGTACCGGCAGCGAAAGGCTGCTTTCGCCGTTTTGAAATTACGGACATATCGCCGGCATCAGCGCAAGCGATTTCAGCGGCCAAGACAGCGCCAAGCCATCGGTTTGAGGCTCGGAAGGGCAGGCTGCAAAATGTGCGTTAACCAATCGCGACCGAAACATTGCCGCGCCAGCCGCGATTGGTTCCACGTCGCAAGCACAACGCGCAGTTATTTGAAGCCTCAATAAACATTTCTTTAGTTGGGCCTCGAAATCGCGGGAGTAGATTCTTCCTATCGACCGGTTCGTCTCCATTATCGCAGGCACATCGGCGAACGAGCGATCGTAAATGGTGACGCGCAGGGTCGGCGTTTTGGTGATTGCTTGAGCATGGTCATCGCGGCCGCCGCTTTCATTTGTCGGATCTGCTTTTGCCGCGGCAGAAAAGCTTCCCCTTTCCGGATCGTGCTCCGGCATTTCCCAGGACGATCACCAGAGGAGAACGACCATGACCAAATTCTCGCTTCTCGGCGTTGCCGCCGTCGCGTATGCCGCGCTGGCAGTACCCGCCTTCGCCCAACACAAAACCTCTCACTTTGTCCAGACTTACGCGCAGGGCTACTCGTGCGCGAACCACGAGCCGGGCAATCCCTATAGCAAGGAAGACGACTATATGGGATGGAGCGCCTGGCGGGACCGTGGCGGATGGGATGACCGCTGCGCCCCGACCCAAATGAATCGCGTCAGGTTCTGACGACGAAGCCGATGCGCGATGGAGCTTTCTCCATCGCGCATCATTTATCTGCCTAACTTGTGCCAAAGCCATCGCGCGACCTCATCGGTCGAGGCACTGCTGTCGCCACCGGCGGCGCGCAAGTTTGCCTCGCGCATCGCCGCTATATCGATACGGCCGAGCAGGGGTTGCAGTGCCATTCTCAGAGCTTGATCGTCGGCGCGCTTCGGCGCGACCAGCATGATAGCATCGTAAGGCGGGATCGCGTGCCTGGGATCGTCGAGGACGAGGAGATCGTATTTGGCGATCAGCCCGTCGCTGGTGTAGCCCGCGATGACGTCGACTTCGCCGGAGGCCGCGGCCGCATACATGAAATCCGGCTGCATCTGCCGCTGGGTGCGAAAATTAAGCCCGTAGGCCGCTTGCAGACCCACCCATTCCGGCCGCGAGAAGAATTCATAGTCGGCCGCAATCGACAGGGTTGGAGCGTGGGACGCCAGATCGGCGATGGTTCTGACATGAAGCGCCTCGGCGCGCTTTTTCGGCATCACGAGCGCATAGGCGTTCTCAAATCCGAGTTCGCCTAACAGCGTAACGTTTTGCCGCGCTAGCATCGTCTTCAGTTCGCCAAGCAATTCGCCGCGCGGCTTGATCTCGCTGTGATGAAACTGATTGGCCAACAAGGTGCCGGAATAATCGACATAGACGTCGATGTCGCCATTGACGAGCGCCTCAAAAATCACGTTGGAGCCGAGCCCTTCGCGCGTCGTGGCGGAAAGGCCGGCCGCGCGCAGCCGCTGCGCGATCAGGGCCGAGAGCACATATTGTTCGGTAAAGGTCTTTGCGCCGACGACATAGGTCGACGAGGAGCGCGCCAGCGAAGGCACAAGCGTCGCCGCCACCAGCGCGGAGATGCCGGCCGCGCCCAGGATCGAACGCACGCGATGGCGGGAGCGCAGGCCGGCTTCGATTAGCGCCAGTAACTGGTCGACCGCGAGAGCGAGCAATGCCGCGGCGGCACAGCCGAACAGCACCAACACCCAGTTCTGGGTTTGCAGGCCTGCAAAGATGTAGTTGCCGAGGCTGGTCTGGCCGATCGGCGTCGACAACGTGGCGGTGCCGATCACCAAGACTGCCGCGGTGCGGATGCCTGCCATCATCACCGGCAGCGCCAGCGGCAACTCGACCGACATCAGCGATTGAAGCCCGGTCATGCCGACGCCTTGCGCGGCTTCCAGAACGGCAGGCTCGACGCCGCGCAAGCCGGTGATGGTGTTTCGCAGCACCGGCAGCATCGAATACAGCGCGAGCGCCAGCACCGCGGGGAGAAATCCGAAGGCGGAGAAATTGACTCCGAACCACGACAGCGAGAGGGCGGCGAGCGCGAGCAGCAGCGGATAAAACAGCGCGAGCAGCGCCAATCCCGGCACCGTCTGCACGATGCTGGCAAGTCCCAGCAAAACCCCGCGCATCACCGGGCGGTTGCGCGCGACGATCGCAAGCGGCAGGCTCACCAGGAGGCCGAGCGCCAGCGCTGCGACGCTCACCCGCACATGGCTTCCGAGGTAATCCGGCAGATGCGCCAGCGCTTCGCTCCAGCGCGGATCGGAAAACAGGCTCATGGCGCGCCCTTCGGCAAAAGGGCGTTGAGGCGTTCGGCCTGTCGCCGCGGCGTGCGCAGGAGCTCGCCGACATAGCTGTCCGTGCTCTGCGACAGCGCCGGCGGCGTGCCCTGTGCAAGAAGCTTTCCGCCGCGCATCACTGCAATACGGTCGGCGAGCAGAATGGCTTCCGTCATGTCGTGGGTGATCATGACCGTGGTCAGGCCGAGCTTGGCGTGAAGGGCGCGGTAATCGTCACCGAGTGCGTCACGCGTCAACGGATCGAGCGCGCCGAACGGCTCGTCCATCAGCACGATCTTCGGCCTTGCGGCGAGTGCGCGCGCCACCCCGACGCGCTGGCGCTGGCCGCCCGACAATTCGTGCGGGAAGCGATCGCGAAAGGTGCCGCGATCAAGCCGCACCAGGTCGAGCAGTTCGTCGACGCGTGATGCGATGTCGGCGTCCTGCCAGCGCAGCAGTTTGGGCGTGATGCCGATATTGGCGGCGATGCTCATGTGCGGAAACAGCCCGCCGCTCTGAAAGACGTAACCGATCCGGCGGCGCAGCATCACCGGATCGGCGTTGCGCACGTCGTCGCCTTCGATCGATATGCGGCCGCTGTCGGCGTCGATGAGGCGGTTGGCGAGTCTCAGCAGCGTGGTCTTGCCCGAACCAGAGCCGCCGACGATGGCGAGGAACTCGCTCCCCGCAACCTCCAGTGAAACGTTGTCCACGGCCAGGACAGGCTTGACGCCGCGGCCGCCGTCAAAGCTTTTGGCGACGTGGTCGAAGGCGATCAGGGCAGTGTTTTGCATCTGGTCCGGCATAAGACCTCGTTCTTTTCACCCTCCGCTGGAGGGGGAGGGTAAAGACGCGCCGAGTCTTTGGTACCACGCCGTGGCTTTGCATTGAACTTATTCGTCGCTTTGGCTAAGGCATGGTTCGAAGCTTCGAGGGACATCGAGGAACAGACGGGTGGAAATGCCTGGGCCTACAGAAACCGGATCGACCGGCACGGCGCCGACCGCCGTTGCCTTGCAAGACGCCACGGTGGCGTTTCGCATCGCTCAAGGGCGCGTCTACACGGCGGTCGAAAAGGCCAACTTGCGGGTTGCGCCGGGCGAGTTCGTCGCCATCGTCGGGCCGACGGGGTGCGGTAAATCGACGTTGCTGAACGTGGCAGCGGGGCTTCTGGCCCCGGCGGGCGGCAGCGTGCGGATCTTCGATGGTCCGCTGGCCGGGCTCAACCGGAAGGCCGGTTATCTCTTCCAGGCGGATTCGCTGTTTCCCTGGAAGACCGCGATCGACAATGTCGCGATTGCGCTCGAGATCGAAGGGACGCCACGCCGCCAGGCGCTGGAGCGCGCGCAGGGATTTCTCGCTTCGGTCGGTCTTGGCGCATTTGCCCATCGCTACCCGCATATGCTTTCGGGCGGCCAGCGCAAGCGCGTCGGCCTGGCCCAGGTGCTGATCCGCGATCCCAAGATTCTTTTGATGGACGAGCCATTCGGTCCGCTCGATGCGCAGACGCGCCAGATCATGGGCAATCTTCTGCTGGAGTTATGGAGTGCGGATCGCAAGGCGGTGCTGTTCGTGACCCACGATCTGGAGGAGGCGATCGCGTTGGCCGATCGCGTGGTGATCATGTCCGCCGGTCCGTCGGCGCGCATCATCGGCGACTGGCGCGTCCCTCTGCCGCGGCCGCGCGACATCACCGAAGTTAAGCTGGACAAGGCGTTCCATGACCTGCACCGGGAAATATGGGACGCGCTGAAAGACGAAGTGATGAAGGGCTACGCGCAATCCACCAAAATAGTGACCGGGGCGGGCTGACGGCTTCCCTTGATCTAGCCGGGGCTCTGGCTACACTCCCGCCCGCCAAAAACGAGCCCTTGGGGGCACGTAATCAAAGGCAAAGAAAAGGAAGATGTCATGTTCCTACGTGGTTCAATTCTGGCCGGAGCCGTTGCTCTCGTGGCCATGGGCGTTTCTCCCGCCAGCGCGCAAGGCGTGTTCACGCTGACCTCGCCGAGCTTCAAGGACGGCGAGCGGCTTGCGGTGAAGAACGCCGGCAACAACAAGTCCAATCCCAATTGCGTCGGCGAGAACGTGTCGCCCGCGCTGAACTGGTCCAACCCGCCGGAAGGCACCAAGAGCTACGCGCTGTTGATGTTCGATCCGGAAGGCCGTCCGCCCGGCGGCGTCAGCCACTGGGTGGCCTATGGCATCCCGGCTTCGGTCACGGGCTTTGCCGAGGGTGAAGTGTCCAAGCCGAGCGACAAATATGTCGGCGGCACCAGCCTGATGAAGCTGTCGAACTATTTCGGGCCCTGCACACCGCCCGGCCCGATCCACCACTACACCTTCACATTGATGGCGACCGACCTCGAGCCGACGGCATTGGCAGCCGGTCTGACTCGCGAGGAAGCGATCAAGGCACTCGAAGGCCACGTGAAGCAGGCCACCGGCCTGATCGGAATCTTCTCCAAGCCGTAACGTCAGCAATTCCCATGGTCCCTCCCGAGCGGGAGGGACCAACTATTTTCTCGTCGTCCCCGCGAACGCGGGGACCCATAACCACCGGCTTTTGTGATCGCAGAACGCCTTTGCCACATCGCTCCAATGACAGGACACGGCGTATGGGTCCCTGCTTTCGCAGGGACGACGACTGGATGGACCTTTGATGATGTCGCGCGTAAAGTTGCTTTCGTTGCAGGTGCTGGTCGCCGTGGTTGCCATCGCTCTGTGGCAGTTTCTCGCGACCGTGCCGGTGTTCGGTCGCATCCTGCTGCCGCCTTTCTTCTTCTCCAACCCGATCGATGTCGGCCGTCAGATCGTTGACTGGTTCGCAAGCGGGGTGATCTGGAAGCACCTCGGGATCACGCTGCTGGAGTCGATCCTCGCCTTCATGATCGGCTCGCTCGCTGGCGTTATGATCGGCTTCTGGTTTGCGCGAAAGCCGCTGGTCGCAACCGTGTTCGACCCCTATGTGAAGATGGCCAACGCGCTGCCACGCGTCGTGCTGGCGCCGATTTTCGCGCTGTGGCTCGGGCTTGGCATCTGGTCCAAGGTCGCGCTCGGCGTCACGCTGGTGTTCTTCATCGTCTTTTTCAATGTCTATCAGGGCATCAAGGAAGTCTCGACGACCGTGCGCGACAATGCGCGCATGCTCGGCATGAACGAGCGGCAATTGATGCGTCATGTCTATTGGCCCTCGGCACTGTCCTGGATGTTTTCCTCCCTGCACACCTCGGTCGGCTTTGCCGTCGTCGGCGCGGTCGTGGGCGAATATCTCGGTTCCGCGGCGGGGCTTGGCTACCTCATTCAGCAGGCCGAAGGTGTGTTCGACGTCGCCGGCGTCTTTGCCGGCATGTTCGTGCTTTCGGCGTTCGTGATCCTGATCGACATTGGGGTCACGATGGTCGAGCGGCGGCTATTGGTGTGGCGTCCGAATGTGGGCGAGGCTCGGGCGTAGTCTCAACCCGTCATTGCGAGTGAAAAGCAGCTGTCGTCACCGGGCATAGCCGTTCGAAGAACGGCGTCGCTTTCGCTCGGCTATGCCCGGTGATCCACGTCTTACCGTTTGCGGAAACAAAGACGTGGATGGCCGGGTCAAGCCCGGCCATGACGGAAAGAGATAGGGCGTTCGCTCACCTTCTCTTCCGTCGCGCGCTGTTCTATCGTGCGCACAACGAAGAACCTGCACGGAGGAAGGCATGAAATCAGGGCTCGCAAAACTCGCCGCGGCGCTGTTGGCGCTCGCGATGATTTCCACTTCCGCATCGGCCCAAAGCAAGGTCACGATCGCGGTCGGCGGCGGTGCCTGCCTGTGCTACCTGCCGACCGTGCTTGCGAAGCAGCTCGGCGAATACGAGAAGGCGGGGCTTAGCGTCGAACTCGTCGACCTCAAGGGCGGTTCGGACGCGCTGAAAGCGGTGCTCGGCGGTAGCGCCGACGTCGTCTCGGGCTATTTCGACCATTGCGTCAACCTCGCCGCCAAGAAGCAGGAGCTGCAATCTTTCGTCGTCTACGACCGCTATCCGGGCCTCGTCCTCGTCGTGTCACCCGTGCATACCAGCGAGATCAAGTCGATCAAGGACCTCGCGGGCAAAAAGGTCGGCGTCAGCGCGCCGGGCTCCTCGACCGATTTTTTTCTTAAATTCATTCTGAAGAAGAACGGCGTCGATCCCGCAAGCGTGGCGGTGATCGGCGTCGGCCTTGGCGGAACGTCCGTGGCGGCGATGGAGCAGGGCCAGATCGATGCGGCCGTGATGCTCGATCCCTCCGTCACCGTGCTGCAAGGCAGCCATCCGGACCTGCGCATTTTTTCCGATACGCGCACCGCCAAGGACACGCTCGATGTGTTCGGCGGCGAATATCCGGGCGGCGCGCTCTATTCGACGAGCGCCTGGGTTGCCGGCCACGACAAGGAGGTCCAGGCCCTGACCGATGCGATCCTGGGGACGCTTGCCTGGATTCACAGCCATTCGCCCGAAGAGATCATGGCGAAAATGCCTCCCGAAATGGTCGGCAAGAATACCGAGCTTTATCTCGCCGCGCTCAGGAACACGATCCCGATGTACTCGCAGAGCGGCAAGATGGACCCCAAGGGGGCGGACGCGGTGCTTGCGGTGTTCAGCGAAAGCTCGCCGGAAGTGGCCAAGGCCAACATCGATGTCACCAAGACCTATACCAACAAGTTCGTCGACCGCGCAAAGACGACGGGCACGAACGTGAAGTAGATGCTGGCGCATGCCTCTCCACTTGTTCCCTCCCCGCAAGGGGGAGGGATAAGAAAGACGGCAGCATGACGCCGCCCGAGATCCATCGCATCGCTACCCTCGAGCTTCGCGTTCGGTCGGCGCCTTGGGCCTTCGCGCAAGCGCGGCGAGATGAGATCGATGCGCATTTTGCCAAAGTGCGCGAGGCCAAGCCTGAAATCTGGAACGGTCGCGTATTGCTCGGTCGCAACGCGGTTCGTGACGAAGGCCGCCTGAGCGCCGATTTTTTCGAAACGGATTTTGCGAATTTTCTGGCGTGGCGCGACTGGGGTTTCCCGGACCGCGACGTCTTCAACGGCTTTGGCATGGGCGCCTTGCGGTCTTCGGACGGCGCTTTCGTGCTCGGCGAAATGGGCGAGCATACCGCGAACGCCGGGCGCATCTATTTTCCAGCGGGCACGCCCGATCCCGACGATGTCAGGGACGGCAAGCTCGACATCGCCGGCAGCATCGTGCGCGAGGTCGAAGAGGAAACCGGCCTGGATGAAGCCGATTACACCATGGACGCGCACTGGACCTGCGTTTTTGCTGGGCCGTCGATCGCAATGATCCGCATTCTGCGCGTCGAGATGCCGGGCGAGGCGCTGCGCGCGCGGATCGAAACCAATCTCGCCAGCCAGTCGCGGCCGGAGCTTCACGCAATCCACTTGGTGCGTAGGCGTTCCGATCTCGTAGCCGCGATGCCGCGTTTCGTGAGTGCGTTTCTCGAAGCTGAATTGTCGGGGCAGACACCATGAGCAAAAAGCCCAAGCAGACACTGACCGAGCGATTAAAGCCGTTCGTCGCGCCGTTCCGGTTCGACGGCTCGGGCGAGTTTCACCTGAAATCCCGCAAGGCCAGCGAGAGGGGCGGTCTCGACAAGGACGAGGGCGAAAAGATCCTTGAGGCCAACCGCAAGCGTCTCAGCGAGCTTCAGGAGAAGCTGTACGCGCAGGATAGCTGGTCGCTCCTGGTGATCTTTCAGGGCATGGACGCTTCCGGCAAGGACAGCGCAATCAAGAGCATCTTCGAGGGCGTCAATCCGCAGGGCTGCGAGGTCACGTCTTTCAAGCAGCCGACCAGCCACGAGCTCAACCACGACTTCATGTGGCGCGCCGTGATCGCGCTGCCCGAGCGCGGCCATATCGGCATCTTCAATCGCTCCTATTATGAGGAATGCCTGGTGACGCGGGTGCATCACGACCTGCTCGCAAAGGAAAAAATCCCGCGCAAGCTGCTCGGCCCGAACATCTGGCAAGAGCGCTTTGCGGATATTTCCGCGTTCGAGCGCTATCTGACGCGCAACGGCACGGTGATCCTGAAGTTTTTCCTCAACATTTCAAAGAAGAAGCAGCGCGAACGATTCCTCGAGCGGCTGGAGCAGCCCGCGAAGAACTGGAAGTTTTCCATGAACGATGTCACCGAGCGCGCCTTCTGGCCGCGCTACATGGCGGTGTACCAGGACATCGTCCGGCACACCTCGACGCCTTTCGCGCCCTGGCATGTGGTGCCGGCCGATCACAAATGGTTCGCCCGCGTGGTGATCGGCTCGGCTATCGTCAGCGCGCTGGAGAATCTCAATTTGCGCTTCCCCCGCGTCGACAAGGCATCGCTGGAAGAATTCGCGACGGTGCGAAAAGCGCTGGAGAACGAAGGCAAGCCGGCCAAGGCAAAAGCAAAGCCAATGGCAAAGAGCGCTGCCACGGTCGTGAAAAAGGCTGCCAAATCCGGCTAGCGGTTGCCGCCAGCGCGGTTTCCCCCTTGCCGGGAACGGGCGTCTGGGATCAAATTGAGGCATTGCAACCGTTTCTCCGGGAGACAGGAAATGCTTAAGAAAATCATTCTGGCCGGGATCATCGTCGCTTTTGCCGGCGGCGCTGCGTTCGCGCAAGAGAGCTGCGAGACCAAGGCGATGGGCAAGGACGGCAAGCCGCTCGCGGGCGCGGCCAAGAACTCCTTCATGAAGAAGTGCATGCATGATAGCTGCGCCACCAAGGCGGTTAGCGCCGAAGGCAAGCCACTGGCGGGGGCGGCCAAGAATTCGTTCATGAAGAAATGCGAAGCGGGCTAGAGACACGCGATCAACCGGATTGAACAAAGAGCCGCCCCTAGGGGCGGCTTTCTTTTTGCGCGAGGCGGAAAATGCGCAGGTGTGGGGCTTAGAAGTCCGCAGCACTGCCGCCGCGCGTTCGTCATGTGGACTTCACACCAAATCAATAGGTTTTCTAGCGTCCTATCGATTTCGAAGTTCGTAAACGAGGGGCCGCGCCACCGCCGAACTTCGGAATCGAGACACTAGTGCCCACTTTCCGAGGTTCGTGAACCAGCTCGGCGCCCACCTTTCACGAGCTTCGGAAAGTCATGGGCACTGGCAAACTTATGATTCTAGTGCCGCTTTTCCATTTGAAGTTCGTGGGCGAACTTGCCGCTTGTGGTGCAGGGACTTCAAATGGGCGGCACTGGAGCTCCGCAGTTTGGCCTTCTTCGAACACCGAAGCGGCAAGGAAAGGCCCCATAAAGCTCAAAGAGCCGCCCCTCTATAACGGTATCAGCGCTGACTACCCAATCATGTGAGTGAGTAAAAATGGCACGTCATGACCCCTCATCAATGTCGGAGGACGGACTGTTGTCCGGGGCCGAGCCGATCGCCACCCATCCCGCGGAATCCACCACGCACACGGACAGGTTCCAGGAGCATCTGAGAAGCTCGGAGCGGCTCAACGAATACTACAACCAGGTCGTCGCCGAACTCCGTGCCTCGCTGGAACGCATTGAGGAGGGCGATCAAGCCTCCTGAGACGACCAGAAAGCGCCTCACTATTAGGCCCCCGAGCCTCAAGCTCCGGGGGCCATTTCTTTTGAAACGCCGCCACCGCGCAAGGCCGGTTCCCACATCACACCAACGTCGTGCAACGAACAAGCCGCAACCGCGTTTCAGACTCAAACACGGCGAAGTATTGGGTCTTGGTTCTGACATTCGTATTTTGTCGCGAGCGGGACGCGGCGATAGCGAATATCCGCCGCTTTTGAGCAATGGAGGTCGATCATGTCGACGACACAACGCGACAAGCCCACTGCCAAGCAGCGCCAGCGCAACCGTAAAGCCGATCAGCGGAACCAGAAAGGCGAGCAGCAGGCCGCCCCAGGGTCCGGTCAAGAAAAGCCCGATCGAGAAAGGCCGGATCAGGATCAGGAAAGCCCCATTGTGGCGCCCCCGATCGTCTCGGCGGCCGAAGCCGAGCCGCTCGCAATGGCAGCTAGGGAGGAAGCCATTGAGGAAGCCGCCGAGATGCCCTTGAGCGGCGAAGTGCTTCCTCCCGGTGTCGGCGACACCATGCCGCCCTTGAATGCGGTCAGCCTGCAAACCGTTATCCAGGCCTACGGCGACTACACACGGAACTCCTGGCAGACGAACCGCTTCCTTGTCGAAAGGCTGGTCACGGCGCGTTCGTTCGACGAGGCGATCGAGATTCAGGGCCAATTCGCAAGGCAGGCCTATGCCAACTTCCTCGCCCAGTCGCAGAAGATGTGCGAACTGTATGGTGAACTGGCCATACAGTTTTTCAGGCCCCTCGATAAATTCGCGACCCGGTGGACGCACATCGGAAGATAGGGCGGGAGGCCAGGCGTTTTCGGCCTCAATCGGGCACGCGCCCCGCATGGTGCAGGCAGGCGTGGATGATCTGCCACTTGTCGCGCCTGCCGGGGCGGAAATCCAGCAGCGGGGAGCGTTTGTCCTGCAGCTCGCAGAAGAACTTCAACGTGTCGCGGGCGGTCGGCGCCGCCGTCGGATCGACCGGCTGGGCCTGGAGCCAACGATCCCATTCCGAAAGAACAAGGGATTTCCACTGATCCTGTCTCATAGACTACGCGTCCTCGGCTCAAGAGGGTGAGACCCCTTTGGGGGCCTCGGGTTGGTTCGCGCTGGTCTTTTGGGGCAGGTTTTTTTCGAGATCGCTCAAGAAGAGCGACCCGGAAGGCGCCCGGCTACCGCCGTGCCGATGAGCACCTTCAAAACCCACTATGCTCGGGAGGGCTTAATCGTTTCTAAATGCGTCCCCCGAGTTGTCAAGCAAATGAGAGTTTGGGCAGCCCATCGATCCCTGATCATTGTGCAGCGGCTGCTTTGAATCTAACATCGAGCCGGTGCCTGCCAGATCTGACTGCGAAAGACGGACCGATAGAATGCCGAAACGCCCCGGCTTTGTGATGCAACGACGATGGAATGTCAGTTTGATGACGGCTTCCATCATGTTGGCAAACCTGATCTGGGTGGGCGTCGCGGCTGCCGCGCAACCAGGCCTGTCGTTTGGCGCCCCGCTCAATTTCGGCATGAGCGCCGATGAGGCCTCAGTCGCGCTAGGCGTGCCATTGAGCTATGTTCGCGGCCGTCCCGGCAACGAACTGCTTCTCGCTCTGCCGAACGTCAAGGGCAATGCCCTGGCGATCCGCAGCGACGGGCTCTATCTGCAATTCCGCAGGGGAAGGCTGACTGGATGGAAGGGCGACTGGGGAACGGCCAAGCCGCTGGTGGTGGGCTGGTGAGGCGCTTGCGCATGAGACAGGCGATCTGGCTTGCGGCTCTTGCGACCATGACGGCCAGTGCGCCGGCCTCGGCCCAAGTCTATAGCGAGCGGCCCCAGCGTTATGGCAATACGGCAAGCTTCTTTTTCTACGACAACCGCGACGACCAGCGCGATTTTCCGACCAACGGCGTCTTTCCCGGTAATTTCGCCGCCGATCCGTGGTTCGCAGGCGTGGGCGTCGCCGGCTGGTTGGGAAGCAACCCACAGCACCAGCCCATGCCCTATCCCTCCCAGAGCTATACCGTCTACGTGCGCGGCCACGTCACCTGCCCGCATTATCGGCTCGAGCGGGCCTCGGACGGGCGGCGCTACGTCCGCTGCCTGACGCCCTAGCGGAGTGGATTTGACATTCGCTACCCTGTAGCCGCGCATTCATTATGCGAATGTCAAATCCAAAACTCCACTAGAAACCTATATTTGCTGGTCTTCTTTCGATTCCAACATTTGCATTCCAACATTTGCAAAGTGCATGCCGCACCGCGGTGCAAATGTTAGAATCAGACCACCGCGGCGGCCTGAAGCCGGACCTTACGCACAATCTGCACTTATTGCGGTCTTGACGGTAGGCGACGTCGCCCTTCAGATGACGCCATGATCAAGACTCGGTCATTTGCGCTTGTCGCTGCGATCGTCGCGGCATCGCCTGCCATGTCACCTGCTTTGGCCGAAACCATGAGTTTCGAAAGCGCGACCGCCATACTGGCGGAAAGCTGTGGCAAGGACATCGACGCCAACTGCGCCGGCGTCAATCTCGATGCGCCGCGGCTGAAAGAGTGTTTGACCCGCAATCAGGACAGCGTCTCCGCTCAGTGCCGCGCCGATTACATCAGGGCGTTTGACGC
>Ga0210389_10002566_pt1 | contig 14293 bp, 9 predicted proteins | sample IncBWH28OmetaG_FD_160127 | JGI IMG/M metagenome (GOLD analysis project Ga0210389, IMG submission 160127) | Forest soil microbial communities from Barre Woods Harvard Forest LTER site, Petersham, Massachusetts, United States - Inc-BW-H-28-O ...
CTGCGCGAAGGGCTTCTGAAAAAAAGTCGCTCCGGGGAAAAAGGGGGAGCGGCTACTGAAGATGGTTAGTGAGAAGTGCGAAGTACAGCGACTCACCAGGTGAGCTGGCCCGACTTATCCGCTTACAGCGAATTCAACGGATTGCCGCCTTCCGAATCTTGCCGCCATCGGAGCTACGATGGGTCGTCATATCCGTCAGCAGGACATCAGAAAACGGCGCCGTCGTGGTGAGAACTTTCCTCTCAACCGATTAGGCGAGGTCAATTGATATCCGGTCAACATTAGCGACGACCCAATCCGGACTATCGCAAACAACTGCCACCGCTGCTACGACACCAGCGCCGCTTTTGTAACCACTATCATCAGGCGGAAACGCGATTCTCATGACGCTCTGATTTTTATATTACAAGACCGTGATTTCCACCCTGTGCTCCGGGCTCTATTTATGGAAAGACTAGTTTCGCTTTCGATTATTCCCGACAAGGCTGAGATTGACCGAACTCGCTGAGAGCGAGTGCGGGGTCTTGTTAACTTCAGTCACAATAGTGAATAAAGACTCCATCGATTCACGATTATTCCTGAAATCTTCTGGTATTACCTATTCGATTACTATTCTTGAGTTTAAACCTCCTCGGCAACTCGGCTCTTACTTTCCGTTGCGTCCCTTGTGCCCTCCGCGCGAGGCTCGATCGTTTTCGTCGAAACCATCGTTACCCTTTTTATCGGTTTTTGGCGATCTCGGTAGTTTCAATCGGGAATAAAGTTAGGCCTTCGCAGTCTTGGTCGATGAGCAGGCAATTGGTCGAGTTGATTGATCAAGAAGCCTGCGCACCTCCAACCGAACTAACTAATCAAACGGGGCAAGAATGTGAGAACAGCAACCAACAATAGTGAATCATCAAGTGAATTACCATCTGCGTCGGGACCAGCGTCTAATCCAGTTACGTCTAGACGGTTACGACGCCGATCTTTCCTTAGAGGCCTAGGTGCAACCAGCGCACTATTGGTTCCAGCGACCAACGCCTTGGTCAACAGTGCGAAAGCTCAGAACTTCGACTCTGGCGGCAGCTTGAGCAAAGGAGATGCAGCAATTTTGCGTTTCCTCTGCGCCGCCGAGATCATCGAGAGTGACCTTTGGGAACAATACTGGGAACTCGGCAATGGGACACTTGATTTCGCGTCTCACAATCCCCAGCCCAGCACTACGCTGAATGCGACGAATGGCAACATGGCTTACATCAAAGCCCTGCAGATTTTGGACGGGGACATGCCGCAATACATTCTGGACAATACTGATGATGAATTCAGTCATGCGAACTTTCTGCTCGCTTATTTGAAATCGAAAGGAGCAAACACGTCGGAGCTCGACCTGCTGGTGGGATCTCATTTTCGCACATTGGACAAGCAAGCGAATGGAACACCCATCAGTAGTAGGGCCACGGGGTCGACGCAAAAGCCGCGGCTTACTAATCTGACTCAACTTACTGTAGACACCAGTTTTTGGGGTCGATATCGGGATGACAATTCGAACCCGGACCTCGGCGGCACGAACTTCGTCCAAGCCGTACCTAGTCTGAATTCTGGGAAGCATACGGCTATCCCCAGAACAGATGATGATACAACCAGTCAAATGGGAAACCTGATTGACGCGATCGCATTTACCGCAGGTTTCCACTTTTGCTTCATTGAAATCGGGGGCACCAGCCTTTACCCGTCGTTGGCACAACGGGTACAAGATCCGGAAGTTCTACGGATCGTACTCAGTATTGGTCCCACGGAAACCGCCCATTTTCAGACTTGGCAAGACAAGGCCGGGAACGCGAATGCCGGCAACCCGCCGTTCACCGTCTCGGACCCGATAAACAACTCGACGGTGACGTTCACCGATCTGACCGCAAGCACGAATGAACTTCTGCAAGCAAATCTGATCATGCCGGAGCCAACGCCATTCCTTAGTAAATCGTTCCCGATCTGCTCGATCGTCCGTCCAACTGAAACGGTGGGAGCAGCGATGGGGGCCGTCAAAGCTCTTACCGCGGATGGACTTTTCATCGGACAGACTCCGGAATTCTTCAAGTTGTTAGCGGACTTAGCGTCGGACGCAGATCAAGCTAAGCGCTGAGCCTCATCAACGAGCTACGAGTGCATAGCAAGGCGCGGGCGTGCGCCTTGCTCAGATAGGCCGTTGCCGTGTTGTCCCGGAAGGACTAATGAAAATAGTCAGGCAGTACACTGCCTGGGATACGCAAAAAAGGCGACCCGTCCCTACGAGGGCCGTCGGACTTTGCCGCGGAGCGGCTATGCAGAACAGCACAGGGATTTAACCCTGGGTTAGTTTCATATTCCAGCCCCGAAAGCTTTCGGGGCTGGCTAGCTTCATTCTGTCCCGCCGGGACAAGCTATCGCCAGCTCCAGGTCAAGTAGCAATGTTGTAACATAATCCCAAAAGCGCGGTGCGGGGTTATACGCGAAGCTGGCCTGTTACCCCACCCCAAAACCGCGTATGGCAAGACGTACTAAATCAAAAAATTCAGAGCCAGCTGAACCGTCTCCGGGCTCGGAGCCGTCTGATCCGGAAAACTCACAGACGATTCCGACCAATGGTCCGCAATTCGGCGAACCTACGCCGACGCCAGATCCCACTAAATTCAGCGTAAAGCACGGATCTGACAGCCAAGCGTACAAAATTCTGGACAGCCAAAAGGGCACATTACAGCCGCGTCCTTTCCCGATCGCGAGTGAGGCTGAGCCGCGATTAACATTGGCTGATGCGCTGGGAAAGAAGGGATCGGATATCGAAAATGCGATTACTCGAGCGGGACAAATCGTATTTCACTCATTGGGTGACACAGGCAATACGAAAGGACCGCATGACATGGAGTTGGTTGCTGACAAAATGCTCAGCGACTATAACGACACGGATCCCAGAGGTGTCCCTTCTTTTTTATATCACCTAGGGGATATCGTTTACAGTTTCGGTGAGGCCCAATACTACTACGACCAATTCTACGATCCCTTCCGCAACTATCCCGCCCCGATCTTTGCTGTGCCTGGCAATCACGACGGCATGGTGGCGCCAAATTCGTCGGCGGAGACATTGGCCGCTTTTTTGCAGAATTTTTGTACTTATGGCCAACCGCCACATCGAACGCCAGAATCCGGCGGCTTGGCGAGAACCGCGCAAGTTCAACCTGGAGTTTATTTTACCTTCGAAGCTCCGTTCGTTCGGATCCTAGGGCTCTATAGTAACTGTTTGGAGGATCCCGGTGTGATTTCTGATCAGGACGGCACCTATCCTTCACTCACTAGCGACCAGCTGACCTATTTAGAAGCCGCTTTACAAAGGGTCAAAAAAGAGAAGTTCAACGGCGCTCTGATCATTGCGGTCCATCACCCGCCTTATGTAGCCCAAACACGATCTCCGAAACTGATTGCCGGACGACATGGTGGCAGCCCCCTCATGTTGAAGGAAATCGATGCGGCCTGTGAGAACGCCGGCGTCTGGCCTCATGCCGTCCTGTCAGGGCATGCGCATAATTATCAACGTTTCACCCGGACGTTAGACAATCGGCAGACGCCCTTTATCGTTGCGGGCAATGGCGGTCACGCGCTTCAACGGCTGACTTCGAAGGGAATGCCGAGCTTGCGAACCCCGATTATTCAAGCGCCGCTTTCGAACGGGCATGACCAGCTCGTTTTCGAAAATTACGACGATGGCGACTACGGTTATCTAAGAATAATCGCCGACCAACAACAGCTTCGGATCGAATATCATCCGTCCTCCGATGGCGATGCGGCCAAAACACCCGATGATTCGGTTACGGTCGATTTAGGAACACGGAAAATTGTTCGATATAATGTACCTGAGTCCACTCGGTCATGATGGACTGCCGAAGGCTTCGCCGGGCAAGCAGTGCAACGAGAGGAAAGCCGGGAACTAGTTGATCGGTAGCGGCGGCCAGGCTTTCATTAAAACTCGCCGACGTGAGCGACAAGAAGTCACGTCGTGAGGAGCAACATATTTATAGCTGTTATATAGAAGAATCGCGGCAGCTCCGCAGGGACGACAGACAACGACGCTGAGGTAACACGGCTTCAACGGCTTACACCTCTGAATTGCTATCGGATACTAACGTACAATATGTTGCTCCTCCCGGGTTTGGCGTAAATTTTCGCTATCGACAGCTACAAAGATTTTGGTCTTACGGAGCCCGATCTTGGCCCTTTGGAGACGCAAATGTGGGTGCAGGTTTCGAACCCAAGTATAGATGAGCTTCTGTTACCAATGCTGCCGTCGTAACATCAACAGCCCGTGGAACTCACAATCAAGTTAGGTTAAGGTCGTTTTCTTCTTTGCATTATCGGAAGCTTTTCGCAGAATCATTTCCGGCTGCGACGATGGTAGGAGCAACGGCGGGATCTAACTATGGGCTCTGGTATCAGCGATAGCAACGACTGTCACTATCAAGGATGGCGACATGAGTAATACCGATTCCTTTCAGCATTTCCGCATTCTGCAGAGGCCTGATGGAACGCCGTGGGAGCTGGGACGCGGGGCCATGGGTATAACTTATAAAGCGTTTGATACCAACCTTCGGTACGACGTCGCGCTTAAAGTAATTAACGCTCAACTTATTACTAGCGACTCGGTCAAACAACGCTTCATCCGAGAGGCACGTTCTGCTGCTCAACTTTCCCATCCTAACGTGGCTCGGGTATTCCACTTGGGAGAAACCGAGGCCGGGTTTTTTTATGCGATGGAATATGTTGATGGGGAAACGGTCGAACGGCGAGTGCAACGCACCGGGCCAATTCGTCTCGATCTTTCCCTGCGGATTGTACGGCAAGTCACCCGCGCGCTCATCGCGGCCGAACGACAGCGGCTAGTCCATCGCGATATTAAACCGTCAAACATCATGCTCGTTCACAGCGAAGACGACGAGCATATCCAGGTAAAAGTAATCGATTTTGGGTTAGCAAAGTCACTGGTGAGCAGCGCTGATTTGTCTGGCGCCATCACCATAGGAGGTTTTGTCGGCACCCCCCATTTTGCGAGTCCGGAACAGCTCAAAGAACAGAACGTCGATCTGCGGTCGGACATTTATTCTCTGGGCGCAACCCTGTGGTTCATGATCACAGGCCAGCCGCCATTCCGGGGATCAATTGCGGAAGTCATTTACGATCATATGGCGGTCCCGCCGTCGGAAGAAATTCTGCGCCAGGTACCTGCACCCGTGGCGGAGCTTCTCCGAAAGATGCTGGCTAAGGCTCCGGAGGACCGTTTTCAAAGCCCGCTCGAACTGAGTCAGACCCTGGATCAGTTGCTCAAGGAAGTCGAAGCGATGGCGGCGACGACCTCCGTGACCATCCCTGGCCTGCAACCTCTAGCCACTTCGGAATCTATCTTTTCTACCGGGCAGATCATCGCTAATCGCTACGAAGCCAAGCAAAGGTGGAACGCAGATACGTCGGTGTTTCAAGCGGTTGATTTGCAGGATCATCAACCCGTGGGGCTAAGAGTTTTTCTACCAAAACAGCTTCCGATTTGTGACCCCGGAGAGGCTGAGAATTTCTATTTCCTCCGTGACATCCGGCACCCGAACTTGGTCGTAATTCATAACATCGAGCAATACGAGCACGCGCTGGTAGTCGTCAGTGAATGGATTCATGGATTTACCCTACTAGATCTGCTTCGGGTACGCCGCGAGCTTACCTGGCCGGAAGTGCTGGTATTGGTTAGGCCATTCGCTTCCGTCTTGGATTTTCTGACCGATCGTCAAGAACTTAAAGGCGTTATCAAGTTGCGAAAAACGTTCGTCGCGTTTGCCGAGAAAACTGCAGACGTAGAAAGCTTGCAGCATAGCCTGTTGAGTTCCTGGCCAACCTATTCCGTCAAAGCAGACACTCTCGATCTCTGCACCGATGTGCAGCCGGCTGAACCCACAGAAACGCTGGTTACAGGATCGAACTTGGTTTATTCAGATCATCCTATCCGGCAATTAGCGGCCTTGCTATATGAGCTCTTGGGCGGCGCGGCAAACCCTTCCGGCTCAGCGGCCGGTGTCTCGCGCTTTGCTCCGTTGCCCAAACTAACCGAGAATGGTAATACGGTCTTGCGGCGCGCGCTGCTGGACCCGGACTATTTCCCGTCCGCCGTGGACTTTTTTGCGGAGCTGGAACGATTTAATCGTCGCGATTACCATGCAGAAGCAATCAAATATGCGGGTGACGCTCCGCTGCCGCTGTTAGCGGCTGCTCCCACTTTTGCACTTAAAGAGGTTCCGCCGGTCCAGCAAGAGTTCGCCCCGTCGTTGACCCTCCGGGAGGCTACGCCTGGAAAAAATCCTGCCCCGCCCCCGCCACCTCGACTTGCCCCTCCGAGCGAGGTAACCAAAGCGGTCCCACCGCAACGCTCACCCAAACGTTTCCGTGGTCCGATAGCGCTTATTCTCGGGGCTTTGGCCGCGGCCGGACTTGGGTTCCTCGGCTTTAGAGTCTTCGAACGTTTTTCACCCGGCTTGGCCGGTCAAGGAGCAACCACCGGAACATTTTCGATTTCATCCTCGCCGGCGGGAGCAACCGTGCAGTGGCAAGGACACCAGATCGGCAAAACACCGCTGGCCAACTACGCCTTACCGGCGGGTGATCAGGTCATTGAACTTGAGATGCCCAATTATCTCACGCGTCCGATTGAGTTCACTGTGAAAGACGGGGCAACTGCCGACCTAGGCGCCATCACACTAACTAAGCAATCTGGAAAGATTCGGCTCACAACAACTCCGAGCGGCGTTGGGTATAAGATCAACGGCCCAGAGCAGAGAACGGTCTCAGGGAAAACGCCAGCCAGCCTTGAGAACCTAGCGATTGGGAAATACGAGATCACCCTTAGTCAACCGGGTTGGCCGGACTATTCAGAAACCGTCGAGCTCACGGCCAATAACCCGGTTGAGATCAACTACATCTTTCGGGGTACAGACGTCACTCTCAGCAGCGACCCACCTGGGGCTAGCATTTTTCTTGGTAAGACCAAGTTAGGAGAAACCCCGCTAACGGTGAATCTGCCCCCTGGTCCGTTGGAAATCACCTCTCAGTATGGGCAGCTGGCGCCGGTTACACAAAATATTAACCCGGATCCGCAATGGGTTACCGCGGTTCAGTTCAAGCATTCCTACGGAACCCTGGCCATCAGCAGCGACCGGTCAGATGCGCGCGCCTTTATTGACGGCAAAGAAATCGGGCGCCTACCGACACAAGCGGTGCTTCCGCCGGGCAATCACAAGGTTCTAGTATCTGAGGCCAACGCGCCCGACAAAATCAATAATGTGTCGCTAGCCGAAGGCCAGCACTCTGATCTCCACATTCAATTTGCTTCGGTCAACGGTGTTAACTCGGCGTTATCGTCCCCTACCCCAACAGCCGTCGTCTCGGCCATTCCGGTCACGACACCAAAGATAACTCCGACCGCAACGGCGCCCAGCGCAACTCCGAAACCAGAAACGCCAATGCCTACTCCTTCGCCGGTCCCGACCGCAGAGACAGCCCCGGCTCGCCCCGTTCTGCCTTTAGTGATACCCGCGCCGACTCCAACTCCAAGCCCTGCTGCGACGCCCATTCCTAGCGCTACTCCCAGTCCTACTCCTACTCCGACACCGAGTCCAGCTCCGATGCCAACCGAAACTGCGACTCCCGCCCCTGAACCAACGGTTCAACAAACGAGTCGCTTAGAGACTCGAACCAGAGCAACACCCACTCCGCGTCCCAGACCTACTCCAACTCCAAGATCGAGGAACGCTCAACAGCTGACGCATCAGCTCTATCAATTAGCACGGCCAACTCCGATGGCGGTAAAGCCGACGCCAAGGCCAACCCCGGACGCACAACACGAAAGAGCTAAGGAACAAGCATTTCGCTTGTTTGATAATGAGTGGGCGGCCAAACAAAACGCGCTCAAGGCCGAAAAACAGGATCTCGATTACCAGATAAGAAACTCGACCGGTCAAACCCAAAGCCAGTGGCGACAAAAGCTCGGCCAGTGGCAAAGGGAAAAATCCCAATCGGACCGCGACCATACTGCAGCGCGGGCAGCCTTGAGAAAGGAATGGGGACAGTAGCTTCGCGTGAGAAGTGAGAGCGAAGGAGCTAGGAGCTAGAATCCAGGAGCTAGGAGGGGGTGCGCGCGGGCTTGGTACGAGAGCGTTCCATACACTCGGACGTTCGCGGCGAAGCAACCGAATGAGCCTGATCGGACTCGCCGGCACCGGAATGTCCTCCCAGCTCCTAGCTCCTAGCTCCTAGCTCCTAGCTCCTAGCTCCCAGCTCCTAGTTCCTAGTTCCTAGTTCCTAGTTCCTTCCCTCTAGCCGCCAATCGTAATACTGCTTAACAACTCATCGAAATCTGTCTTGGCTTGATCAAACAGCTCCTGCGTCGTGTAACAGATAACTTGGAGAGTTCCTTCCGGACCGCCGTAATAGTAGCCGTAATACATGAATGAAGAACCTTGAACCGTCCCGGCCATTTGCATACACAGCACTGATTTGCCGTTCACCACTCGCTTTTCTTTAAAGAGCAGGGTGATATCGGGTGCTACCTTTTTTGCATTGGTCAGGGCAGCCCGTTCCAGAGCATCCATTGAAACGCGCGCCTTTTCTGCTATGACCATCGCGTAACTTGTCTCCCCTTGATGGACGAAAATGGTCTTGATTGGATCATTATTCGACGGATTCTGCGTCCATTTCTGCTGATCAATCCATACGCCAAATTGGCCCTGCGGCGCTTTGACGAAAACCTTGGAGTTTCCGGGAGGGTTGTTCCCTCCTTCGGTATTCTGCTTCTGACCCATGGCTGGCGGGTTACCAGGTCCTGAGCGGTTATCCATGCCCGGGTTATTGCCGCCCGCCGAATTGTTGCCGGCAGCTTGAGAGCTTTGGGGTTGCGCCTGTTCTGCCAGTTTCCAGGTCCCATCGGGATAAAGAAACACCTTCCGGCCATCCTGGGTAATCGCTGCGACTGGCGATTGTTGCCCCCACGCATAGCTAAACGCCAAGAAAGCAAGTGAGATAACAAGTGTGTTTCGCATGACAGATTCTGCTAATTTCCGCCGGTAAAAGCCATTACAAACAGAAATCCTTCCACTATCCACTACCCGGTAAGCGCTCATCGCAATTGAGAGAGTACAGACATGAAAGTAGGCATTCTTAGCACCAACGACGACATACGGACGCAGCGGTTCTACCACGGCACGCGTGCTGAGCTGAAGCAAGGAGACCTGATCGAGCCCAGCAACCCAGCGAACCTCGGTGAGCGGGATATGATCACAACCTATGTCAAGCTGACCCCCAATCTGGATGCAGCCATTTGGGAGGCAGAACTCGCGGCCGGCGAAGGTCCCGGCAGAGTCTACATCGTGGAGCCGATCGGCGAGATCGAAGACGCCTCCGGCCTGATGGACTCAAAATTGCCGGGCCACCTTTCGATCTCGTACCATTCTTGCGAGCCGTTACGGGTCACAGGCGAGGTCACGGAATGGCCTTTGTACCACGGCACCCGGGCCGCTCTAAAACCGGGAAACCTGATTAAGCCGGGCCATACCCCTAACTTCGGCAATAAGGCCAGGACGACAAACTACGTCTATCTCACCCGCACTTTGGACGCAGCGACATGGGGAGCAGAGCTAGCTGCCGGCGAAGGTCCGGGCAGAGTTTACATCGTGGAGCCGACCGGCCCGATTGAAGATGACCCCAATCTGACCAATAAGAAGTTTCGGGGCAATCCGACCAAATCATTCCGCTCCCGTGAGCCTCTGCGGATTACGGGCGAGATCACCGATTGGCAAGGCCACTCGCCTGAAGTGCTCAAGACCATGCAGGACGGACTTGAACGAGCCAAACGACTTGGTGTTGAGCCGATTGAGGACTGAACGAGGGGGCATGACCAGCTAACTCGCGGATGAATGAGTTTGTCGCAGGAATATCAGCAATAACGGCGGCTGTGCATTCTTGCCGGATTTACTCGCCGCGTGCTCGATCGAATTTGTTCCGCATCTCGCTTAATCGAATCGGGGCTTTCTTCTCCAAAGCTCCGGGAGATAAAAATCCGATCTAGCGCGGTGCGGACAGCAGCGGTCCGATTCTCTACCATTAGCTTTGCAAATACTCTCTCCAGATGCTTTGCGATCGTCCGGACTTTGGAAGTCAGAATAATAGCAATATCGCCATTACTCTTACCCTGACTTGCCCAGAACAGAACTTCCGCTTCGGTCCTGGTCAGCCCCAGCTCTTGTAAGAGTTTTGCGTCAAATGTCTGGGCGGTTTCGCGTACCAATAAACGACACTGGGCGACATCAGTCCTGGATATCATCCGCACGCTCAGGCTAGTATGGCCGAAATCAATCCTGAGCTCCGGCAATGGAAGAACTCTATCGGGTCTCTGTCCCTCCTTGAGCCAGCCCCGTATGTGATCGGGCAGAATTAGTTCCGACGCTGAATGGAAATACTTCCGAATCAGTTTGCGCGCTCTAGCCGTAGCGTACCGGACTCTTCCGTTGCGATCTGTTACCAGGAAACCGACGTCGGCTACTTCAATCGCTTCTGATGAAAAGGAGCTTTGGTTGCTGGTTCTGTACGATTGGACAAGATGCGGGTGCAGGCTTTCCAGCATTCGATAGTCTTCGTCAGAAAACGACCGGGAGGACCGGCTTACCACGGCGTCGACCCGAGAACGCTCATCACAAATCACCACTCTAAGGTGATGCTGCTGACCGAGCAGAACTAGCAATTCCTCGTGGAGGCCCGAGCCACCACTAAGGAGAGGTGCGCGCAGATGCAAGATACCGGGGTAGCTACTATATTGATAGACGCCGAGAATCTCCGGTCTGTTACTGATCCAGCCAGTCAAGACGTCTATGTTCACAGCCGCGGCCGGATATAGTTCGATCCGGTTGGACGAACTTTCCGTACATTCATCGTACGAAAAGAAATCGCCTAAGAAAGCAGTCTTGAGACAGGCGAAAAGCCGACTCGGAAAATCTTTATGCGTTCCGTGCCTGTGCAATTGCAACAAAGCATCAGAAACTGTCTTAGCGGTAGGGTTTGAAAACATAGCCGACGGGAAGGCTATCTGCGTTCAGAACTCCTTTATAATGACAATTGTCGATCCGTGAGGCCTTATCGAATATCAAATGCGAATCGCGCTGACAAACTGAATTTGTTCAGCGGGCATTTCAATAGTGGATCATAACTACATCTGCGATGTGGTATCTATTGTAAAACTTGTAGGTATTGGATCTAACAAAATATTAACCGTTGCCGATAGTTATCCATACGTCTTTTAGTGGTAGCCGAACCGCAGATAGCATATCAAAAATTAACATTTGGCAATGTTGAGATTCCCAGAAGATCTTTTCTTCGACAGATGATTGCTGAAAGGGACGGATGCACGCCAGATGGACATTAGGTCCGTATGACGTCTTCAAGTCCGGCCTCAATTCGGACGCGATTATCTTCTTAGACTGTCGACTAGGGGCGTTGCGCTCGGGCAGACTTTCGACGCTGCTGCGAACGTGCAGACTCTTGGCTCCTGCTAATACTATTTCGTTTGGAGAGCCGCCCAGTTCTTATGGAAGCGATTTATGACTATGCCCTTATCGCGACAGCGGTTTTCATTTACCTCCGCGATTGGCAACTGAAGCAGTAAGTGAATTCTGCCTCCCTCGTCTTCGACTTAATAGCAGGGAACGCCGGTCTCGAGGTCAAGGGCAACACCCGAAACCTTATCGATCAAGAACGCGATCACCGTAAAAAGACGCTCGGGCTTGTCATCGGAAAAGAGGATTAACCGGGTGCCAGCGGCTAATGCTTCGCCGAACTCACGGGTCGCATTGACTCATTTTGCGGCTCCGTGGCAGTATGGCTATACGTCATTGCGCGTATGGACTTGCGTCCGACACGGAAAGGGTAAATCCCGCGATGGAACGCGAACAAATAGAGCATCTCGGCGTGGCTCGTCACTAGGACCGGAAATAGGAAAACGCGGAACCGAAATGTACTACAGCGACCAACTCACTCCGTTTTGCTTGGAGGTTCCAAGTGGTTAAATTTCCCCCGCAAAGGCATTCCACGGGAACGAAAGAAGCGTTCACAGGCGGAATCAATGATTCGGTTGTGTAGCAGCCCGTCTGACCGCTTGGCTCGCTTACGAACGTTTTTGCTTTTGTTGGCGCTAAGCACGTGAGTACTGACTCCAACAGGTGGTTATACGGCCCATCCTGGATCATTACCATCACCAAAAATAGCGGAAAATATAGTACCAATGGATTGTGTGAACGAGTATCACCGTTCGATCACTTGCGATCGGAGTCAGCCTTGGAGGCCGCCGCGGGCTAACAGATTCTCACTAAGCCACACGCTTTGAGGGGATGAGTGGTTTTAGGCGAAACGCCGCCTCTTTTCTCCCGGACTAACTAATAGTATGCCACGCTAGCCGCCCATCTACAGTGATGAAACCGTTTCCAAACCCAGAAACAGGGTGGACCGGCCTGCGAAGTGCATCTGCAATCGAGTATTTCGACCGCTTTCGAAAGATAAGTCGCACGGATCTGGTCGAGCCCAAGACTGAGACCGACCACGCCGGGAGCGGCAGCAATCGCTGCTAAACGCGCTTGGGTGAGCAGAATTTCAGATCCCTCGCCTTGAAACTACCTACATTTCCGCAGAAATGCTGAAACTCAGAGATCGGAATCTTTTTGTAACAGCGCGGAAAAACTATGCCTCTTATCAAATGTAAAGAATCGAGCGCCGAGATATCCGAGCCGGCAGAGTCATGTCCGAGATGCGGCCTCGGTAAGGCTCTAAGCGAAGTCTGGCGCGACCTCCGAGCTGATCCGAAATGGAAATATGAACAGTTAACCCCTATTCAATTACTGGAAAAATCGGAGTTGCGTATCCATCTACCGGACAGTGGCGAACTCGTCCGAGCCACTTGGTTTTGGAGCCGCCGGCCACGGTTGCTTTCGGTCGCCAGCTCTATCCTTTGGATCACTGTGACTCTCGGGCTGCCGTTCTGGCTCCGCATTCCTTCAATCGGCGTGCCGCTTACAATCCTAGCGGCCGTAGTAATAAACACCGACGTTGTGCGTTCGCTCCGGTGGCGGCATCAGTATGAATCAAGCATCGATCGACTCATCCGGACTATCGCTGCTCACGACAGCGGAGGCCCGAGCAGGTCCAATCCGTAGGAATTCATAAGCTCTTCGGTTCGCGCGTCGATCGCGCCTTCAAAAACAGCCAACTGATCCGGAAACGGCCGGACGACAGCCACGTTAGTTATGGGACAGGGCACTAAAATCAAATCCTGCCTGATCTGGCCGCCAAAGGCACCAGCGATGTTCGCCGTCTTCAATTGGAGGATGGATGAGAAGGTAAAATTCTACCATCCTCGTCTTCGACTTGATGGGAGGGGACGCCGGTCTCCAGGTCAAGGGCGACACCCAATACCTAGTCCATCAAAAACGTGATCACCGTAAAAAGGCGGTCGGGCTTATCAGCAGAGAAGAGAGTCAATTGGGTTCCGGCGGGGACCGCTTCGCCGAATTCAACAGGCGGCACCAGATCGGTACAATCGCCCAGTTCTAAGATTCCTTATTGTCGCTCAGAGCGTCTTGCCCAAGGTATCCCTTCCGCCCTCCTTGTAGTTCCGAAGTAGTAGTCGATTTCTACCAAGGTGTAATTGCACCAGATAGGTAAAGCGATCCAATTTCGTAGTGTCGCTCAAAGCGCCTTAGCTAAGGCATTCCTTCTGACCCCTCGCGACATGGACGTTTCCCCGGGCCCGAAATCCCGAAGCAGGGTCGTTAGGCGACGACCTTCCTCACACTAAATACCCCGAGCGAACAGTATGAGAACAGCCACGATTGATGAACGCCGATTGGCAGCACGGATCAACTTGGTGAATGAGCATATGCGCGCCGAGAATGCGCACGATTTTGATCGCACAATGGCAATGTTAATTTCCAAAAACAGCAGGAGAGCACAGGAGGTACGTCATGACTGCAAATGAGAGCCGAGGGTCAAAGACAGGTGAACCAACCCCGGAATCGACCCAATCGGCAAGCGGCGGCGCTCATTGCCGGGTCGATATACGAATTGAGACGCAGGGGTCCGTCAACATCTATAACTGCACGAGCGTGCCGCCGTTCCCTGAGCCGTGCCCGCCGGTCGAGTGTCCCGAAGGACCCATAGCCCCGGGGCAGTGCGTGCCGCTCTCTATCGGATCCAAGCCAAAACAGAGCCAGCGAAC
>Ga0210389_10002567_pt1 | contig 14285 bp, 14 predicted proteins | sample IncBWH28OmetaG_FD_160127 | JGI IMG/M metagenome (GOLD analysis project Ga0210389, IMG submission 160127) | Forest soil microbial communities from Barre Woods Harvard Forest LTER site, Petersham, Massachusetts, United States - Inc-BW-H-28-O ...
CGGATAAAAAATGAGTTTTTGACTGTTGACAAAGGTTGCAGGGCCTGCATAATGTTATTTAATTTGCTGACAAATTCATGTCAGTAAAACGAATAAAAAAGATGTTAAGGCATTTAATTCGAATTTACGTTAAATAACTTATTTTCAGGTATTTAAAATAGGGTTAACATTGAAATATGTTAAGTTGTGTTAACCCTTTTGTGTGATTATGGATGCGCGTTAGGGGTGTACGCACTTAGCAATCAAATATTGTTATCATAGGCAAACAAAGGTCAAATTGAAATCCTGGTCATTTTTATGCGATAAAAACATGTTGACGCGACACTACTGCCGATTATAAATTGGGCTTAGTCCTGGGGCATCCTGATAACTACCCGGAGTCTTGCGCTTACCGGAAAAGTGCAAAATAGGCTTAGGCTTACGAAAAAGACTTTCGACTTAACTCAAGGCTATTTTATTTCTTCGGCATATTTAGTGATAACGCGCCAGGTACTGGCATCCGCGTCAAAAACCGAATTTAGCCCCTGTTCTTCGCCGCCTGGATCGCCCATAAATTCATCGCCGTCTTTCCAAAAGATTTGTCCCGCAATGGGTCGTGCTGTACCGCCAAATGCCCAAAAGTTTGCGCCGGCGATGCCGGGGTTCTTAACCACATTGCTAAAAATAAAATTATAAAAATGATCGCGGTTATACGTCGTCGCGCTCAAGGTGTACACATGCAGATCGCGCGGCAAACCAAATTCTTCTATCACCAGCGGCTTGTTCATTTGCCGGGCAATTTTTAAATGTTTTTGAATATCACGGCCGGCGCTGTCCAAAATAACCTTATAGCTTTTGTTGATAGAAGTGTCCCTGAACCAGCTCCAGTTTTTCGGCCAGATGTGGATGGTCAGGTAATCGATATTTTTATCGGCGTGTATTTTCTGATAAACCGTCATATCAAAGTCCGACGCAATGTCTCCCTCGCTGCCAGTAGTCAGTAAATGATTTTTGTCGATCGATTTTACAAGCGCTGCCACGTGGGCCATCCACTGCTCAAATGCCGGCACGGCAGCTTTTTCCATCGGCCTTGGCTCATTGATAATTTCCCAGGCCATGATAGCGGGATCTTCCGTATATTTTTTCCCATTAAGGCTGTTGGTGCGGCTCAATACATACCGGATATAGTTGTCCAGCTCGTCCATGCAAGGTTTGCAGGTATAAAACTGGCTGATATACTGCCGAAGTTTATCCCAGCTATAATAGCCTCCCAGGCTTTTTGGGTAGGGCTGCTCGCCATAGCCGTTCCACTTCAAGTATTGGCCGATGCCGCCGCTCCATTCCCAGGTATTGGTAAAGTGCAGCACAGCTTTCATATTACGTTTAGCCATCTCGTTTAACAGGTAGTCTAACCCTACCATAATATTTTCGTTAAACTTCCCGGCCTGGGGTTGCAGCGTCTTTTCGCTGGGTGTTCTGTACTTGTAGGTGGTGATCCCCTCCGCACCAACCATTACCCGCAGGTTAGTTACCCCATGCTGCTTTAAAAAATCAAGCTCGGTTTTCAAGCGTTTTTTCCCTGCTTCGCCGTTTGTTGCCAGCAGGCCGCCATACCAATAATTTGTGCCGATATAGCGGTATGGTTTGCCGTCGATCGTAAATCCTGTACCTTTAACTTTAACAAAGCCCTGTTGGGAGTAGCCTGGTATCGAGATCACCAGGCTTACTAAAAGCAGTTTAATGATTTTGTTCACTATGGATGTTTTGGTTCATAAAAATAGGAAACGGAAAAGGGCGTGGTTAATATTGTTTTAACAAATGATGATAAAAAAGGCGTTAATTCTTAACCTTATAAAACAAAAAAAGCCGGCCCTAAAAGGCCGGCAATTCTGCAATTTAGGATATTTGGATTTAAAATTTGCCGAGTTCCTGTACCAGGTCGATCAACTTGTTGGAGTAACCCCACTCGTTATCGTACCACGATACTACTTTTACAAAATTATCATTAAGCGCGATGCCTGCTTTTGCATCGAAAACGGATGTGCGCGCATCACCTTTAAAATCTTCGGACACCACTTCGTCTTCGGTGTAGCCCAAAATGCCTTTCATACTGCCTTCGGATGCTTCTTTCATAGCCGCTTTAATATCAGCATAAGTAGCAGGCGTTTTTAAACGCACAGTTAAGTCAACTACTGATACGTCGGGAACCGGAACACGGAACGACATACCGGTTAATTTGCCTTTAAGCGCAGGGATAACCAATGCTACTGCTTTAGCCGCACCTGTTGACGATGGGATGATGTTTTGATAAGCGCCGCGGCCGCCTCTCCAATCTTTGTGCGATGGGCCGTCAACTGTTTTTTGTGTGGCAGTAACCGCGTGTATGGTGCTCATTAAGCCTTCCTCGATACCGAATTTATCATTTAATACTTTAGCGATAGGAGCGAGGCAGTTGGTAGTACATGAAGCGTTTGAAACAATAGTTTGGTCAGCTTTTAATTCGGTATGGTTAACCCCCATTACGAAAGTAGGGGTGTCGTCCTTTGCCGGTGCGCTCATTACAACTTTTTTAGCGCCTGCGTCAATATGTTTTTGTGCGGTTTCCTGGGTCAGGAATAAACCGGTTGATTCAATTACAACTTCTGCACCTACTTCACCCCATTTAAGGTTAGCAGGGTCTTTTTCGGCAGTAACGCGGATAGTTTTACCGTTTACCACCAAATGACCGCCTTCAACAGCGATTGTGCCTTTGAACTGCCCATGGGTCGAATCGTATTTAAGCATGTAAGCCATATAATCTGGCTCAACAAGGTCATTAATACCCACAACTTCAAGGTCGGGTCTTTCCATTGCGGCCCTGAAAGCGAGGCGGCCAATACGGCCGAAACCGTTAATTCCTATTTTCATGATTTTATTTAATTTTTAACTTGAATAATACGTTAGCAAATTGTTTATAGGTTCCTTAATAATGTTGGCTATTTTAAGATTTGCATCTGCGGCAGCCTCCTGTAAATGATTTTGAAACCCTGCCGCAACAGAGCCCGCAAAGTACAAAAAAGCTTCGGGATGTTCATCATGCAAGGGTAATAAATAGGTGTTCACCAATTTGTCAAACCCTTTACGCACAGTTGTTTTAACATAATTGTCGTCCTTGTTTTCGACAAAAAAATCAGCGAACGAGCTTAAAAATATGGCGGGTTGTTTTTGGCGGTAAACCTTTTCGAGCAGCGTTTTACGGTCGAAATCATACTTTTTTACAAACTTCTTCCGGATACCTTCGGGAAGCGTTTCGTTCATATATCCTTTTAACAGCTGCCTGCCCAGCCAGTTGCCCGACCCTTCGTCGGCGAGGATGTATCCCAGGCCGTAGTTATTCGGCTTTACTTTGCGGCCATCATACCAGGCGGCATTTGAACCACTGCCAATAATGCTGATAATGCCCGGTGTATCTTTACAGCAGGCAATGGCAGCGGCAAGGATATCATGCTCAACAGACACTTTTCCGAATTTAAAAAAAGTCGAAAGCGCATTTTGTACCGTTGTTTTCAACTCGGGCGAAGATGCCCCGGCCCCAAAAAAGTAAATGCGTTTAATCTCCTCGGCGTGGTGTATCAGGTTGATGTTTTTGCTGAGCAGTTGGACTATGCTTTTTTCGTCGTTCAGGTACGGATTGATCCCGCCGGTTTTAAAAGAAGCAATAACTTCATCCTTGTCGGCAAGCCTCCATTCGGCGTAGTTTGATCCGCTATAAACAACTGCAATCATTAATTTATTATTCAGTTACCTCACCCAAACCCTCTCTAAAGGAGAGGGCTTAAAAAGCTTTTTCCTTTTGCCTCCCCTTTGGAGAGGGGCCGAGGGGGGTGAGGCGTTATTTTTTAGATAGATAGAATGTCTGCCATCAGCATCAAATCTTCTTCCAGTTTATATTGATGTTCGGTTAGGGCCTCTTCAAGACCGGTTAATTTAATAGAATTTGCCTCAAGGCCAACCATCATCTGTGACTTGCCTGCCATTAGTGCATTAACCGCCGCAAAGCCCAGCCGGCTGCCCAGCACCCTGTCAAAGGCCGAGGGGCTTCCGCCACGCTGCAGGTGCCCCAGTATGGTAACCTTTATATCGTAATTCTTAACTTTCTTTTCAACCACTTTCGCAATGTCATAGGCGCCGCCATGTTTATCGCCTTCGGCGACGATAACGATACTCGAAGATTTCTTTTTGTTTTGACCGTTTTTCAGATTTTCGATCAGGTCTTCGATCGCGGTCTCCTTCTCGGGCAGTAAAATAGCTTCCGCTCCGCAGGAGATTCCCGCCCGGAGGGCTATTGCCCCGGAATCGCGGCCCATCACCTCGATAAAAAATAGGCGGTCATGTGCATCCGCGGTGTCCCGTATTTTATCGATGGCCTCAATAACCGTATTGGTTGCTGTGTCGAACCCCAGGGTATAAGTTGATCCGTAAAGGTCGTTATCAATGGTGCCCGGAACGCCGATGACGGCAATATCCGGGTATTTTTGCGAAAAACGGAGCGCACCGGTAAAGGTGCCATCTCCACCAATCACTACAAGACCGTCAAGCCCGTGTTTTTTTACGTTTTGATAGGCAGTCTCCATGCCTTCATCAGTGCGGAAGGGCAAGCAACGGGCGGTTTTTAAAACGGTACCGCCGAGATTTAAAATATTGCTTACCGAGCGTCTGTCCATTTGGTACATGTCTCCGTCGATAAGTCCCTGGTAACCCCGGCGTATGCCTGTAACGTCGAGCCCGTGATAAATTGCGGTCCTTACTACCGAGCGTATGCAGGGATTCATCCCCGGTGCATCGCCGCCTGAAGTAAGCACCCCAAGTTTTGAAATTTTAGGCATTTAATATAAAAAATTTTTCGGCACGAATATAGTGTGTAAAAATTACACCATTAAATTTAATTTATTTTTTTTACATTAGCGCTTGACCAGTAAAAATAATTATTAAACCTAAAATTATCGAAGTTTGGAAGTAAAACTACCGACATTTGACTCAGTTTTCTCCGTCGACTGTGTGATATTTGGTTTTGAAGCGGGCGAGCTTAAAATATTACTCATCGAGCGGAACGAAGAGCCCTATAAGGATTGGCTTGCACTGCCCGGATATATTGTGGAGCAGGATGAGAGTATTGATGATGCAGCCGAACGTATCTTATATGAGCTCACCGGCTTGCGGGACCTGCATATGCAGCAGTTCCACACTTTTGGCGAGGTGAACCGCCACCCGCAGGGCCGGGTTATAACCGTGGCGTATTATGCCCTTATCAGGATAAACGGGCAAAAAGAACTGAGGCCCGTTACGCAATACGCGCGCAAAGCCTTCTGGCACCCGGTGAATGACCTGCCCAAGCTGGCATTTGACCATACCGCCATCTTTCAAACCGCATTTAACAAAATCAGGAGGCGATTAAACTATCAGCCCATCGCTTTTGAGCTGCTTCCGGAGAAATTTACGCTTACGCAGCTGCAATCGCTTTACGAAGCGGTTGAGAACCGGAAGCTGGACAAAAGAAATTTCCGTAAAAAAATGCTGAGTTACGGCTTTTTAAAGGAATTGGATGAAAAGCAAAAGGGCGTTTCCTATCGTGCCGCTAAACTTTATAAGTTTGACCGGCGCAAGTATGCCAAGATATTTCATAGCGAGATGAGCGCGGAGAAATGATTTAGAGATTAGTTGAATAGAGATTAGTTGAATAGAGATTAGTTCAGGATAGATATAAAACAACAAAGCCTCGACTTTATCGGGGCTTTGTTGTTTTATGAAAAAAGGACAATCAGTATCCAAATCCAACTAATCTCTAATCTCTAATCTCTAATCTCTAATCTCCAGTCTCCAATCACTAAACATGATGCAATTCCAAATGAAACTTCACCAGGTTATCTATCGGCGAGCGGATGATATTGCCTAATACCATGCCGTTTTCTTCAACTAATTCTTCAAGCACGTTGCGGAAGTTATAACCGACAGAGCCGATACAGTTGAAGCTGTGTTTTTGATAATCCGGGTAGTGTGTTACCAGGTTGCGGAAGAAATCCTCGAAAGAAGTCCTCACGATATTGCGTGAATACTCCAGGTGCACCGGGCTATCATAAACAAATTTGCTGAAACTTGCGCAAAAACGGTTTGCGCGGGGCTGTGTGTATACAATCTCGTTAATATCGTCGGGCGTAAGCTTATACGTTTCCCAAAAAATTTCGCGAACGGCTTCAGGCATATAGCCTCTTAAATAGTCGGTCAGTAACTTTTTACCGATATAGCAGCCGCTGCCTTCGTCGCCGAGGATGTAAGCGCCGGAGTCGATATTATGTGTAACGGTTTTGCCATCGTAAAGGCAGGTATTGGTACCCGTGCCCAATATAGCGGCGAAGCCCGGATTATTGCCAAGCAGGGCGCGTGCGGCAGCCAGCAGATCATGCCCGATGAATACTTTTGCTTTGGTAAAGATGGCCTGCATTGCTTCCTGGACAATTTTACGCATATCATCTGTTGAGCAGCCTGCACCATAATAATTCACCTCGGTAATTTCATCCCGCTGTAAATCGGTTGGCAAAGTTTCGTCCAATGATTTAATGATGTAGTCCTTAGGGGCAAAATACGGGTTATAACCTTCGGTGTTGAAATACACCTTTTTACCCTCTTCGGTAACGAGGCACCAATTGGTTTTAGTAGAGCCACCGTCAGCAATAATGATCATAAAATAAGTTTATATTTTGGAAAAATTTCGTAAAAGTATGATTTACTTATTGTAAAAAAAACACTTTGTAATTTAAAAAAGTAAAATTCTGTTTTTTAGGCAGATATTTAATTTTTCATGCGTTTAAATAAATGCCATCCCGTACTTAATGAGCCCTTTATGCGGCACTCGAAATATCACTGCAACCGGCCGGCCGGCGTGCAAAGATCCAACGACTATAAAAAGTAATAGGAGTTATAATTGTTGCAATTATATATATTATTTATTAAAAAAATGAGTGGCCCTTTGTTTTCACCGGGAAGTACCTTCCCACGCAAACCATTTGCAATTTTTATTTGTTATGGCCTAAACTATGGGTGTTCAAATTCATCAAAAAAATTGAAATATAGTAGCGATTGCCGCTTTGTTTTTTCCTGTTTTCGTTTTGAGCAGAAATAGTCAATATTTTGCAGCCGGAACATGAAAATAATAACGAATGAATAATTTTTCGTCGAAGCGTCAATTAAAAATACATTAAGGTTTGAAAGTTTTAACTAAAATTTACTTAATCGCTTTGCTGCTTTTTGTTTTTGGCAGTTCGAGCGCACAAATCAAGTATCAGCAAATTACCCTCGTGGCCGGCGCAGGAGCGGCCACCGCCTATGCGGGCGCCGGCCAGCCCCAAACCAAAGCCGCTTTTTATGTCGGCGCGGACTATTACCCCGTGCAGGTTTTTAATTTTGGAATGGAGGCACAAAGCGGAACCTTGTCCGGCATCCCGGTACCTGGCAGCCGCGACCTGAAAAGTTTTAGCAACAGTTATAAAGCGGTCATCCTTGATGCTAACCTTTACCTGGGCGCTTTTTTTGACGGGCGGCAAAGTGACTTTCTTAACTTTATCCGAAACTTCTATGGTGGCGTAGGGTATGGAGTAATGTTTAACAGCATCAATAATGTGGACCTCGCAAACCCCGGTAGCACCAATAACCTCACCAATACGCTCAAAGTAATATCGTTTAAAAGCGGCTATGAATTCGCCATCCTGAAGAACCGCGGCAACGAGCCACTTTTAAAAGCCGATCTTTCCACGCGGTTTTATTACGTTGACGGCAAAGGGGTCGATGGCTATTACGAAAATTTTGCCAAAAACCACAGTTTTTACACCTATTATGCCATTGGTTTAAAATACACCTTTATCCTCAAAACGTCCTACGGACAAGGCTATAAAAAATACGATTGAGATTGGCTGTGCCTGAATATTTTTGGCAGGATATTAACAGCCGGTGAATAATGTTAAACAATGGGTTGTCATTTTTTTAAGATTTTTGCATCTTTGTAGCGTTGTTTCAAGTCGACAATCTTTAGTCGCAAGTCAAAAGTGTTTTTAACCAATGGCTAACAAAAGGTCTCATAGCTCAGCTGGATAGAGCAACAGATTTCTAATCTGTCGGTCTCAGGTTCGAATCCTGATGAGATCACAAAGGAAAGTCAAAAGCCTCAAGTCGAAAGTCTTGAGGCTTTTATATGTGTTCAAAGTATAAACCAGGTTTTCCACATAGTTAATTTGTGCCAAAACGAACCCTTATTTGCTACCTTGGCCCTAAACCGACGATAATACAGTTCTGAATTAATATTTAACTCAGATTGAATAGTCTCAAGCATTGCTATCCTCCTATTGTAGTTAACAAATTCATTTGACGTTTCAATAGCACCGGGGGCGCTGAATAACTCTTTAAGACTTGAGTAATCGTTCGTAATATAATCATTTGCACCCCATTTAAAATTGTCTAAACAAGCAACTTCTAAAGCTGCGTTAGCAAAATAGTATTGTGATTTTGGAACCCAGGCGATTAGCAGATCATCTTTTAATTTATGTCCTTGCTGAAAAATATTCAGCGCATTTAATTGTGTACCTGTGGCTATCCACGTATCCCAGGGAGGGGTATCTGCTATATCAACATAACATGAACTTTGCTCTTCCGGCGCTCCGTCCAGGACTGTTGAATTTGCGTCAAAGAACATTATCCGGCCATATTGACCAAGTTTCTCTACGGGGATTAAAACCTCATTGGCCTTTTGAAGTAACTCGGATCTTCTATCGATAATTTGTTTAACGACAGCAGGCTTGTCTTTATCAGGAATTTCACAATAGTAGTGTTTGGGCGATAATTCACCAGTCCTGAATAAGTTCGTTTCAAAGTTGTTGTTTACATTTTCAAGCCAGGTCGCAGTCTCTCGAATCGTTTGAAAAATATCCATTAGGTATGATCGTTTTAAACGACAAAACTATTTTTTTAGACCCGATTAGTAATCCCGCTGGATGGTTTTTTGGTACTCTTTATAATAATCCCATGTGCTACCGGGGTGCTTTTTTTTGAAATTCAAAAAGAACGCCTTCTCCTTAGCGCCCATTAGCGAAACCCGCCTTTCTTCCTCGGTCATTGCAGATACCTCTTTTGCGGCTTCTGTCGACCTTCTTTCCCAAACATCCGCTTCAATTTTGTTAAGTACTGCTTTCACTAATTCTAATTCCGAAAATACTTCTGTGCCAAAAAAGATGTGCTGACGGCTTTTAGTTAATAATCGCCTGAAAGTCTTTACCGTCGGCAAATCGATGGTTCCTTGCAATTCTTTCGAGTTCATCGCGATTTATTTTAATTTTTGAAAATCTTTCAGGCTGCCCTTCAAAATTCGTATGTTCAAAATTACGAAAGTTATTTTACCCAATATGGGTTTATAATTTTGTTTTGCCGGTGGTTTAATACCATTAATATGATAGTCGCCGTCAAACAAAATATTACGGCCTGAACGGAACCCTCGGGTCCAAATTCTCCGCCTGAAATAATTACAGGTCCTCGTATTTTGCTTGTCAACAAACTTTCAGCAACGGCACGGCCTGATGTAGACGCCCCGTAAATATAGGACTGTGTAAAGTTCCAGGCAAAATGTATGGCTATCGGGAACCACAAATTTCGAGTATAAATATAGGAGGCGCCTAATAAAAGACCGGCCTCAATTGCAACCGCCAATCCGGATACCAGTGTGCTGTTCGGGTTCCAAAGATGAAGCGCGCCAAAAATTAAAGCGGAAATGGCCAGGGCTAAGTAACTGCCCAATTTTTCTTCTGTAATCCTGAAAATGATCCCCCGGAATAATACTTCCTCGAAAATGGCGCCGGTAACCGTTACCAGCGAAGGTATAAGGTAGGCAATACCGTTTACTGAAATTACAGCAAACCCTTTACTTAAATAGATTACGCCAATAGTAAGCGATTGCAAAACAAATCCCAGTAAAACGCCCGTTGCAAGGTTTTTTGCAAGTTTGTCTGTCGACAATTCACTGATTTTCCTTTTTTCATAGTACCTGTAAAGAATTATGTAAACTGATAAGATAATTGTGGCTGCTAATAATCCACTTATCAGGGTTTTATATTCATGACTTATGGATGTATAATCCAGTAATTTACCAAACCCTATTTGACCGATTTTTCCTGCTGCTATACAAGCAACCAGCCCGATAATAATCCTTGTCAATGGGAAATAGAGTATTTTTCCCCAAATGCTTTTGCTTGTCTTTTTGGTTTCCATGCTTTATGTTTTGCAATGATTGTTATTTGGCGGGCCGGGTGATGACGGCTGTCTTGTATAACACCACCAAGGACGGAAATCTTTGATATACTTTCACCGCATATGCCAGGTTTTCCAAATAGCTAATTTACGCCAAAACGAGCTCTTTTTTGCCATGCCGGTTTACTTCTTTATCCCTATTAGTGTACAAGTGATATTACAGCTTCTAAGATATTTTAAAAAAACAGCAATCTGCGCTGCTGTGCAATATTAAAACCCGCTCATCCGTTTACCTATATTTAGCAACTCAACTATAATCCTTCACCTGATAAACATATCTTTAACTGTTGCGTTTTAATATAGATGAAAAGCTATAAAAATCTGGCATCTTCTTTTTATAATTACCGAAGGAATTCACAATGAGTAAAGTATTTACGATTACAGCGGGTTTGGAAAACATGGGCGCTTTGCGGACCGGGGGCCAGGGTTCGGTTTACAAGGGCCGTCGTATGGGGCCCATCATCAGCGCGGTTAAATTGCTGCCCACGCCGATACATACCGCGGATAATGACGACAAAAACTTTCGAAATTTTCAAAACGAAGTCGCCAAGCTCAAAGCGGTAAATGAGCACCCAAATCCCAATGTGGTGAAGATATTGAGCTCAGGCTTAACCGAAAGCGGCTCGTTCCCATTTATCGAGATGGAATTTATTGAGGGCCCTGACCTGGAGGAATTGCTTAAACCGCCGCATGAACCGGTTTTCACCATTAAAGAAGTTTTAAAGCTGGCCGATCATTTGGCCAATGCGTTGTCTCACTGCCATATGGTAGGGGTGAAGCACGGCGATATAAAAAGCAATAATGTAAAATACAATATTTATTCGGGCAATTATGTGCTGCTGGATTTTGGGCTGGCTATCATGTCTGACGAGCAGCGTCGCACCAGCATACGTCATGCAGGGGCCATCGAATTTATGGCCCCTGAACAAAATACAGGCGCCATGTACATGGCAACGGATATTTATAGCTACGGCATTATTTTGTATGAGCTGCTGGCCGGCCAGGTGCCGTTCCCACTGCGCGATAACGGCGAAACAGCGCGTAATGCAGTGATGGTTGCGCACATGGAACTGCCTGTGCCTGACTTAATGTCGTTGCGTAAAAAGAACCTGCCGGCGGGCTGGCCGAAACAAAAGCAGGAATTGGAAATGCGCGTGCCCCAATGGCTGCTGAAACTAATAAGCACTTGCCTGGAAAAGGACCCTGAAAAACGTTATATGAGCGGAATGGCCCTGCAGGAAGCACTGTTTAGCGGCAGCGTTTCAACGGAGCAACAGCCGGCCGCAATGGATTCGCCAAAAAAACATACGGCGGTTGCCGAAAGCGATACGTCCTGGCGGGCTGCTGACGCAGCTTATTATGACAGCACTAAAATGCGCATCTCGAAACCTTTGTTTTTTGCTTTGATGGGCTTGTTCGCGTTATCGCTGATCACCTGTGGTTACCTGCTTTTTGACCAGGGGCGCACGGTTTTACCGCTTAACAATACCCTTGCCGATACCACGGCCAAAAAAAATCCCGACACGATTAAAAAAGTAGCAGCGCCGGAAACGAGTTATGTTGACAAGCATAAAGCGGCTGATTCAGTCATTCAGCAGGCTATAAACGACGCCAATAAAGGCGATGGTAAAAAAGCTGCGGACCAGCAAAAGGCCGATAGTACCGGCACTCCGGCGGATACTTCGAAACAGCCTAATAATTAACCGCCGGAAAGTGTTAATTTTAACAAACAACTTTTTCGGATATACTGTTCAATGGAAAATTTTCAACCCGCTCAATAGTACATGGATCAAAAAAACTCGTTATGGCAGCGCCTCGGCATTCAGGATTGGTTTTTGACTAACGAACAATCGTCGGGCAAAAAAAAACAGCAAACACTTACGCCCGACGATGTTTATAACTATGTGATTTCCAAATTCAATGATTCGGTACGTGAGTTGTCCTTTGCCGACAGGGTCGTATTTTACCATGAATACATTATCAGCTTTAACGCCGACGATTACGCATCGTTTTTAAATAACCGGCAGGGCATTTTCGGCCTTATTGTCAATGAGACTGTCAACAAGTTTTACGAAACCCTCAGGCAGTACCGGGCGGCGGGGAAAACAGTAAAGCCGTCCAGCTCAAAATGGGTTTTCCGCCTCGTTTCGCACCCTGACTATGAGCCCGGCGACATCGGTTTTATCGGAAAGCTGATGCCGGGTAATACGCAAAAGGAAGAAAACCTGAAGGTGACCTTTATTCCCCGCCAAACAGGCATCGCCCAAACGTTTGATGTAAGCCAGGATATTTTAAAAGGCTTTAATTATTACAGCGAGGGCTATTATGAAGTGCCCTATGATGAAAGGCTGGAGACAGAAGAAGAAAAGAGCGCCAATCCCAACCAAAAATACTATGCCCGGTTTGAGACGATTTTGCCCGAAAAGCAATTTGCCGGCAAAAAGGTAGAGTTTTTGATGCTGGATAATGAGATCGTAATGTCTGGCAATGACGAAACGCGCGAAGAACGCAATATCTTTCGCATTCCGACCGATTGGGTGAACACCCCTCATTTACAGATCAGGCACAACCGGTCGGACGGTAAGTTTTACCTCGCTTCGTTTGGAGAAAAAACGATCCTGAACGAGACCGACGTACCCAAAAGCGATGTAAATGCGCCGCAGTGGGTGGAGCTGCCGGTAAATTCAAAAATATTGTTGAATGGCATAGTCGGTATTAACATTTTTAAATCATAAACAGATGTACCAGCTACTGTCTTTCGGCTTGTTGGGTTTGGCGGTTTTGCTGCTGGTAAGCCATTTTGTCGAAATAAAAACCCGTAAACCAAATGACTGATAACTATTTTGGCATAACCGACCCGGGCCGTCAAAGGACGAACAACGAGGACGCTTTTATAGCAGAACCCAGTTCCAACGGGCGCTATACTATTGCCTGTGTGATTGACGGCGTGGGCGGATACTCCGGGGGGGAAATAGCGGCGTCCATTGCGCGCGAAACCATTTTGAAGCGCCTGTCAGGGCTTTCGGGCGAAGTGATCCCCGCGCTTACTGACGCTTTTGGTGCGGCAAACGAAAATATATGGCAGGAGCGTAATGCCAATAAAGAACATAATAAAATGGCGTGTGTGGCGACACTTGTGGTAGCTGATCTTTCGTCAAACCAGTTTTACTATGCCCACCTTGGTGATACCCGGCTTTACCTTTTCCGCGACGGTTCCCTCGTAAAAATATCGCACGACCAATCTTTTGTGGGTTTTTTGGAAGATTCGGGCCGGCTTTCAGAGAGCGACGCTATGAAACACCTGAAGCGCAACGAAATAGATAAGGCGCTGGGATTTAAAATGAGTATAGGCGATGATGATGATATAGAAACCGGTCAATCCCCATTTTTGCCGGGTGACACGATGCTTTTATGCAGCGATGGCCTCACCGATATGGTGGATAAGGCGACCATAACGGCAGCAATGGCCGACGGGGGCTCGTTAAAAGCGATAGGCAACAGATTGATCGAGGCCGCAAACGATGGCGGCGGCAGGGACAATATCACAGTAGTGCTTGTGAAAAACGACAAGGAACGGCAACAACATGCCGCTACGAAACCCAGCGAAAACACCCAGACGGAAAAAGCCAAAGGAGTGGCTGAACAAGGTCGTCAGCCTGCTATTGCAAATATGGTGACCGGAAAGCGCCAGGGCAAAACCTATAAGGGCTGGGCTATTTTCCTGTTATTGCTGGTTATCGGCCTGGCTGTTTTTTGTTTGTGGCAATATGTTACCTACGGAATCCATCGCGAAAGCAGCGCCGGCTCTTTACCGGATACGACACAAAAGCCGCCCCGGCAACAATTGCCCCGGCAACGCAATGCGCAGGAGATCAAATTGCAAAATGCCATCGACCATAGCAAAGGAAAATTGTTGTTGCTGAGTGATACGGCATTTAAAAGCCCCATAATTATCAGCCAGTCAATAATCATTTTTTAATTGC
>Ga0210389_10002568_pt1 | contig 14278 bp, 12 predicted proteins | sample IncBWH28OmetaG_FD_160127 | JGI IMG/M metagenome (GOLD analysis project Ga0210389, IMG submission 160127) | Forest soil microbial communities from Barre Woods Harvard Forest LTER site, Petersham, Massachusetts, United States - Inc-BW-H-28-O ...
TGGCCAGGACACGACCGCCAATCTGGCGTTGTCGGGCGACAAGAATCTGCTGTTCAACAAAGATCGCACCGCATGCATCATGTTTCAAGCGTCGGGCAGCAGCTGGGTCGCGATGGGCGATCCGATCGGGCCGCCGGAGCTCGGCGAGGAGCTGGCCTGGGAGTTTCTGGAGGATTGCGACGGCATGGCGGTCTCGCCGGTGTTCTACCAGGTGACCCCGGAGCGCTTGCCGCTGTACGTGGACTTGGGATTGAACTTGAGCAAGCTTGGCGAGGAAGCGCGGGTGCCGCTCGATGCCTTTTCCCTGGAGGGCGCGGCACGCGCGGATCTGCGCCAAGCACACCGCCGCGCCACCCGCGACGGTGCGACATTTGAATTGGTGGCGCGCGGCGACGTACCTGCCTTGCTGCCGCAATTGCGTGCGGTGTCGGATGCCTGGCTCGCCGCCAAGAACGCGGCCGAGAAGCGCTTTTCCCTGGGGTTCTTCGACGAGCGCTACATCTCGCATTTCGACGTGGGCGTGGTCCGCCATCAGGGAGCCGTGGTCGCGTTTGCCAACCTGTGGCGCGGCGGAAAGGCCGAACTTTCGGTGGATCTCATGCGCTACAACAATGCCGCGCCAAAGGGTGTCGTCGACTACATGCTGATCGAATGCATGCTGTGGGGCAGGGCACAGGGTTTCCGCTGGTTCAATCTCGGGATGGCGCCGCTCTCAGGCTTGGAGGAGCACGCCTTGGCCCCGACATGGCACAAGCTCGGGCGCATGGTGCAGCGCTACGGCGAAACGTTCTATAACTTCGAGGGCCTGCGCAAATTCAAAGAGAAGTTCGACCCGGTGTGGCGTCCGCGCTATATGGCGGCGCCCGACGGTCTGGCGATGGCGGGCGCGTTGTTGGATGTGACGGCGCTGATATCCGGCGGCGTGCGCAATGTGCTGCGGAAGTGAGCAATCCTCGGAACAAGGTTCCTAGGTGAATTGCGCCTCGATCTTCTGCGCGACGTCGCGCATCTTCGGCAGGAATTGCTCCACCGCCGCGCGCAACGGCACGGCCGTCGCCGCGTAGCGAACCGTAACGGTCGCGAGAATCCGGTCCTTGGCGCGAACCGGGATGGCCAAACTGGTTTCTTCCGAAACGCGGCGCGCGCGATGGGCCATGCCGAACCCTTGAGTGCGTGTTTCATTCAGCAGCCGTTCGACCTCGATTCGGTTGCGGGCCAGCCGGTCCTCGGGCAACGACGAGCGTGCCAGGAGATCCAGCATCGCCTCGCGCTGCTGGGCCGAGCAGAATGCCAAATACGCGCGTCCCGCGGCGGAGGCCAGCATCGGCACGCGAACTCCGGCGCTGTACTGTTCCAGGGCGAGAGGACTTTGCCGGTCCGTCGTCTCCCGGATCATCATGGTCGAGCCCGACGGGGTGGCAATCGCGACGGGCCAGACAATCTGGGAGCCCAAGGTTGCGAGCAGCGGTTTGGCAATGTGCGCAACCAATGCTTCGTCATCAAAGCCGTCCGACAGGGCTCGCACCATGATGGTGGGCCGATAGCAGTCATCATGCGCATCGCGATCCACATAACCGGCCAGGCGCAGCGTTTCCAAAATGCGATAGGTGGTCGTGCGCGGCAGGCCCACGGCAGCGGCGAGGGTGTTGATCGCCGCGCGCTCCAGACGGTTGAGTTCGGTCAACACTTCCAGACCGCGATTCAACGCGCGGATGGGGCGGGTTGAATCCCGGGCGATCTCAGCATGCGAATCGGCGCGTGTGTCGGAGTGCGGGGTAACTTGTGCGTGCATCATCGAGAGTGTCCTTTCGGCTCTTAGCAATTTCTGTTGAAAAACAATAACATACGCTGCTCGATGCCCTTCGGTGTCGACGATGCTGCGGTTGATGTACATAAGTACCTTCCGGATCGAATCTGGTTGCTTGGGAAACCCACCTGCAGGCGCATTCAGTTACAATCCGCGCCGATTTAGCCTGTGGACAAGGAACCGGGTTTTACATGTCGGAACAATACGTTGAAACGGTCATCATCGGCGCCGGTCCCGTGGGACTGTTTCAGATCTTCGAGCTGGGACTGCTCGGGATCAGCACTCACATCATCGATTCCTTGGGCCAGCCCGGCGGTCAATGCACGGAGCTGTATCCCGATAAACCGATCTATGACATTCCGGCCTTGCCCGTGTGCGGCGCGCAGGAATTGATCGATCGATTGCTGGAACAGGCCAAGCCTTTCAAGGCCACGTTTCACCTGGGCCAGGAAGTCACCGAGTTGCGTGTGCTGGGCAATGGCAAGTTTCACGTTGCGACCTCCACGGGCACACGCCTGACGGCCGGGGCCGTCGTCATCGCCGGGGGCGTCGGTTCCTTTCAAGCGCGGCGCCTCGGGCTGCCCGGGGTGGAGCAGTTCGAAGGCAAAAGCGTCCACTACCGGGTGAAGTCGGCGGGTGATTTTTTCAACCAAGATCTGGTGATCTGCGGCGGCGGGGACTCGGCGTTGGATTGGACGGTTGCGCTGTGCGAGAAGGCGCGCTCGTTGACTCTGGTGCATCGGCGCGCGGAATTTCGCGCCGCGCCGGCCACCGTGGCGCGCATGCGCGACCTGGTGGCAGCGGGCAAGATGCAATTTTTGCAAGGCAATGCGGTCGCGCTGCAGAAGGCTAATGAAAAATTGACCGGGCTCGAGGTGCAAACCTCGGACGCGCAGATGCGCACGATTCCCGTGGACCATGTGTTCGCATTCTTTGGTCTGCATCCCAAGCTCGGACCGATCGCCGAGTGGGGCCTGGAGATGGAAAGGAAGGCGCTCAAGGTCGACACCGAGAAATTCCAGACCAGCGTCCCGGGAATCTTCGCCATCGGCGACATCAACTCGTATCCGGGCAAGAAAAAGCTCATTTTGAGCGGCTTTCACGAAGCGGCCCTGACGGCGTTTGCGATTCAACACCATCTGTTTCCCGAGAAGCGTCAGTTTTTGCAATACACCACCACGAGCCCAATCATGCAGAAGCGATTGGGCGTGGCCGGCGCAGAATGACGCTTCAGGGGAATCGATGAATCAGCTGCTCGAGGACTTGATCAAGGTCATGACGCTCGAACGCCTCGAGATCAATCTGTTTCGCGGACAGAGCCGCGATATCGGCAGTCCCCAGGTGTTCGGCGGGCAGGTATTGGGACAGGCATTGGTGGCGGCGACTGCGACGGTGGAAAACCGGAAAGTGCATTCGCTGCATGCCTATTTCCTGCGGCGCGGCGATTTCAGTCTACCGATCGTTTATGAGGTGGATCGAGCCTGGGACGGCAAACATTTTGCCACCCGTCGCGTCGTCGCCATTCAGAACGGACAGCAGATCTTCAACATGTCCGCCTCCTTTCAGATCCCGGAAACCGGCTTGGATCATCAGTTTCCGATGCCGGATGTGCCGATGCCGGAAACCCTGCCGGATCTGGCCCAGGTTCGCAGCTCGCTGGAGGGCTTGCCGCCCGCCCTGCTGAAAATATTGGATCAAAAGCGGCCATTCGAATTCAAGCCCACCGAGATTCCCAACTTCATGCGTCCGGAAAAGCGGCCGCCGTTCAAATATGTCTGGATCCGCGCCGTCGATAAGCTGCCGGATGACGAGGCTCTGCATCGCTGCCTGCTGGCCTATGCGTCGGACTTTCAATTGCTCGATACGGCGCTCAAGCCGCATGCGCTGTCGATGGCGCGCGACAAACTGGTGATCGCCAGCATCGACCACGCCATGTGGTTTCATCGCAGCCTGCGCGTGGACGACTGGCTGCTGTACGCCATGGACAGCCCGAGCGCCTCGGGAGCGCGCGGCTTTACGCGCGGTAGTATATTTGCGCGCGACGGCCGGTTGGTCGCGAGCGTCGCGCAGGAAGGCCTGATACGAGTGATGTCCTGATTCGGGTTGCCACAGGGGGCTCAAGTGTTCAAAGCCGTCATCATCATCATTGTGGTAGTCGCGGTGCTGCTCGGCGGGATGTTGGCCCTGCGCAGCAGCCGGAACACCGGGATGCCGAGTGAGGATGTGCTGAAGCGGGCGGCGGATCGCGCGCGCCGGCAGGCGTCCAAGGACGAAGCGGAGCGCTAGGAACCCGAGCTTCGCGGAATGCTGGAGGCTGTCGAGGCCTCCCAGACCTCGCGCGGCAGGGTGAACAGGTGGCAGTCCCACCAGCGATTCTTCGCGCGGCGATGCTTGCGATAGACCGCTTCCCAGCGCATGCCGATTTTCTCCAGCACGCGGATTGACGCCGCGTTGTTCACATCGACGGTCGAAATGACCCGCTCCGCCCGTAGATCGAAAAACGCCGCATCGACCAAGGCGAGTGCAATTTCGGTCGCATAGCCTTTGCCCCACCGGTCCGCACCGAGCATGTAGCCCAAATCCACGACGTTGCTTTCGATCAGGGACAGATCACATGCGCCAATCAGCCTGCCGGTCGCGATTTCCTCGACGGCCAGTTCAAATCGGGTGCGCGGTTGCTCGCGTTGCGATGCCAGCAGTTCCTCGAGATATTCGGCCGTGCTTTGCTCGTCGCGAGGTCCGAAAAACAGATAGCGGGTGACGCGAGGATCCGACGAATAGGCATGCACGGCCGCAAAGTCGGTGGCGACGAACTCGCGCAGATTCAATCGTGCCGTGCGGACCGGCACGGTCAGTTTACGCACAGAACCTTGCCCGGATTCAGGATGCCCTTCGGATCGAGCGCCTCTTTGAGCGTGTGCATGACCGCCAATTCGACCGGGTCGGCGCGGCGCGCGAACTCCGCAGCCTTGAGGCGGCCGATGCCGTGCTCCGCGCTGATGCTTCCGCCGAGGCTCTCGACGAGGTCGAACATCGCCTGTTCGAGCGCATGCGCCCGGCCCTGGAATTGCGCAACGTCCGCGCCGGGCTTTTGACTCACGTTGAAATGCAAATTGCCGTCCCCTGCGTGACCGTAGGAAACCACATCTCCTTCGGGTGCCAGTTCGAGCACCAGCGCGCCGCCTTTTTCGATGAGCGTGGGAATGGCGGAGACCGGGACGGACACGTCGTGCTTGATGCTCGCGCCGTGGCGCCGCTGCGCCTCCGGCACCGACTCGCGCAGTTTCCACATGGCTTGCGCCTGGGCAAGGGAGGTCGCCAGCATGGCGTCCTTGACGGCGCCCGCGCCCGCGGCCTCTTCCAGTTCCGAGGTCAGGAGCGCGGTCAGATTCTGGCTCGGGTTCGGCGAACTCAGTTCGACCAGCAAGTACCATGCGCAGCCGAATTCGAGCGGATTGGCGGCTCCGGCGACGTGTTGCACCGTCATCTCCACGGCGATGCGCGGGATCAACTCGAACGAGGTCACTTGATCGCCCGCGGCGGTGCGCAGCCGCGCGAGCAGATCGAGCGCATGGCGGGGCGAGTCGATGCCGACCAGTGCGGTGGCGGTGTCGGATGGTATCGGGAACAACTTGAGCGAGGCCGCCGTGATGATGCCCAGCGTTCCCTCGGCGCCGATGAACAGGGATTTCACGTCGTACCCGGTGTTGTCCTTGCGCAGACTCTTCAGCGCCGAAAGCACCCTGCCGTCGGCCAGCACCACCTCCAGCCCCAGCACCAGGTCGCGCATCATTCCGTAGCGCAGTACCGCCGTGCCGCCGGCATTGGTGGAGAGGTTGCCGCCAATCTGCGCGGTTCCCTCCGAGCCCAAGCTCAGGGGAAAAAGGCGGCCGGCGTCACGTGCCGCGGTTTGCGCGCCGGCCAGGGTGCAGCCGACTTCAACGATCATGGAATAATTGGCGGCATCGACCTGCCGGATGCGATTCAAGCGCTGCATCGAGACGACAATTTGCGAGCCGCTTTCGTCGGGAGTGGCGCCGCCGCAGTAACTGGTATTACCGCCGTGGGGAACCACGGCGACTTCGTCGCGGTGGCAGATTGCCAGGATCCTCGAGACCTCATCGACGCTGTGCGGCCGAAGCACCAGAGGCGTGGCGCCCCGATAGAGGCGCCTGAAATCGCTGAGATAGGGCGCTATGGCCTCCGGCGAGTCCAGAGAATTGCCAGGACCGACCGCTGCCTTGAGTTCCGCGAGCGTCGCAGGACCGGGCGGCCGCGGCATCAGAGCCGCTTGCTCCCGCCGTCGCGGATCGCGGCGGGCACCGGCTTCAAGTCCCAGATCACGCCGAAAAACGACATCAGCTTCAACAGATAGAACGTGACGTCGAATTCCCACCAATAGAAGCCCTGCCGGACGGAGGCGGGATAGTGATGGTGATTGTTGTGCCAGCCCTCGCCCAAGGTAATGAGCGCAAGCCACGGGTTGTTGCGGCTGGTATCGCCGGTCTTGTAGCGCTGCCGGCCGAACACGTGCGAGAGCGAATTGATCGTGTAGGTTCCGTGATAAACCAGCACGGTCGAAATGAAGAATCCCCAGACCAGCATCTGCCAGCCCGTGGTGTGAAGTCCCGGCGCCGCATGTTTCAGGAGCACGCCGAGCAAAAACACGCCGATCCCCAAGGCGGTGGGAACCACGACATCGAAGCGATCCAGGAAGCGCAGTTCCGGATACTTCAATAGATCCTTGACTCGCGACAGATCCGCCGCGAAGTGCTTATGGGACATGAACCAGCCCATGTGGCTCCAGAAGAATCCGTGCTGCACCGGCGAGTGAACATCTTCGGGCTTGTCGGAGTGGACATGGTGGTGCCGATGATGAGCCGCCCACCAAATCGGACCGCGTTGTACCGCCGAGGCGCCCAACATGCCGAAGATGAATTGCCCGGCGCGCGAGGTCTTGAAGCTGCGATGCGAGAAATAGCGATGATAGAAGCCGGTGATGGCGAACATGCGCACGAGGTACAGCGTGATCGTCACCGCCAGCGCGACCCAGCTGAAGCCAACCCAGATGACCGCGAGACACGCGGCGTGCATCAGAAGAAACGGCAGCACCCGGGCCCAATCGATGCGCCGGCCGGATTCCTTGAACGCAACCTCGCGCGGGCGGGTCGTGAAATCGCTGTTGCCAAACCAGCGTGAGAGCTCACGCCCCACGCGTTCGGCGGCGGGGGGCTCGATCGCGATATCATTTTCCGGTGTCATGGTTTCCTTAAGTCTTCAATGCCGCAATTCGCTCGTCCAACGGCGGATGAGTCATGAATAACCGCATGATTCCATCCGAGCGGCCTGTGTTGATGCCGAAGGCCTGCAGTTGCTGAGGCATCGGCTCGCCTTGACTGCGCTTCAGCACCTGCAGCGCATCGATCATGTTGCCCGCACCCGTGAGATCCGCGCCGCCTCGATCGGCCCTGAACTCGCGCCGCCGCGAATACCAGCAGACGATCACGCTCGCAACGATGCCCAGTACGAACTGCGCTAACATCGTGGTCAGGAAAAAGCCGATGCCCGAGCCCTGCCGGTCGTTGCGCAGGATTGCCCGATCAACGATGCCGCCGATGATTCGCGCGAGAAAGATCACGAATGTATTTAGCACACCTTGCAAAAGAGCAAGGGTAACCATATCACCGTTTGCGACGTGCGTGATTTCGTGACCCAGTACCGCCTCGACCTGCGTGCGCGACATGTTGCGCAGCAGGCCGCTGCTCACCGCCACCAGCGCAGCATTGCGGCGCGCACCCGTGGCGAAGGCATTCATTTCCTCGGAGTCGAAAATACCGACCTCGGGCATGCCGATGCGGGCCTGTTCGGCCAGCCGCTTCACCGCACCGACCAGCCAGCGCTCGAGCTCGGATTGGGGGCTTTCAATCACCCGCACCCCCATCATGCGCTTGGCGGTCCACTTGGACAGAGCCAGCGAAATGAGGGATCCGCCGAAGCCGAAAATCGCGGCAAAAACCAGCAGGCCGCCGGTACCGCCCTGCATCAAATGCACGCCGAATACGCTTTCGACGACGAATAGCACCGCACTGAGCAAGGCCAGCACGGCAAGATTGGTGAGGACGAAGAGGAAAATGCGCTTCATGGGGTTCAGATTGGAAAAACAGCCGCAATATGGTATCGCGGCGAGAGTTAGGTCGGGACGCTGAGGTTCAATTTCAAGTTAGCGTTCCGCTATGTTCTTGTAAAATCGAAGATTAATCTTTCAGAGCCAGGGCATGCAATATAGGGACTATTACGAAATTCTGGGCGTGACTCGGGGTGCCGACGCCGATGAAGTGAAGCGGGCGTACCGCAAGCTCGCGCGCAAGTTCCATCCCGACGTCAGCAAGGAAAAGAACGCCGAGGAGAAATTCAAAGAAGTTCAGGAAGCCTATGAAGTGCTTCGCGACAGCGATAAGCGCGCCGCCTACGACCAGCTGGGCCGGGATTTTCGCAATGGACAGCAGTTTCGGCCGCCGCCGGACTGGTCGCAGCGATTCGGGAATTCGGGCAGCCAACGGTTCTCGGATGTCAATGGATTCAGCGATTTCTTCGCGAGCCTGTTTGGCGGATCCGGACTCGGCGCCGGCGGCTCTGGTCAAAGCGATGCGGATGCGGGCCACTTGGACGTCACGGTGGAGGAGGCATTTGCCGGCACCAAGCGGCGAGTCACGCTCAACGAGAACGGCCGCCGGCGCCAGGTCGATGTGCAGATCCCGGCCGGCGTCACGGAAGGGCAATCGCTGCGCATTCCCGGCATCGGTGGGCGCAGCTCGCTGATTTTTCGAATCCGGCTGCGTCCGCACCATCTCTACGAGGTGGTTGGCAAGGACGTTCAGATCGAACTACCGCTCGCTCCTTGGGAGGCGGCTTTGGGTGCGAAGGTCGCGGTTCCCACGCTCAAGGGAACGGTGGAGTTGACGGTGCCTGCCGGGACCCAATCGGGGCAGAAGCTTAGGTTGCGGGCCAGGGGACTTCCCGGCAACCCTGCCGGAGACCAGATGGTCACCATCAAATTGGTGACCCCGGCGGCGCAAACGGCGACGGAAAAAGAAGCCTACGAGCGCATGAGGCGCGATTTCACTTTCGATCCGCGCGCCGACTGGCCTTAGGAGGTTGTAAACTTAAGCGCTGCGCGCGGACCGGCTGAGGTTGTAAACTTGAGCCCGGCCGCTTATTCGAAGGGTGCGTTGTGCAGTTCAAGATCCGGATCAATGGCAAGGCTCACGAGGTCGAAGCCGATCCTCAGATGCCATTGCTGTGGGTGCTTCGCGATGTGCTCGATATGAAGGGCACCAAGTTCGGCTGCGGCAGCAGCTTCTGCGGCGCCTGTACGGTGCACTCGAACGGCGCACCCATCCGGTCCTGTGTCACGCCGGTATCCTCGGTGGGCTCGGCGGCGATTACCACCATCGAGGGGATCGGCGCCACTGCCCACGGCCGCGCCGTGCAAAACGCCTGGCTGGCGGTCGATGTGGTGCAGTGCGGCTATTGTCAGGCGGGCCAAATCATGTCGGCCAGCGCGCTGCTCGCGAAGAATCCCAAGCCCAGCGATGCCGACATCGACCAGGCCATGTCCGGCAACCTATGCCGCTGCGCCACGTACACGCGCATTCGCGCCGCGATCAAGCAGGCGGCCGGCATGTCAGTGGCCGACAGCCGGGATACCCTCGCCTGATGCGCGTCCGGGATGCAGCGCCCGTGAGCGGTGAATCGCGCCGAGCCTTCCTACGGGCAGGCGTCGCCGTCGGCGGCGGCCTGCTGCTCGATTTTTCGCTGCCGGGCGCGCTCGGTGCCCGCGAGAATTTTGCGCAACAGTGGAGCACGCTAAACGCGTTCGTGGAGATATCGAGCGACGGAACCGTCACGATCACGTCCAAGAATCCGGAAATCGGGCAGGGCATCAAAACCATGCTGCCGATGTTGATCGCCGAGGAACTGGACGTGGACTGGGCCAGTGTCCGGATCGAACAGGCGCTCAGCGATCCGGCGCGATACGGCGTGCAGTTCGCGGGCGGCAGCCGGGCGACGCCTCTGAATTGGGAGCCGCTGCGGCGCGTCGGTGCGGCGGCGCGCCAAATGCTGATCGGCGCTGCGGCCCAGATCTGGTCCGTGCCCGCCGCAGAATGCGATACCGAATCCGGCAAAGTCATCCATATGCCGACCAAGCGACGCTTGAGTTATGGGCGCCTGGCGGCGGTGGCCGCGACGCTTGCCGCGCCGGATCTGACGCAAGTGGCGCTCAAGGACCCGAAGAATTTCAAAATCATCGGCAAATCGCGCGCCGGCGTCGACAGTCCCTTGGTGGTCACGGGCAAGCCGTTGTTCGGCATCGACGTTACCGTGCCCGGCATGCTGTACGCGGTATTCGTGAAGTCGCCGGTGTTCGGCGGCACGGTCGCCAGCGCCAATCTGGACGCGGTCAAGGCCCAAGCGGGCGTGCGGGATGCTTTCATCGTCAGCGGCGGGGCCGTTTTCAACGGTCTGGTCAGCGGCGTCGCCATCGTCGGCGCGAATTGGTGGCTGGTCAACAAAGCGCGCGAGTCGCTGCAGGTTGTATGGAACGAAGGCGCGGCCGCCGCACAAAGCAGTGCCGGATTCGCGAGGCAGGCCGTCGAGCTTTCGACTCAGCCGCCCGGCGCGAAAGTGGTGGCCGACGGCGACGTGGCTCGAGCGCTCGGTGCGTCGGCCAAAAAGTTGGAGGCTGCATACAGCTATCCATTTCTTTCGCACGCGACGTTGGAGCCGCAGAATTGCACGGCGCACTTTCACGACGGCAAGGTGGAAATCTGGGCGCCGACGCAAAACCCGGATGCGGGGCGGAAAATCGTGGCGAAGACGCTGGGATTGACGGATGCGGACATCACCATCCACATGACTCGTTGCGGCGGGGGATTCGGACGGCGGCTGATGAACGACTACATGGTCGAGGCGGCTTGGATATCGAAGCAGGCCGCTGCGCCGGTCAAGCTCTTGTGGAATCGGCAAGACGATGTGCAGCACGATTTCTACCGCCCCGCCGGCTTTCACTTCTTCAAAGCCGGTCTCGACACGGGCGGGAAATTGCAGGCGTTCAGCGATCATTTCGTCTCCTTCGGCGAGAATGGCAAAGCCGCGCCGAGCGCCGACATGAGCGCCAACGAGTTCCCCGCGAAATTCGTGCCCAATCTCGAGCTGGGAATTTCCTTCATGCCCCTGGGCGTTCCGACGGGGCCCTTGCGCGCACCGGGCAGCAACGGGCTCGCGTTCGTATTTCAATCCTTCATTGACGAGATCGCGCATGCCGCGGCTCAAGATCCGCTGCAATATCGCATTGATCTGCTGGGCGAGCGCCGTCAGGTCGGTGCGTTCGACACCGGGCGCATGATCGATGTCCTGGCGCTGGTCCGCGACAAGTCCGGCTGGGGCCGGCGCAATCCTGCCAAAGGCTCCGGCATGGGCGTGGCATTTTATTACAGCCATCTCGGGTACTTTGCGGAAGTGGTGCACGCGACGGTGGCCGCGGGGGGCAAAATCACGGTCGACAAGGTCTGGGTTGCCGCCGATGTGGGCAGCCAGATCATCAATCCGACGGGCGCCGAAAATCAGGTGCAGGGCGCCGCGCTGGACGGCATCGGCGAGGCGTTGGGCCAAGCCATTACGCTGGAAAACGGCAGGGTGGCGCAGAGTAATTTCAACGATTTTTTACTGCTGCGCATGAAGCAGGCGCCGCCGGTCGAGGTGCATTTTCTCAAGACGGAGCATCCTCCGACCGGATTGGGCGAGCCGGCGTTGCCGCCGGTGCTGCCCGCGCTGTGCAATGCGCTCTTCGCCGCGGCCGGCGTGAGGATTCGCAGCCTGCCGATCGATCCGCAACTGTTCGTTTAGCGGCCGCCGGCACATCAGCCGCCGGTCAGCACGTCCTCGCGCAGCACGTAGTCGGGCGACATGATCGTTTCACTTTGGCGATCGCGCGCCACTTGCACGCTTTGCGGTTTCACGAAAACCGCGGACACTTCCGGGTGGGTGCCCCGGATCTGCTTCTCGAGATCCACCACGGCGCGTTCAATCTCCGGCGCCCGCATGTAGTCGAAGAAATCCAGACTCAAGTAGACAACGACACTGCTCGGTGCGAGCTGCACGGTGGCGATGCTGTTGGCGTTGCACACGCCGGGCATGCGCGCGGCGATGCGGATGACGGCATCGCTCAGGGAGGGGTCGGCGCGTTCACCGATGAGCAGCGCCTTCGACTCCTGCGCCAGCAGTGCCGCGACGCAGCCCAGGATGACGGCAATCAACAGAGACGCGATGCCATCCCAACGGCTGTCCGACGTCAGTATCGCCGCGGTCGTGCCGGCGCCGGCGACCAGGATCCCCAAGATCGCGGCCGAGTCCTCGAAGACCACGATGAATGCCGGCGGATCCTTCGATTGGCGAAATGCCTCCCACCAACCGAGATTGCGTTTGGCCCGGCTGAATGCCCGCGCTCCAATGAACCAGGAACCGCCCTCGAATACCAGGGACGCGGCGAGCACCAGGTAGATCACCAGCGGCCTCTCGATGGGTTGCGGCTGCAGGAGACGCTGGATACCCTGGTAGGCTGAAACACCGGCACCCACGGAGAAGATCAGCAATGCCACCACGAAGCTCCAGAAATAGAGCTCCCGGGCGTAGCCCAGGGGGTGCTCGCGGTCGGCGGGACGGCTGGAGCGGGCGATACCGTACAGCAGCAGGAGCTCATTGATCGTGTCGACCAGGGAATGCACCGCTTCGCTCAGCATGGCCGCCGAACCGGTGACCGCGGCCGCGACGAACTTCGCCGCCGCCACCAGCAAATTGCCGGCCAATGCCGCCCAAACCGCCTTGAGGGTAGTCCCCATGGCTCATTTTAGCTTGAAGAATCGGCCGGCGGCCCCAACTCACCCGAACCAATCCTAAACTGCCAAGGCCATGACCACAGAAACTGAAGCGAAGGCCGCGCCCGCGCCGCAAATCAAAGAGTTCCAGGCCGAAACCAAGCAAGTGCTGCGCCTGGTCATCCATTCGCTGTATTCGCACAAAGAGATCTTCCTGCGGGAGCTGATCTCGAATGCCTCGGATGCCTGCGAGAAATTGCGCTTCGAGGCGATTGCGCGTCCTGAGTTGTTGGGCAGCGACACGCTGTCGGTCACGCTGACGCCGGACGCCGGCGCCGGCACCTTGAGCGTCAAGGATAACGGCATCGGCATGAGCGAGGCGGAGATCATCGACAATCTCGGCACCATCGCGCGCTCGGGCACCAAGAAGTTCCTGGAGACCTTGAGCGGCGATTCCGCGAAGGACGCGCAGCTGATCGGCCAGTTCGGCGTCGGCTTTTACTCCGCTTTTATCGTGGCCGACAAGGTGACGGTGCTCACCAAGCGCAGCGATGCACCCGCCGTGCGCTGGGAATCCGACGGCGAGGGCCAGTATCAGATTCAAGTTGCCGACAAAACCGATCGCGGCACCGAAGTCATCCTGCACTTGCGCGATGAGGACAAGGAGTTCCTGGAGCCGGGACGCCTGCGCCAGTTGGTGCGCAAGTACTCGGACCATCTGAGCATCCCAATTGTGCTCAAGAGCGCTGAAACGGAAGAGACCTTGAATCAGGCGAAGGCGTTCTGGACGCGGCCGAAATCCGAACTGAAGGACGAGGACTACCAGGCGTTCTACAAGCATATTTCCCACGATACCGAGGACGCTCGGATTTGGGCGCACAACAAGGTGGAAGGCAATATCGAATATACGTCGCTGCTGTATCTGCCGAGACGCGCGCCGTTCGATCTTTACGAGCGCGACCAGAAAGGCGGCATCCAGCTGTACGTCAAGCGCGTCTTCATCATGGACAAGGCGGCGGAGCTGTTGCCGCCGTACCTGCGCTTCATGCGCGGATTGGTGGATTCCTCCGACCTGCCGCTGAACGTGTCGCGCGAGCTGCTGCAAAACAATCGCACGGTCGAGAAGATCAAAGCGGCGCTGGTCAAGCGCACGCTGGATCTGCTCGAGGATCTGGCCGCGAACAAGCCTGAGGAGTATGCGGAATTTTGGAAGACATTCGGCACGGTCTTGAAGGAAGGCATCATCGATGATCCGGCCAATAAAATCCGGATCGCGAAACTGCTGCGCTTCAATTCGACCGCGGAGAGCGGCGATGCGCCCACGGCCACTCTCGAGGCGTACGTGTCGCGGATGAAGGCGGATCAAAAGGCTATCTATTACCTCACCGCCGACACCTTGGCGGCCGCGCGCAACAGTCCGCACCTGGAGGGTTTCCGCGCCAAGGGCATGGAGGTTTTGTTGCTGACCGATCGCATTGACGAGTGGGTCGCGGGGCATTTGCACGAATTCGAGGGCAAAAACCTCGCGAATGTCGCGAGCGCCGCCGCCGATGTCGCCTCGGCCATCGAGACCCCGGAGAAGGCCGCGGCGGAAACC
>Ga0210389_10002570_pt1 | contig 14271 bp, 11 predicted proteins | sample IncBWH28OmetaG_FD_160127 | JGI IMG/M metagenome (GOLD analysis project Ga0210389, IMG submission 160127) | Forest soil microbial communities from Barre Woods Harvard Forest LTER site, Petersham, Massachusetts, United States - Inc-BW-H-28-O ...
TTGGAAACCGGCGAGCTGTCGCCGTATCCGATTGCGCGCAAGCTGTTCAGCGAATTCGGTCTGGACGTGCTGGCCGCCGAAGCGGTCAAGACGATGCTGGACAAAGAGCGGGCGAAGCAAGAAACGGAGACCGAGAAGCGGTCATCCGGCGGGCTTGGCGACCTGGGCGCGCAGGCGTCGATGGCCGCGGTGCTGGTCTCCGAACTGGCCGGGGTGAGTCTCGGATTGCTCAGCACCATCGGGGTCAGCCTCGGCTTGGGTGCGGCGACGATCATGAGTCGCGGCACGCTCGCCCAAAAGGAGCGCTGGCTGCCCGAACTGATGACGCTCGAGAAGATCGCGGCGTGGGCGATCACCGAGCCCGACTCCGGCTCGGATGCGTTCGGCGGGATGAAGACTACGGTTCGGCGCTCCGGCGACGAAGATGGGGCCTACCTGCTCAACGGGCAGAAGACGTTCATCACCAACGGCCCATACGCCGACGTGCTGATCGTCTACGCCAAGCTCGACCAAGGACTGGCCGAAGGCCCCGGGGACCGGCGCAATCGACCGGTGCTGCCCTTCGTGCTCGATTCCGGCATGCCCGGGCTCACTCAGGGCAAGCCGTTCAAGAAGATGGGCATGATGTCGTCGCCGACTGGCGAACTGTTCTTCGACGACGTCCGGCTGACACCCGACCGGCTGCTCGGCGAGACAGAGCAGCACAGCAGCGGGGACGGTCGTGAGAGCGCGCGGGCGAACTTCTCCGCCGAACGGCTCGGCGTCGCCCTGATGGCGTTGGGAATCATCAACGAATGTCACCGGCTCTGCGTCGATTACGCCAAAACCCGCACCCTGTGGGGCAAGAACATCGGTCAATTCCAGCTCATTCAGCTCAAGCTGGCCAAGATGGAAGTCGCCCGGATCAACGTGCAGAACATGGTGTTCCAGACGCTGGAGAAAGCACAAGCCGGCCGGATCCCCTCGCTGGCCGAGGCGTCGGCGATCAAGCTGTACTCGTCCGAGGCCGCTACCGATGTCGCGATGGAGGCCGTGCAGCTCTTCGGTGGCAATGGTTACATGGCCGAGTATCGGGTCGAACAGTTGGCCCGCGACGCCAAGTCGTTGATGATCTACGCCGGCAGCAATGAGGTCCAGGTCACCCACATCGCCAAGGGCCTGCTCGCCGGATGAGCGTCCGGGCGACGGCAAAAACCCTGCGGCACAGCTCGATCGCCGCACTTGACCGGCTGACCTATGTTCCGATCTCGCGGCTGACCTTCAACATCATGCTCAACGTGCTGATCTCGCAGCGATGGCTGTTCGCGGGGGTCCGCCCGGCGGCCGACTATGTCATTGCCCGCACCACGCCGGTGGTTCCCGGTATTCGCGTCAGACCGGTTTCCGCGCCGGTGCGCGGCGAGTGGGTGTGGGCGCCGGAAGCGGACGACGGCGTTGGGGCGGTCCTGGTCTTGCACGGCAGCGGCTATCTGATCTGCTCGTCGCGCACCCATCGCGGGTTCGCTTCGCACCTGTCGAAATACTCTGGGATGCCGACTTTCGCCATCGATTACCGGCTCGCGCCCGAACATCCGTTTCCCGCAGCTGAGGACGACGCCTTCGCCGCATATCGTTGGCTCCTTGCGCAAGGACACGATCCGGCAAAGATCGTCGTCGCAGGGGACTCGGCCGGCGGCCACCTCGCCGTCGGGCTCGCGCTGCGGCTGCGCAACGAAGGGCTGCCCACACCGGCAGCGCTCGCCCTGTTCGGGCCGCTGATCGATCCGGCATACCGGGCCTGCATTGCCGACGCACGCACCCGGCAGCAACCGCTCGACCCGCGTGCCGCCGCCCGCGCTATCGCGCTGTATGTCGGGGACTTCGATCCCGCAGACCCGCGGCTGTGTCTGCTGAACGCCGATCTGTCCAGCCTGCCGCCGATTCAGATCCATTACGGCACAAGGGAAGTCATGCGCGCCGACGCTGAGGCCTTCGCCGAGCTGGTGCGAGCGGCGGGCGGTCGTTGCGAAGAACAGGTGTGGCCGGGTCTGATGCATGGCTACTGGCTCTGGCCGCGTGACCAAGGCTGGACCAGTCTCGAGACGGCCGGATTGTTTCTGCGCAACGCGGTTGCCGAAGCCGACACCGCGTCGTGATCCCGTCGATGAACGCTCGACCCGGCTCGGCGTGATGCTGAAGACCATGGGCCTGCTGGCCGGATGGTATCCGGCACCGGATCGGACGGGCTGCGCACTTCCACGCCGCCTTCACCGACCTGGATCCGCAGGCCCGGGAAGCTACCACCGCCGGATCGCCTCGAGCTAGCCGGCCACCATCCAAATAGCCTGCGCGGCAGGGCTTCCCAGGTCAACGGTGGTGGGCCCGCCGTCAGCCGATTCGACCGCGACCGAGATCATCCCGGCGAATTCGCGGCGGGTCAGCACCCGTAGCCGTGAGTCAAGGCTGATACCGATGCTGTCGAAATAGCGCAGCATCTCCGGGTCTTTGTCGGATATCCGCGCCACCATGCCGGTGTCCCCGTCGGCGCATGACCACAGCTGGCGGGCCGGCGGCGTAGGTACCTGCCCGTCGGAGCCCGGGATCGGGTCACCGTGCGGGTCGCGCTGCGGGAAACCAAGCTTGGCGTCGATGCGCGCCACCAGCCGGTCGGACACCGCGTGCTCGAGCACCTCGGCCTCGTCGTGCACTTCGTCCCAGCTGTAACCCAGCTCCTTGACCAGGAAGGCTTCCAGTAGCCGGTGGCGGCGCACCATCGCCAGCGCCGCCCGACGCCCGGATTCGGTCAGCGTCACCGCGCCGTACTTCTCATGGTCGACCAGACCCTGCTCGGCGAGTTTGCGGATGGATTCCGAGGCGGTGCTGGCCGACACCCCGATCTTCTCGGCCAGCATCTTCGTGCTGACCTTATCCAGCGACCACTCCTGGGCGTTCCAGATGACTTTCAGATAGTCCTGGGCAACCGCGGTGAGCTCGTTGGGCTCATCACCAGGAGAGTCAGGGTGCACAACGGAAGTTTAAGCAATCCTCACCTGATCTGGGGCTCTAGCACGATTAGCCGCTACCTTGCGCCGTAGGCTAGCTGTTGTGCAACGGTGGCGCGGCCAGGACGAGATACCCACGGACTGGGGGAGATGCGTGCTCACTATCGGAGTGTTCGACGGTCTGCACCGTGGGCACGCCGAGCTGATCGAACATGCGGTGAAATCGGGTCGCGCGCGCGGAGTGCCGACCGTGTTGATGACGTTCGACCCACATCCGATGGAAGTGGTCCACCCCGGCAGTCACCCCGCCCAGTTGACGACGCTCACCCGACGTGCCGAACTGGCCGAGGAGTTCGGCATCGACGTGTTTCTGGTGATGCCGTTCACCACGACTTTCATGAAGCTCACGCCCGAGCGTTACGTCCACGAATTGCTCGTGGAAAACCTGCACGTGGTCGAAGTCGTGGTCGGGGAGAACTTCACCTTCGGCAAAAAAGCCGCCGGCACCGTCGACACGCTGCGCCGCGCCGGTGAGCGGTTCGGGTTCGCGGTCGAATCGATGTCACTGGTTTCCGAGCACCACAACACCGAAACCGTGACGTTCTCGTCGACCTACATCCGCTCGTGCGTCGACGCCGGAGATGTGGTTGCGGCCGCGGAGGCGCTGGGCCGCCCGCATCGGGTCGAGGGCGTGGTGGTGCGCGGCGACGGCCGCGGCACCGAGATGGGTTTCCCCACCGCCAACGTCGCACCGCCGATGTACTCGGCCATCCCGGCCGACGGCGTCTATGCCGCCTGGTTCACCGTCCTCGGGCACGGGCCGGTGACCGGCACGGTCGTCCCGGGCGAGCGCTACCAGGCCGCGGTTTCGGTGGGCACCAACCCGACCTTTTCCGGACGCACCCGCACCGTCGAGGCGTTCGTGCTTGACACCGCCGCCGACTTGTACGGGCAGCATGTGGCCCTGGACTTCGTCGCGCGTATCCGCGGACAGAAGAAGTTCGGATCAGTCAAGGATCTAGTCGCCGCGATGGACAAGGACACCGACAAGGCGCGTGCCCTGCTTTCCGCTGGCTGACCTGCGGATTCAGGTCCACAGGTGGACCGCTGTTAGACTTCCCGACGACATGGCGCGTGCTGCAGTTCGCGGCGGCCGCAGCCTGGATCGATGATCGCGGACCGATTGATGGAGATATTTCGTGGCGCTGACTGCCGACCAAAAAAAGGAAATCCTGGGCTCTTACGGCCTGCATGAGACCGACACCGGATCCCCTGAGGCGCAGGTCGCACTGCTGACCAGGCGGATCGCCGACCTCACTGAGCACCTCAAGGTGCACAAGCACGACCACCACTCGCGGCGCGGTCTGCTGCTGTTGGTCGGACGGCGGCGCCGGTTGCTGAAGTACGTGGCCCAGATCGATGTGGAGCGCTACCGCTCGCTGATAGACCGGCTGGGTCTGCGCCGCTGACCCTCGCCCGCCGAGGCTGCCCCGCGGGATCTAGGAATCGCCAGGTCGGCGTGTAGAGTAAGAGCGTTCTGGGCCGTATCGGCCCGAGCAGGTGCGGCGCGCGCGATCCGCGCGCACCGTCCCAGCGAGTCACAGGGGACCTGCATCGCGCGGTCTTCGGTAGTGGCTGCCGGGCTCCCAATTCGGGGCAGGTCGGCAGCTTCGATCGACGGCCGTCGCCGCATCCAGGCCCTGGAGCCTTCGGGTTTAGCGTGATCACGCGAAACAGCTAAATAAATCCAGAGAGGCCATACGGACACCTATGTCTGTAGCTGAAATTGACCAAGGCGTGTTCGAGTCGACCGCCGTCATCGACAACGGGAGCTTCGGCACCCGCACCATCCGTTTTGAAACCGGCCGGTTGGCCCAGCAAGCCGCCGGCGCCGTCGCCGCCTACCTCGACGACGAGACCATGCTGCTGTCGGCGACCACCGCCAGCAAGAACCCCAAAGAGCAATTCGACTTCTTTCCGCTGACTGTCGACGTCGAGGAGCGGATGTATGCCGCGGGCCGCATCCCCGGCTCCTTCTTCCGTCGCGAAGGCCGGCCTTCCACCGACGCGATCCTGACTTGTCGGCTCATCGACCGCCCACTGCGCCCGTCGTTCGTTGACGGGTTGCGCAACGAGATCCAGGTCGTGGTGACGATCCTGAGCCTGGATCCCAACGAGCTCTACGACGTGGTGGCGATCAACGCCGCGTCGGCGTCCACGCAGCTGGCCGGCCTGCCGTTCTCCGGCCCGGTGGGCGGGGTCCGGGTTGCGCTGATCGACGGCACCTGGGTCGCGTTCCCGACGGTCGAGCAGAGCGAGCGCGCGGTCTTCGACATGGTGGTGGCCGGACGCGTGGTGTCCGGTAGCGGCGACAACGCCGACGTGGCCATCATGATGGTCGAAGCCGAGGCCACCGACAAAGTCATCGAACTCGTCGCGGGCGGTGCCCAAGCGCCGACCGAAGCCGTTGTGGCGCAAGGCCTGGAGGCCGCCAAGCCATTCATCGCGGCGTTGTGTGCCGCCCAGCAGGAACTTGCCGACGCGGCAGCCAAGCCGACCGGCGAATACCCAGTGTTCCCCGACTACGGCGACGACGTCTACTACTCGGTGTCTTCGGTAGCCACCGAGCAGTTGTCCGCCGCGCTGACCATCGGCGGCAAGGCCGAGCGTGACGAGCGCACCAATGAGCTCAAGGCCGAAGTTCTCGAGCGGCTCGCCGACACCTACGCCGGCCGCGAGAAGGAGATCGGGGCGGCCTTCCGTGCGCTGACCAAGAAGCTTGTGCGGCAGCGCATTCTGTCCGACCACTTCCGTATCGACGGCCGCGGCATCACCGACATCCGCGCACTCTCTGCAGAAGTCGCGGTTGTCCCGCGGGCACACGGCAGCGCGCTGTTCGAGCGTGGCGAAACTCAGATCCTGGGTGTGACCACTCTCGACATGGTCAAGATGGCCCAGCAGATCGACTCGCTGGGGCCCGAGACCTCCAAGCGCTACATGCACCACTACAACTTCCCGCCGTTCTCGACCGGCGAAACCGGTCGGGTCGGCTCGCCCAAACGGCGTGAGATCGGCCACGGCGCACTGGCCGAGCGGGCGCTGATGCCGGTGCTGCCCAGCGTCGAAGAGTTCCCCTACGCGATCCGCCAGGTCTCGGAAGCCTTGAGCTCCAACGGGTCCACGTCGATGGGCTCGGTGTGCGCGTCGACGCTGTCGCTGCTGAACGCCGGGGTTCCGCTCAAGGCGCCGGTCGCCGGCATCGCCATGGGACTGGTGTCCGACGACGTTGAGGTGGACGGTGGCGGCACCGAGCGCCGCTTCGTGACGCTCACCGACATCCTGGGCGCCGAAGACGCATTCGGTGACATGGACTTCAAGTGCGCAGGCACCAAGGACTTCGTCACCGCCCTGCAGCTGGACACCAAGCTCGACGGGATTCCGTCGCAGGTGCTGGCGGGCGCGTTAGACCAGGCCAAAGATGCGCGCCTGACGATTCTCGAGGTGATGGCCGAGGCCATCGACGGTCCCGACGAGATGAGCCCGTACGCGCCGCGAGTCACCACGATCAAGGTGCCGGTGGACAAGATCGGCGAGGTGATCGGTCCCAAGGGCAAGATCATCAACGCCATCACCGAGGAAACCGGCGCGCAGATCTCCATCGAGGACGACGGCACCGTGTTCGTCGGCGCCACCGACGGACCTTCGGCGCAGGCTGCGATCGACCGCATCAACGCGATCGCCAACCCGCAGCTGCCCAAGACCGGCGAGCGATTCCTCGGAACAGTGGTCAAGACCACCGACTTCGGCGCGTTCGTGTCGCTGCTGCCCGGCCGCGATGGGCTGGTACACATCTCCAAACTCGGTAAGGGCAAGCGCATCGCAAAGGTCGAGGACGTCGTGAGCGTCGGCGACAAGTTGCGCGTGGAGATCGCCGACATCGACAAGCGTGGCAAGATCTCGCTGGTGCTCGTCGACGAAGAAGCCAGCGAATCCGGCAACGGTGACGCAGCCGCGACCACTTCGGAGACCGCGCCAGCCGATGCCGCGACGGCCAGCAGTTAGCCCGGGGACGCAGCCGCTGCGACGCGGCCGCCACAGCGCCGAGCCTTCTTCGGCGTTCCGCCGCACCACCCTTCCCGGGGGACTGCGGGTCGTCACCGAATACCTGCCGGCGGTGCACTCTGCGTCGGTCGGGGTTTGGGTGGCCGTCGGATCGCGCGACGAGGGTGCGACCGTGGCCGGCGCCGCGCACTTCCTCGAGCATCTCCTGTTCAAGTCGACGCCAACGCGTACCGCTGTCGACATCGCCCAGGCGGTGGATGCGGTCGGCGGTGAGCTGAACGCGTTCACCGCCAAGGAGCACACCTGTTACTACGCGCACGTGCTCGACAGCGATCTGGAGCTGGCCGTCGACTTGGTCGGTGACGTGGTGCTCAACGGACGCTGCGCCACCGACGATGTCGAGCTCGAGCGCGACGTCGTGCTCGAGGAGATCGCGATGCGCGACGACGACCCCGAGGACGCACTGGGCGACATGTTCCTGTCGGCGCTGTTCGGTGATCATCCGGTGGGCCGTCCGGTCATCGGCAGCGTGGAATCGGTGTCGGCGATGACGCGCGGTCAACTGCACTCGTTTCACATGCGGCGCTACACGCCCGAGCGGATGGTCGTCGCGGTGGCCGGCAATGTCGACCACGATGACGTGTTGGCGTTGGTCCGCCAGCACTTCGGGCCGCGCCTGGTCCGGGATCGGCGGCCGGTGCCGCCGCGCAAGGGCGCCGGCCGCATCACCGGTCGCCCGCGGTTGATGTTGGCCAACCGCACTGCCGAGCAGACCCACGTCTGCCTGGGGGTGCGCACGCCGGGCCGGCACTGGCAGCATCGCTGGGCGCTCTCGGTGCTCAACACCGCGCTCGGTGGTGGCTTGAGTTCACGCTTGTTCCAACAGGTTCGGGAGTCCCGCGGGTTGGCGTACTCGGTCTATTCGTCGTTGGACATGTTCTCCGACAGCGGTGCGCTGTCGGTGTACGCGGCGTGCCTGCCCGAGCGTTTCGGCGAAGTGGCGCGGGTGACCACCGAGGTGCTCGAGACGGTAGCACGCGACGGCATCACCGAGGCGGAGTGCCGGATCGCGAAGGGTTCGCTGCGCGGCGGGCTAGTGCTCGGCCTGGAGGACTCCAATTCGCGGATGAACCGTATCGGCCGCAGCGAACTCAACTACGCTGAGCATCGAAGTATCGACCGCACGCTGCAGGAGCTCGACGAGGTCACCGTGGAAGAGGTTAATGCGACGGCCCGCCGGCTGCTGGGCAACCCGTACGGCGTGGCAGTTCTTGGCCCGCATCAGTCGAAAAGGTCGCTGCCTCAACAGCTTCGGGCGATAGCAAGGTAGCGCGATGGTACTGGGGTTCTGGGATCTCGAGGTGCCAATCGTGGGAGCGCCGATGGCAGGCGGCCCCGGAACGCCGGCGCTGGCGGCGGCGGTGTCGAACGCAGGCGGCTTTGGCTTCCTGGCCAGCGGCTACGTGAGTGCGGAGCGCCTCGCTGACGACATCGCAGCCACCCGCGCCGCGACCACCGGCCCGCTTGGCGTCAACCTGTTTGTGCCGCAACCCAGCGTCGCCGACGTCTATGCGTTGGACCACTACGCGGAGGCGCTCGACGAGCTCGCCGAGCACTACGGGGTCGAGATCGGTTACCCCAACTTCGGCGACGACGACGGCTTTCAGCAAAAGCTCGAGGTGGTGGCCGACCTACGGCCTGAGATGGTGTCGTTCACCTTCGGTGCCCCGTCCCCGGATGTCATGCGGTGGTTCGGCGCACTGGGGATGCTGCTCTTCGTCACGGTGACGTCGGCCTACGAGGCCGGAGTGGCGCTCGCCGCCGGTGCCGACGGCCTGATCGTCCAGGGCCCGAATGCCGGCGGGCACCGCGGCACCTTCGCGCCGGACATGGACCCCGGTAGAGAATCGTTGCACGCGTTGCTTGCCCGGATCCGCAGCGCCCACGACGTCCCGCTCATCGCAGCCGGCGGACTCGGCACTCCCGAAGATGTGGCCGCCGTGATGAACAGGGGGGCGGTGGCCGCCCAGATCGGTACCGGGCTACTGCTGTCCGACGAAGCCGGCACGAACGCCGCACACCGCGCCGCGTTGCAGCATCCGGAGTTCATCAAAACCGTTGTCACTCGAGCTTTCTCGGGTCGTTATGCGCGCGGTCTGGAGAACGAGTTCACCCGGCTGTTTGGCGAGATAGCACCGTTGGGCTACCCCGAGGTCAACCAGATGACCTCGCCGATCCGGAAGGCCTCGGTCGCGTTGGAGGACCCGCACGGCACCAATCTTTGGGCGGGAACGGCGTATCGGGAGGCGCGCTCCGGACCGGCGAAGGACATCGTCAAGACGCTCGGCGACGTCTAAGCGGTGTTCACGCGCGCCACTCCTCCTCATCGCTGCGCTCTGCATCGTCGTCGGCGCCGTCACACGTTGGGCTTGCGCTGTGCCCACGGCTTAGCCAACTCCAGTTGGCTGGCCACGCGTACCAGGACGTCCTCGCGGCCGTAAGCAGCCGCCAGTTGCACCCCGACCGGCAGCCCACCATCGGTCCACTCGACGGGCACATTGATCGCCGGCTGGCCGCTCATGTTGAACGGCGGGGTGAACGGAATGAACCGGCCCGAGCGTTCCATGGCATCCATCGGGTGATCGGGGTTGTTGGCGATGGTGCCCAGTGGCAGCGGAAGCTCGGCCACTGTCGGGGTGAGCAACAGATCCCAGCCATCGGCCCACCAGGACTGCAGCGCGCGGCGGAAGTGGGTGGTGGCCGCGAGCGCAAGCGCATAGTCGATGGCGGTGATATGCGTGGCGAACTCAGCCTGGACGCGGTTCATCGGTTCGAATTCGTCCTCGGCGAGTGGCCGTCCGAGTTGCTCCTCGAACCACCGCAGGCTGACGCCAACGTTGGTGCTCCACATGGCCCCGAAGCGCGAACTCAACATGGCGTCCTCAAGCGCTGCCGGCCATGCTGGTTCGACCGTATGGCCGAGGGATTCGAGCAACGTGGCAGCCGACCGCGCGGCCGCGGTGCAGTCGGGTGCGACGGGTCCGCCTTGCGGATGGTGGTCGAGCAGACCGATGCGCAACCGGCCCGGGTCGGCACCGACCTCGTCGATGTACGGGCGCGCAGGGGCAGGTGCGATCACGGTGTCGCCGACGGCGGGTCCGCGAACGGCGTCGAGCAGTGTCGCGGTGTCGCGCACCGTGCGGCTCACGCAAAGCTCAACCGACAGCGCGGTTTCGTCGCGGATCGGGCCAAGCGAGGTCCTGCCCTGGCTGGGCTTCAGTCCAACCAGCCCACAACACGACGCGGGTATTCGTATGGAGCCGCCGCCGTCGCTGGCGTGCGCGAACGGGACCATGCCGCTGGCGACGGCGGCGGCCGAGCCACCGCTGGATCCGCCGGGCGAACGACTGACGTCCCAGGGGTTGCGCGTAGCGCCCCAGGCCAGCGGTTCGGTGGTCGGCACGCTGCCGAGTTCGGGGCTGTTGGTCCGGCCGGCGATCACCAAACCGGCGCTGCGGTAGCGACTGACCAACGTGGTGTCGGCCTCGGAGATCGCCTTCTCGTTTTTGAGCGCGCGATTGCCGTTGCTGATGCGCTGACCGGCATAACCGGCGAACAGGTCCTTGATGAGGAACGGCACGCCACGGAACGGCCCGTCGGGCAGCTCAGCCCGGGCGGTGTCGCGGGCATGATCGAACCAGCGGATCACGACCGCGTTGAGGACGGGATCGATGCGCTCGATGCGCTCGATGGCCGCTTCGAGCAACTCGAGCGGCGTCACCTCACCTTTTTTGACCAACGCGGCCTGGTCGATCGCATCCATCCAGCGAGTGTCATCGGCAATTGAGCTCACGCGGCTTGTGTAGCACGCGACGTGCGGGTCAGGCCAGCACGTCTGCGAGTTGGGTGAACGGCAACGCCAGGTCGGCGGCCACGCGCTCGGACAGCAGCGCTCCCTCATGCGTCGAAAGGCCTTTGGCAAGGGCAGGGTTCGACCGGCAGGCGCCTTGCCATCCGCGCTCAGCGAGCTCGATCACGTAGGGCATGGTGGCGTTGGTCAACGCGAACGTCGACGTTTTCGGTACCGCAGCGGGCATGTTCGCCACGCAGTAGAACAGCGTGTCGCAGACGGCGAACGTCGGGTCGTCGTGCGTGGTCGGGTGTGAGTCCTCAAAGCAGCCACCCTGGTCGATGGCGATATCCACCAGCACCGCACCTGGCTTCATATGCGCGACAAGAGAATTCGACACCAATTTGGGCGCCTTGGCACCCGGCAACAGCACAGCGCCGATGACCAGGTCGGCACGTTTCACGGCCTCCTCGAGCTCCAAGGCGGCCGAGTAGCGGGTCTGCACTCGGCCGCCGAACGCACTGTCGAGCTCGCGCAGTTTGTTGATGTTGACGTCGAGCACGGTGACCGTTGCGCCCATACCAACGGCCACGCGGGCGGCGTTGTAGCCGGCGGTGCCCCCGCCGATTACGGCGACGTTGGCCGGTTCGACACCCGGCACACCGCCCATCAGTACGCCGCGTCCGCCGTGAGTGCGCATCAGATGGTAGGCGCCGACCTGGGCCGACAGCCGGCCGGCGACCTCGCTCATCGGGGCCAGCAGCGGCAACGCGCCGTCGGCGGTCTGGACGGTCTCGTAGGCGATCGATGTGGTAGCCGACGCCAACAGCGCCTCGGTGCAGGCACGGGAGGCGGCCAAGTGCAGGTAGGTGAACAGGGTCTGCCCGCGGCGCATCCGGACGTACTCGATCGGCATCGGCTCCTTGACCTTGAGCACAAGGTCGGCCGCGGCCCACACTTCGTCCGCGGTGGCGACCAGTTGCGCGCCCGCCGCCTTGAAATCGCTGTCGGCGATTGCCGAGCCCTCTCCGGCGCCCGCCTGGATCACAACGTCATGACCACGGCGGGTCAGCTCCGTAACGCCGGAGGGGGTGATGGCCACTCGGAACTCGTTGTTCTTGGTCTCGGTGGGGATTCCGACGTACATGACTCAATTGTGAAGAAAGTTCGACGATCATTCAAAGGGCCTGAAGACACAGCTGTAGAATCGGATAATGCCCGTAGAAACAACGGAAGTGACGCCAGCCGCCCAGGCTGCGTCGAAGGATCTTCAGCCTGCCGGTCTCGATCACCTCGACCGCAGAATTTTGAGCCTGCTGCACGCGGACGCTCGCATCACCAACAGCGCACTGGCCGCGGAACTCGACATCGCCGCGTCGCACTTTCACGGCCGGGTCCGGAGGTTGCTGGATATGGGCGTCATTCGCGGCTTCTACGCCGACATCGACCCGGTCGCGGTCGGATTGCGACTGCAGGCGATGATCTCGGTCAGCCTGCAGTCGCACGCCCGCGGCAAGATCCGTGACTTCATCCAGCAGATCCGTCGCAGACCCCAGGTGATGGATGTCTACTTCCTGGCCGGGGCCGACGACTTCATCCTGCACGTGGCCGCTCGCGACACCGAAGACCTGCGCTCATTCGTCGTCGAAAACCTCAATGCGGACGCCGACGTCGCTGGCACCCAGACGTCGCTGATCTTCGAGCACCTCCGGGGAGCGGCGCCGATCTAGTCACACGGGGATTCCCGATACCGGGGGTACCGGGTATGCTGCTGCGATGTTCACGGTCAACGACAACGCTGTCGGTCCGCATCAATCCCGCCGAGGGGCTCGGCCTCATCAAGAGGGGCTCGACCACGAACGACTGGTCCTCGAAGCCCGCGATGTCGACTTCGACTGGGCGAAGCTTCCGCTGCACTACGTACCGGGCGAGCCGTTCACCACCCACGTCCTCAATGTCCTGCACCTGCTGCTGCCCGCCGGTGAAGAGTTCTTCGTCGACGTGTTCAAGAAGACCTTGCCGCTGATCAAGGACGACCAACTGCGGCTTGATGTGCAGGGATTCATCGGCCAGGAGGCGATGCACTCCCAAGCGCATTCCGGCGTGCAGGACTACTTCGCGGCCAACGATGTCGACCTGACGCCCTACACCGAGCAGATCGACTGGCTCTTCGGAAAGCTGATGGGCGAGCGGCCCCGGTGGGGTCTGCGACGACGGCACAGCTGGTTGCTCGAGCAGGTGGCGCTCGTCGCGGCCGTCGAGCATTACACCGCGATCCTGGGGGAATGGATTCTGGACACGCCCCAGCACGACGCGATCGGCACCGATCCGGTAATGCTGGACATGCTTCGCTGGCACGGCGCCGAGGAAGTCGAGCACAAGGCCGTCGCCTTTGACGTGATGAAGCATCTACGGGCCGGCTACTGGCGGCAGGTGCGCACCCAGCTGGTGGTCACACCGATGCTGCTGCTGCTGTGGATACGTGGGGTCCGCTTCATGTACTCGGTGGACCCGCAAGTGCCGCCGGGCGCGAAAGCGCGCTGGCGGGATTACTTCAAGGCGGCCAGACGTGGTTTGGTGCCCGGGCCGCTGCGATTCGTACGGGTGATCGGCGCGTACTACAAGCCGAACTTCCATCCGTCACAGCTCGGCGGGGTCGAGCGTGCGGTCGACTACCTCGCCGTCTCACCCGCCGCCCGCGCCTCCCACTGAGCCGAGAGGAATTGATGACCCGCACCACCGTGACGGCGTCGGACGGCATCAAGCTGGCCGTGCACGCCTACACCGAGATCGACCCGCAGCGGCCGACCGTCCTGGCGATCCACGGTTATCCAGACAACCATCACCTGTGGGACGGGGTGGCCGGGCAGCTAAGCGACCACCACAACGGCAAATACAACGTTGTGGCGTACGACGTGCGCGGAGCCGGCGAATCGGAGCGCCCACCGGGCCGGTCGGGTTACCGCTTCCCCCAACTGATCTCGGATGTCGGCGCGGTTATCGACAACCTGGGTGTCGGCCAGGTGCACCTGCTGGCCCACGACTGGGGGTCCATTCAGGGCTGGGCCGCCGTCACCGACGACGCGGTGATGAGCAAGGTCGCATCGTTCACGTCGATCTCGGGGCCGCATTTGAACTATGCGGGCAAGTTCTTGCGGTCAGCGCGTACTCCACGCGGCCTCTTTGACGTCGTCCGGCAGTTCATGGCGTCGGGATACATCTGGTTCTTTCTGTGCCCCGGACTGCCGGAGTTGATGATCCGGTCCGGATTGGGCGTGAAAGTGATTGACGCCTTTGGACGTATCGGCAACTCGAGCACCCGGACCCAGACTCTCGCACCATCACGGTCAAGGGGTGACTACCTCAATGGCCTCAACC
>Ga0210389_10002571_pt1 | contig 14268 bp, 9 predicted proteins | sample IncBWH28OmetaG_FD_160127 | JGI IMG/M metagenome (GOLD analysis project Ga0210389, IMG submission 160127) | Forest soil microbial communities from Barre Woods Harvard Forest LTER site, Petersham, Massachusetts, United States - Inc-BW-H-28-O ...
AGATCAGCTACAAGAAATTCGGCATTTCGCTGAACTTCACACCGGTGGTGCTGAGCGAGGGCCGCATCTCCCTGCGGGTGATGACCGAAGTATCGGAATTGTCGAACGACAACGCCATCACGGTGTCGCAGGCACAAACCTCGACCACGACCAATTCCATCACCATTCCCTCGATCAGGACCCGCCGCGCGGAAACGACACTGGAAATACCGTCGGGCGGCTCCATGGCGATGGCCGGCCTGATCCAGGAACAGACCAAGCGGGCCGTCAACGGATTGCCCGGTCTGGACTCCCTGCCGATTCTCGGAGGCCTTTTCCGGAGCCAGGACTTTGTCAACAACGAAACCGAACTGATGGTTCTGGTGACGCCCTACATTGTCCGCGCGGTTGCCCAGAAAGAGCTGTCGCGTCCCGACGACGGATTTGCGCCCGCATCGGATTCCCAATCGACATTGCTGGCCCAGATCAACCGGATCTACGGCATTTCGGGCCGCGTCGAGCCCGTCGGAAACTATCAGGCCAATTTTGGTTTCATCATCGACTGAAGGCGGAGCTGCCCGACCAATGCGGCACGAGGACGAAACGATGACAATGAGAACACCGGTCGATCGCCATCGAACCCTGCGGCGGCTCGGCGCCCTCGCCGGCCTTTCGGTTGCGCTGGGGGCGTGCACCTATACCAGCGGAGAAGTCGTGACGGCGAGCGTCCCCGACGATTACCGGCTGCGGCATCCGATCGCGATCGAGGAAGCCGCCGACCGCTCGGTCACGATATTCGTCGGCCATGCGCGCGGCGGCCTGTCCGCTTCGCAACGCGCCGACGTTCTCGGACTGGCACAGGTTTGGGTTCGCGAAGGCACCGGCGCGATCGTGGCCGATGTCCCGGTCGACACGCCGAACGCGCGGGCCGCGGCCAGCGCATTCGGTGAGATCCGGTCGCTGCTTGCGGCTGGCGGCGTGCCGCCGCGCGCAATTGCGTTGCGTCACTATCATCCGGACAACCCGCGAACGCTGGCGACGATCAGGCTGAGTTATCCGAGGATGGCGGCGGTTGCCGGACCTTGCGGTCTGTGGCCGGAGGACCTTGGACCCTCGATCCTGAATGGAAGCTACGCCGAGAACAAGCAGTACTACAATTTCGGTTGCGCCTATCAGCGCAACATGGCGGCGATGATCGACAATCCGTCGGACCTCGTGCAGCCGCGGTCTGAAACCCCGGCCTATACGATGCGGCGCACGGAAGCCTTCGAGAAATATCGCAAGGGCGACCCCACCACGACCACCTATCCCGACTCCGAAAAGGCAAAACTCAGCGATACAGGCAAATGATCAGACACGCCCGTCAAGATCCCGAAGAGCAGCCAGACGTCGCAGCGCACGCGGACGATTACATCGCTCCCGCGCCTCGCGTGTCGGTGCAGGCCTTTTGCGAGACCGTGGAAACAGCGCTCGCCGTGCGATCGGCGAGCGAAGACCGCCGACTCGGCAAGGCCCATGTCACGGTTCAGATGGGCGGCGTGGCGGCCGCCATCGAGGCCTATCACACGGTGCCCACTCCAAACGTGATCATCCTGGAAACCGAAGCCAGCAGCGACATCCTGGCCGGCCTCGATCAGCTCGCCACCGTATGCGATGCCGGAACCCGCGTCGTCGTGATCGGCAACGACAATGATGTCGCGCCCTATCGCGAACTGGTGCGCCGCGGCGTCAACGACTACGTCATCGGGCCGGTCGATACCCTTGGTGTGGTGCGCTCGATCTGCAGCCTGTTCTCGGCGTCCGAGGCGGTAACCGTCGGCCGGATCATCGCCGTCGTCGGCGCCAAGGGCGGCGTCGGCTCCTCCACCGTCGCGCACAATGTCGCCTGGGCGATCGCACGCGATCTGGCGCTGGATTCCGTGGTCATCGACCTCGACCTCGCCTTCGGCACCGCCAGCCTCGACTACAACAAGGATCCCCTGCAGGGAATCGCCAACGCGGTCTTCTCGCCCGACCGGCCCGACACCGGATTGATCGAACGCCTGCTGGCAAAATGCACCGACAATCTCAGCCTGCTGGCGGCGCCGGCGACGCTGGAGCGGGTTTACGATTTCGGCGAGCAAGCCTTCGATGCGATCTTCGACACGTTGCGCATGACGACGCCCTGCATTGTACTGGATGTTCCGCACCAATGGTCGGGATGGACCAGACGGGCCCTGATCGGCGCGGACGATATTCTGATCGTTGCCGAGCCCGACCTCGCCAACATGCGCAATGCCAAGAACATGCTGAACATGCTGAAGGCATCGCGGCCCAACGACCGGACGCCGCTGTACTGCCTCAATCAGGTCGGCCTGCCGAAGCGCCCGGAAATCGAAGCGCGCGAATTCGCCAAGGCCATCGAAAGCCAGCCGCTCGCGGTCATTCCATTCGATTCGCGGCTGTTCGGCGAGGCGGCCAACAACGGCCACATGATCGCGGAAATCGCCGCCAACCACCGTACCACCGCAACGTTCCTGCAGATCGCGCAACGGCTGACGGGCCGCGGCGAGACCAAGAAGCCGCGGCGTTCGTTCCTGTCGCCCATTATCAAGAAGCTGCGGGCAGGTCGTCGCCGGGCGTAACGGATTACGGCCGACGACGCGGGGCGTTCAGGGGTCAGTCTGGGCGCCCGTTAGCCGTGACCTTCGGGCTATCCGCGTCCCTATGTGCATTCTCTTTGCGCGACAGCACCTGCCGGAGATGAGCGACATTTGCCGCCGCTTCCTCCGGGGGCCGATCGGCCTTCGCGATGCCTTCGGCCTCGGCCAGACGGCCCTGCAGGCCGACCACCAGCGCCAAATTCTGCCGCACGCGCGGATCGGCATCAGGGCGGCCGTAGGCGCGGCGCAAGGTCTCCTCGGCCTTGGGCAGGTCCTTTGAAAGGACGTAGGAGAGGCCGAGATTGGACAGCACCGAAGGTTCTTCGGGCACGATCTTCAACGCGCTGGCATAGTACTGCCGTGCCTCGTCGAATCGGCCGAGTTGATCGAGCACGGCTCCCTGAGCCGAGAGTATCCGCCAATCGGGATCGTCCGGGCTATGGGCGCGGCCGAGGACGTCGAATGCCTGCTGGAAATTGCCATTGTCCGCCAGCGCCCGGCCATAGCCGGCGAGCAGCGTCTTGTCGCCGGGATGGGCGATGGTGGCCTGTTCCAGCACCGCGACCGCCTGGGACCGCTGCCCCGTGGCCCGCAGCGCCTTGCCGTATTGCAGCGCCGCGTTGGCGTCCTTGGGGTTGGCGTGAAAGCGCTCGCGATAGGTATCCAACTCGCCCCGGGCATCGGCGGCGCGGCTTGTTTCGATCTTTTCGCCCAGCGACCCCGTGATGTCAAATGTGCCCGCCGTCTGGCAGCTACAAAGCCCCAACGTCAGGATCGCGCATGAGGCAGCCGATCCAAGAACTCGCACAAAGCCGTCTTGCTGGAGCAATTGCCGGAGCATGTACCTGGACCCGTGATCGGCGACTGGCCCGAAATGCTCACAGTTTAACCCTAACGTCCGGTTAAGCTGACGGCGTGACGAGGTCCCGCCACGGGCGAGCGGAACGAGTGCCGCCGGTGGCGGCTTCGCGCTTGCAGGAACAAGGCCGTTAACCAGCCGCCATGTTTGGAAAGGGCTTTTCGCCCTAGTCGATGAATTCAGCGCCCAATTCGTAGCCGATCCGCCATGCCAGCCGGCATTGGCGTGCGCCTGTCGAGAGGATGATGGTGAATTCCGGAGGAATTTCGGGGTATTCGGCGATGACCTTGGCGCCGCCGTCCGATATGTCCGTGATCGTGCAGTCGCGCGGCAACGATCCGGTCCCGAACTGAATCTTCGCGACCCTTTTGCACAGGTAACGTTCGCTTCTACGTCGATTCGGCAGCATGTCGATCCCCGTCTTGTTCAATAATGCTTCATCCGGCATTCCAGCCGCTTTTAAAGAAGAACTATTGGAATCTGCTTAGTGGGATCGCTTGCAATGTAACTACTCTTTTTGAATTCTTTTTACCGAGGCCGTCAACCAAGAGCGATGGCCTGCGCGCAGTGCTCACCGTTTCCTTAGGGACTCGGCGTCCTCGATCCGCTCGCCCGATCTTTCAGGATCAACATGATGTTGCGGATGTAGATGATGGTGGCCAGCGACTGTCCGAGGATAATCACCGGCTCGCGTTTGACGAGGCCGTAGACCAGCGTCATCAGGCCGCCGCCCATCGAGAAAAACCAGAACGCCATCGGCACCACGCTTCGTCCGGCGCGCTCGCTCGAGATCCACTGCACCAGAAAGCGCGCCGTGAAGAACAATTGCGCGACCAGCCCGAAGGCGAGCCAAAAATCGAACTTGGCGACGAAAACGTCATACAGATAATTGCCGAGGTCCTGCCCGTACTGGATCAACATCACTGCACCTCGGTCGCAACAGGTGTCGGCTTCTTGCGGCGGATCAGCCACCATACGCCGGCGAGATCCATGATCCCGATCCATAGCCGGTCGAAAAAGCCATAATTCGACACGCCCGAACGGCGCGGCCGGTCGATCACGTCGACATAGGCGATCTCGTAGCCCTCGCGGCGGACCAGCGCCGGCAAGAAGCGATGCAGCCCGTCGAAATAAGGCATCATCAGGAATACCTCGCGCCGGAACGCCTTCAATCCGCAGCCGGTATCGCGCGTGCCGTCGCGCAGGATGGCGTTGCGCACGCCGTTGGCGATGCGCGACTGCAGTTTCTTGAAGCCGCTGTCCTTGCGTCCGACCCGTTGGCCGGCGGCGAGACCGACCCGCGCGCCGCCATCTTCGATTGCCGCGATCAGGTCCGGCAGGAACGCCGGATTGTTCTGGCCGTCGCCGTCGAGTGTCGCGACGATGGCGCCGCGCGCGGCGCGCACCCCGCTGCGCACCGCGGCCGATTGACCCGCGGATGCCGCGTGGCGGATCTGGCGCAGATTGCCGCGCGCCTTCATCTCGGCCGCGAGCCGCTCGGCAGTCGCATCGGTCGAGCCGTCATTGACGTAGATGATTTCGTAGTTCCACCGGCTGTCGAGCGCGGCGGCGATTTCGGCGATCAGCGGGCTGACGTTGCCGGCCTCGTTGCGCACGGGGACGACGACGGAAACGGCGGGCTCGGCGGCGTCAGAAGGAGGCAAATCGGCACTCGTCGTTGGGGTTGGCCCGCCGCGGGTCGCGCCTTCCGTCCGGCGGTCGCGGCGTCCGCTTCTTATGGGGCTGACGGCCTGCGGGCAACCCTTTTGAGATGCCCGGAGGCGCTCCGAAGCGGCACAATTTCGCCATCGCGACGGATCGCGAAGCCCAGCCGGCGCGCGGCAAACCAATAACGCAAGAACATCGCGCCGACCACGCCGATTGATGCGCCCGCAACGACGTCGCTGGGATGATGGGCCAACAGCACCAGGCGGGTCGCGGCGATCAGTAGCGCATACACGATCATCACCACCCTCGCCCGCGGCCAGACCGCGGCCACCGCGAACGCCAGGGCAAAGGCCGTGATGGCATGCGCCGATGGAAAGCTGGCATAGGCCTCGGTCCCGGCAAAGGGCTCGAAGTTGAACGGGTTGGCCTTGCCTCCCACGAACGGCCGGCCGCGCCCGGCGATCCATTTTATCAGTTCGCCGGCAAGCAGCGGCGCCAGCACGGCGAAAAACAAAAACTGCAGCCGCAGGCCAAGGCCGAGCAGCCGGGATCGCGAGTTTCCGCGCAACGCCGCGGCGACAAGCGTAACGCCGAGCAGCATCGCAGCCAGCAGCGACAGCACAACGGCGTTCTTGCCGAAGTCGGTCAATATGCGGACCGGCCAGAGGCTTGCCGCGCCGCGCGGCGGCATCAGGGCGATCTCGCGCGCATCGAACCCGTACATCAGTGCGATGATGGCAGCGGCCACAATCGCCGTTGTCAATAACGCGTGGCGCGCCAGTCTTCGCGCCGCCACGGCGCGCCGCGCATGCGATGGCGGCAGCACCAGCTGGGCCAGCGAGCGCCGTATCAGCGCAAACAGGCTCGCAACATAATTCAAGGATTCGCCGATACCGGCGGGTGCGGACATCTTACTCCGTGCCTTCGGAGCGGAAGATCGCAATCGAAATCGCCTTGCCTTGCGAGATGTTATAACCGTCGATGCGGTCGGCCACATTGTAACGCAAGCCGATGGCCTCGGCGCGCGCGGCAAAGGCGCGCTCCGAACGCGCTTCCACCAGCGCGAAGCGGCAGCTGCCCTGGCCCAGGAAGTCCGCGGCCCCCGATCCGTCGGTCAGCACCGTCTCGGTGCCGGTCATGAACACCAGACTTGGCTCGTGAAAGCCCGCGGCCGCCGCTTTTGGCCCGACGCAGACCACGTTGCGCAGCGCGCGCGCAATCTCCGCACTTGGGAACAGCGGCGTCAGCGCCGGCGCCACGATGCCATAAACCGCCATGGCCAAAAACATGGCCGCGGCCACCGCGTTCAGGAGCGAACGTTCGGCATGGTTGTCGTCATAGAGCCACCACGCGAACAGCCCGAAAATCAGCGCCACCGCGACGAACGGCCACGCCAGGAACACCGGCTGGCGCGTCAGCGTGATCGCGCCGACGACGGCGATGATCGAGGTCAGGGCCGGAATCACGAACCACCAGGCAGCGCCGCGCCGCAGCCACGACCGCGACAGCACGCGCCGCTCCAGCGCGCCGACCGTCAGGATGGCGATCGCCGGATAGAGCGGCAGCACATAATGCGGCAGTTTGGTCAGCACCAGTTCGAACACGATCCAGGACGGAACCAGCCACGCCAGCAGGAATTGCGCGCCGGGCTCCCGCCTCGCCCGCCACACCGCCGGCGCCGCCATCCCCGCCAACGGCGCTCCCGGCCAGAACGTGACCCAGAACAGCAGCAGATACAGGCCCGGCGGCGCGCCGTGGGATTCCTGCGCGGCGAGCTTGCTCAACATGTCGCCGCCGATCGAATCGGTGAAAAACGCATCGCCCGAGCGCCAGAAGATCGCGATGAACCACGGCAGCACCAGAACCAGCATCCACATCAGGCCCCATACCGGGCGCAGCCGCCAAAGCCATGCGGCCGAGCGGTCGAGGATCGCCAGGGTGACGATCGCCAGCGCCACGAACATCAGGATCAGTGGTCCCTTGAGCAGGATGCCGCCGGCCAACGCGGTCCAGAAGATCGCCGGCCATGTCCAGGGCGGATGCGCGGGATCCTCGCCGCGCTGCCAGGACAGATAGACCCGCGCCAGCGCGCCCATGGCCGCCACCACGGTCAGCAGCAGCATGGCGTCGGTCTTGGCGAGCCGCGCTTCGACGCCCAGCAACACCGAACTGCCCAGGATGAGGCCGGCGAAGATAGCACCGCGCCGGGTCACGAACGCCAGCGCCGTCCAGTAGGTCAGCAGCACCGCACCGAGCGCGCCGATCAGCGAGGGAACGCGGTAGAGCCAGATCCGGAGCTGCGCCCGCGGCAGGCCGAGCGCGGTCGCGGTTTCGACCGCGGCTGACTGCAGCCAGTAGATGCCGACCGGTTTCTTGTAGCGCACGTCGTCCTGGAAGCGGATATCGACGAAATCGCCGGTCTCGACCATTTGCTTGGTCGCCTGCGCAAATCGCGCCTCGTCGCGGTCGACCGGCGGGACGTTGAAAAATCCGGGCAGAAACAGCAAGAGCCCGCAGAGGATCAGGAATGCGACGGCGCGGAGGTGGCTGGCGGAGACAAAATCGATCACGCCGACGAACCTGCTGCCCGGATTCACCCGGTTCTTCGGCTCGCGCGGTTCTCCAAATCGGGGACGGGCATAGGTCTCGGCCATGGGTTCCGCATACGCCGAAACCGCTATTCCGACAACCGGTTAGCGCACATCTATTGAATTCGGACCACAACTGTGTCCGCAGCGCCCGTGGCGTCGATCACGGTCAGCCGGGTGAAGCCTGGGCCGGGCGGATCGACCAGGCGCTGGCGCCGGCCGTCGATTTCGCCCACCGACACGCCATTTACCAGCATTGTCAGCGGAAGCACGCCGCCGGCGACCTTGACCGGCATCGCGGAGGCCTCGCCCGATCCGGTAACGTCGATCCGCGAGCCATTCAGGGGAAACTGGATATGGGGCGCCTGTTCCCCGCCGGTGCGGACCAGTTCGCCCACGGCGCGAAACCGCCGCAGCGGCAGCGGAAGCTTGGCATTGCTCGCCAGCAGCGCATCCTTTGGCGGCTTCGGCAGCGGCGCGGGCAGTTTTCCGGTGCGGGCGAAAGCGTCGAACAGGATCGGCGCGGCGGCGGTGCGGCCGACAAGGCCCGGCACCGGCGCGCCGTCGGGACGTCCGACCCAGACCCCGATGGTCATGCGGCCGTCGAAGCCGATCGACCAGGCATCGCGGTAGCCGTAACTGGTGCCGGTCTTGAACGCGATCCGGTTATGCGGTGCATTTTCGGGCGGCGGCGTGCCCATCAGCACGTTGCCGACCTGCCAGGCCGCGACCTGATCCATCAGCCGCAGCGAATCGCGCCGGCTTTCGCCCGCGAGTTCGCGCAGTGGCCGCGTAGTTCCCAGCCGCGCCAGGCCGGAATAAAGCTGCACCAGATCCTCCAGCGTCACGCCGACGCCGCCGAGACCCATCGCAAGTCCGGGAGCCTCGTCCTTCGGCAGCACCAGATTGGCGCCCGCCTGTTTCAGCCGCGACGACAGCCGGCTCGAGCCGACGCGGTCGAGCAGTTCGATCGCCGGCACGTTGAGGGAAAGTTGTAGCGCCTTGCGCACCGGCACCGTGCCCTGAAAGGTCATGTCGAAATTATCCGGCGCGTAGGAGCCGAACCGGATCGGCCGGTCGTCGATCAGGCTTTCCGGGTGAACGAAACCGTCCTCGAAGGCGAGACCATAGATGAACGGTTTCAGCGTCGAGCCCGGCGAGCGCAGGGCGCGGGTCATGTCGACCTGCCCTGCCCGCCGTTCGTCGAAATAATCAGGCGAGCCGACCCGCGCCAGCACGTCGCCACTGGCATTGTCGACCGCGAGGATGCCGATGGAAACATTCGGGCCGAGCGCGATCGCGCGGTCGCGCGCCAGCGCCTCCAAGACCTTCTGCAGACTCGCATCCAGCGTCAGCCTGATGACCGGCGCGTCCTTGACGGTCGCGATCGCCTGGTCGGCAGAATGTGGTGCCAGGATCGGCATCGGCTTGCGCAGGCGCGGCACGGGTGCGGCCTTGGCCTGTAGCGCATCTTCTTCCGAGACGCGGCCCTCTTCGACCATGCGATCGAGCACGCGGTCGCGGGCCGCGCGCGCGGCCTCGGGATAGCGGTCGAGTCGGCGGGTTTCCGGCGATTGCGGCAGCGCCACCAGCAGCGCCGATTCCGCCAGCGACAATCGCTTCGGCTCCTTGCCGAAATAGGCGATCGAAGCGGCCCGAATGCCCTCGAGATTGCCGCCATACGGCGCCAGCGTCAGATACAGATCGAGAATCTCGTCCTTGTTCAGCTGCCGCTCGATTTCGAGCGCGCGGACCATCTGGCGCAGTTTGGCGTGAATCGATCGCGCCCGCCGCGGCTCCAGCAAGCGGGCCAGTTGCATGGTGATCGTCGAGCCGCCGGAGACGATGTGGCCGCGGGTGACGAGTTGAAACGCCGCGCGACCCAAAGCGAGCGGATCGACGCCGGCGTGGGAGCGGAAGCGGCGGTCTTCATAGGCCAGCAGGAGCTCGAGATAGCCGGGATCGACGCCCGCTTTGGCATCGACCGGCAGCCGCCAGCGGCCGTCGGCCATCGCATAGGCGCGCAATAGCTTGCCGTTCCGGTCGACGATCGTGGTGGAGACCTGGCCTGCCTGCGCCAGCGGCAAGGGCCCGAGCGAGACCACCCAAGCTGCGAACGCGCTGGAGATAAAGAGGATCGCGATAACTGCCGCGGCAGCAAACCTAATGGCGCGTCGCTTTCCAACTCCGTCATGGCCGGGCTTGACCCGGCCATCCACGTCTTTTTTCTTCTCGGCAACAAAAGTCGTGGATGCCCGGGTCAAGCCCGGGCATGACGGAGAGTTCTTGTCGCCAGTCGCACTCATTTCGCCGAACGCACCTCGACCGATCCGGTGCCGGTGCGGCCATAGCGCGAGGGGTTATACATGTCCTCGACATAGGCCTGCGGCAGCACGTATTTGCCGGGAGATACCGCGCGCACCACATAGGCCACCGTGAACACCGCCTGGTCGTCGGCGGCGCGGTCGATGGCCGCCGTGAAGCGGTCGTCGCGGAATTCGGTATTCGCCGGCTCCTCACCGTTCTCGATCCAGTCCAGCGTTCCCGTATCGCCTGACGAGACCAGATGCGGATTGTCAATCTCGAGGCCGGCGGGGAGATAATCCGACACCATGATGTGACCGTATTCCGGCTTGGCCTCGGTTACCTTCAGCACCACGGCGAACCGATCGTTCTGCTTCGCCTTCGTCACATCGGCCGGTTTGCCGTCGAGCGTGAAATAATTGCGCTCGATCATAAAACCGTTGGAAACCGCGGGCTCCGGCGTGATCGGCGCGCCGCTGACCGAGACCACCGCCTGCACCGAAGCATCGCCGGTGTTGGTGATCTTGATCGGCTGGCCGGCCATCTCATCGGCCTTGTAGCTGCGATAGAGCGCGGTCTTGACGGCTGCGCCGTTGAGATCGAGGCTCATGGTTTCCTTCGCCAAAGCGCGCGAGGCCAGCACCAGCCAGGCGTTCTCCTGGGTCGAGGTGTACGGCGTCAGCCCGCGCGCCACTTCGACGCGGGCAACCGCCTGCGTCAGCGTCGCCCGCGGCGCGTTACCCTCGCTCGCCAGGGAGACCAGCGCTGCGGCATCGCGCAAGGCGCTGCCATAGTCGACCCGGCCGAACTCCAGCACCGGCTTGGGCGCAAGGCTGTCGAGGGCTGCGGCATAGACCCGCTCCGCCCGGCTGCGGTCGCCGACCAGCGCCAGCGCGGCGGCCAGTTGCGACTTGGCGATCGAGGTGGCCAGATTGTTCAGCTTGGTGTCGGCAAGGTAGCGCAGATCGCCGATCGGCGCTGCGCCATTGCGCGCCAGCACGTAGAGCCCGTAAGCGAGGTTGCGCCCGCCGTCCTTCTCAGGCTCGTTGGCGTTCACCACCGAGTTGCGGATGCGATCGAGCGCGCTCTTGAACAGCACGTCCGGCACCGCAAATCCCTTTTCGCGGGCGCGGGTCAGGAAGTCCGTGACATAGGCGTCGAGCCAGGCGTCGTCGCCGCCGGCCGACCACAGTCCGAACGATCCGTTGGAGCCTTCCCGTGCCAACAGCCGCTCGATGGCGTCCTTGATGCGCTGATCGACATCCTTATCCATGGCGAGATGCGCGCCGGCCGCCAGCTCGTTGACATAAAGCAGCGGCATGGCGCGGCTGGTGATCTGTTCCGAGCAGCCATACGGATAGCGGTCGAGCGCCTTCAGGATGGTCGCAGCATCGAGCGCGGTGGACTGGCTGACGGACAGCGAGACGCCGCCGGTGCCGGACACGAGATCGGAGAACATGTCGGAGGTCAGGGTCAGGCTTTCGCCTTTGGCTAGCGTCCGGATCGAGCGACGCGCGAGGATTTGCGTCGCCGGTTTGACGTCGAGCGCATAGTGCCGCGCCAGGGTCAGCCCGTTCGGTCCCTTGATATCGACGTCGAGATCGGCGGTTCCGGCGCCGCCGGCATCTAACGCCAGCGACATCGAGGTGCGTTGCCTGGCCGTGAGTTTGACAGTCGTTTCGGGATTGCCCGTCACCTTCACCGGGCCCGATGTCTTGACGTTGATGCTGTAGTCGCCAGGCAGCCCCTCGACGTTATCCAGATCGAAACTCATGGTGCCGTGGTCGCCGTTGAGCAAAAACCGCGGCAAGGTTGCGGTCAGCACCACGGGATCGCGCACCGTGACATCGGCCGTGGCGCGGCCGAGTTTGGTCGCGGTCCAGGCCACCGCCATGACGCGCGCGGTGCCCGAAAACTCCGGAATATCGAAATTGATCTCAGCCGTGCCGTCGGCGGCGACCGTGACAATGCCGGAATACAGCGCCAACGGCTTCTGCGTCGGCGGGCTGCCCTGGATTTCGGCGCCGGCGGCGTCGCCGCCGGTCTTGAGCTGGCCGCGGGTGCCCTGCATGCCGTCGATCAACTGCCCATAGAGATCGCGGATTTCCGACGTCATCTGACGCTGGCCGAGATAGTAGTCATCCGGCGCCGGCGGCTTATAATTGGTCAAATTGAGAATGCCGACATCGACGGCAGCAACGACGATCTTGGCGTCTTCGCCGGGATTGAGGCCACCGAGCTTGACCGGCAGTTTCAGCGTGGTGTTCGGACGCACCAAAGCGGGCGGCGACAGGTTGACCTCGAGCGTGCGGGTCTTCTTGTCGATGCCGAACCATTTCAGGCCGATGGCGCGTCCCGGCATCCGCAGCGCGGCGACATCGAGCGGGCGGCGCAGGGTTGCCACCACATAGGCGCCGGTGCCCCAATCCTTGCCGACGGGAATTTTGACCTGCGCGGTGCCTTCCTTGACATCGGTGGTTTGGGTCGTCAGCAGCCTATCTCCCACCACGTTGATGGTGAGCTTGCCGGCCGAGCGCGCGTTGACGGAGACCACCATGGTGTCGCCGGAGGCGTATTCCGGCTTGTCGATCGAGGTTTCCAGCAGGTCCGGGGTATCGGCACTACCGTCGGAATACCAGCCGACATCGAACTGCACCGACGTCAGGGGCCCATCGGCCTCGGTCGTCTTGACGTCGAGGCGGTAGCGGCCGGGCTGCGGCGACAGCGTGATCCGCGACGGCTTGTCGGCCGTGATTGAAAGGTCGCCATCGGCGACGCGTGTCGTCGATTTGACCGGCTCAAAGTCCCAGGAGGAGTTCTGGCGATACCATTGATAGCGGGATTCGATCTTCAGGAGCTCGTAGCGCAGGCCGTCGCGCGCCAATGGTTTGCCGTCGGGGGCGGCGAATACGACGTCGAAACCGGCCTTGTCGCCCTCGGCGACGCTCTTGGCGCCAAACAGCGGCTTGACGCCAATCATCGCCGCCGCCGGCGCGACCGGCAGCACCAGCTTGCGCTCGACCGCGCGGCCGCCGGCCTCGGCCATGCGGATGAAGATCTGGGCTTCCTGCGGACGCGTCGATGTGGGCGGCTTGGCGAGGCTAACCGGGAAGGTCGCCACGCCATTGGCGTCGGTTTCGGGCAGGCCTTCGATCGGGGTCCGCTCGTTGCTGGTGGTCTCTTCATCGGCGACCCCGAACTGGTAGCCGGCAAAGCCCGGCCGCTCAGCTGCCGGTGCGACCAGCATGTCGCCCTCCAGCTGCAGGCTTGACGCCGGCGCGCCATAGAGGAAGTGGCCGTCGACCTTGAGCTCCACCGGAACATCCGCTTTGAGCTGCTTATCCTTGGCCGATAAGTCGAATTCGATCCGTTCGGGGACATAATCCTCGACCATGAAGGTGGTTTCGCCGACCGCCGAGCCCTTAGGGTCCGTGAACGCCCGCACCCGCCAGGTCCCCGTTGGGACCGCGGAATTGAGCGCAACCGACAGGCTGCGGCCGCCCGCGCCCTGATCGGCAAGCACGGCGCGGCGGAATTCGACACCGTCGGGCCGCTCGATCACCAAGGTCAGCGGCCCGCCGGTCACCGCATTGCCCTGGCCATCGCGCAGCAGCGCGGTGAGGTAGACGGTCTCGTTGGAGCGATAGACGCCGCGTTCCGCATAGACAAAGGCATCGGCGCCGGCCGGCACGGCGCGGCCGGAAACGCCGCGATCGGACAGGTCGAAGGCATTGGTTTTCAGGCTGAGGAAGGCGTAATCGGTTTTCTCGCCGGAAACCGTCAGCATCGCCGGCGACAGCCCGCCCTCGCCGCGCGCCAGCCCTGCCTCGAACAGCACGTGACCGGAATCGTCGGTCTTGCGGGTGGCCAAGATCTCGTTGTTGCGCGCCACCAGGCGCACCTCGGCCTTGGCGACGGCGTCGGTCGTGGCCAGCGAGTTGACGAAGACATGGATGCCGTCATTGCCGGAAAACGCAGATATGCCGAGGTCGGAAACGATGAACCACTGCGTCGCAAGCTGGCTGTCGTCGTCGCTGCCCGGACTCTTGGGGGCGGCCGTCATGACGTAGACGCCCGGCTGCAGGTCGCCGAGCGCCTGGTCGACCGGAAACGCCGTGGTGACATCCTCGTTGAGCGTGGTCGCGGTGGCGATCTCCCCCGACCAGACCTTGACGCCGCGCTCGTCGCCGAGGCTGGAAAGCTCATATCGGCTCAAGGCACGCTGGAA
>Ga0210389_10002572_pt1 | contig 14262 bp, 14 predicted proteins | sample IncBWH28OmetaG_FD_160127 | JGI IMG/M metagenome (GOLD analysis project Ga0210389, IMG submission 160127) | Forest soil microbial communities from Barre Woods Harvard Forest LTER site, Petersham, Massachusetts, United States - Inc-BW-H-28-O ...
GAGGTATCCGGGTGGTCGAGTTCAATGCCCGCTTCGGCGACCCGGAGGCCCAGGTCGTGCTCGACCGGCTTGGCACTCCGCTCGGCGGCCTGCTGGCCGCTGCCGCGGCCGGCGACCTGGCCGGCACGGGCAAGCTGACCTGGCTCGGCGGGGCAGCGGTGACCGTCGTGATCGCCGCGGAGGGGTATCCGGCTGCCCCGGTAGGCGGCGATGAGATCGACGGCATTGACGAGGCAGCGGGCGTTCCCGGCGCCTATGTTCTTCATGCTGGTACAGCGCGGGACAGCTCGGGGCGGCTGGTCGCGAGCGGCGGCCGGGTACTTAATGTCGTGGCGGCTGGCGCGGACCAGGCTGCGGCCCGGGCGAGCGCCTACCAGGCGGCGGCCCGGATCCGGATGCGCGGCAGCTGGTATCGCAGGGATATCGCGGCCGGACCGGCATCCGGCACCCGCGCCGGGAGATGACCGCGAGTCCGGCGCAGGCGCCGGATCTCGCCGAGCCCGGCGCGGGCGGCGGCGAGCCGGCCGCAGGCGATGCGGCAGGATAGGGGGGTGATCGAGCGTTACACGCTGCCCGAGATGGGCTACGTCTGGAGCGAGGCCCACAAGTACGAGCTGTGGTGCCAGGTCGAGACGCTCGTGCTGGCAGCGCACGCGCGGGCCGGGACTGTGCCGGAAGAAGCGGTTGCCCCGGTAGCCGGCGCCCCGCCGCCAGCGCCTGAGGCGGTTGCCGCGCTAGAGGCCGTGACCGGCCACGACGTGATCGCGTTCTTGTCCGCCTGGGCTAACAACACAACGCCGCGTCAGGCGGCTGCGTACGTGCATTACGGCATGACCTCATCGGACCTGCTCGACACCGCGCTGGCCATCCAGCTCGCGGAGTCCACTGACCTGCTGACCGCCCGGTGCGAGAAGCTGCTGCACGTGCTTCGTGAGCACGCACTCGCCCACCGGACCACGCTGCGAGTGGGCCGGACGCACGGCATTCACGCCGAGCCGGACGTCTGGGGGCACCGGGTTGCGGATTTCGCCTTCGCCATTCACCGGTGCCGGGACCGGCTGCTGAGGGCCCGCCAGTCGGTCGCCGTCGGCAAGCTATCGGGGCCGGTTGGCACCTACTCCAATTTCGATCCGGCGATTGAGGCCGAGGTACTCGGGGAGCTGGGCCTGCGCCCGGCGGACGTGGCCACCCAGGTGGTGCTGCGGGACGGCATCGCGGAGTGGGTGAGCGTGCTGGCCCTCATTGCCTCGGTCTGCGACGCGATCGCGATCGAGATCCGGCACGGTCAGCGGACCGAGGTGGCCGAGCTGGCCGAGCCGTTCGGCGCGGGCCAGAAGGGCTCTTCAGCGATGCCGCACAAGCGGAATCCGGTCAAGGCAGAGCGCGTCAGCGGGCTGGCGCGGATTGTCAGGGCACAGGTCGTTCCGGTAATGGAGGGCATCTCGCTGTGGCACGAACGTGATATATCCCACTCCTCGACCGAGCGGGTCGCCCTGCCGGACGCCGCGATCGCGACGGACTACCTGCTCGAGCAGACCACGCTGGTGATGGAGGGCCTAGTTGTTGACGCGGCCCGCATGCTGGCAAATCTCGAGTCAAGCCATGGCCTCATTTACACTTCTGCAGTGCTGCTGGATCTAGTGGCCGCGGGATTGTCACGCGAGGACGCCTACTCCCTCGTGCAGGCTGCGGCGATGGAAACCTGGCAGTCCGGTGTCCCGTTCAGGGAAACGCTGCGTAAGCACGCGGCGGCGCGCAGCCAGGAACTCGACGAGGTGCGCCTGGACGAGGTGTCGAGCCCCGAGCACTACGTACGCAGGCTCGGCGGTGTCTTCGACCGGCTGGAACGGCTGGTGTGACCGCGGACAACCAGGCTGGCAGCCCGGCGCCCGGCCTGCGGCACATCTACTCGGGAAAGGTAAGGGAGCTCTACCAGACCGACGACGGCGTGCTGCTGCTGGTCGCTACCGACCGGATCTCCGCGTTTGATTATGTGCTGGCTACCCCCATCCCTGACAAAGGCAAAATCCTGACCCGGCTTTCTGCCTGGTGGTTCGAGCGGCTGGCCGATATCGTCCCCAACCATCTGGTTACTGCGTCAATCCCGGCCGAATTCGCCGAGCGCACATTGGCTTGCATGCCGCTGGAGATGGTGCAGGTAGAGTGCGTGGCGCGCGGCTATCTGACCGGTACCGGGCTGGCCGATTACCGCCAGGGCGGGGTCGTCGCCGGCACCCGGTTGCCACCGGGGCTGACTGACGGATCGCGGCTTTCCGAGCCGATCTTCGACCCGGACAGCAAAGCCCCGCAGGGCCAGCATGACGAGAACCTGACCAGGAGCGAACTGGACCGGCTCGTTGGCCCGGACGTAGCTGCTGAGCTGGAGCGGATCACGCTAGCGGTGTATCAGCGCGGCGCCAGCCTGGCAGCGGAGCGCGGCATCATCGTGGCGGACACGAAGATCGAACTCGGCGTCGACCAGGCCGGTACCCTGCGCCTGGCCGACGAAGTGCTGACGCCGGACTCGTCGAGGTTCTGGCCGGCCGAGTCCTGGCAGCCTGGCCGCAGTCAGGTTTCGTTTGACAAACAGTTCGTCCGGGATTGGCTCACGTCCCCTGCCTCAGGATGGGACAGGCACGGGCAGGAGCCGCCGCCGCCATTGCCCGACGACATCGTCGAGCGAACTAGGCAGATGTATGTGGCGGCGTTTGAGCGCATCACCGGCATGCGCTGGAGCTGACAGCAATATCCCCTGGTCATTGCGTTACGAAGTCACTCAGATACGTTACGTAACACTGCCATCATGGTCTGGAGGGCTCGGTAGTGGTGGAATACTTATCGTCACGACAAGCGGGCGGCCTTGGTCAAGGTTGGCCGTAGTCTGCATGGGCAGAGGTGCCAGGCATAGCTACGGCTATCGGCGGAATGCGGCTAACTGACGGGAGTTCCATCACGATGACGAGCGGTCCCGAGACCCGCTATATCGTCCGAGGCGGCAACCCGCTGCAAGGCACTGTCTTCGTCCAAGGCGCCAAGAACGCCGCGCTGAAGATGATCGCCGCGTCGCTGCTGGCTGAGAAAGGCCGCACGGTGCTCCGGAACGTCCCGGCGATCGAGGACGTCCGGCGGGCTGTCGAACTGGCCCAGGCCGTGGGTGCCGTGGTGAAGTTCCACGAGGCCGAGCGGACGCTCGTTGTCGATGCCTCCGAGCTGACCAGCTCGGTGCTGCCAGCCGATATCGCAAGCCGGTTCCGCGCCTCGGTGCTGTTCGTGCCGCCCTTGCTGCACCGGCTCGGCGAAGCCACGATCGAGGGCGAGGTCGGCGGCTGCAACCTCGGCAGGCGCAGCCTTGACTTCCACTACCGGGGATTCGCCCGGCTCGGGGCGATCGTGGACGAGGAAGAGACCGCGATCCGCATCAAAGCCGACCGGCTCCGCGGCGCGCACCTGTACCTGGACACGCCGTCACACACCGGCACGGAGAACCTGATCATGGCGGCGGTGATGGCGCCCGGCACCACGATCATCGACAACACCGCGCTCGAGCCCGAGGTGCTTGACGTCATCGCGTTCCTGACCAAGATGGGCGCGCGCATCACCGGCGGCGGCACCGGCTTCATCACCGTCGAGGGCGTCGACGAGCTGACGGCGGTAGAGCACACGGTCATGGCCGACCGGATCGATGCTGGCGTGTTCGCGATGGCCGCGGCCATCACCGGCGGAGAGGTCAGCCTGGTCGGCGCGTCGCTTGAGCACTTCGGCGTCGCGCGCTGGAAGCTCGAGCAGATGGGCGTGGAGTTCGCCACTCACGGCGCGATCGTGCAGGTCCGGCGAGACCGCCAGTTGCGGCCGATCAACGTCATCACCGACACTTACCCCGGCTTCGCCACCGACCTGCAGTCGCCGATCATGGCGCTTGGCTGCCTGGCGGACGGTACCAGCTACATCCGGGAGACCATCTTCGACGGCCGCTACATGCTGGCCGAAGAACTCAACAAGATGGGCGCCAAGGTCGAGATGGCCGGGAACGCCGTCCTGGTGCACGGGCCCACGCCACTGCACGGCTGCGAGGTCATCGCGCACGATCTCCGGTCCGGTGTGGCACTGATCCTGGCCGGGCTTGCCGCCGACGGCGAGACTGTCGTGGCACCTGGCTACCCGATCGATCGTGGCCACGCCTCGGTCGCCGCCAGGCTGGCAACGCTGGGCGCGGACGTCAGTTACGAGGTGGCCGGCTAGCGCCGAGCGTCTTGCCCGCTGGCCGCCCTCATCCGCTGGCGGCATTCGTCCCTCTGCCGCACCCGGTTGCAGGCCGCACCCGGTTGCTGGCCGAACTGGTCGCCTGCTGGCCGTGCTCCGTCGCCTGCCGGTTAGCCGCTGCCCGCAGCTCTCCAGCGATCGCGCTTATTTCCCTTCTTCCCGCCAGCGCAACCGTGAGTTAGTAATTAGGTAGCAAGTTATTTCGGTGGCGGGACGGGGTTGCCACAGTGGCTGGAGGCGTTGGCCGGGGCGCGGCGCGCGGGGGCCTGCCGGCACACAAGGACGTGACGGTCGGGCTAGTCGGGCCGCACGCATTGCTGGAGCGGATTGTCCTTGCCGCTGGCCTGCCCGGTCACTCCGGTCGCGAGGGCGGCAACCTTCGCATGACGGCTGACGACACCGACGACGACAGCATGCGCTGCCGCCTGCTGACATCCGCCTACGCCGACGAACTCCAGGCGCCAGACAAGGCCCGCAGGCTCGGCGCCGCCGACGCTTGCTTGTTCGCCAGTCAGGCCCCGCTCGAATACGCGCGCAGGGCAGGCGTCCTGCACTGCCCGGCGACCTGCGTCCACCTTGCCGACGGACCGCTGCTGGCGGCGCTGGTGCGCGCGGACCAGGCGGGCTACGACCCGGCCCGCGCGAGTTTCGACACTTTCAGCCGGCTAGAGGTGATGCACTCTCTGGCGGAACTAGGCGTCCCCGCCCGCCGGCTGCATGTCCGCGAGGAGATCGCATCGCCAGCGGCGATGGCCTCGTACCACGCCCGGCTCTGGCAGCTCGGGCAGACGTCGGCAGCGATCACCTGCCTTGACGAGGTAGCACGGCGGCTCGCGGCAAGCCAGGTGCCCGCAATCGCCGTGCAGCCGTCCGATCACGCGATCGCCTCAGCACTGCGGACGGCGATCCTGCTGGCTGAGCGGCATGCGCTGACCGCGGCACAGCTCGCAGTCGCGCTGGTTGAAGTGCCGGAATTGCGCGACCGGCCCGGCCGGCGCGCACCGCGCCAGGCGCGCGAGGAGCTCCGGCTCGCTGTGCACGGCTTCCTCGTGCACGAGGCTCAGCAAATGGACGCGACCGTCAGCCGGGTAAGCGACCACGGGTTTCTGATGATTGCCACCGGCGGCTCGCTGGCAGCCGCCACTGGCGGAGGCGGCGAGTTGCAGTTCAAGGCGACGGCGGCGCGGACGCTAGGCGTTGGCCTCGACATCGGCATCGGCACCGGACGCACGGAGCGCGAGGCTGAGGAAGTCGCGCGCAAGCAGCTGGCACCAGGGCCGCCAGCGGGCGCGACCCGCCAGCTACGCCTGCAGGCGGGACGGCTGGAAGCGGCCGCGGCCGAACCTGCGGGCGTAACCACCGCAGAGCCGCGCATCCCGTCGGCCCGGCAAGCAGACGCCACCGGCAGGGGTTCGTCCGGGGCACTCTCGTCCGGGCCGGTATCCGGCGCCGCCGGTCCCGGCAGCCCAAGTCCCGGCAGCCCAAGTCCCGGCAGCCCAGGTCACGGCAGCCCTAGTCAGGGCGGGCCAAGGCCAGGCGGCCCAGGCGAAAGCGGAGCGGGTCAAAGCGGAGCGGGTCAAAGCGGGCCGGTGCCAGCAGCGGCCCGTGCTCGGCGAGCCGTTGGCAGGCCGCCTGCTGCGCGCGCTGGCCCGCCGCCAGACAGCCTCAGCCGGCTACGCAGCCTGGAGACGCTCACCAGGCTGGCCCGGAAGCTTGCCGCTGATGCCGCGCCAGTCGTCGACGCTGAACTTACCGGCCAGCTGCTGTCCGTTACCCAACGGACGGCGCGCCGGCAGCTGCGCGCCATGGCTGACCAGGGACTTGCCCTGCCGCTGCCGCCACGACGCAACCGCCACCCCGGCAGACCTCGGCAGGCCTACCGGCTGGTTGTCGAGGAACTAGGCCAGGAGGCAGCGCGCTAACAGGCCGAGGCCCCTGGCTAGCATCGCCCAGATTCCGCTGCCCGCAGTTCAGTCGGATGCGCAATATTCGCCAACCGGCCTGTTCCCGGCAGATGATCACGAGACATGAGGCCCAACCGTCCGCGGCCAGGGACTTTTCACCCAGTTCAGCGCTCCCGAGCGCCCTTATGACCCAATTGCCCAATTCTTGAGTCACGGCTTGGGTGAAAAGTCGAATCCGAAGCGGGCAAATTCGGCAAATCGATCCTGAGTCTCGTCAGCCGGACCAGCTGCTGATCACGTCCCGGCTGAACCGCGCCATCTCCTCCCGCTGCGGCGAGAACTGCAGCAGCATCAGGCCGACGCCAGCCTGCTCGTAGGCGCGCAGCCGCTGCTCGATCTGGTCTGGTGTCCCGATCAGCCCGCTACGCAGGCCGCGGTTGGAGACGCTGTACTCCTCGAGCGAGACCCGCGACTCCAGCTGGGATCCGGTGACGAAATCCTGGTAGGAGGCGTAGGCCTCAGGCGACGACCTGACGTCCAGGATCCTGTCCAGTTCGGCTTGCGCCTCGGCCTCGGTGTCGCGGCAGATCACATAACCGGACACGCCGAAGGTGAGCGGCTGGCCGCCCGCCGCGGCCCGCCGCGCACTGAGGTCCTCGACCTTTGCGGCTATCACCTCGGGCGCGTCGCCGTGCATGACATATGCGTCCGCCTGCGCGGCGATGACATCCTTCGCCTTGGGTGACTCGCCGCCCATATAGACCGGCGGCAACCGGGCGGGCTTAGGCTCGAGCACGGTGCCGTCGAGGTGGTACAACGGCCCGGAATGGGTTACGGAATCCTCGCGCAGCACCCGGCCGACGACTTCGAGCCACTCCTGCGTCCGGGCGTACCGCGCGTCGTGCACGTCGAACGGCGCACCGTACTGGGCTGCCTCGTCCTTCCACCAGGACGACACCACGTTCAGCGAGATCCGTCCCGGCGCGATCACGTCGAGCGTGGACAACGCCTTGGCGGTCAGCGCCGGGGAATGGTAGTTCGGCCGCACCGCGAGCATGAGCTCAAGGCTGCTGGTCGCAGCCGCCACGGCGGGCGCGAGAGTCCAGCAGTCCAGCGACGGGGCGCGATGGCCCTTGATGTCATTGAGGTTCAACTCGGCGATCAGCGACAGATCGAAGCCGAACTGCTCGCTTTCGGCCGCCAGATCCCGGATATACGGCCAGGACACCGGCATGCCCTCGTCCGCCACATTGCGCAGCCAGCCACCGAAGATCGGCATCCAGTACCCGAATCGCATCAGACCTCCGTCACGCCAAGGGAAGGAATCGCCACTAGCCGGCCTGAGCCAGCAGACGGCCGAGATAGGCGGCGACTGCCGGCAGCGCAGGGCGCGGGGCGGCTGCCTCGATCTCGGCGTTGTAGTTCGTTGTGGTGTTGATGTCGTACGTGACGAGCCGCCCATCGGCCGTCTCGATGAACTCAAAACCCGCAATGCCGATCCCGTGCGCAGCCGCGAAGTCAACGTAGCGGCCCACGATCGGGTGGTCGAAGCCGGCCCGCAGCGCGAACAGGCTCGGCTCGGCAGCCAGTCCGCCGTCCGGGCCGATCGCGCACGCATCCGCCGGGCACAGCTCGAACCCACCCCGCGCGGTGTCTGCCGCGATCGCGTAGATGAACTCGGAACCGACGATCTCTACCCGGGTGATCCGGGGCTCAGCGGCCACGAGGTACTCCTGCAGCAGCGTGATCCCGTCCGCCGGCTGCTCGTAGCCGGGCCCGGCGAGATACTCGTCGAACTCGTCGTGACTCGCGAACGCCCGGACGCCGAGGCCCTTCCCGCCCTGATTGGGCTTGATTATGAAGGGAACGGGCAATTTCCTGGCAGCCGCCGCGAGCTCCGCGCGGCCGGCCACGGCAACTGTCCGCGGCACGTCGAATCCGGCTGCCCGCAGCGCCGCCAGCTGCTCGACCTTGCTCATCTCCAGATCGAGCACGCGGCGGCCATTGACGACGCGGCGACCGCTGGCCTCGAGCCAGGCCAGCACGCCCCTTGTCTGGTCCTTGGCGAACGGGTGGTTCCTGGTGTGTGACGACGCGCTCATCCTGGACCAGAACACGCCTGCGGGCGGCTCGGCATCCAGCTCGAGCACAGCCTCGCCGAGCAGCCATTGCTCATGCGGCACTGCGGCTCGGTCGAAGGCAGCCGCGAGCGGCGCGTACCAGTCCGGGTTCTCGTGGATGACGTAGAGCTTGCTCACAGTGCCAGCTCTCACGGGGCCAGCTTTCTCATAGGGCCAGCTTTCTCATAGGGCCAGCTTCATTCCTTCGTGCGAGGCAACGAACCCGAGCCGCTGGTAGAAGCGATGCGCGTCGAGGCGGGACTTGTCGGTGGTTAGCTGCACCAACCCGCACCCGCGCCGCCGCGCCTCGTCGATCGCCCAGCCGATCATCCCGGCGCCCAGGCCGCTGCCCCGGCTGTCGTCAGCGACTCGGACCGCCTCGATCTGGGCACGCAGCGCGCCCCGGCGGGCAAGCCCTGGCAGGAACGACAACTGCATGGTGCCGACGATCTCGCCAGCCAACTCAGCCACAACCAGGATGTGGGCCGGATCGGCGTCGATCGCATCGAAGGCGGCGGTATATGCGGCCAGGTCAGCGGCATCCCGCACGCCGTCTCGGGTTGCCCCTAGCTGGTCAGCCGCGATCAGGCTAACCATGGCGGGGACATCGCCCTGCCGCGCCAAACGCAGCCTCACCGGGCCCGGGCCCAGGTCAATCTCCGCCAGCGCGTCCATACCCCCATTTTGGGGTATCAGGCGGGCCACTTGGCCTTCAGGCCGGCACTCCTCCGACTGCAGTCCGATTCGCTCTTTTTGCGGGCAGTTCGCCTGACGGGTGCCGAGTATGGCGCCGGCCGCTCAGGCTCGGTGCGGATAGCTGGCCGCAGCGGCCAGGAACGCGTCGTTGGCCTCGGCATCGGCGATCGTCACCCGCACGCCGTCGGGCGCATACGGCCGGACGCTGACGCCGGCCGCATCGCAGGCGTCGCTGAACTCTGCCGCCTGGGTGCCCAGCGGCAGCCAGACGAAGTTGGCCTCCGTCGGCGGCACGGTCCAGCCCTGGCCGAGCAACTCCTGCCTGACCCGGTCCCGTTCCTTGACCACGTGCTCGACACGCTCGAGGAGTTCCGACTCCGCAGCGAGAGAGGCGATCGCAGCGGCCTGGGCCAGCGAGTTGACAGTGAACGGGAGCATCGTCTTCCGCACGGCCGCCGCGACTGGCTCGGGCCCGATCAGGAAGCCGACCCGAAGGCCAGCCAGCCCGTAAGCCTTCGAGAACGTCCGCAGCACGGCCACGTTCTGGCGGTCGGCGTACAGGCTCAGCCCGTCCGGGACCTCGGGGTCGCGGACGTACTGCACGTACGCCTCATCGAGAACGACCAGGCAGTCCGCAGGCACCTGATCCAGGAACGCCGTGAGTTCGCCCCGCTTGACCGCCGTTCCGGTGGGGTTGTTGGGCGTGCAGACGAAGATCAGGCGAGTCCGGTCGGTGATGGCCTCGGCCATCGCCGGCAGGTCATGGCCGAAATCGGCGAGCGGGACCCGGATCGAGGTCGCGTTCGCCAGGTCCGACAGGTACGGGTAGGCCTCGAACGACCGCCAAGCGTAGATCACCTCGGCGCCTGGCTCGCCGACCGCCTCCAGCAGCTGCTGCGCGATCCCGACGGAGCCGCACCCGACGGCAACGTGGTCGGCGGGCACGCCGAACCGCCCTGCTATCGCCTCGGTCAGCGCGGCCGCGGTGTTGTCCGGGTAGCGGTTGACGTAATGGGCGGCATCGGCGATGACCGCCGCGACAGACGGCAGCGGGTCATAAGGCGACTCGTTGGAGGACAGCTTGAAGGTCTTGCCACCGGTAGCCGCAGGCGCTTTGCCCGGCTTGTACCCGGCGAACTGGTCCAGCACTCGCCGGAACCGTGGTGACTGCTCGGACACCGTTGTCCTCCTGAGCTGATCGGCGTTCCCGAATCAGGGTAACGGTCGATCACTGCCGGCGGGGCGGCCGCTCCGCAGGTGTCCGGAGCATGGGCGGGTGCAACAGCACGGCGGTCCCGCGCCGGTAGACATGAGCCGGCCTGCCGCCACCGGAGGACGTCACCGCGCCGGTCTTGACCAGGAAGTTGCGGGCGCCGGTGACTTTCCGATGGAAGTTGCGCGGGTCTAGCCGAACGCCCCAGACAATCTCATAGACCCGGCGGAGCTCACCAACGGTGAATTCTCTCCGGCAGAACGCCGCGGCCAGTGAGGTGTACTCGAGCTTGGAACGGGCGCGTTCCACCCCGTCGGAGAGTATGCGATCGTGGTCGAAGGCCATCTGGGTCAGGGCCATCACCGGCTGCCAGCTCATCTGCGGCGTGTCCGGCGCGGGCAGGTCTGGGGCCAGGCCCAGGTAAGCTACCGAAACGGCGCGCCTTGTCGGATCCCGGTCCGGGTAACCGTAGCTCTGCAATTGCTCAAGGTGCACCGGAGCGCCCGGCAGCCCAGCACGCTCATCCAGCACCCTGGCGGCCGCCGCCGGCAGGTCCTCGTCCAGCCGGATGAACCCGCCTGGCAGGGCTTGCATGCCCGCGTATGGCTCGCTGTCCCGGCGCCAGGCCAGAGTTGCCAGCTGGCCCGCTCGGACCGTCAGGATGACGAGGTCGACGCTGACACCGATTTTTGGCACGGTCACAGTGGCACCGTAGCGCTGCGACGGCGCCAGCGGCCGGTGCTCGTGAGCCTGTTTCGTCCACGTTAGAATTACCGGGTGAACCGACTTGGGGAGCTTGAGCGCGCAATAATGGACGTGCTGTGGGAGGCCGCCGACCCGCTGAGCGTACGAGAGGTGAGCGGCCTGCTCACCGATCGGGATCTGGCTCACACGACCGTGATGACAGTGCTCGACCGGCTCGCCAAGAAGGGCTTTGCCCGGCGGGAGCGCAACGGCCGTGCGTGGCACTACCGGGCGGCAGAAAGCCGGGAAGCATACGTGACCGAGCTCATGCTGAGCGCGCTGGACCAGACCGGCGACCGGCAGGCTGCGCTGGCGAGGTTCGCCCGCAGCGTGTCCGGCACCGAGGCTCAGACGCTGCTGCGGGCCCTGGGAGCGCTCGGCGAGGCTGCCCGAGGGTGACGCAGTGTCGGCCACCGTCGTTATTCTTGCCGCCGTCGCGATCGGCTGCATTCCGGCAGCGAGCAGTCTTGCTGCCGCATCATGGCCACGCCGGTCGCCAGCGGCGGCGATCCTCCTCTGGCAGGCTCTGGGCTTGGGCTGGGGCCTGGCGGCCATTGGAGCCCTCATCGGGTTCGGCGTCACAGCCCCCGGCGCGGCCGTCGCAAGCGGCGCCCTGAGGCAGCTAACAGGCATCGCCAGGACCGGGAGCCTGCCCCAGGTCGTCGACCCCGCTGCGGCGATCCGGATGTTGTGCCTGGTCGCCGGGATGGTCTTGCTCGGCGTGCTGTGCTGGATCCTGCTGGCAGCATCGGCCTCGGTGGTGCGCGCCCGGCAGCGGCAGCGCGAGCTTCTTAACCTGCTGGCGCATGGTGACCCGAAGGTTCCCGGCGCTCTTGTCGTCGACCATCCGGCCGCGACCGCGTACTGCCTGCCTGGCCTGCGGTCGGCGATCGTCATCAGCGCCGGGACGCTCAACTTGCTCGACGCTGACGAGCTTGCTGCGGTCATCGCCCACGAGCGGGCGCACCTGCGCGAGCGGCACGACCTCGTGCTGCTGCCCTTCCTCGCTCTGCTCCGTGCATTCCGCTGGGCTGTTGTGGCGCGGCAGGCGTACCAGGCGGTGGAGCTGCTCATTGAGATGCACGCCGACGACCGGGCGCTGCGCCAGCGACCCGCCAGAGAACTGGCAACCGCGCTGCTGCGCGTCGGAGCGGCGGGGGGCGGGGGCGTGCCGTCAGGTGCACTAGGCGCCGCGCAGCGCGAGGAGGAGTGCGAGGTAGCTGCCAGGGTAATCAGGCTGCTGCGCCCTGCTCCAGGGCTGAGCAACGCGGCACTCGCAGTCATCATTGCTGCTTCGGCCGCCATCGTCGCTGTACCCGCGGCACTGCTGGTGCTTCCGCTACGCTGACACGGCAGGCGGCCGGGTCCCGATCGGGCCCGGCCGCTGCCGTGTTCTTTCCCTCGGTCCGCCAGCTACCCGGGCGGCGTCAGGTTATGCGCCCGCCGTCGTCGGCGAAGGGGACGCTACCGGTTGGCCCGCCGATGGTTTGCAGGTCCCCACCGGCCAGGTGCTGCTGGCCCACAACAGCACCTGGCCAGGAGCCCACGGCACGGCGTCGTAGACGTACCAGCTGCCCGGCACTGTCCGCCGGCTCACGGTCACGCAACCGCTACTGCGCTGCACTCGCCATTGCGGCACTGTGACGCCGCGCCTTGCGAGCATCGCCAGCACTGTGCTAACCGTCTTGCCGACGAACCGCAAGCCGTGCATAGCCTCGCCGGCCGAAGTGGCCTGCCCTGCGGACTCGTACCGCTCGCCCGGCCTGGCTGCGCGGGCAAAAACCAGCGTGGCCGCCCCGCGAAAGCGGATCGCAACCCGAACCCCGACCGGGCAGACATTTCCGCCGCCGCCAGTGAAGCATTTGCCCACGGCAGTTATCGGCTTGATCTGGCTCGCGTCGCGGACCGGATAGCCGGAGTAGACGAGGGAGCCGACGATCGACGGCGAGGCTGGCACCAGCCGCAGGCTGATATCGAGGTGATACTTAGCGAACTCGGCTCGGTAGCGCTCCGGGTCCGCTGTTGGGTTCCGCACGATCACGTCGAGGTAGCTGCCATGCCGGGTCAGCGACAGGACGGCTGCCTGCGCTTTGGGCGGTCCGACCGTTATCGGCCCCACGCGCTGGCCGGGAGAGCCTAGCGAGGTAGCGATCAGGCCCGCTACCGCCAGGCAGGCGGCGACGGGCAGGCCGATCAGCGCGCTCCGCCGCATCCCGCGCCGCGGTCCGGTGCGGGATGCGCGGAGCGGACGGGAGTCCGCCGGATCGGTGCTGGTGATCTCGTCGGCAAGGGCCGCAAACGCGCCGGCCTGAGCCAGGCCGGCTGCCTCCGCGTCGGTGACCGGGGCAATCTGGCTGATCGGGTTCATCGCTTTCCTCCGTCCATGGCATGCGTGTGGTGGGCCGGGCCGGCCTCGAACTGGCTGACCTCGGCGGCGAACCGGCGCCTGGCCCGGTGCAGCCTGATCCTGGCCGCGTTGCGCGAGCAGCCGAGTACCGTCGCGATCTGCCCGGCGTCAAGCCCTTCCCAGGCCGACAGCGCGAGTAGTTCCCGGTCGGCTTCAGGCATCTGGCGCAGGGCGGCAGCGATGTCGGCCAGTTCGCCGGTCGGCTCCTGCGGTCGGTAGCTGACGGCAAGGTCTGCCTTCAGCCGATCCGCCAGGGCGAGTCGCCGCCGCGCGCCCCGGCGCTGATTCGCGAGCACGCGCCGGGCGGTGCCGTACAACCAGAGCCTGGCCTGCGCTCCCGGCGGTATCTCATCGAGCCGGCGCCAGGCGGTCAGGAAGGTTTCAGCCAGCACATCGGCGGCATCATCGGTGTTGTCCGTGCGGCGCAGCGCATACCCGAGCAACGGGACATGGTGCGCCGCGTACAGCTCCTCGAACTGGCGTCCTCGCTCAGCGGTGGCGACGTTGGGCGGAGATAGCAAGACTGCTCCTTTCGACACCAGTTACATGTCCGATCGGAGCCCGGCATTTCGGAAGGAGCTGCGGCCGCCGGCAGTCGGTGGCTAACAGGTAACCATGCTCTCCCGCGCCGCCGTCACGCGGCCGGGCAGCCGAGTACGAGGAGCCAGGGTCATGCCCGAAGTCACTTGGTCGCTGAGTCCTGATGTACTCACTTACCTACAGTCGCAGCGGCTCGGCCGGCTCGCCACGGCCGACAGCCACGGCGCTGCACAGAACAACCCGGTGGGGTTTCCGCTACAACGCTGAACTCGGCACGATCGATATCGGCGGCGCGACATGGGCGCAATGCGCAAGCTCGCGAACCTGGCCAGCAATCCGAGGGTGGCGTTCGTTTGCGTGGCCGCCCATTCCTGTATC
>Ga0210389_10002573_pt1 | contig 14260 bp, 12 predicted proteins | sample IncBWH28OmetaG_FD_160127 | JGI IMG/M metagenome (GOLD analysis project Ga0210389, IMG submission 160127) | Forest soil microbial communities from Barre Woods Harvard Forest LTER site, Petersham, Massachusetts, United States - Inc-BW-H-28-O ...
TTATACAACACACTATTAATGTTTACAAAAAGATTTTCCCTAAAAAAACCAAGTGCCATCAACAACAATATAAGCAGGGTTATTTTAATTTTTCTGTTCATGTGCCCTACTTTCCTTTAATGCTAATTTCACCCACCACATCCACAGCAAAAAAATAATGCTATAAACCAAAATAGTAAAAGTATATGTGTGGTTAAACTCTAAATACTGTGGTTCTGCGTAGTTAATAGCCGCCAAACCAATAACACGCAAAACATTTGCAAAGTGTATAATAATTATACCTAATGGGATAAACCACAACTTCTTTTTTACACTGCCCGGAAAAGCAATTACAAACAAAGCAAAAAACATAAACAGGGTTAATGCGTTGCACGGGCTACCAATCCAAATAGGGTGAGAGCCATCAATGCCAATAAGCTGCATGTCCCTATCTTCTGTTTTTTGATAAACAGTTAAACCAAAAAGCTTTAATATAAAAACCGCATTGGCTATAATTAAGCTTATTAATTTCTCGTCTATTAATGTATTAGGTTTAATAAAAAACTCATACAACAAATACCAGCTTAAATAAAGTATAAAAGCAAAAGCAAAAAAACGGGTTGTTTTATTTTTAAAATCTATAACAGCCATTTTTTAATCCTCGTCTTTTTGCCCTGTTAGTTGTTTAAGTTTCTTCACAAATAAATCTTTTTTAGTTGGGCTACAAACGTTAAACTGATACGATGGACCCTTATCTACTTTTTGTTTTTTATCTTTCACATCTTTTACCTCTGTATTAAAAGCTTGATTGCTAGATACTACACTCATTACACCTTTAAAATAATTAAAATAGTACCAATTGCTTTCGTCTAGTTGAAAATACATATCTAACATATCGCCGGCTTTTTGTTTTTTAATTTGAATGTAGCCTGCCACTTCCCTGTAAATTTCATTTTTAAATAGGTTGGCAACCCCAATAGTTCCGTTAGATATAAATGATTTTGTTTTTTTATTATAGGTCATTTGCACATTACCCAAGAAAATAGATTTCTCTAATTCATCTGGGAATTTTTTATAATTACCATATAAGTTTAATTCGGATAAAGCTTTATCTCCACGCTCTTTACCCAAAATTTCAGCAAGTCCTTTTTCAAATGTTTTTCTTCCAAAATCAAGCGGAGTAAGCATAGTACTATACGTTCCAAAATCGGTTGCCATTTTTTTCATAGCGCTCTTATCAAAGAAAAATTCAACCGCCATTATTAAATCAAAACGCGTGCTATCATTAATGGTGTTGTGGGTTGCATTACCGGCTGCGGTAACTTTTACTTGTCCAAAATCTGCTCCTATGTCAAGTTTTCCTTCGCCATACACTAAACAATTAGTTGTACCCAGGCTTAAATAATTTCCTGGTAAAGAGTTCTCAATTAATTTTTCTTTCGATGAAATTTGATACTCTTTTGCTTCTTTATCAAAACCTAAAAAGCCGTCGGCAACCAAAACATCTTTATCGTTTTTACTTATGCTGCTCGGAGATAAAAAGGCTGAGTAAACCATATTTGTATCGGGCGAATAAATAATGCCACAAGCCACTGAAACCCCATTTACATCTTTTGGATCTTTTGGAATAGGGATTAAAATTTCTTTCGGGTTTATTTCTCCTTCAAATTTTAAATACGATTTACCTAAACGACAACTATGTAATATACGCGTACCGCCATCATAATATAAAAACTGATTGGTTGCTTTTAAATATACTTTGCCGGCATAACTAAAATAATCGTTAAACTTAAAGTTATCTTTTTCAGGAATATCGCCTTCTGAAATTGTTTGCCCGGATGTATCGGGTTGTATTTTAGCGAAATGTATGTTGTACGGTTTTTCGTTTTCATCCAAATAAGTATAATCTCCTTGGGCAAGATAATGTTTACGACCATTAATAAAGGCCGTAACGTTACGTATAGTGTGATATTTAGTTACTGAGTTGGCAATAATTACGGCGTTTTTAAGCGTATCAATTACAGCGTTTTTACGAATAATTACTTTACCGCTATCCGGAAAAATACTCATATCAGCTACGTTAATAAACGGTACGTTTATACAATTAATAATATACCTGCGTAAATTATATTTCGCAGCAGGCGCATAAAAACGAAGCGAGTCTTGTTGCGGATGAACAGAAATAAATTCGGGGGCATCAAGTTGTAAATCGGTGGGTTGGTTCGAATCGATTTTCTTTTGATCATCACCAAGCTGAATAGTTTCGCTATCCATAAACCATTTAAACCTATCCATATAACTTATGTAGTTGTTTTTCGGAAAACGAACTATAGAGCCTTTTCCGTTGGTAACAAACATCCCTGTGCGTTTTTCAAAATCAATAGTAGCGTTTACGTTATCGGTTGTAAACGTAAACCCTTCTTCATCAAATGCTTTTAAATGGAAATCAGCCGTGTCAGAAAAAAACTTCTTTTCTTTAAATTGAATTTTTTGGGAAATTAAATCTGCTCGCTGAAAATCTACCTTACCACGACCATATAATTCTTTCGGAGATAAATCATATCTGCCTCTAAATTCTGCTTGCTTATTATATGTTGTAAAAGGTGTTTCGGTATCAAAGGCGTTCATCAAATCTTTATAGGGTGTCCAGTGTATATAAATTTTATCGCCATGCGCTTGCGGAAATTCATCAGGAGTTGCTTGTTCTTTTATATCAAAGGTTTGTGCAATTCCATTTAAAGAATCGGGAAAGAAAATAAAATCGCTTCCTTTACTTAAAGAAGAACTAAAAGTAATATCTCCACCACCACGTAAACCTCTGTTGCTTAAACGAATTTCGTTTTCAAATTTCCCTTTACCGCCATACACTTGATATCCGCCCGGAGGGGTTTTACGTATAAAGCCCAACGAATAATCTTTTTGTAGAGACAGCGTGTCTCTAAATACCGGAAATATGCCCGACGACGTAAACTCTCCTTGAAACTTTAAAGATGCATTATTAAAGTTATCTAAACTATCAATTGTGTAAGGGTCTAGCTTAAAGAAAAACTTATCTCTACCATAAACACCACGCTGAATTGATCGTCTTTCGTAAAACGCATACGAATCTTTAAAGCTTTTAAATATAGGGTATTGCGGTGTGTTTATTCTACCCGAGTGGTTTTTGGGATTATCAACATCTAACTCTCCCGAAATATTTTCAATAACTGTTTGTACACGCTTAAACGGAATGCTTCCATCGGGCTCGGGTTCTAGGGCTGTTACATAAATGCGTAAAGAATCTACTTGTTTTAAGTTTACTTTATTCAAATCGTAATCGTATGAAAATTCTTTTCCGTGAAACTCAAATTTACCTGAGGCAACAATGCCGCTAAAATTAAAACTACGGCCTTTTTTAATTACGATTTCGCCTCCTTTTGGAAACACAAAAACTTTTTGCGTATCGCTCAACAAAATTTGCTTTACACCATGCACACGCATATCAAAATTATTGTTAAGTAAATTGATAGATGCATTGGTTTGCCCCGGCAATGTTGAATGAAAGGTTAGTACATCATAATCAACTAATTTTTTATTTGCCTTTATGTACGTAAATAGTTTGTCTTTTATAATAACTTGGTCGTTTTGCGGATTATAATCAACCAAGCCAAAACTTGCAATTTTAATTAAAACCGGCCTTAAATCAACCGCCAACCATTTCATGTATTTAGCCAAATCAACGGCTGTAAACGTGTTTTGTTTGCCATTTTGTTCATAATACTGGTTTATTTTCACAACCGGGTTTACTTCTGATACTTCTCCTTTTAAAGCATCAAACCTTTCGGCGGTAAAAAAGTTTTGCGATTCAAAATAGGCCTGTCCTTGCAGGTTTGCAGCCAAAAAACCTAAGTCTATTTTTGGCGAATCTATTTTCCAAACCAACTCTTCAAAATACATATCTAATTTATGATACGAATTATTGAATGGTGTTTTTTGAATTCCCTGCTCATTACGAATTAAGGATACTTTACGTTGATCAGCTAAGTATTTAAAATCACAAGCAGGGTGTGTGATGGAGTCTTTATCTAAATAAAATTTTATCTCTGCATTATCTGAAGTAATTTTATCGGTCGACATAATAAAGTTACGTGCCGAAACCTGCAAAAAGCGCTGGTTGTTTCGTTTAATAATAACTTTTGCCGGATTGGTTACATCGCCGCTACCTACAAACTGAGCGCCACGCATAGAAAAACCACCGTCATAAAAAACATCTTTAATTACACTTTTTATTTCTAAGCGTTTAGTATAAGTATCAAAACGAGGATAGGTGGGTTTACCATTTTCACTAATAATTTTATCGCTTAATTTTCCTAGTTGTGGTTTATCAAAATACTGTGAGTTATGAAACACAGCCGAATCGGTTGTGTACGCTCCCGATTTACAATCTATATTGTATCTTTTTACATCGGCATAAACATCGGCACCAAGCCCGGTTCGTTTCCAGCTAACTACGCCACCCTTACCATAAAACCTACCCGATGTTGGATAATATGTTCCGCTCGTGTTTTCAATGTTTATTGAGTCGTTACGTAAGTTACTGCCCGATAAAGTAACATTGGTAAAAACTAGTTTTGGTATGCTATCATAATCAAACTTATAGTTACTTCCATTGGTGTACCACTGACAACTGGTTGTTTTGTAAAACATACCACTTTCAAAAATATTGTCGCTCATTTCTAAAAAATCACTAAATGGTCTGGGGCTTTTATTTTTAGTAATTATTTTATCCAACAAGGCCTGCCATTCAACAAAAACAGAAGTAGCTTGTTTTGAGTTGATAAAGTTGGCAACCGCAATTAAATAATTTTGAAAATATGGGTAGGGTTTTAACTTTTTATCCAACATTTTATTACTGGTAGCATATACGTAATCTTTATAAAAGCTGGTGTAAGCGGGGGTTTTCCAAAACTTACCAAGGTTTTCTATAAATGCGGCCGCGTCATCCTTATTAGCCGAATTATCTTGGAAATATGTATTAAGTTCTTTAATAAACTTAACCGAGTCGGCAGAGAATGCCGTAGTTTTTTGCGAGAAGGCGTGTAATGAAAGAAAAGAAATTATGATTAGGAGCAAAAAACGTTTCATCATATTATATAAGTTTATTTGCGCCTAAATTAGCATCAATTTGCTTTGTAATAAGTAGGCAAAGGTTAATCTTTTAAAAAAGCTATAAACAAAAAACCCGACTCATAGGAATCGGGTTTAAATTTGTTTTGATAAGCTTCACTAGAACAAAATACCCACGTTTACTTGAATTCCGTTAGTTTTAAAGTTTTGTGCCGCATAAACAAACGCACTTTGGTTGTTTGCGTTTACAGTTGTGCCCGTGGTGTTATATACCGAAGTTGTTTTTACAGTTGATATAAACGAGTTTACATAGTTTACGCTTAAAAATATAGATGTGCTGCCCGATAAACGATATTCAGCTCCACCACCAACATTTAAGCCAACACGAACCGGGTTACAGTCTTTATATATACTTAAACCTTTGTATGTATTAGCGGTTATTGTTGGAAAACCATTAGAGGCAACACTAAAATCATTTGTAATATCATTGGCTTTAGCGCTTACCAAAACACCTACATTGGCACCAAAATCAACAAAATATTTAAATCCGCTAATTTCTTTGGTTTTCATTTTTAAAATTAAAGGAATAGTAACATAAGTTGTGTGTATTTGGCGAGATGCCAAAAGATGCGCTGTAGTTTGACCATTTCTATACACCGAATCAGAAGGACTTGTGCCTTTAATTTCAACCAAAGCGGGGGTTTTATCTAAATAATACCCCGTATAGTACAGATTAGTTGGGTTAAAATTTAAAAAACTAGGTACAGTATATTTTACTTTACCACCATCAAAATCGCCACCAACACCGGTTTGAAAAGAAACCACATCAGTAATTCTAAACTCCATGTTTAACCCAAAACCAGCACCAAAAATAGCACCGCCTTTTGCGTAGTTATTGTTAGTTGGCATACTATACCAGGTTGGGGTAGCCCTGCCAAACACACCAAAACGTACCGATTTGCTGTCGTCTTGTGCCAACAAAACTGACGATGTAAAACTAATTGCAATAAATGTGTAAAGTAATTTTTTCATGCTGATTATTTTTTGAATTTTGTAACGCAAAGATATAACTTTTAACAAATGAAACAAGGCACAAGATTAGGCGCATTATTATTGGTTTTTTGGGTTGTTGTTTTTTCATCATGCAGCCATAACAGATTGAAAGATGTAGATGTATCTAACATACAAATTGCGCCGGTAAAAATTCTGCGATTAGACCAAGACATTTTTTTTATCAAACCCGATTCATTTGAGACCTCCGCTAATAAAATGAAAGTAAAATATGGCAACTTTTACAACAGTTTTATTTTTAATGTAATTAATCATGGTGAAGAACATGATTCGGTTTACAAAGCGCTTAAGTTTTTTGTGCAAGACAAGGATATGAAAGAGGTGTTTAACCAAACCCAAACAATTTTTACAACTCAAGAAATTAGCGATATTGAAAATCGACTAGCCGATGGATTTAAGCATTTAAAATATCACCTGCCGCAAACTGCTTTACCAAAACAATACGTAAGTTTTATTTCAGGTTTTAATTGCAATGTTTCTACTATTGATAGCACAATGGGTATAAGTTTAGAAGCCTACTTGGGTTCGCAAAACAAATTTTACCAAATGCTGCAATTACCAAAATATAAAACACGTTGTATGAACAAAGACTATGTTGTTGCCGATGCCGTTAGAGGTTGGCTTATACATTGTTATGATAAGAATGAGCAATTAAACAACCTGCTTAACCATATGATGTTTTATGGTAAATTGTATTACGCCTTAGATGCCGCTTTACCAAATGTGGAAGATTCCATAAAAATACAGTACTCAACCACACACATGCAATATTGTAAAACCTTTAAAAAGAATTTATGGGCTTATTTCACCGCGAATAATCGACTATATAATAACGATTTAAAAGAGCTAGCTCCTTTTGTTTCCGACGGACCTTTCACCTCCGAAATAAGTAAAGATTGTCCGCCACGCATTGCCGCCTATGTAGGCTGGCAAGTGGTTAGGGCCTATATGGATAAAAACCCTAAAGTAACTGTAGAACAATTAATGAACACCGACGCGCAACTAATTTTATCAAAATCAAAATATAAACCATAGCATGAAACAAACCGAAATAACCTTTAAAGTAACTTTAGACGAAAATAACCTTCCGGTAAATATAGAATGGCAAGCACCCGATGCTAATCAAGCCAGTAAATGCAAAAGCATGATGATTGCCCTGTGGGATGAAAAAGAAAACAACACCCTGCGCATTGATTTGTGGACAAAAGATATGATGGTAGATGAAATGAAAAAGTTTTACATTCAAAATATTTTAACCTTAACTGATACTTTTCAAAAAGCTACAGCCGATGATGAAACAGCTGCTTTGGTAAAAGACTTTTTTAGCGAGGTTGGCAAAAGAATTGGTGTATTAGGATAAGTTGGTATACTTTAGGATACCGATTTACAGAAGTATATCAACATTTGTTATATGATTTGTTTGTGTAGGTTTGCTTCATAAACAAACTCGAAAATGAAAAAGAATAAAATTATTTATTGGATAACAACCGGCCTTGTAGGGTTAATGATGATCTTTAGTGGGTCTCAATATTTTTTGAACCCTAAGGTAGTAGAAGGTTTTACTCACTTTGGCTTTCCTGATTATTTTAGAATTGAACTTGGTATAGCCAAACTAATTGGTGCATTAGTCTTGCTCATTCCTCAAATTCCAACTCGAGTTAAAGAATGGGCTTATGCAGGTTTTGGTATTGTTTTTATATCAGCCTCAATAGCACACTATAATAGTGGAGATCCTATGGCTAATGTAATCAGTCCAATGGTGTTTTTAGCAATTCTTATTGTTTCAAACATTTACTTACATAAAGTAAAAACAGTTTAAACACTCACTACTTCTCTAACATCTTCCGGCATTAGGCGTTTTAGTAGGCCTTCTATGCCGGCTTTAAGTGTCATAGTACTGCTTGGGCAGCCCTGGCACGAGCCTTTCATTTGCACACTAACCACACCTTCGCGTAAGCCTGTAAACGCAATCATGCCTCCATCCTGCTCTACCGCCGGACGAATATAGGTTTCCAGTGCCTCAATAATTTTTGCTTCTACTTCGTTTTTTGGCGCAGCGTGTTCGGTAAAAACACTTTTGGTTTCTTTAAACGAATTGTCAACTGCAACTTCTTGTGCCGGCAATGCAATTACCACCGGATTTTTTTTATTTAAATATTCGCTGATAAATGTGCGCGTTTCTAATAAAATTTCATCCCAGGCTATAAAATCGTGTTTATTAATTGTGATGTAATTGCCCGAAATAAAAACCTGTTTAACAAAAGGGAATTCAAATAATTTTTGTGCCAAAGGGGCTTGTTTAGTTTCAGTAATATTATTGTACTGTGCTGTTGCACCTGCTTCTAACAACATCTTATTCGCCACAAACTTCATCGAAGATGGGTTTGGGGTCGATTCAGCATAAATCATATAAGGAATTTCGGGTGCGTCCATGGTTATAAAATTTCGTTTCTTTGTATCTACAAAGATACGCCACTTTTATTTTGGATTATGCAAAAAAAGTTTGATTTTTTAGTGATTGGCTCCGGTATTGCCGGATTGAGTTTTGCCCTTAAAGTGGCGCAACACGGCAAAGTGTTAATTATTACAAAAGCCAATGAAGACGAAACCAACACCAAATACGCCCAAGGGGGCATTGCAGCTGTTTGGGACGAGCATGATAATTTTGAAAAACACATAGAAGATACTTTTAACGCCGGGGCTAACTTGTGTGATGAAGAAGCTGTGCGAACGGTGGTTACACAAGCCCCGGCGCGCATTAAGGAGTTAATGGAATTAGGCACCTCTTTTGACAAAACATCTGAGGGGACTTTCGATTTGGCTAAAGAAGGCGGACATAGCGAACACCGTATACTACATTATAAAGATGCTACGGGTAAAGAAATTGAACGTGCTTTGCTCAAAAAAATTCACGAGCATAAAAACATAACCATTGTAAATCACTATTTCGCTATTGATATAATTACCCAACATCACTTGGGCGAATTGGTAACCTCTAAAACAAAAAACATTGCCTGTTATGGGGTATATGTGTTAAACATTCACACCCAAAAAATAGAAACTGTTTTAGCAAAAGTTACTTGCATGGCTACAGGAGGCGTAGGACAAGTATATGCAACTACCACCAACCCTTTAATTGCTACCGGAGATGGCATTGCTATGGTATATCGTGCTAAAGGACATGTGCAGGATATGGAGTTTGTACAGTTTCATCCAACATCACTATACAATCCGAGTGAGCAACCAAGTTTCTTGATTTCTGAAGCTGTGCGTGGTTTTGGAGCTGTTTTGCGAACTGCCGACGGAAAAGAGTTTATGCAGAAGTACGATAAACGCGCTTCGCTTGCACCACGTGATATTGTAGCTCGCGCTATTGACACCGAAATGAAAATTAGCGGTAATGAGCATGTGTTTTTAGATTGCAGGCATTTAGATAGAAAAGGCTTTATAGAGCATTTCCCAAACATCTACAACAAGTGCATGAGTTTGGATATAGACCCTTTTAAAGAAATGATTCCTGTTGTGCCTGCTGCCCACTATTTATGCGGAGGAATTATTGTAGATAAAAACTCACAATCAACCATACAAAATTTATATGCGGTTGGCGAGTGTGCACGCACGGGCTTACATGGTGCAAATCGTTTGGCCAGTAACTCATTGTTAGAAGCTGTGGTATACGCTCATAATGCCTCGCTTGACTCTGTAAAAAAAGTAGATGCTATTTCTTTTAAAGAAAATATTCCTGATTGGAATGCGGAAGGAACAGAGCATGCCGAAGAAATGATTTTAATTACACAAAGTTTAAAAGAAGTGCAGCAAATAATGAGCAACTATGTTGGCATTGTTCGTTCTGAACTGCGTTTAAAACGTGCCTTTGATAGATTAGAAATTATTTATAAAGAGAATGAGGCCTTGTATGAGCAAACCACTATTTCTCCTAAACTTTGCGAACTAAGAAACCTTATTTGCATTGGCTATCTTATAATTAAACACGCCATGCGTCGTAAAGAGAGTGTTGGTTTACACTATATGCTAAAATAAATTTGGTTACTTAAACCAAGACGAGTACATCAAATAATTATTCGCAATACGATTTACTTCGCCCTCTAACAGTTTTGCATCAATGTCTTTTACTTTTTTTGCCGGTACACCTGCATAAATAGTCCCTGCGGGTACATGGGTGTTTTCAGTCAGTACAGCGCCTGCACCAATAATGCAATTGCTTTCTATTACACAGTTATCCATTATTATAGCACCCATACCCACCAACACATTATCATGGATAGTACAACCGTGTACAATAGCATTGTGCCCTATAGATACATTATTACCCAGGTTCACTTTTGTTTTTTGATAGGTGCAATGTATAACCGCACCATCTTGTATGTTTACTTTGTTACCAATGCGTATGGAGTTTACATCGCCACGCACTACAGCATTAAACCATATGCTGCAATCGTTGCCCATCACCACATCACCTACCACAGTAGCATTTTCTGCTAAAAAACAATTGTCTCCAAATTTTGGCTCAATGCCATGTACCGCTTTTATTAATGCCATTATTTATTTTTTAAAATTTCCTTTAGGTTAGGACGTAATCTACTTTTATAAACAGCCAAAGTTTCTTTGTCTGATTTTACACGGCCTTTGCGCAATTTACGTTGTTCTTCAACAGGTAAAGCAGCAATGCTCATACACTCAGGTGTGCAACAGCCATTATATTTTTGTTCGCATTCTTCGCATTGTATAAAAAGTAAATGGCAATCATCGTTTTTACAATTAACGTGTCTATCGCATTTTGCACCGCATTGGTGGCACTCTGCAATTACATCTTCTGTTATTCGTTCTCCTACACGCTCATCAAACACAAAATTCTTACCTATAAATTTACTTTTCAGGTTTTGTTCTTTTACCTCATGCGCATATTGTATAACACCCCCTTTTAGGTGATACACATTTTTAAAGCCCTTGTGTTTAAAATAAGCGCTTGCTTTTTCGCAACGGATACCTCCTGTGCAGTACATCAACACATTTTTATCTTCTTGGCCTTTTAAGTGGTCTATAACTAAAGGCAATTCTTCTTTAAATGTATCAGCGTCCGGACAAAAAGCATTTTCAAATCTGCCCACTTCACTTTCGTAATGATTTCGCATATCAATTACAATCGTATTGGGTTTATCCATTACATCATTAAACTCTTTCGCGTTTAAATAATTACCTGTATCAGATGGGTCAAAAGTTGGGTCGTCTATTCCATCGGCTACAATTTTATCGCGCACTTTAATAATAAGCTTGTAAAAAGATTTTCCGTTATCCTCAACTGCTTCTTTAAACATTACATCAGTAAAATAAGTACGGGCATATAATTGTTTTACAAAAGCATCCCAGTTTTGTTTAGGCACACTCATTTGCGCATTAACGCCTTCGTAAGAAAGATATATTCTGCCAAAAACCTTCAGGTTATTCCACTCCATATACAACTCATCTCTAAGTTCTTGTGGGTTTTCAATTTTTACATAGCGGTAAAAGGAAATGGTTTTTCTTTCAAAACCTTCTTGGTCTAAAAGTTGTTTAAGCTCTTGCTTGTTTTTTCGGTTGCGTAACTCTTTCATGGTCAGATAAGTATAATTGTATGTTATAGTATCTTAAAGCTGCAAAGGTACAACAAAACAAGAATTTATTTATATGATTTCTATCAGGATTTTCAAGTAAGAAAACTACTCTTTTACCTTATGATGCAGGTTTTTTTCGGCAGTATCCTGTATCATATCATGCGATACTTCGTCCCCTAAATATTTGTCGATTAACCCATGTACTAAATAAATTACCGGGATAACGAGAAAAGCTGTTAAAAGCTTAAAAACATATCCGTAAGACGCGTTCCTTAAAAAAACCTCCATAGTCCAGTAACCCGGAAGAACAAAGGCTATAAATTGAACAATAAATGTATCAACCAACTGACTAACCACCGTACTTCCAGTAGAGCGAAGCCAAATCATTTTTTTACCCGTACGGTTACGTAACATCCAAAAAATACCGCTGTCTACAAACTGAGAAACAATAAAAGCAATCATACTGCCAATCATAATATACATAGATTGACCAAAAACTTTATTAAAATTTTCGTCGGATACCGGAGAGTAAGCCACTGCCGGAATATGCATGCAGATAAACAAATAGGTAAACGTAAAGGCAATTAAACAAAGTGTAATGTAAGATAGTTTTCTTACGCCGCTTTGTCCATAAAACTCATTTACAATGTCGGTTAAAACAAACACTACGGGCCACAATACAATGCCAACACTTTGTACAAAAGTTCCAAAAAACATAACCAGCTTGCCACCAATTAACTCAGCTACAATAGCATTGGTAATAAAGAAACCTGCCAATATTAAAAAGACAACATCTTTTTTGCTATTTAAATTCATACTTCCTTATCTAAAAAGGTTTCTATACAAGTATAAATATAAGTTAAATCGCTTTGTAAAATGCAATAAGGCGGAAGTATATACAACACATTGCCCAGCGGACGAAGCAAAATACCACGTTGAATAAAATAAGACGAAATTTTTTCTGCCAAATTATTTAAGTAGCCCCCCTCTTCTGGGGTTTTAATTTCTATGGCAATGATGGTTCCTAAATTCCTTATGGATAAAATTTTAGAGTGTGTTTTAATTTTTTCCTCGAACGATTTATGAGATGAGGCAATTTGTTGGATTTTTTTTAATGTTTCTTCTCTCTCTAACAAATCCATGCTCGCTAATGCAGCGGCGCAGGCTGTGGGGTTTGCCGTATAGCTGTGTCCGTGAAAAAAAGTTTTGTGTTTGTCTTCGCTTATATAAGCATCGTAAATAAATTGCGCGCAAACCGTTACCCCAAGCGGCATTACACCGCCTGTTATGCCTTTACTTAAACAAATAATATCGGGTTTGTTAGTTAGATAATCGTTTGCAAAAAACTTGCCTGTTCTATAAAAACCTGTCATCACCTCATCAGCAATGGTTATAACTTTATGTTGTTTGCAAATAAAAATCAATTCATCTAACAAAGCAGCCTCATACATTTGCATAGAGCCCCCGGCACCTAATATCAGCGGCTCAAAAATAAAAGTGCCAGCATTTTCTGATTCTACATATTGATTTAGTTTTTGCTTTACCTCATCTATATTTTCTTTAGTAGGAACAGGCAAACGAAGTACATCAAACAACAAAGGAGAGAATGCACTTGTAAAAACATTACGTTCGCCAACACTCATGCTACCAAAGGTATCGCCGTGGTAAGCGTTTTCAAAGGCAATTATTTTTGTTTTCGTTTTATTTTGATTGTGCCAAAATTGCAAAGCCATTTTAAGAGCCACTTCAACCGAAGTAGAACCATTATCACTAAAAAAAACTTTAGAGAAATTTTTTGGAAGATGATTTAGCAACCTTTCCGAAAGCTCTATAGCTTGTGGGTGAGTAAAACCACTAAAAATACTATGCGCGTTTGTGCTTAACTGCTCGTAAACTTTTTTGGCAATGTATGGATTCGAGTGCCCATGTAAATTTACCCACCATGATGAGATGCCATCTATATATTTATTGCTGTTCTCATCAAAATAATAAGAGCCCTCTGAACGAACAATATTTATAGGTGTTTCGGCATACTTTAAGTGTGTAAATGGATGCCACACATATTGCAAATCTTTTTTCTGCCAGTTACTACTATCCATTATATGGTAGAAAATTCGGTCTCGTATTTTTTAATAACCTCTGCCGTAATGCTTCCTTCTTTATGCAAACGACCCAATAGTTTTATTCCACTTTGCTGTAAAATCGTTTCTTCCGACATCACATTTTCAACACCACTTATTATTATGCCAAGCAATTTTATGCTTCTGCTTTTTAATGCTTCAATAGAAAGTAAGGTGTGATTAATACTGCCTAAATAGTTTTGTACAACCAAAATAGTTTCAGCATCAAATTTTGTAATTAAATCTATCACAAAATCTTTTTCGTTTAGCGGTACAAATAAACCACCTGCACCCTCAATAATTAAAGTATTATTTGTTTCAGGAAGCTGAATGTTTTCTAAATCAATTCGTGTGTTTTCTGCTTTAGCTGCT
>Ga0210389_10002574_pt1 | contig 14257 bp, 10 predicted proteins | sample IncBWH28OmetaG_FD_160127 | JGI IMG/M metagenome (GOLD analysis project Ga0210389, IMG submission 160127) | Forest soil microbial communities from Barre Woods Harvard Forest LTER site, Petersham, Massachusetts, United States - Inc-BW-H-28-O ...
ACTGGATCCGAATTTCCGGCCTAACCAGGTTGATTCGGTCAACCTGAGTATTCAGCGTCAGTTGTCTCGCAAGGTTATATTCGAGGTTGGCTACATCGGGCGTAGAATCACCCACGAATATCAACCGGTCAACCTTAACGCTGTACCTTACATGATGACGTTGGGCGGACAGAAGTTCTCCCAGGCCTACTCCAACCTGGTACTGCAATACTGCGGCGGCATCACGGGGCTGGCCGGTGGCCACTGCGCGGGTGCGAGCACGACTGGTGCGACCTCTGTGACGCCGCAACCGTTCTTCGAAACAGCGCTGGGGGGCGCCAGCTCTGCCTATTGCAGTACTCCTGTCATGGTCGGGGGAACGCCGATCACTCCCACGAGTTGCACCCAGGCGGTAACGCTGAACGAGGGCGTTACGGGCAAAGGCTACCTCAACACCGCGTTCGTGTGGAGTCTGTGGAGCGACCTGGACGCCGGCCCGATGCAAAACTCCAACGGTGGCCTCCCGGGACCGACGATGATGAACAACACCAACCCAGCCATCGGGGGTACGTCGCCGCAGATGACGTCTGGTCCCGCGGACAACGCCAGCACCGGTTACGGAAACTACAATGCTGGCTTCGTATCCCTTAAGATGGCCGACTGGAAGGGATTGACCTTGCAGTCGAACCTCACATATTCCAAGGCCCTGGGAACTGGGGCGCTGGTCCAGGCAAGCGCTGGCTACACACCGGACGATCCCTTCAATTTGGGGACGATGTACGGGAATCAGACCTTTAACCGCAAATTCGTTTACAACTTCTTCTTCGTCTACCAGCCACCCGTCTTTAAGGGACAGTCAGGGCTCCTGGGACGCGCACTGGGCGGCTGGACGTTTTCGACAGTTTTTTCGGCGGGCAGCGGCGCGCCGGTCGAACTCTTTACCTCGACCGGAGATGGTCAGGAATACGGGGCGGGTGATGACGTCAACTACTTCGGCAACGAGAATGCCGTGCCGATTGCACCCGCTAAAAGAGGTCACGCCTATTCTCAACCCGGTGGCCAGTTTCCCAATCTTTTCCAGGCCGGACCAGCGGCGATCAACGACTTCCGCAACCCGATTCTAGGCTTGGATAACAAGGACTGCGGCTACGGCTGTTTCCCTGGACTGCCCTATTGGAATATGGACCTTAGCGTCCGGAAGAATTTCCGAGTAACGGAGGGCATTAGCCTGGAAGTTCAAGGCGTGTTTGCCAACGTTTTCAACCATGATCAGTTCCTCGATCCGGGCGGCATTTACGGAAGCTATCTGTCCCCGGGTGGCAGTTCGAACCCAAATGGTTTCGGAGCGCTCCTTGGGGGGTCGGCGCAAGAGGAACCAGGAGGCAACCGGCAGATCGAAGTGGGTGCTCGCGTTCGCTTTTAACCTAAGTAAATTCGAGGCGCTACGCGCAGTGGCGCCTCGACCAACCAAGGCCGTAGGGCTTCCCCTCCGGCGACACCACGCAGTCATCAGGAACAATTCGTTCCAGAGCCGCTCCTCGGCATCGCAGGCTTTGAAGAGCTTTTCCAATCTGAATCACGCGAGGTATCACCAGCATATAACTCACCAACAAAAGGTCTGGCGGAGAGGGAGGGATTCGAACCCCCGATACCCTTTCGGGTATGCCGGTTTTCAAGACCGGAGCCATCAACCACTCGGCCACCTCTCCGGCCGCAACAGCTGTGAAAAAACGCGAACTCGCTTTCAGTCGGTTCTGCCTAGTTTACAACATGACCTACAAATCGCAGTGGCGGCGTAGATCGCCGCGTTGGTCAGTTGACTGAGCCAGTACCCAAAAGGGCGGCGAACGCCTTGGAATGAAATTCCATGACCTCGTCGAAGTGCGACATAAAATATGACAGCGAGTGGTCGCCGGGATAAGCATGATACTCGTGTTTTACATTTTCTTTTTGCAGTTCGTCGTGTAGGGCTGCCGCTCCTTTTTCAAAACCGTAGTTGTCATCCTGACCACAGTTGAAATAGATTGCCATCTTTCGCAGGGCTGCGGCATTTCTTTTCGCCAGAACGAATGGGTTGTTGTCATTCCAGTGCGGCACGCCGATCGGTTTACCAAATACAGCCCCTAGAATTCCGACAAGGGGAGATCCCGTTTGCGAGGCGGCGTCCAACTCTCGCGGCGACTCGGTGATGAGCGCGGCGCTTTGCGCACTCACGGCTGAGAACAGTTCGGGATGCGCGAACGCGAAGCGCACCGCTCCATACCCTCCCATCGAGATGCCACTGATGGCGCGGCCCGCGCGGCCCGCGCGAATTCGGTATTTACTCTCTATGTGGGGTAGAAATTCCCGCAGGAAAAAGTCGCTGTAAAGAACCGAACCATCGGCCGAGTTGATGTAGAAGCTGCGCCGGCCTTCCGGAACAGCTATGAGAAAGTCTCCCATCTTGTGCTGGTTGCGCAGATCGTCTAGCAAAGTCCAACCGCCGCTGTTGAACAAGGTTTGCTCATTGTCGCCCAGGCCGTGCAGAAAGTAGAGCACCGGATAGCGCCGCGGAGGATGCTGCGCCGCACCCGCATCGTATCCCGGGGGCAAATATACGCAATAGTGAACCACTTGTTTGAGGATGCGGCTGTTCATCGCGCCACAATCGATGCGGCTCTGCGCGGCCGCCGAGGCGATAGTTATCAAAAGAAAAACGCAGCGAAGCCTGAGAGCGCGGATTATTATAGGTCGGCTCACTCGGGTCAGTTTATTCGTAGCGCAGCGCCTGCACGGGATCGAGTCGAGCAGCGCGTCCGGCGGGATACAAGCCTGAAACCAGGCTGACGAGGAACGAGAATCCAATTGCCAGCGCAACCAGCCACCACGGCACTGCCCAGAAATGTTCGGGCGGAAACGACTGGCTCTTAAGCCAGATGTTGGTGCCGAAGTTGATCAATTGGCCGATTGCCCATCCCAGCACAACTCCCACGATGCCGCCGAGAATTCCCATGGCGCCGGCCTCGGCGAAGAAAAGTTTCTTCACATCTCCATCGCTCGCACCAATGGCTTTCATAATGCCGATCTCGCGTCGACGCTCGAGGATTGCCATCACGAGAGTATTCACGATGCCGATGCAAGAAACGATCAATGCCAGACTCCCGAAGATGAACAGGAACGCGTACAGCACTCGGAAGACCAGCTGCAGGCCGCGGCTGGCATCGAGAATCGAGAACGTGCCGAACCCCATCTTCTTGACGGCATCCTCCACAAGCTGAACCTGTGCAGGATTCTTCACGCGCACGCTGACGGAGGAATACACCGGCTGATCGCTCCCGGCTCGCGAGACTTCACGCAGGTCCGTGGGCTGCATCACGTGCAGGCTTTGCGCCAGCTTGAGCGGCAGGAAGACTTTGCCTCGGGTCGGACCCCGCATGCTTTCAGGATCCTGATCGCAGATGCCGACGATCTTGAGCTTCAGTTCGCGCGAAACGACGGAGTATGAAGCCCCGATGAGATCTTCGCCGGCAGAGACCCCTGCGCCGGTGGCTGGAGCCAACGGCGGCGTTGAACTGGGCGCACGTTGCGAATAGAGCATCGTCAATTGCTGGCCCAGAAGCGGCTTTGCCAGATCGGCGACATTTACCTCGTCGACTCCGCGAGCTGGACTCTTGCCCACCAGTTCTTCCGCAAAAGTCTTTTGCAGAATCACCTCGGCCGCCGTGTCCGAAGAAAAAAAACTGCCCTGCATCCCTTCAAAAGCTTCGTTTGATTTGGCTGAAGAGGGCAGCGCCGAAATCATGGTCAGATGCGGCTTATCGTCGTAACGCAATTCGGTGGGAAAACGAATATCAGGATACGCCTCCAATACGTTGGGCAGCCGTTCAATCTCCTGCCGCGCGGCTTCGTCCAGCACGCGGCTTTCGGCGGGAGTAGTCCGGTCGCGGTCGTCGCGATCGCGGCCCATGCCGCGCACGTCACGCCGTGAGGTGACTAGGACCGTATCAAACAAGCCTGATTTCGCGAGACGTCGCGAGAATAATTGCTGCAACCCAATACCCAGCGAAAGCATTGCCACGAGCGACGCCACACCTACAGAAATGCCCACTGTGGTTAGCGAATTTCTTAGCAGCGACTCGCGCAGGTTCCGCAGGGCGAGTTCAGTTAAGTCCGGAATCTTCACGGCCGTCCTCCGGGCTCGCGCAGGTCGGCGACGGCGGCTGTGCCCACCCGATCGCTGTTCGTCCGATCGTTGATCATCGGATCGTGGATCGTCCGATCGTTGTTGGTTCGATCGTCAATCAGCTTCCCATCCGCCAGGAAAATCATGCGTTGCGCGTAGCGCTCGGCCAGCGCGCGCTCGTGAGTGACCATCACGACGGTCATTCCCAGTTCGCGGTTGAATCGCCGAACCATGTCCATAATTTCTATCCCGGTGTGGCTGTCAAGATTTCCGGTCGGCTCGTCGGCCAGCAGAAGTTGTGGGCGATTGATCAAAGCCCGCGCCAGCGCGGCCCTCTGCTGTTCACCCCCGGAAAGCTCGCTGGGCCGGTGGTCCATGCGCGCCCGCAATCCCACGCGCTCCAGTGCCCCACGCGCCAGATCCGTACGCTGGCTGCGATCAACCTCGGCAAAACGCAGAGGGAGTTCCACATTTTCCGCGAGCGTCATGCTGGCAATCAGGTTGAAAGACTGAAACACCATCCCCACGACATGCAGCCGGTATTTGGCCAGCTCTTCGCGCGAAAGTTTCGCCAGATCACGATCCTGCACCACCACGCTTCCCGACGTCGGACGGTCCAGCCCAGCAATCAGGTTCAGCACAGAAGATTTGCCCGAACCCGAACTCCCGAGAAGCGCAACAAACTCTCCCGCGCGAATCTCGACCGAGACTCCATCGACCGCACGAATCAGGGTCTCGCCCATGCGGTAGTGACGGCAAAGATTTTCAATTCGAACCGCGAGAGTGCCGCGCGCTGAAGTCACTGCGGGGGCTGTCGTCATAGGGCTAGCGCATCTCTCCCCGCAGCACGCGCAGAGCGTCTGCTGCTTTCACATCGCCATTCTTGGCGTCAGCGCCGTTTCCTGGCACCGTGACCGCATCTCCTTCGCCCGGAGCCAGGAATAAATTCTCCTCGACGCCGTGTTGTCGCGTGTACAAGTCGTAGTAACGGCCGCGGGCCGCATAAAGCTGGGCGTGAGTTCCACGCTCTACAATGCGCCCCTGTTCCATCACCATGATCTGGTCGGCCCGGCGAATCGTCGACAGCCGATGCGCGATAACAAATGTCGTCCGTCCCTGCATCAGGTACGAAAGTCCCTGCTGGATCATCTGTTCCGATTCCGAGTCCAGGCTCGAGGTTGCTTCGTCCAGAATCAGAATGCGCGGCTCCGCCAGAATGGCGCGGGCAATCGAGATCCGCTGGCGCTGCCCGCCCGACAGCTTCACGCCGCGCTCGCCGACGATCGTGTCGTACTTTTCAGCAAACGAGTCGGCGAACTCATCGACGCGCGCGATCCGGCAAGCTCGCATGATCTCTTCCTCACTGGCGCCCGGCCGCGAGAAGGCTACGTTATCGCGGATCGTCCCGTCGAACAAAAACGATTCCTGCAATACAACTCCCAGGCGGGTGCGGTAGGAATCCAGCCGCACCTTGCTCAAATCGATGCCGTCTACACGGATGGTTCCCTTCGAAGGAATATAAAAAGCCGAGATCAAGCCGATCGTCGTCGATTTTCCCGAGCCCGACGAACCGACCAGCGCGGTCACCGTTCCCGGCTCCGAGCGGAACGAAAGGTTGTGTAGGACTTCGTGCGTTCCGTCGTAGCTGAAACTCACATCGTCAAACTCAACCTTGCCCACGATGTCGCCAAGCACGACGGTGCGCTTCGGATCCTGATCCTCCGGCCGCTCGCCCATGATCTCCTGCGTACGCTCTAAACCAGCCAACGCTTCCGTGATCTGAGTCCCAATCGAAACCACCTGCATGATCGGCGCGATCAAAAAGACGAGGTATAAGTTGTATGAGATGTAACCGCCGGGAGTCAGGGTGTGCGCTACCATCTGCTTTCCGCCGATGTACATCGTGGCAGCGCCAACCACTCCCAGCATCACGCTGGCGGAAAGCCCCATCAGCGAAGTTGCGGTCAGCGTGCGCATGACATTGTCGAGCAGCCGACGCACTCCGCCGGCAAAAATCTTCTCTTCGCGCTCCTCCGCGTGATATCCCTTGATCACCCGCACGCCGCCCAGCGATTCCGTCAGGCGTCCCGTGACCTCAGCGTTGATTTTGCTACGTTCGCGGAAAATAGGACGGATGATCGCAAAAGCCTTGTTCAACGCGAGCGCGAAACAGCCAAGCGCGCCGACGGCGATCAGCGTCAGCGGAACACTGGTGCGAAGCAACAACATGACGGCGATGCCAGCCGCGACCAGGCCTCCGGCAAAATCTACCAGCCCGGTTCCCAGGAGATTTCGCACGCCCTCAACGTCGCTCATGATGCGAGACACTAATGCGCCCGTTTTATTGGCGTCGTAAAACGCCACCGGCAACCGCGAGATGTGGGCTTGCACCTGCTGGCGCAGGTCGGCGATCAAGCGCTGCGCGGCTTTTGACAGCAGCTGGGTCAGAGAAAAAGAAGTCACGCCCTGAACGAGCGTTGCCAATAACACGGAGAAAACCAGAGGCCGTAGAAGCCCCGTTTGACCCTTAGTTACTACATTGTCGATCAGGAATTTCGAGGAATACGGCAGCACGAATCCGGCGACCTTGTTGATCACCATTAGAACGAAACCCAGCGCGAGCAGGCCGCGGCGCGGACGCAACAATTTCCAGACTTCCGGCCAAACGGCCTTCAGTCGCTGCATCTTCGGGAGTTTGTCGAAGTCCTTGGCTGGAGTACTCAATCTAGTGTTTGACTCCGCCGAACCGGGATTCGCTTCATTATTACTGCATTGTCACACATCTCGCGGACGCTCGTCCCGCAACCGCCCGTCTGTGACAGGCGGCCTGCCTACGTTGTATGCTCGGGGCGTGTCCCGCCCATTTCCGCCGGACCGTTCACCGACCCTGGGCCTGTTGCTGGGCCTGCTGATCACGCTGTCCGCGGTGGTGGCGTATTCCGCCTACATCACACGGCAAGTGACCGGGCTGCGCAAATTGCAGACTGAACTGGTGGATCGCAACCGCAAGGATTCGTTGCAGTTGCTGCGAATCCAGAATGATCTCAACCTGCTCGCCGTGGCCATGCGTGACATGGTGAGTGGCGATGAGCCTTACCCCCTGACCGCCTGGTCCGCGCAATTCCAGCGGATTCGCACCGATCTGGACGACGCGATGCGACTGGAAGCAGGATTCGCCGTGTCCACGCGGACTCCCGAACAGAGCGCCTTTCTCGCAGGAAACTTCAGCCAGTTCTGGGATGCCGTTGAGCGCATCTTTACCCTCGCGAATAACGGTAAAGAGAAAGAAGCGCGCGAGCAGATCCAACTTTCTCTGCAGGAGCGGCAGGCGGCGCTGAGCACGGCCGTGGCCCGCCTGCTGGTGCAAAACAGCGAGAACGAGGAGCAGGCTGGGCAACGCATTGTTCAGACCTACGACCGTGTGCAGAGTCGGGTTTACGTTTTTCTGGCGGCCACGCTTCTGGCGATTCTGCTGAATGGGCTTTCGGTGATTCGCTGGAACCGGCGCTTGTTCGCGCGCCTGGCTGAGGTTTCCGAGCGTCGCAGTGAATTGGCCCAGAAACTGATTGCCACTCAGGAGTCCACACTGCGTTATATTTCACGAGAGCTGCACGATGAGTTCGGGCAGATTCTCACTGCCGTCGGATCAATGTTGCGCCGCGCGGGAACGCATGCGCCCGAGGGCTCGTCGCTGCGTGCAGATCTGCAGGAAGTGCTCGAGATTGTGCAGACTACTTTGGAGAGCGTCCGCAGTCTCTCGCAAGCGCTGCATCCGGTCATGCTCGACGAGGCTGGACTCGAAAGCACGCTCGACTGGTATATTCCCACCATAGAAAGACAAACCGGAATTGCCATATCCTATGAGAAGCAGGGCGCGCCGTTTCCCGTGGATGGCGGCGCCGGTGTGCATGTGTACCGCGTGCTGCAGGAAGCGCTGAACAATGTGGCGCGGCACTCGGGCGCAAAAGCGGCGTGGGTGCACCTGCGTTTCTTGCCCGCGACTCTGGAGTTGGAAGTCGAAGACCATGGAGTCGGGATTGCAGAACGCCAGAACAATCACGGAATTGGCCTGGTAGCCATGCGCGAGCGTTCTGAGTTGATGGGCGGCCGAATTGTTTTTTCGCGTCCACCGGAGGGCGGAACCCGCGTGCATCTGGCTGTTCCCAGGGAGAAAGTGGAGTCTTATGGAAAAGAAGATCACAGTATTGCTGGTGGATGATCACAGCCTCGTTCGCCGGGGCTTCCGTCGCATGCTGGAAGATGAGTCCGACATGGAAGTGGTCGGCGAAGCAGGCAACGGCGAGGATTCCATCAAGCTGGCGAAAGAACTCCGTCCCCAAGTCGTCGTGATGGATTGCGCTCTGCCGGGCATGAACGGCCTGCAGGCCACGCGTCAGATCATTGAAGATTCTCCCCGCACTGCGGTTCTTATGCTCAGCATGCATACCGAGGGCACGTGGGTGCGTCAGGCGATCGAAGCCGGAGCTAAGGGATATATTCTCAAGAACGCCCTCGATCTGGAACTCGGAGCAGCCATCCGTAAGGTTGCTGCTGGAGAAACGGTGTTCGATCCCCAGGTCGAGCAGAGATCCGTTCTAAAAGGCGAGCGCAGCGCCGCGCTTACCCACCGAGAACTGCAAGTGCTGCAGATGATCGTCGATGGTAAATCGAACAAAGAGATTGCAACCGCGCTCGAGCTTAGCGCGAACACCGTCGCCGTTCACCGCGCCAACATTATGAACTCTCTGGGGATTCACAAAACTGCGGAACTTGTGGTCTACGCGATTCGAGCCGGGCTGGTGAACGTTCCGTGAAATGTTCCGTGAATCGCAGGGCTTTCCTACGCGGAATGACGGGAATGGCGGGATTGGCGTTGTCGTCGCAGTTGCCGGGTTTGCGGGCTTTGACGGCGCAGACGAGTGCCCCCACTTCTCCAGGTTTTCGGTTTACCGATGTGACCAGTCAGGCCGGAATTCACTTTCAGCACAACAGCGGAGCCATCGGCGGAAAACTCCTGCCCGAAACTCTGGGTTCCGGATGCGCATTCCTGGATTACGATCGCGATGGTTGGCAGGACATTCTGCTGATCAACGGAGCCGACTGGCCCGGTCACAAGAAGAATCACTCCACGCTCCGCCTCTACCGCAACAACGGCAACGGAACTTTTACCGACGTGACTGTTCGTGCTGGACTCGATATCGAAATGTACGGCATGGGTGTGGCCGTCGGCGATTACAACAACGACGGCTTCCCCGACATTCTGATTACGTGCGTCGGACAGAACCGGTTATTCCGCAACACCGGCAAAGGAACTTTCGTCGATGTCACGAGTACCAGCGGGCTGGGAAAGCGTGAAGGATTCAGCACCTCCGCATTATGGTTTGACTACGATCGCGACGGCCTACTCGATCTCTTCGTCTGCAACTACGTGAAGTGGTCGCCCGAACACGACGTATTTTGCAGCCTCGACGGAAAGCATAAGTCGTACTGCACTCCCGAAGCCTATCGCGGCGAGACCTGCTGGCTATTTCACAACCGCGGCGACGGCACCTTCGAAGATGTCACCGCGGCAAGTGGAATCTTCGACAGCAGCTCAAAGTCGCTTGGCGTCGCCCTATTCGACGACAACCACGATGGCTGGCCCGATCTGCTCGTGGCTAATGACACTCAGCCCAACAAGCTTTATCGCAACCAGCGCAACGGCACGTTCAAAGATGCTGCGGTCGAGGCCGGACTGGCTTTCAGCAGCGAGGGCAAGGCCCGCGCCGGCATGGGAGTTGACGTGGCCGACTTCGACAACTCAGGCAGGCCCGGCGTCGCCATCACGAACTTCGACAATGAAATGATCGGTCTCTACCGCATGAGCGGCAAGAGTTTCGAAGACATCGCACCGCAATCCGGAGTGGGCATCGCCTCCAGAAACAGCCTCGGATTTGGCTGCTCATTTCTCGACGTCAATCTCGATGGCTGGCTCGACTTCGCGGTTGCTAACGGACATATCGATGAGACGGTGCGCAACATCCGCGGCAACGTCGGATACGCGCAGCCTCCTCAACTTTTTCTTAACAACGGCAAGGGAAGCTTCCACGATGTTGCGGCAGAAGTCGGCGGAGGTTTCGAACAGCCGAAAGTCGGCCGTGGCCTGGCCTATGCTGACTTTGATCGCGACGGAGACCTTGACCTGCTTCTCACTACCAACAACGGACCAGCGTATCTCTATCGCAACGATCAACTCAGCGGCAACCGCAGCATCCGTTTCCGTTTAGTGGGAACGAAATCCAACCGTGACGGAATCGGCGCAAGCCTGCGTGTTTTTGCCGGCGGCATCACCCAATCTCGAATCGTAAAGGGCGGCTCCAGCTACTTGTCGCAATCCGAGCTTCCGGTAACATTTGGGTTGGAAAAGCGAGACCGCATCGAGCGCGTAGTCATCGATTGGCCAAGCGGACGGACAGAAGAATACAAGAATCTTCCCGCGGGCCGTTGCTATGAATGCACCGAAGGCAAAGGGATTGTTCCGCAGGACGGCTACTGAGACGAGCCGGCGCCGGGATTCGCCACTACGCTTCCCGACGCAGCCAGATCAATCTCGACCGTATCGTTGACTCGTAGAAACAGCGTACTCGGATTCTTCATCCCCCACTTCGCATACGGAATCGTGAAATGAACCGTCGCAGTCCAATGGTCGGCGGAGATCTCCACTTCCGCCGGCACCATAATCTCGCGGTCGACTCCATGAATGCTGAACATACCGTGAACTTTAACCGCAGATTTTCCCTGACTCGTGACGGGGCCTTCAATCCTATCGGGACGAAAAGCGATTTCAGGATACCGCTCGCTCTCCAAAACTTCCTTGTGCATCTTGCGGTCGCGCATGCCGCTGCCGCTCTCGCCGCTCGTGGCATCGACCACAATCTCGCCTGAAAGTTTCCCTGAATCCGGTTCGAGTTGTAACGCGCCCCGCTTCAGACGAAAAGTTCCGTGCACCGTGTGCAGTACGTCTCCCAACGTGAACTTGACGGTTGTTTGCGAGGGATCCAACTGATACGACGTGCCCTGCGCTGCCGCTGAAACACCAAACGCAACCAGCGCAGCTACAACCGCCAATCCAATTTCGCGCCAAGAAAAATTCTCGTGGGCCTTACGGCTGGGAGCGTTCATATTAGACGGTTAACAGTCCCCAGCCCAGGGTGAGCCCATCCTTCACTGCGTGCAGCGGTGGCAATGCTCCCACATGCAATTCGAGGAACCTGCGGAAGACCTCCGGACGCCGCTGAAAGACTTGCAGTGTACGACGTTGCAGCCACGGCCGTTGATCGAGAGTGAGCATCAGTCGCGCCATGCAGAGCGGCCGCCAGGCCAGCTTGCGATGTTCAGTCTGATAGCCGCGTAGATCGCCAGACTCCAGACATCGAGCCAAGACCGTTGCCTGACTGAACGCGAGTCCGAGCCCCTCTCCGGTGATCGCATCGACGGTTCCCGACGCATCGCCAATCAGCGCGACCTTGCCTCGCCAAACGCGCCTAAGCTTGCGGTTGCCGGTGAGGGCTCCTCGTTCCGTGGAGACCGGCTCGGCTCCAGCCAGTCGTTCACTCAGCCTGGGCAATGCCTGCAGCCCTTCGTCCAATCGCAGATTGGAATCATGCGACGCGACAGCCACGCAGACTTGCTCGCTGCTCACGGCGGTGGCGTAACCCTGACAGCGCTCGCCCCAGTAGACCTCCATGTGATCGCTCCAGGGAGTCACGCGATAATGCCGTCGAAACGCATAGCGCATATGCGGCCGCGTGGCCCGATCAAGACCGGCCCAGCGCCGCACCCGCGAATTCGCGCCATCCGCGCCCACAATCCAGCGCGCGCGAACCGGGTGATCGCCCATTTGGTTGCGAAGAAAAACTTGATCAGAAGAAATGCCCGTCACAGCGGTTCGCCACAGCAATCCAGCTCCGAGGTGGGCCGCGCGTTCGCTCATTAGGCGATGCAGCGTCGTGCGGCGAACCGCAACCCCGCAGCCGTCGCGCGGAAATCGAGCTTCAGCCGACAGTCCCTCGCCAACAAAACGAATGCCCCGGAACGGCTGCGCGTCGGCGAGCGGCACGCGAATCCCAAGGCGCTCCAGCGCCGCGCGCCCATCCGGCAGCAACCCTTCGCCACAAGCTTTATCAATGGGCGGTTGCGCACCCTCCGCCACCAGAACTCTGAGCCCACGCTCGCGCGCCGCAATCGCTGCCGCCAATCCGGCGGGGCCGCCTCCAATTACAAAAACGTCGGTCGAGTCTGGCACGCTCTGACTCATGATTCTGACCTTAGCGCTTTCTGACTTACCAGCGCAGCAGCAACAGCTCTGAACAGAATCCTGGCCCCATAGCTGCGAGCACGCCCAGCGTGCCCGGCTCCGGACGGCGGTTCTTCATCACATCTTCCAGCACAACCAAAACCGACGCCGACGAAAGGTTCCCCACCTTCTTCAAGCAATCCCAGGAGGCGTCGAGTTGGCCGTCATGCAAATCGAGCGCAGCCGCCGTCGCCTCCAGCACTTTCGGCCCGCCGGTGTGCAGCACCCAACTTCCTATGTCGCCGCGCTGGTGTCCATGCTCACCGAGAAACGCGTCCACATCATGCCCCAGGTGTTCGCGAATCAGCACTGGGACCTCGGGCGAAAGCGTGATGCGAAATCCCTTCTCGGTTATTTTCCATCCCATCATCTCTTCGGTATCGGGGTAGAACACCGATCGAGTTGCCAGGATTTCCGGACCAGTAGCATTCAAGTCGCTCCCCGTAACGATGACCGCTGCCGAACCATCCGCAAAAAGTCCTGAGGAAATCAGATTGGCGACCGAGAGATCGTCGCGTTGAATCGTCAGCGAGCACAGCTCCACCGATACGAGCGCGGCCGCTCGCGATGGATAAGCACGCACATAATCCGCCGCACGCGCAATTCCCGCCGCTCCTGCCACGCACCCTAGCCCAAAAATAGGGACACGCCGAATGTTTGTTGGCAGTCCCATGCGGTTGATTAGCAGGGCATCGATCGACGGGCTAGAGATGCCAGTAACCGAGGTAAAGAACAATGCACCCAATTCGCTCGCGTCGAGCCCGGAATGGTGCAACGCGCGGCAGAGCGCTTGTTCACCTAATTCCTGCGCGACTTGAATCCAAACATCATTCGCCTGGCCCCAGGTTGTAATCTCGTAATATTTTTCAGGGGGCATCGCCAGGTGGCGGCCTTCGACGGCGACGTTGCGGTGCAGCCGCGCCAGCAGTTGCGGATTCCTCAGCTGGTCGCCCCAGTATTCCTGCAGTTTCTCCAAGAGGAATTTCTGGGAATAATAATGTTCAGGAAACGCGCTGGCGGCACTGGCAATTTTCATTTACGGATCCTGACCCCGGCACGAAGGTCCACTACCCCGGCCTGACGTCGAAGCTTGCCATTCCAAATGTCTGGCACCCCTGTGTTTCGCGGCGTTCCAGTATATTTTCACAGTGCTCGCGGGGCGAATTGTCAACTGCTTGTTAAATCAAAATCTCGATCAAAATTGCCAAATCAAATTCCCCAAGTCAAATCCGCCCTCGCGAGCAATTCTCTAGAACGTCGTTGCAATCGAAGTAGGCGCGTTCGGAACCGGGTATGGGTTGACAGAAGTCAGCGCGCCGTTGCTGGTGTCGAGACTGAAGGACTGAATCGTAAAAGGGCTCTTCTGCGTCCCCACAAACAGATACTTACCGGCCGGGTCGCTGGCGATAACGCCGGGCTGCGCCCCGGTGACAAACGGAGAAGTCGTCAGCAGAGAAATTCCACCACCGGAGTCAATGGAGTACCCCGTAACATTGGGCGAGCCTTGATTCGCGACGTACAAAAAAGCCCCGGTCTTATCAATCAAAAGGGCAACCGGCGTCGTTGTTCCAGATTGCTGGCCGATCGGAGAATTGGCGAGTTGGGTGAGAGACCCTGCGGCCGTAGAACTGCTGATCGTAAATTCCGAAATCGAGTTGTCGATGTTGTTGGCGGTGTAAAGAAACCCGCCACTCGGAGAAATCGCCAATCCGTAAGGATTCGTTCCCGTAAAAAAGAGCGCGGTCGGACTTAGCGGGGTAAGAACGCCTCCGTTGACACTA